>Ga0115560_1002140_pt1 | contig 13180 bp, 9 predicted proteins | sample COGITO_mtgs_1105_5_FD_87278 | JGI IMG/M metagenome (GOLD analysis project Ga0115560, IMG submission 87278) | Pelagic marine microbial communities from North Sea - COGITO_mtgs_110509 | ecosystem: Environmental > Aquatic > Marine > Epipelagic | place: Germany:Helgoland, sampling site Kabeltonne... | reverse complement strand
TTAGCAATGTTAGTGTTGTTGATCTCTTTTTTGATGAAAGATATTCGGCATTTAAGAATGCTCAACTCTGTTGCGTGTGCCTTTTTTGTAGCCTATGGTTTTATGTTAGCAACCTCTTGGCCAATTATTATTTCGAACGCTTCAATCATTGGAATCAATTTTTATTACCTGTTTTTCAAGAAAAATTAGTAATTTCACAAGATTAACTAATTTAAAGTTTAAGAATTTAGTGGGCTTATGTAGCTTAACATATATTCTTTATTGGTTAGTTTCCAAGATATTAATCGTTCTAATTAGCTAAAGTGAAGTTTCCTAAATTTATAAGTAATAATTTAATTCTTAAGATAACTTCACTAAATTCTTTGGTTGTTGGTGGTAGGCTTGTTATTTCATTAGTCGTCCAAAATTTATTGGCTCAGTACACTGGACAATCTGGAATTGCAAAAGTAGGTCAGTTACGAAACCTTTCATCAATGCTGATGAGTCTCACTTCTTTTGGGACTTTTAACGGCGTTGTGAAGTATGTATCAGAGTATAAGTCGGATCAGAAAAACTTATTAAAACTATTTTCTACTTTATACGTTTTCAGCTTTACAGCGAGTATCATTTTATTTCTTATATTGTTTTTTGGTGCGTCTTATTTTTCTGAAAAATTATTTTTATCAGATTCATATGTCATTGTTTTTAAAGTGATGGCTGTTGCCGTCCCTTTTATTTCGATGCATCGAATTTTTACGGGTGTTATAAACGGTCTTTCAGACTATAAAAAGCATGCCAAAATTGAGCTCATTTCTTATTTTTTTGGAGTTGTTTTGTTGCTTATCAGTCTTTATTATTACTCTTTGAATGGAGTGTTAGTTGCTATTGCACTTACTCCAATTATTCAGTTTACGGTGCTAATTATCATTTTTGGAAAGCTTTTAAAAGAGTACATTGACTTTAAATCAATCTCCTTTAAAATTCCATTTCTAAAACAGCTTTTAGGATTTACTTTGATGTCTTTTATTGGTACTGTTTTGCTGAATTATATTGAAATTGATTTACGAACACTCATTTTAGATGAAATTAGTGTAGCTGAAGCGGGCTCATGGACCGCAATGAACTCCATTTCAAAGATTTATATGCAATTTATTACAATCATATTTCCTATCTATATTTTACCAAAATATGCTGTGATTAAAACCTCATTCGAGTTTAGAAAAGAGGTATTTCAAATTTACAAAACAGTAACTCCCCTGTTGATAACAGGGATGTTGCTGGTGTATTTTTCTCGAAACATTTTAATTCAGTTCATATACACAAAAGAATTCTTAGGAATGGCACCCTTGTTTAAATGGCAATTATTAGGCGATTTCGTAAAGTTTGTAGCGATTGTTTTATCCTATCAATTTTTGGCAAACAAACAAATAAAATATTTTGTAGTAACAGAGCTATTATCTTTGTTTTTATATTTTATTTTTGGTAGGTATTTTATAAATGATTTTGGTTCTGAAGGAATTGTCATGGCACATTTCTTCCGATATTCAACTTATTTAATTGTAGTTTTTTATATACTAAGACATCAATTCATAGGAAAAAATAAGCCAATTTAATTATTTTGACACAGAATATATGAATAACTTTAATTCAATAAAATCAATATTTAGTCAATTTTTGATTCCGATATTTTTTGCATTTATTTTTGTAATTTTTTTTAATGCGATTAAGCCGTTGTTAATTTATAATCTAATAGAAAATATACTTTTTTCAGCATTAATCATTTCATTTTGTTTCTTTTTTCACAAAATAAAAACAAGGCGTTTTCTGTTTTTAGTTCTTACTATATTTTTCAATTTTTTTTTAATTTTCGAAACACTTTATTACTATTTGTTTGAAGCAATTTTAAGTTCTTCGGCTATTTTTATTTTAATTGAATCAAATAATTCTGAAATCACCGAATTTATTAGTTCACATATAGACGTTAAGATAATTAGCTTTCTTGTGTTTTCTTTTTTAATAACAATTTACTCTGTTTATAAAATTTTTAAATACCTTAAATTTACTACTGATTTAAAAATAAATAGATTTACTCTATTTGAAATTATATTAAATATTTATTTTGTCTTAAAATTAACTGGTTTTATAATTTACAACGGTCCTTATATTGTTTTAAAAACCCCTTTGAACTATTTGTCTGAAATCAATAAATTTAAAGTTTATGGTAATGAACATAAGATGGGAAATTTTACTAATTTAACAATATCTAATAATCATGAAGATGAATTATTTGTAATTGTTGTAGGGGAATCAACTAATAAAAAGCATTTTAATTTATATGGTGATTATCATAGAGAAACAACTCCTCTATTAAATGATATTAAAGAAGAGTTGTCAGTTTTCAACAATGTAATAAGTCCACATACGTACACCATTGCTTCACTTTCTAAAGTTTTAACTTTAGGAAATTATGAGAATCCTGAGAAAATATATCAAGGATCAGTTTTACAATTATTTAATCAAGCTGATTTTCAAACGTATTGGATTTCAAATCAAAGACCTATTGGAATGATGGACACTCACATAACTAAAATTGGCATGGGAGCCAATAAATATGTTTTTTTGAACACCAAACACACTAATGATAATACAAATTTTGACAACTTATTACTAAAACCCTTCAACGACGCAATTAATGATACAGGTTCTAAAAAAGTTATTTTTTTACACCTTTTAGGAACTCATATGGATTACAAAATGAGATATGGTAAAAATGATGAATATTTCAAAGACACCCCAAGTAGTGAATTTAAATCTGGCAATGCTTCTTCAATAATTAATGCGTATGATAATGCTGTAAGATATAATGACAAATTACTAAGAGAAATTATTGAAACCGTAAGAAATCAACAGTTGAAAAGTTATGTATTTTTCTTCTCTGACCACGGACAAGAAGTATATGATGATGCTGATTTTTTTGGTCACACAATTGATCAAAATACTACTAAAAATATGTTTGAAATCCCAATGTTTATATGGACATCAGATAAATATAATAAAAACAAAGTACTTAATTTCAATTCTGACAATAAATACATGACCGACGATTTTATTCATTCAATAGCTGATATTAGTGGTATCAGATGTTCAGAAATTGATTCTACTAGAAGTATCTTTAATAAAAATTTTAAAGCACGCAAACGAATAATTCTTGATTCAGTGGATTATGATATTTTTTTTAAATAATTTAAGGAATGACAGATTCTACTAATAACATCGATTTTGAAATTTTAATCTCTACCATGAATAGAGATTCATTAGCATTTCTTGATCAGATGTTTATTCATGAAAGCTATGAGAATCTCCATTTGTTAATTGTTAACCAGACGAATGAAAGCCAGTTGTTAGTTTCAAATAATTCCAATGTGCGTGTTATTAACTCATTTGATAAAGGATTATCTAACAGTCGAAACCTAGCGATTAGAAATGCAATTGGAACCCTTTGTTTGATCGCTGATGATGATGTTGTTTATACCAAAGATTTAAAACGTCAAATAGTATCAAGTTTTCAAAATCAGAGAGAATGTGATATTATTACATTTAAAATGATTGACAGCCTAGGAGTTGATTTCAAATCGTATCCAAATACTTTTACAGAACATACTAAAAAAACATTACAGCAGGTAAACTCTGTAGTAATTGCTTTTAAACGTCATTCTATAAAATCCAAAAATATTTACTTCAACACTCTTTTTGGACTTGGAGCTGAATTTCAAACTGCTGAAGAATATATTTTCTTAAGAGATACTCTAAGTGCTGGTTTAAACAGTTGTTTCCAACCAAAAATCATTCTTAAGCACGCTGATTATAGTTCTGGAAAAAACCACACAAGTGATGCTGTTATCTATGCAAGAGCGGCTTTTTTTTATAAGTATTCAGGTGTTTTAGGATATCTTAGGTTAATCAAACACGTTGTTGTAGTTTGTTCTCGAGCGAACTTTTCAAGTGTTCAAATACTTAAAAAAATTAGAGTGGGTTTAAAAGGAATTAGACAATTTAAACGATTAAAAACACTCTAAATTACCATTTTTTAAACGGTGACAAATAGATATTATAGCGCAACATTACGTTCTGAAGCTGCTTTAATAGTTTTATAAAAACAGAAGGAGTTTTTAGTAATAGCCTTTGCTTGAAATTAAGGTTTTCTAGGTTGATTTCTTTTTTTAAGCCTTTATAACTTTTAAAATCGCCAGCGATTTTTCTTTCGAGAGCCACCGAAAATCGATTCAAATCCATGTATTTTTTGAAAGAACTATTAGAAATTTCTACTTCTTCAAAATTTTTGAACAGTTTCAATCGATCCATGCGATTGGATGAGTACGACAAATGAAATTGAGGATCTAAAATAATTTTATGTGCGCTGGCAACTGCAGAGAACGCAACCGATGCTTCGAGTGCAATACGAATCCATAAGTCGGTATCCTGACCCGAGCGCATTTCTTCATCAAATTCACCAATGCTCATAAACGTTTTTTTAGGAATCATGACTGCCGAAGTCCACGCAATACTATCGATGGTCGAAGCTGAAAAATAATCCTCTATGATTCCAAAATGATCTTTTGAGACCCCATTGAAATGCGTGTTAATTTTTCTTCCATTAAAAAATTGTTTGTAATAGTTTGTTGCATACAACCCACATTTAGGGAAGCTGGTATATAAACTGTATAAATTATCCAAATGATTTGAGTCCCATAAATCGTCAGCATCTAAAAGGGCGATTAAATCAGAATTTGCTTTGGAGATTCCATAGTTTCTCGCATGCGAAACCCCTTTGTTTTTGGTGGTATATAGAGTAATACGTTTATCATCAAGATCGTTTATGATAGAAACACTGTTATCTCTAGATCCATCATTAATAATGATTATTTCAAAGTCAGAAAACGTCTGATTCAAAACACTTAAAAGAGTTTGTTTAATAAAAAGTTCTTTATTAAACAATGGTATGATGATGGAAATTATCGGCATTAGTCTTTTTTACTTTTGTAACATAGGTAGCTTAGTTTATATAAATCAAAAATGAATAACGAAGGATTTTTTGATAACAGATTTGCTCTAAAGTAATCTTTGAAAACTGGAAATAAATAGGCTATAAAGTAATTTAGTTTGATTTTTTTAAATTTATAAAAAACTTTAATAATGCGTATATATTCTAAATTTATAAAATTATTCTTAACTAAATCATGAGAAGCTAATAAAGCTTGCATTGATTTTTTTAGAAAAATAGAACTATTTTCTAATCCAAAATGATAAACCGGATTATCAATATGATAAACAATTATGTTATTCTCTTTTAATGTGTAAGAGAATAAGATATCTTCGGGTGAGTCTAGAGAAATGTCTTCATTAAATTTAATTCTTTTGAAAACGTTTTTTTGAATTAAAAAATTACAAGATAGAAGCCTCAAGTATATTGATTTCTTTCTTTTTTTGGACGGCAATGCTTCTCGTTTTTTTCCAAAAACCCATCGCAACATTTGATTTTCATCAGGTGTTTTTTCTTGGTAATTCAGGCCTCCATACACTAATTGTATAGATGAATTTAAAGCGCTTAAATACTTCGAAATAAAATCATTTTTAACAGGGATGACATCGGCATCTAAAAATAACAATAAATCATAATGAGCATCCTTAGCTAGTAGGTTTCTTATAGCACTTCTACCCATATTTGATTTTAAAACTTTGTAGCTTGTATTTTTCAATAAATTGATGGACTTATTAGAAGCGATGAGATCAAGATTTGTAGAGCAATCATCATAACAAAGGATCTCAAAATCGATACAACAAGCAGTTGCTTGCGCATGAAGCTCAGTTACCAGTGCTTCAATGTTATAATTATAAGTTGGAATGAGTATAGAAAGCATGCTTAATTTTTGCGTTGTACCACTTCAAAGACTTTGTTGTCTTCACATTTGAGTGTTTTACTTGGATATTTCAAAATCAAAGCATAATCGTGAGTCGCCATAAAAATTGTGTGTCCTTTTGTATTCAGTTCTAAAAGGACTTCCATGACTTCCATGCTGGTTTGTGGATCTAAATTTCCTGTTGGTTCATCGGCCAAAATTAATTTTGGATCGTTCAGTAATGCTCTTGCTATTGCGACACGTTGTTGTTCGCCTCCCGAAAGTTCATAAGGAAACGTAGTGCCTTTAGTCTGCATATTCACTTTGGTGAGAACAGCTTCAATTTTGGCGCTGATTAAGCCTTTGTCTTTCCACCCGGTTGCTTTTAAAACAAATTCAAGATTGCCATTGACGGTTAGTTCGTTGAGGAGTTTAAAATCCTGAAACACCACGCCTAATTTTCGTCTTAAAAAAGGAATGTCCTTTTCCTTCAGGGTTTTTAAGTTCATATCAACAATAGATCCTGCCCCGTTATTTAATTTCAAATCGCCGTAAAGCGTTTTTAATAAACTACTTTTTCCGGAGCCAGTTTTGCCAATCAAATACACAAAATCGCCCTCTTTTACATCTATATTGACCTCATTCAAAATTAAAGTCTCATTTTGAAAGATAGAGACCTCTTCTAATTTTAATACCGAATTTGACATGAATATCTTCCCTAAATTAATTTTTATAAAAGTATTACTATTTGACTCAATTATCAAATATCACTTGCATTAAACGGTTTTCTTTTAGTTATATTTTTAGGAACTTATAATTTAGCCAATTTTTTTCCGTTATCCAATTGATATATTTTATCTTTGAATGTAATAAAATTCTTTCAGTCTATGACCTCAATAAAATACGGAGTTCAACTTATTTTTATGTGTTTGTTTTGTATTGGATTTGCTCAAAAAACAGCGGTCTATTCTAATGAGGCAGTCAATTTTCAGTCGGCTCTGTCGCTTTATAATGCCCGACAATACCAATCGGCTCAACTACTTTTTAAATCGGTCGAATCAACAACCAATGATGCCTTTTTAAAATCAAATGCAGCTTACTATACTGCCAATTGTGCCGTTCGACTCAATCAGTCAAATGCCGAATTACTCGTAGAATCTTTTGTGGAACAGTATCCTTCGAGTACCAAACGCAACTCCGCATTTTATGAAGTGGCTAATTATTATTTTGAGAATGCAAAATATGCTTATGCACGTAAATGGTTTGAAAAAGTGGACCGATCTTCCATCTCAAAATCAAATATGGAATCGTTTTATTTTAAATATGGATACAGTCTTTATGCGACTAAGAATTATAAAGCCGCTATTTCATATCTAAAAAAAGTTGAAACCTCTAAAACTTATGGGTCACAAGCCAAGTATTATATTGGTTTTATGGCTTATGAAGGCGATGATTATGATCAAGCGACGGTCTATTTTGATCAAGTTGCTGAAACCGACGCCTACAAGGATAACCTGTCTTATTACCAAGCGGATCTGAATTTTAAGCTAGGCAAGTTTGAAACCGCCATAGAATTGGCAAGTGCACAATTAGATAAAAGTTCGGCAGAAGAAGTCTCGGAACTTTCAAAAATTATAGGTGAAAGTTATTTTAATCTTCAAAAATACTCAGATGCGATTCCATATTTAGAGGCTTATAAAGGCAAAAAGGGCCGCTGGAATCACACGGATTATTACCAGCTTGGGTATGCGTTTTATAAGCAAAATGAGTTTCAAAACGCGATTAGTGAGTTTAATAAAATTATCGAAGGCTCCAATGCGATTGCTCAGAACGCCTATTATCATTTAGCGGAAAGTTATATCAACCTCCAAAAAAAGCAAGAGGCATTAAATGCGTTTAGAAACGCCTCCGAAATGGATTTCAACACCAACATTCAAGAAGATGCTTGGTTAAATTATGCCAAACTAAGTTATGAAATTGGTAATCCATATCAATCGACTCCTGAAGTACTTTCTCATTTTTTGAAACGATATCCTAAATCGGCTTTTAGAACAGAGATTGAATCGTTGCTAATCGATTCGTATATGACATCTAATAACTTTAAAGCCGCTCTAGCGTTGTTAGAAAATAAATCAAAAGCATCTCACAAAGAAGCCTATCAAAAAGTCACTTTTTTTAGAGCTTTAGAGTTGTATAATGAGGCCGATTACGCAGGGGCTAAGGAGTTATTAGAACGTTCATTGGCGGTTTCTTTAGATCCAGTTATCACTGCAAGAGCGACTTATTGGAAGGCTGAATCAGAGTATCAGTTGTCAAATTTTAAGCCTGCCTTGAATGGGTTTTTAGACTTTCAAAATAACACAACCAGTGCCCAGCTTGAGGAATTTAAAAATTTAGAGTATCAGCTAGCTTACACCTATTTTAAACAAAAGCAATACCCCAATGCGATCAAAGCATTTCAGTCATTTATTTCAAGCCAACCATCGGATTTAGTGGTATTAAACGATGCGTTTTTGAGATTAGGAGATTCTTATTTTGTAAGCAAGCAATACAGTCCCGGGATTGATGCTTATCAAGAAGCGTTAAAAATCGCTCAAATTGAATTGGATTATGCCACCTTTCAAATTGCGGTCAGTCATGGCTATTTGGGGCAAACCTCCGACAAAATAAAAAAACTAGATAAAGTCCTCAAGTTTAAATCCTCCTATTTAAAAGATCAAGCACTTTTTGAATTGGCCAATACCTATGCCAATCAAGGAAAGCCCAAAAAAGCACTTCAAAATTACAGTCAACTCATAAGCAGATTTCCTAAAAGTAGTTTGGTTTCTAAAGCCTTGTTGCGCAAGGGATTGATTCAATATAATCAAGGGACTAATCAAGCTGCACTTCAAAGTTTTAACAAGGTAGCAGTCCAATATCCATCGACTCCCGAAGCGTTTCAAGCGATTAGTTCTTCGCGATCCATTTACATTGATTTGGGGCAAGTTGACACGTATGCAACATGGATAAAGACCTTAAAGTATGTTGGAGTGACCGATGGTGAACTGGATGACGCTACTTACGAAGCGGCGGAAAAACAATATTTAGACATGAATACTTCGAAAGCGATTGAGTTATTTAACAGATATATTTCGGGGTTTCCTAATGGAAAACAGTTGGTAAAGGCTCATTTTTATTTGGCAGAATTATATCATAAAAGCAACCTGGCCGAGAATGCGCTTCCCCATTATGCGTTTGTAAATCAGCAATCTACCAATGAATTTACAGAGTCGGCTTTACTGAAATCGTCTGAAATTGTATTAGCATCCAAAACATACACCAAGGCATTGTCATTATTATCTCGATTAGAATTAGAAGCGAAAAACCCTCAAAACAGGTTATATGCGCAGTCTAACTTAATGAAATCTCATTTTCAGTTAGAAGATTATGATGCAGCCATTCGGTATGCAGATCTCATTTTAGACAACTCCAAAACAGATGATTACATTAAGAGTGATGCCTATATTATTATAGCCAGAGCTGCAATGAAAACCGCTAATGAAACAAAAGCACGTGAGGCTTATGCGCAAGTCAAAATGATTTCTACAGGGGAAATGGCCGCCGAAGCACAGTTTTTTGAGGCCTATTTTAAGTCGTCCGATGGTGCCTATGAAGCATCTAATGCGAGTGTACAGTATTTGATTAAAAACTATTCGAGTTATAAATATTATGCCGCCAAAGGATTGATAATCATGGCAAAGAATTTTCAGGCACTTGAAGATGTGTTTCAGTCCACATACATCTTAGAAAATGTGATTCAAAATTTCTCAGAATTTGAGGAAGTTGTCAATGAGGCCCAATTGGAACTTGATAAAATTAAAACCGAAGCTGCAAAAACAAATTCATCTGTAGAAACGGATGCTCAAAATAAAAACTAATCTTTATGAGTCTTAGATTAAAAAAATACTTACGATTTTCATCTGTTTTGATAGGGGTCGTTCTGGTACATAACTTACAAGCGCAAACGTCCCAATCACGATCTCAAGATTCCATTGATACGCAGGTAGTTAATATTGTGAAACCCTACACGCCAAAAATTTCGGATGCCTTTAAATTGAAACAAACCCCGAGCTTATTTAATTCGGAAACCACCCGTAAAGCGGTGAAGTATACCATTTTTTCTATTCCAGTGGCGTCCACATTCACCCCTGCAAAAGGAACATCCGTCGGATTAGAAAAATTAAAAAAAGAAAAATTATTTCAAAATTATACATCTTTAGGATATGGAAATTATGGAACCGTGCTAGGGAATTTATATTTGAACCATCGTCTTGGAAAAGGGGAACGTATGGGTGGGTATATCGAGCATCACTCGTCGCAAGGAGGCATCAAAGGTTTGCAACTGCAGGATGATTTTTCAAATAATTTGGTTCAAGTCAATTATGCCAAAAGTTCTAAGGCCTTTGTTTGGAATACCGATGCCACGTTTCAACGGCAAGCTGTGAACTGGTATGGACTTCCTTTTGAAACCCTGACGCCAATCGACTCAAAACAAGTATATTCGACGATTGCGTTAGGTAGTGATGTGCAGTTGACCAAAGGTGTTTTTCGAACAGCGGATATTCATTTACGTCGATTTTCTGACTCTTACGAATCACAAGAATATCACTTTGAAGCCGAATCGACTTTTCAATTCAATATCTTAGAAAGCTCAATTAATACCCTTCTTAAAGCTGATTATTTAAAAGGAACATTTGCCAAACAATATCATGGGTTAGAAAGCCAAAACTATGGAAATGTTCAGTTTTCAGTAGCCCCAAGTTATCAATATATTCAAGATGATTTAGCAGTTTTGTTTGGATTTAAGACGTATTTTTTAATGGATTCTGAACGAAATAAAAACGCCTTTTATATCTATCCAAATATAGAAGTGAGTTATGCGGTTGTCAATTCAATTGTGGTGGCCTATGCCAAAATTAAAGGCGATTTGTATCAAAACAATTATTATGATTTTGCACAAACAAATCCATTTGTATCCCCAACACTGGACATCCAACCAAGTTCAACGCCTTACAAAATTGAGGTAGGAACTAAAGGAAAACTGTCCCACTCTGTCGGTTATGATTTACATGGAAGCTATTCAAGCGAGGACGACAAAGCCCTTTTTAGAACACATACCATTAAAAATTATTCAACGCCTAATAACTACAATCGAGGAAACTCTTTTGGAATCGTGTATGAGGATGTTGAGGTGATAACTGTTTCTGGCGCTTTAGAATTTGATGTCAGTCAAAAATTTAATTTACGTTTAAAAGGCGATTTTTATAACTATACCGCCGATTCAAAAACTACCGTTTGGAATTTACCAGAGTTTGAAGCGTCTCTGTTTTTGGATTATGATTTTTCTGAAAAATGGAATTTTTCTGGGACTGTGTTTTATAGTGGGTCAAGAGAAGATACAACCAATTTTGAAGGGCTATTCATCCCACAACCAATCACCGCAAACGTCACACTAGACTCGTTTTTAGATGCGAATGTGCAATTAGACTACGAAATCACCAATCAATGGGGTGCATTTGTTAAGGTTCATAATATTGCGAATCAAAATTACCAGCGTTGGAATCATTATCCCGTTCAAGGATTGCAAGTTCTTGCAGGAGCGAGTTATAAATTTGATTTTTAAATCTGGGTTAGTTTTGCTAGGAAATCATAATGAGGGCCTTGTTTTACCAATTCACATTGTAAACCGATTTGGTCACAGGCAATTTTTAGACGTTCAAAATCGAGATACATCCAACTAAAGGTGGCTTCTTCATCTTTATACCGCACGGTATAATCGAGCTCGCCATAGTATTCCTTATTTGTATCCATCCAAAAGCCGCCATCGTCTTCTTCGTACATATATTTAATATCGGAAGAATCGATTAGAATTTGTCCGTTTGGGTTTAGCAGTGTTTTAAGATGTTTTAATACAAATGGTGTATGCGCCAAGGATTGAAAAATACCAGAGCCATTCATTAATAACAATAAGGTATCAAAAGTTTGCGTTTCGTCCATGACATCTAAAACCTGTGCATGCTCCAACCCTCGCAATTGGCAGGTTTTGATTGCCCCTTCTGATATATCAATGGATTTTACGTTTAACCCTTTAGATTTCAAATAAAGACTGTGACTTCCTGCGCCACAACCCACATCCAAAACGCTTCCTTTAGATTGTTTTAAAGCGGTTTGTTCCAACAAAGGCATCTCTTTAAAATCTCTAAATAAATAGGGCAGAGGCAAGGTATCTTCCTCCGAAATAGAAGTAGAAGTTACCAAGTCTTCTGTGTAATTTCCTTGTTGATAATCCAAGATAGCCGTTCCAAAAACATCTTTCATAGGAGTGAGCGAGATATATTTATTGTTGATTTAATATTCTTTTAAAACGCTACAAAGGTACGTAAAAGGAGCATAGTGGATTTTTTATAAACGTTAAATAATAATCGATTGCTTTCGAATAAGTTACATTTGTATTTAGAATTTTTTGCTTATTGCGCTAATTTTTACAATCATTATGGAACAACTCACACAATTAACTGCAGATTTCTCAAGCGCCGTTTGGGGATTGCCTTTACTCATTCTGCTTATTGGTGGTGGATTATATTTATTAATTCGTTCAAGATTTGAAACCTTTCGTTTAATCGGTCATGCGTTTCAAGTACTTAGTGGCAAATACGATGACCCAAACGACCCTGGGCAAATCACTCATTTTCAAGCCTTAACCACGGCTTTGTCCTCAACCATTGGGATGGGGAACATCGCTGGGGTCGCGGTGGCCATCTCCATTGGTGGGCCTGGGGCTATTTTTTGGATGTGGATAAGCGCTATTGTAGGCATGTCGACCAAATTTTTCACGTCCACCTTGGCGATTATGTTTAGAGGAAAAGACAGTGCAGGCGAAATACAAGGGGGTCCCATGTATTTTATTATAGAAGGTTTAGGAAAGTCATGGAAACCCTTGGCCATTATGTTTAGTGTTTGTGGGTTGGTAGGAGCGTTGCCTGTATTTAATGTCAATCAGCTTACCCAAGCAATCAATACTATCTTATTGCAGCCAAATGGGGTGGAAGTTGGGTTTTCCTCTAATTTAATTATTGGATTGGCGTTAGTGAGTATCACGGCGGTTGTTATTTTGGGCGGTATCGGACGGATAAGCAAAATAGCCTCTAAAATGGTGCCATCAATGGTCGTGCTTTATTTTATATCCGTTCTGATTATTTTAATCGTTAATATAGACGTCGTTCCAAAATATTTAGGCATGATCTTCACCGATGCCTTTGCAGCCA
>Ga0115560_1002127_pt1 | contig 13217 bp, 13 predicted proteins | sample COGITO_mtgs_1105_5_FD_87278 | JGI IMG/M metagenome (GOLD analysis project Ga0115560, IMG submission 87278) | Pelagic marine microbial communities from North Sea - COGITO_mtgs_110509 | ecosystem: Environmental > Aquatic > Marine > Epipelagic | place: Germany:Helgoland, sampling site Kabeltonne... | reverse complement strand
CACCTCCCTACAAGAGTTCCTAGGAAATGAGTCTGGGGCTGTTCGTGGGGTTCGCACCTCAAACGGAGACATTGAGTGCGATCTTGTAGTAGTGGCCACTCATAAAGTTCCCAATAGTGAACTTGCTGTGGCCGCGGGATTGAAAACTGGCAGCACCGGTGGGCTCATCGTCGATGGCGGGATGCAGACCTCAGCCGCCGGGGTTTGGGCAAGTGGTGATATCTGCGAGATCCCTCACGGTCTCGGTGGCCTACCACTTCAAGGTCTTACGGGGAGTCACGCGTACGCCCAAGGGAAGGTGGCAGGAGCTAACGCCGCTGGGGGGAATCGGACCTACAATCCGGTGTATGTGCCTTGGGGAATGGTGGCCGGCAAGTGGATGATCGGTGGAGTGGCCCTCGGTGAGGTGACAGCGAATGCGCTCGGCATGCCTCATGTGGTCGCTGTGGCGGATGGCATATCGCGCGCACGATACTACCCAGGTGTGAAAAAAGTCCGGGTGAAACTTATCGCTGAACCAGGAACATTACGACTAATCGGGGCCCAAATGGTGGGAGGCGAGGGGATCAAAGAAAGAGCCGACTTCCTGGGAGTAGCCGTCAAGGCTGGGTTGACATTGCATGACCTAGCCACAATGGAGAATGTGTACTCACCACCCATAGGTGCACTTAACGAGCCGATCGCGGTAGCCGCCCAAAAGGGTGTCGCGTCACAGATGGGGCGTTGATGAAATCACCATCGGTGTGGCTTCGCGAGAATGCCCAATATTACCTGTTGCGGGATGCTCAAGCCCGCGTTGCACACCGACACGGAATGGAAGCGCCAAGCACGAGTGGTGAATTCTTCTGGACCGGTGTATTCATTCCGATTTACAGGGTCATGCCTTGGGGCCTACGTAGGCGGATCATGGTGGCGATGCCCGGAAGCCACAGAAAAAACTGGGCCAAACAGACGTCGCCGGAGGGACCGGCGATCTAGTTGGACTCAACACAACACAATGGAGGAGTAATGCCAAAAACCGTAAACAGAACTCTACCGGCAGACGGAGAGTCATTATTTAATGCAGAAGAAAAACTATTCCCTGACATTAAGGCCAAGGATGGACAGAAGGCATATATTTTCATCCACACGGTTCCGTACGAAGGTTCGGTTCTGTTAGTCAACTTGTTGACCTCAACGCGTTTGGTACGTAAAGGGTTCGAGGTTAGTATCGTCTTGTACGGCCCCGGAGTTCTCGCAGCCTCAGGCACGCGCGGTTATCCTGGAGTTGGAATGGCCGCATTCCCAGGTCACCTAGCCATCAATGAGCAACTCAAGACGCTCATGAAAGAAGGCGCGAAGATTTACGCGTGTCGTTTTGCGATGGGTGCGCTGTACGGTTTCGGCGAAGATGATCTCATTCCAGGGGTTATCCCGTTCAACCCACTTGACGTGCTCGACACGGCTTTGACGGCGTGGAGTGAGGGTGCATTCCAGATGAATACTTGGACCCTGTAAATGCTTGACCTCGTGGGTGTTGGAGATTGTTATGCGCCCACGAGGTGGCAGGTCTTTATTTGTGAGGAAGGGGCCGTCAGGTCCCCAAAGATGAGGAGGGTTTGATGACAGAAATTCAACCGGCCAGCGGGGTGGCCGACATGGGTGGTGATTCTGGTTGGGGACGAGCCCCGATCATTGATCCCGACGAGGCGGTGTTTCCTGAGAAGTGGGAGGGGCGGGCTTTTGCCTTAGCCCTTTTATCAATGAGGCTTTCTGGGTCAAATCTTGACGCGTTTAGGCATGCTATGAATCGACTAGATCGAGAGCACTACATCGATGATGGTTACTATGGTCGTTGGCTTTACGGCGCCGAAAACCTACTACTTGATAGTGCGATAATTGCACCAGGAGCAGTCGAGGCGAGAGCTGCCAATATCGCGGGGGCTCACGTGGACGAGCCACCTGCACCTGAAGCCACTAAACCTGATTACGCCCCGACGGCGGCGGGATCGATTCGAGAGATTGATGCTCCGCGCAAGTTCACTGTGGGCCAGCGAGTCCGCGCGAAAACAATGAATGCTCCAGGTCACACGCGGCTGCAGAAGTACACCCAGGGACATGTGGGGACAGTTACCATTGCTGAACCGGCGCAGGTTCTTCCCGATACGCACGCACATTTCATCGCCGAAAATGCCCAGTGGGTATATACGGTGAGTTTCGATTCGCGTGAGCTATTCCAAGAAAATGCGGAAAATTTTACACTGAATACTGACCTGTACGAGGACTATTTGGAGGCAGCATCATGAGTAACGCACAATCGTCGAGTGACCGGATCCCTATTAATCTTCGGACTGAGGCCCTTGAGCAGCTTCTGGTAGAACGTGGTCTCGTTGACCCACAGGTGATGGACACTTTCATCAAGACTTACGAGAAGGACGTGGGGCCACTTAATGGAGCCCAAGTTGTTGCCAAAGCTTGGACGGATCCGGAATTTAAGCAGCGGCTCCTCGACGACGGCACGGGTGCGATTGCAGAATTAGGCTTCAAGGGCCCTCAAGGTGAGCATCTCGTTGTTGTGGAGAACAGCTCCGCGGTACACAACGTTGTTGTGTGCACTTTATGTTCGTGCTACCCATGGCCACTACTAGGCCTTCCGCCCGCTTGGTACAAAGACCCGGCCTATCGTTCACGTGTTGTGCGAGAACCGCGAACAGTGCTGAATGAAATGGGACTTGAATTGCCCAAAGACACCGAGATAACGGTATGGGACAGCAGCAGTGAGGTGCGATTCTTCGTGTTACCTCAGCGGCCCTCAGGTACTGAAAAGTTTTCCGAAGTTGAACTCGCTGCTCTCGTGACCCGTGATGCCATGGTGGGCGTAGCTCAGGTGAATGCGTGATGACTACAACGATAGATTTTGATATTGATGGTCCGGCAGCCCCACCTAGGTCCAATGGGGAACTGGTTTTTGAGGAGCCGTGGCAGAGCCGGGCATTCGGCCTCGTCATGTCTCTGCATGAATCTGGTGCTTTCACATGGGAAGAATTTCGCGCTGAATTAATTTCGGCGATCGCCGCTTGGGAGGAGCAGGAAACACCGAGCGAGGAATACTCCTACTACCAGTGCTGGGTGACGGCCTTGGAACAGGTAACAGTGCACAACGAATTGGTCACTACAGATGATCTGGCAGGCAGAGCGCGAGACCTTGCACTGCGCCCAGCCGGGCACGACCACGATCACGACCATGATCACGACCATGATCACGACCACTAGTGGGGTTCCCTACCAAATTTCTCCAGTACTTCACGATAGATGTCACAGTGTTGGGTCGCCGAGGCCTCCCACGTGTAGCCGGCTAGGACAGATTGGCCTCCGGCGATAAGCCGGGACCTCAAATCGTTGCTCAATAGGATGGACTCGATTGCTCCAGAAATCGCTTCTGGATTTCCTGTTTCCGGGAGTAGCGCACTTACGCCATCGGTAAGAAACTCTTTAAAAACTGGGATACTACTGGCCACCACCGGAAGGTCCGCGGCGAGACCTTCGAGAGCAACTAGCCCAAACCCTTCTTTTGTGGAGGGATAAGCAAGGACATCCGCAGCACGGAACCACTGGCCAAGGGCTTGCTCGTCAACCGTGCCCACGGTGATCACATCGCGACCGAGTTCCAAACCTAGCTCAGGCAACAGACCCAGTGCGCCTTGTCGGTAGTCCTCGTAGTCTTGGAAAGAGTGGCCTCCGAGTATGACTAAGCGAACTCGGTGGCCGCGACTTTTGAGTATCCCCAATGCTTGAAACAGTTCGCGACTCCCCTTGCGTGGCTCGACTCCGCCTACCGCAAGAATCATGCTCCCGTCTGTGACTCCTACGGATTCTCGTAAGGCCATCTTTTGCACGTTTGAGATCTGCGGAAACCTTTCCGGTCGCACACCATTAGGAACAATGTCAGCGGGAACCCCGTATTCGTCCTGAAGGGTTGTCTGCCAAGTATGACTCACAACGAGAATCCGGTCTGGCTCCACGATCGCTTGTCGCTGACAGTCGATAAGCGCCTGAGTGGTGAAGTCATCTACATGGTGGACAGTGCGGATGACCGGGATGATTGGTCCGGATCTGGACACCGCCATAGCAGCCCGACCCGAAATGCAGTCCTGTGCATGGATGAGATCAAACGTGTCACGGAGTCCGGATAGACCTTCGGCCATCGAGGCAACTGATGCGAAAACTTTTTCATCCAGGCTCTGTGCCTGATCCACTGCCGGAAAAAGGGTAAACGGGACCGAGGTCGGTCGAAAAAAAGAAGTTCCGGGTGAACCCAAGGCAAACAGATGAACATCTACCCCCTGGCGATTCAGGGCCTCTGCCAATTCAAGGGAATGGACAACACCACCACGCGGTTTGGTGGAGTAGGTGAGCAGAGCTAAGCGTCCGGCGAAAGTCACTCCGCAAGTGTTTCATGAGACATATTGCGCTCTGCTAAGTGCGCTGCGAGGATCGCGGCGCGGGCGTTGGTCACGGGAACCAGGCATCCCGCTTTGGAAAGAGCAGCCACTTGGGACGTGTAATGCTGGGGGTCTGCATCGGTTCCCAATACGTATACGACGATTTGGGGTCCTCCGGATTCCATGATCCGCTGACAGATCGGAGCGAACACCGCCGCTGGATCAGGGTGAGCTCCATGCCCCAGGACTAGGTCCATGACAATAACGGCAACCTGAGGGTCCGCACCTGCTTCTTCCAGAAACTCTACGCGTGCGACCGGGTCGATCATCGGATGTGGTCGCCCCCGCGTGTACTCCTCCTCACCCAGATCTAGCAGCGTGCTGCTGTTAACAGGGGCGGGCATGCCGAGTTTCTTATCGATAGGAATGTTGGAATATACCGGTGACGTAAAGGTTTCGGCGAGAATAACAAGAGCCTCGTAGCACAGGGTTCCACCCGAGTAGAGACCCCGGATGAGTGTGCGATCTGCCGACATCTTGGCCAAGGTTGAGCGGACATCCGGACCCGCTATGGCCGAGGTGTCAGGGAGCGACTCACCCAGGACCTCCAAAGTGCGCAGTACGCCAGATTCGAGAGTGTTGGCGAGTATCACACCTGGCGGAGTCGCAGTGGTCATACCTATACCCATAAATGCTGCAACCATTGGTGAACCGTCAGCAAGAGCCATGACCTCTTTGGCAACTCGCTGGCTGGGAGGTTTGGACACGAAAAGAATAACCGCGGTCTGCGGATCGTTTCGCAAGGCATGAATGGCAAGTCGGGCCATGCGACCATCGATCTCGTCATTGAGGTCGCGACCGCCAAGCCCGATCACGTGAGACACGCCGATCCCCCAGCGGTGAAGCAGAGCCATCACTTCCTGGGCCCCGGTACCGGCGGCGGCCACCACGCCTACAGGTCCTTGGCGCACAACGTTTGCAAAACCCAGTCCGATCCCGGCAAGGGAAGCGGTACCGGCTCCAGGCCCCATTACGAGAAGGTTTCGAGCGGCAGCATGATCCTTGAGGGCAATCTCATCTTCAGGGGTGACCCCGTCGCTGAAAAGAAGAACATCGAGACCCTGGGTCAGGGCTTTATGTGCTTCGAGAGATGCATACTCTCCCGGTACCGAGATAATGGCGATATTTGAGTTTGGTTGAAGCGTGAGCGCCTCATCCAGGGAAGTAGGGGACTCATCCACCATCGGATTGGCTTCATTGCGGGCGGCAAACATCACCTGGCGGGCGCTTTCGATTGCAATTTCTCCACTGCTGGGATCAAGGGATTCAACTGCTATAAATAGGTCACCGGGGCCGGCCCCCGTGAGTTCGGCGCTGGGAAATCCCCGGGAAATAAGCGTCTTGACGTTCGCCACCGTGCTCATCGCAGCCGAAGCCCACTGGACCCCTTCACACTGCTCCATCTCCCGCGTTCCCGACATCTGCAGCACCGAGTCAAGATAAGTGTCTGGGTACATGTTGATTGTAAATATGAGAGTCACGCAGGAGCTCCTTGTCTTGGTAACCCGCGGATCTCTCGAACGATCCGGGTCCCAGGCGTTTCACCTTTTCCTAATGCTGAGGCCATCGACGAGGCGTCGGTTATAACGGCGTAACCATCACTAGCGTCGATGAAGTCGAGAGCAGCCTCGACCTTAGGGCCCATGCTGCCGGTAGGAAATTGCCCCTGCCGGGCGTACTCCCGCATTTGTGCTGCATCCGCCAAATGAATTTCTCTTTCGGTAGGTTTCCCGAAGTCAGCGAGGACGCATTCGACACCGGTGACGAGAAGGAGAGCGTCAGCCTCAAGATAGGTGGCGAGTAAAGTGGCACTCCGATCCTTGTCGACGACAGCCTCTATCCCCGCTAGTGTCCCATCTCGTTCTACGAGAGGGATACCACCACCACCGCCTGCGACGACGAGATACCCGTCCTTTGAGAGTCTGGATATTGCGTCCCCTTCGACAATTGCTTGCGGGCGTGGTGATGGAACGGTAATGCGGTACCCGCGCCCAGAATCTTCAACGATCGGATGCCCAGTGAGATCTGAACGCGCCTGGGCCTCGTGAAGTGAATAAAAAGGACCGATTGGTTTCGACGGCCGATCGAAGGCCTCGTCCTGCCTGTCAACGATCACGTGCGTGACAACTCCAACTACCGGTCCGAGTTGTTGATGGTGGGTACCGAGCAGCGCCATTTGGAGCAGGTGCCCAATTAAACCTTGGGTCATTGCTCCCAGCGCAAATAACGGCTGGCCCGGCACCTCAGGGGATCCGGCATGCTGCTGGATGGCCAGGTTTCCCACTTGTGGACCATTTCCATGTGTGATCACCACTCGCCAACCGGCTTCGCGCAGTGCGCACACGGACGCGGCCATTTCTTGACAGTTGGCCAGCATCTCGGAGTAGGTCCCACTCTGCCCCTCACGTGTGATGGCATTTCCTCCCAGCGCAACGACAACCAAAGGTGCCGCTGTGGCGAGTGTCAACGTACATTCCTTTCGGCTCTGGTGCACGTAATGCAACCTTTGGACATGTTTTATCCGACAAAGTCATCACACTATAGTAAATGTAGTGTGATAGTGGAGAATGAGGCGATGAAAATGAATGAAGTGCCCCCAGCGGCCCCTCGGCTTGACGAAGAATTAGCGAACTTGGTTGTCCGATTCACTGAAGCCGAGCGACAACTTTACCCATTGGCCCTTGTTGACGCCGATATTTACGAGCGCTCGGTCCGACTTGTCGGACTACTCGGAAGCTATCTTGAGCAGCAAGTTCATGGGGTCGAAGATTTGACGGGTATTCGTGTTAATGCGCTTGCCCGGCTCCACGGTGTGGCGAGTAGCCAGGGAATTGTCTTAACCAATCTAGATGATCAATTAATAGTGGATGCGGCGCTCGCCCAACGTTACCGGGTATTACTCGCACAGGGTGTTGATGACGAGGCAGGGCTGATCACTGACCGCGCGAGGGCAGCCGGTGAAAAATGGGCGCCCATTCAAACCCCGGACAACGAAACACTCGGATTCGCCATGTCCCATCAATGGGTCGACCTCCATCTGAGCTCTGGGACCAGACTGGTGCGCTCGGTTGATGTGGACCCCGCCACAGGGTCTCCCATTTTCCGGATTCAGGTCTACCCGGGGAGCGAATTAGAGGCTTCGCTGGTGTTGGAAATGAACAATCGCCAAGAATGGCTTGACGAAGCGGAAGCGATGCGCGCTGATATGGGGTAATTATCAAGTTATGGAACGATTTGTCTGTTTCCACTTTCAGACACAAATCTTCTCCTATAATGTGGGGCGTACCGGAGCGACATGTGCATTACAGGCGAGGGGAGAAGCAGTGCTTGACACTATGGATTACGCGAGGGTCTATGAATCCATCGAGGCAGATGGCCGAGTTATCTCAGGCCAACCCGGTTCATGGGACGTCAGCAGCCTGATCATGGACGTGCAGGCCCGTGGTTTGCGGGTCGAGGCAGAGATGGAGCGTCGAACAGGTGGCGCAGGCCCGACAGACGCGGGAATGCTGTGGATCGAAGGCTATCCGGTGACGGCTCCGACAGGGAATTCGACATCTCAGGATTCTCCATATCTACTCAAAGCTGAGGACGACGGTTACGGAATTTACCGTGGGCTGCTTCGCGTAGCGTCGGCACGCGCCGAGCGTAGGCCGCGTTTCTACGATCTCACCACTGCAGATGGGATCTCGTACGAGAAAATCGCACTCCTTCACTTGGATTCACTGGCGAGCACTGTTGTCCAAACATGTGCATATTGGGGTAATGATGACCAATGCACTTTTTGTGGGATCGGCGTATCACTTGACTCTGGGAGGACAATCGTCAAAAAGACTCCGGAGATGCTCGCTGAAGTTGCCGTGGCTGCTAAGAAACTTGATGGCGCTGTTGATGCGACTTTGACAACGGGAAGTTCGCGCGGGGTAGATCGCGGAGCTCGCTATGTGGCAAAATGTGGGCAGGCCGTCAAAGAGGCCAGTGGACTGCCCGTCGAAGTTCAATTTGAGCCCCCATTAAAGCTCGATGTGATCAACGAAGTTGGCGATATGGGGATCGATTCGGTGGGAATACATGTCGAGACTTTTGATCCGCAGGTCCTAGCGCGGGTTGCCCCAGCAAAGGCTGCTAGCGGAATTGAGTCGTACTTTGCTGCGTGGGAACGTGCAGTTGCTGTCTTCGGTGAAGGTCAGGTCTCGACCTATGTCATCCTCGGAATGGGTGAAGACCCCGAAATCACCATAGCCGGCGCGAAGCGAGCTATTGATCTAGGCGTCTATCCGTTTATGGTGCCGCTCAAACCGGTCGCAGGGTCGCTGATGGAAGACTGGGCTTCCCCATCGCGTGAGTACGTTGAACCCATCTATCGCAGAGTGCAGGCGTACATGTCCATGCGTGGGATGGATGCCACTACTGCAAAAGCGGGATGTGCCCGCTGCCAAGCATGCTCTGGGCTTGCCTCACTTGAGCCGCGTAAAAACTCAATGATTCCCTTGCAAATCATTGATCGATAATCCCTTTCATAAGGATAATTCTTGACTAAGGCTAGTGGACGTCAGGGAAACATCACCAGCATTGTGACTGTTGATGATCGCCAGCGCCTACGTGAGCATTTTGACATTCGATACGGCGTATTCGTTGATGAGCAAGGAATCTTCACGGAAACAGACGAGGATATTCACGATAGTGAACCGAGCACGATCCACCTGATTGGTCTCATAAATGGGGGGCCCGTGGGGGCGGTCCGCTTGTACCCCCTTGACGTGGGGTGCGAGCAATGGCAGGGGGACCGGCTTGCGGTTCTCAAGGCGCACCGCACTTCTCGCCTTGGTTTTGAACTTGTGCAAGAGGCGGTTGCTCAAGCGTCAGCTAATGGTGGGTTGGTCATGCACGCGCATATCCAATTGCCCAATGTTCGATTCTTCGAGTATCTGGGGTGGCACCTTGAGGGTCCCGTAGAAACGTATGCGGGAATCCCGCATCAGCAGATGGCCATCAATTTAAAAAGAAAATCTTCAAAGTCGGCTTAGTTGCTCGAGGCCAGACGGATCCGCTGCGCACGTGCATTTTCAGTACATCTTTGTAGGTCAATATCAGAGAAAAGGGATGAATTGACAACGAATCAGTTTCGATAAGCCGTGAAGGCTTCCGCAAAATCCACAATTTGGGTGCCGATTCGCGTGAGTGCAGCGTTGGCTGCCGGATCCTCAAGAGTGCCATCTGTATTGAATTGGGTTTCCGCGATGTTGATCGCTGCACCCATGGGAGTCGGCCAACCCCGAAGTGCATGGGTGATGTGCCGCAACTGGTGCAGTGTTGTCACGGACGCCTGCCACCCGTGGGCGACAGCTACGCATCCGACGGCACGTCCATCAAGATAGGGACGCCGATCACCGGAAAGATCCTCGAGGTAGTCGATTGCATTCTTGATCAAACCACTCATCCCACCGTGGTAACCAGGACTGGAAATCAGCACACCATCTGCGTTTCGTATCTGCTCAATCAGGTGAACAGACTCCACTGCACGCTCGGTACATTGGGTGTCGTAAATGGGCATTAACAGGTCAGTCCCGGTGATGAAACTCACCTGAGCTCCGGCATCTTTAGCTGCTTGAGCGGCAATTCGTAGCGCTTTTTCACTTGATGAATTCGGACGCGTTGTTCCGCCGATTGCCACCACTTGAATTGTTTGGGTCACGTGTTCTCCATGTCACTATGGGGGCGGTTCGTTTATTATCTGTTTTCCTTGAGAAAATGCTGCTGCCAGAGGGGATTTTTTCTCAACATTGCGACGAGAGGCCTGACGGGATACACCAATTGGTTTCCCACAGCATTTACGCACCTCATAAGGGTATCCGAGTGGCATGATTCAGATTTTCCAGTGGCAAAATAATTTGTTTATCGCGGGAAAACGTTGAATCTGACACCAAGAAGCCCTGCCACAGAGCAACTAACTCTTTCTAGGTGCTTGGCCTTTGACAGAATCAGTGGGAAAGCGCTCCACAACGGAATCGAACTTGCTCATGGTGGCTTGACCCAGATTAACATCCAATACATCGGCTAACCGGACGAGATACAAGACTATGTCTCCTATTTCTTCTTCCACCCGCTGATGTAATTCCGGTTTCGATGCCAAGCCTTTCGCTTGATCAGCCGGGAGCCATTGAAAAAGTTCGGCTAGTTCACCAATCTCACCCACTAATGCCAATAAAAGTGACTTGGGGTCATGAAACTGCTCCCAGTCGCGATCTCGGGAAAAGTCTCTCATTAATTGACGGAAGTACTCGAAAGAATCCTGATCAGTGGTCTTATCCATAGCGAAGGTTTCCCTTGTTCGTTCGATCCGCAGCGACAACTGAGTTCGCTACTAGCTTGTCTGTACGGCGGGGCCCACCTCGGTAGGCACCGTTGTGGACTGGCCTGAATTATCGATTTTGACGTGCCGCGCGACGCGAGTCGATTCTAACGTTCATCCTCAGCGGGTCATCACGATTTTGCCGCGCATGGATCCATCGATCATCGCCGAGAAACCGTCGCGCGCGGAGTCCATTGGCAATGTGCGATCGATGATCGGGCGGACGCCGGATTCAGCGAGCAGCGCTAAGAGGCGACTGAACTCCTCGCTGGTTCCCATGGTTGATCCGACGACCCGCAGTTGCAGAAAGAAAACCCGGTTCAATTGCGATGGCGGCATCGCACCCGATGTCGCACCGGATACCACAATCGTGCCACCGGGGCGTAGAGACTTCAGGGAGTGATCCCACGTAGCCTCGCCCACCGTTTCAATCACGGCGTCAACCCTGTCCGGGAGGCGCGCCCCCAACTCAAAGGCTTCATCTGCACCGATGGTCGTGGCCCACTCGCCTTTGGCGGTATCGCGCGAGGTCACCCACACCCGCAGTCCCATGGCTTTACCCAGCACGATTGCGGCGGTGGAGACACCACCACCTGCGCCCTGGATCAGAACCGTGTCCCCCGGCTGGGTTCCCGACTTGGTGGACAGCATTCGGTACGCAGTCAAGTAGGCGGTCGGCAAACAGGATGCCTCCTCAAAGCCCATACTTTCCGGCAACGGGATCAGATTGCTGGCTGGAACACGAACCCGCTCGGCGAAGGTGCCCGGGTAGACCTCGCTGAGTAGTGAACGCTTTGGATCCAAGGTTTCGTCACCACGTACCGGTGTACCGATCACCGCATGGACAACCACGCGCGTCCCATCGGGGGCGATGCCGGCGGCATCAGTTCCCAAGATCATCGGGACCTGTTCCGCACGCAGGGCCTGTCCGCGAAGGGCCCACACGTCGTGATGGTTCAGGCTCATCGCCTTGACCTCGACGTCGACCCACTCCTGAGGTGTCGGTTTCGGTTCGACGTCTCCGATCTCTAGGACAGAAAGCGGATCTTCTGGGTTTATGCCGGCGGCGTAGATGGAATACATGCGCTGCAGCCTAGCGGTGGTAACTCTTGTGCATAGGTCGAATCCGGCATATGATCCAACAACCGGCTCATGCTTGACAGCGTCGCTCATACCTCTCCCGTCGCCGGTGCCTTCACAACTGGATCACTGCTACGTCCCGTGCATTCAGTTTTCCGTGATCACCAGCACCGAAGGAACACCATGAGCACAGACGAGTTTTTGTTGCCAGCGCCGGAACGGGTCGCGCATCGCAACGTCAAGGGATTGATCGATCCAGATTCGGTAGTTGTCATTGGTGCCAATGCACGGCGGTCAACGGTAGTTGCTGAGGCAATTGCCGGTCGAAATAAGGCGTTCTTGGTTCATCCTTCTGGGGATTCAATTCTTGGCGAGGACGTCTACACCGGCGTGGCGGAACTACCGGAGAAACCCGAATGCGCGTTCATGCTCGTTGGGCACGAGGTGGTCCTGGAGTTGGTACGTGAAGCACTCGAGTTTGGTATCCGAGCTTTCGTCATTCCTGGGCTCGGCACAGAAGCCGGCCCCCGATCCGCCGAAGTCGTAGCCCAAGTTATCGAACTTGCCGACTCCTACGACGCCGCCATCTTGGGTCCCAACTGTATGGGAATGGCAGTGCCGAATGGCGGCTCACTGTATGTGTCCAGTGTCCCCAAATCTTTTCGTCGCGGCCACGTCTCCGTGATTGCCCAATCCGGATCTATTGCTGACGCGATGTTGAATTGCGGGCCACGAATCGGATTTCGCGCCGTGTTCTCAACCGGATCTGAGGGAAACCGCGATACTGCTGACCTGCTCATGGGGCTCGTTGATGATGACGAGACTAAGGCGATCGGTCTGTTCGTTGAAACCGTCCGGCGGCCAGAAGCTTTCGCCGATGCCCTGCGGTCTTGCGCGGAAGCAGGAAAACCAGTGGTGTGCATGAAAGTAGGACGCTCGCGAATTGCCGCACAGACTGCCCTGGCTCATACCGGCGCAATGGTCGGTTCGAGTATTGCATTCACGAACTTCGTCCACCACCACGGTGGCATCGAAGTGACCGACACTTCAACATTTATGGAGGCGTTGGAGATTCTCGGCCAGCCCAAGTGGCCGTCGGGTATTCGCTTAGGCGCAATCTCCGAGTCTGGTGGTGAATGCGGAATGTTGGCTGATGCCGCGGAGCCCACCGGGTTGGAATTCCCACCGATGCCGTATGAACTCGTGGCGTCATTACAAGAGCGGTTTCCGAATTTCGTGAACCCCCAAAATCCACTAGATGCGTGGATGGTCGATGACACTGAGGTGGTCTTCCCCGAATCGTT
>Ga0115560_1002115_pt1 | contig 13244 bp, 14 predicted proteins | sample COGITO_mtgs_1105_5_FD_87278 | JGI IMG/M metagenome (GOLD analysis project Ga0115560, IMG submission 87278) | Pelagic marine microbial communities from North Sea - COGITO_mtgs_110509 | ecosystem: Environmental > Aquatic > Marine > Epipelagic | place: Germany:Helgoland, sampling site Kabeltonne... | reverse complement strand
TTTAATATTCATGAATTTTTCATCTTTTAGCATCATTTTTGCAGTCGAATTATAAATCTTAAATTATATTCAATTGAAAAAGCTATTTAAAATCCTAGCTATTTTGGAACTGAAGTCAATAGTTTAATTGCTAAAATTAATACTGATGAAGCCAACAAACTGACCGTTCCTGTGACTGCTTCTATTGGAGGGCGTTTTACAAGCCCTACCGTATTCACCGATTTAACCAGTGCGGTTACCAATCTAACAAAACAACTGGTCGAAATTCAAAAACAAAAATTGATTAATCAAGGGACAAACAAAATCAAAGATGAGATTGGAGGTCTTTTAGGCGGTGACTCCCAGACCAACAATGCCGTTAAAGACGTATTGGGCGGCTTGCTAGGAGGGAAGACCTCAAAAAAAGACTCAACGGCTACCGAACCTAACAACCTTGTTAAAGACGTTCTCGGAGGGTTGCTTGGTGGGAAGAAAAAGAAAAAAGAATAGTTATAATCTATTTTTTCCAGGTATTCCCACGAATATTTAAGGCCGCTTTTAGTACATCTTTTTGACTGATTTGCCCGATTAGTTTACCGTTTTCTACGACTGGGAATCGTCTTCTTTTAGAGTTGATGAATTTGGTGGCTGCATCAAAAATATTCATGTCTTTATCGATGGTATCAACATCGGTAATCATTTTTTTTGCTACTGTATTGTCGCTGTCAGAAGGCATATTGTAATATTTACTTTCCGAAATATGCTTGATACAATCAGTTTCAGAAATAATACCAATCAATTCATTTTTTTCATTGACAACTGGACCACCAGAGATTTTATGGGCGATTAACAGATGAATGACGTCGTCTAAAGAATCGTCAGGTTTAAAGGTGATTAATTTTTTAGTCATATAATCGGACACTAAAAATTGTACATTGTCTTTCCCTTGAGACGCATCCCTTTTTCCTTGAAAATTTTTAAATCCCATAATTAATTGTTTTAGTTAGACTTAAAGTTACTCCTTTTTAGATATTTAAAATCATTAATTTGTTTTTAATTTATTTATTGTGATCGATTTAAATAATAAGTGATGATCCCAAGCATGAAATACTTTTTATTAGATACAAAAAATTGGCTATGAAAACGAGTGTTGTGGCATCGCTTCGGTATAAATGTATAAAAAAAAAGGATACGTTTTTTAAATAATTGTATTTTTGTATTTCTATGGATTCAATCACTCAAATTGTATTAGGTGCCGCTTGTGGCGAAGTTGTTCTCGGAAAAAAAATAGGTAATCGGGCCTTGTTGTTTGGGGCGATTGGTGGCACTATTCCAGATTTGGATGTGTTTGTTGGAAAACTACTTTTCAATACTGAAATTGATGCGATGGCTTTTCATCGCGGGTTTATGCATTCATTTCTGTTTGCTATTTTGGCGGCCGTTGGATTTGGAATGCTAGTGTTTTGGATTTATAACCGTGGAAAACGTTTTGGCATGACCACAAAAAAGGAGTGGATGTGGTTGTTTTTTGCATCGATTTTCACACATCCGATTTTAGATTCATTTACAGCCTACGGCACCCAATTGTTTGCGCCCTTTTCTAACTATCGAGTCGCATTTAATAACATATCGGTTGCCGACCCTACCTATACGCTCCCGTTTTTGATTGCTTTAATTGTGGTGATGTGTTTCAATCGAACCACAACGAAGCGTCGTTTGTTTTTACAGATAGGATTTGGGGTAAGTTCACTATACATGCTGTTAACCTTAGTGAATAAATACCATGTAAATGGGGTGTATAAACAGTCTTTGGCAGACCATCAAATTGAGTATATACGGTTTCAAACCCAACCCACGATTTTAAACAATATTTTATGGTACGGAACAGCCGAAACTGTCGATGCGTATTATGTGGGGTTTTATTCGATTTTAGATGCCGAGGCGTCCGTGAGTAAATGGCATAAACTCCCTAAAAACCATGAATTTATTGAAGGGATGCCAAAAGATTTAGAAACGCTGGCTTGGTTCAGTAGTGGATATTATAACTTGAACAAAACGGCCGATCCAGACACGTTTTTATTTAAAGATCTACGCTATCCACTGATGGACGAAAGCGATCCAAATTCATCAATTTTCAAATTTACAATAACTAAAAAAGGCGACCGTTGGGAAGCGTCACCGTTTTATGCATCCGATGTTTCCTCGGATGCAATAGATTCTTTTTGGACCCGTATAAAAGGGATTTAAGGCATAACTCCAACTGTTTTCATGCAGCCTTTCATCTTTTGATACGTTCGTTCGATATCGTTGTCTAACCCAATAGAAAACCGAATCAGGCCTTCACTTAGTCCCATTTCTTTTTGTTCGTCTTCTGGAATTTCCGATGATGTTGAACTTCCTGGCGCACTAAACAAGGTTTTGTAAAACCCTAAACTAACGGCCAAATACCCTAAATTTTCTTTTTGCATGAGTTCCATCAATGCATTGGCTTTTTCCAGACTGCCAGCATCAATGGTCATCATGCCTCCAAATCCGTATTCAGGATTCATCATGTGTTTGAACTTTTCATGAGACGGGTGCGATTGTAATCCTGGGTACACGGTTGTGATGCCATCACTTTCAAACTTTTCAGACAAATAAAGCGCATTAGTACTGTGTTGTTTGATTCTTATATGGAGGGTTCTTAGGTTTTTTAAGATAGATGATGCCGGACGGCTGTCCATTGTAGATCCAAATAACATGGCTGCACCATCAATTACACTCCTTAAATTGTTAATCAATTCTTGTGTTCCACAAACAACGCCGCCAATGGTATCACTAGTTCCATTGATGAATTTTGTTAAACTGTGAATTACAATATCGGCCCCCAATTCTTTTGGCGAAATGGATAGTGGCGAAAACGTATTATCCACCACCAATTGTAAGTTGTGTTGTTTCGCAAGTGCGGCCAACTCTTTAATATCTGCCACTTCTAGAAGGGGATTACTGACAGATTCACAGTACAATACTTTTGTGTGTGGAGTAATGGCTGCTTCAACCTTTTCCAGTTTTGTAATATCAACAAAGCTTGTTTGAATGTTGAGTTTGGGTGCAAAGTTTTTAAGAAAAGCATAGGTGCCTCCATAGATTGTACGACTCGAAACCACATGATCGCCCGCGCCACAGAGTTGCATCAGTACCGCCGTAATGGCGCCCATTCCTGACCCAAAAACATTGGCAGTTTCGGTAGCTTCCATCGCGGCCAGGGCTTCGCCTAAGTATAAATTTGATGGTGTTGTATGTCGAGCATATAAATGACAGCCGTCTGTATTGCCTTCAAAAGTATCAGACATGGTTTTGGCTGAGACAAAAGTAAAGGTTGTTGCATCAGAAATGGAGGGGTTGACGCCTCCAAATTCTCCAAAATATTGTAAGTCTTGTATGTTGTTTGCGGGTTTAAAAGCCATGATTAGTTAGATTTAATAGAGCATCAAAGTTGATTAAATTTAGAATTATAAACAATAACTTTATGTAATCACCATAAATAAATCTATATATTTAATTATATATAGATGAAAAATTTATATTTTTGAATTAATATTTATAGAATCAGAAATTTAATCAAAATGAAATTAGACGCGATCGATACGAAACTGCTAAATTTCCTTCAGGAAGATGCAAAACAAACCAATAAAGAGCTTTCTGCTAAATTAGATATGTCGGTAACGGCTGTATATGAACGTATTAAAAAGCTCGAAAAAGCGGGAATTATTGATAAATACGTGGCGCTAGTTAACAAACAAAGCGTTGGAAAAGCGTTTGTGGCGTTTTGCCATATAAAATTGGTAAAACATTCTCAAGAATTGGTAAATCAATTTGAAAAAGAAGTGGCCACAATCAATGAAGTTTTAGAAGCTTATCACCTGAGTGGCGATTACGACTACTTGCTTAAAGTTCATGTAGAAGATATGGCATCATTTAGAAAATTCATGGTCAGTAAACTTACAAATATTGATCATATCGGTAGCAGTAACAGTATGTTTGTGATTTCTGAAGTAAAACATACCACAGCTGTTAATATTTAGTCATTAAATTATTCTCCCATTGATTATATGTTTGTACTTTTGTATAAATTAAAAATCAAATTATTATGAAATCATATGATGTTGCTATCATAGGATCAGGGCCTGGCGGTTATGTCGCTGCCATCCGTTGTGCTCAATTAGGATTGAAAACCGCAATTATTGAAAAATATGCCACTCTAGGAGGTACGTGTTTAAATGTTGGATGTATCCCAAGTAAAGCCTTACTCGATTCATCGCACCACTACGAAGATGCGGTAAAGCATTTTGAAACTCACGGTATTGAAATTCCTGGAGACATCAAAATTAACCTTGAAAAAATGATTGGTCGAAAACAAGCCGTTGTCGATCAAACCACCGGTGGAATTGATTTTTTAATGACCAAAAATAAAATCGATGTTTATCATGGGATTGGCGCTTTTAAAGACGCTACTCACATTACCATTAGTGGCGATTCTAACGAAGAAATTGAAGCAAAACACAGCATCATTGCAACTGGAAGTAAGCCAACAACCTTGCCATTTGCGACGGTTGATAAAGAACGCATCATCACTTCTACGGAAGCATTAAAGTTAAAAGAAATCCCAAAACACTTAATCATAATTGGTGGTGGTGTCATTGGATTAGAATTAGGACAAGTTTATAAACGTTTGGGGGCTGAAGTAACAGTCATCGAATATATGGATCGAATCATTCCAACAATGGATGCCGGTTTGTCTAAAGAATTAAATAAAGTATTTAGAAAGCAGAAATTTAATATCAATGTTTCTCACAAGGTCACTTCTGTCAAACGAAATGGAGACGAAATTACGGTAACTGCAGAAAACAAAAAAGGCGCCTTAGTTGAATTTAAAGGCGATTATTGTTTGGTATCTGTTGGTCGTAGTCCTTATACGGCTGGATTAAATGCTGACTCTGCTGGCGTAAAACTTACCGATCGTGGACAAGTGGAAGTAAACGAGTCTTTACAAACGTCTGCCGCTAACATCTATGCTATTGGTGATGTCGTTAAAGGGGCTATGTTGGCGCATAAAGCCGAAGAAGAAGGTGTTTTTGTGGCCGAAACTATTGCGGGTCAAAAACCTCATATCGATTACAATTTAATCCCTGGTGTCGTTTATACCTGGCCAGAAGTTGCTGCTGTTGGAAAAACAGAAGAACAGCTTAAAGAAGCTGGTATTGCCTATAAATCAGGACAGTTTCCAATGCGTGCATTGGGACGAAGTCGTGCTAGTATGGATCTAGATGGATTTGTTAAAATATTAGCCGATCAAACTACAGACGAAGTCTTAGGGGTACATATGATTGGTGCACGTTGTGCCGATTTAATTGCAGAAGCCGTTGTGGCGATGGAATTTAGAGCATCTGCTGAAGATATTTCGAGAATGTCACATGCACACCCAACTTTTGCAGAAGCCATCAAAGAAGCTGCTTTAGCAGCTACAGAAGATCGTGCTTTGCATATCTAAAATTAGTTGACACTTTTTATAAGCCCTCCTTAATGGAGGGTTTTTTTTGGTTTCAATCCAAAATTTCTGTTGTTAAGTTCTTATTAGTCAATAATTTTTAATATATTTAACTAGTTGATTTACAATATTTTGACTAATGTTTTTGTAAAAAAACTAAACAAAATTAATAATAACAGATTTGTGACATTTTAATGCCCCAATGCTAATACCCAAACCTAACTTTGAAAGAAAATTATCGATCAACTAAACTAACAGATGAAGTTCTAGTGGATTTAATTGTATCTAGGCAAGATCCGGCTCAGTTTAAAGTTTTGTACGAACGTTACGGCCAAATGGTTTTTAATAAATGCATGAGTTTTTCCAAAAACAGCCAAGAAGCAGAAGACCTTTGTCAAGATATATTTTTAAAATTACTAGGGAAAATTTCTACTTTTAATGGAACTTCAAAATTTTCAACTTGGTTATACGCTTTTACTTTTAACCATTGTGTAAATTATTACCATAGAAATAAGTTTAATAAATTTGAGAAAAACGCTCCAAATATTGAGCAAATGTGTGATGAAGACATAAGTCAAACAAATGAAGATAACTTCACAAAACTACTTAAATTAGAAAAGTTGAATGAGGCAATGAACTTAATACCAACAGATGATAAGCAAATTTTGATTTTAAAATATCAAGAGTTTAAAAGCATTAAAGAATTAAGGGTATTTTATAACATAAGCGAAAGTGCGATTAAAATGAGATTAAAACGCGCTAAACAAAAACTTTTAAATGCTTTCGATACTTTTCAGTGTGAAGCAACCCTTTAAACGCTACTTTTTATGGCGTTTATTGTAATTCTTGTCGCCTCTTGTTTGCGGTTTTTTATATTTCTTAGCAATAATGAATTTATAAGAACCGCCTAAGTTTTCCTTCTTGTTTTTGTCTTTTTTATCGTGAAATGCTGGGCCAGGAGCATCTTCATCCGTTTGTTTATGAGGATTATAATGTTCTCTTAATTGAGGACGCTCTTCTTCAATGAGTTCATTTGAAATTTCGACAGTTTCAGGGATGTCTAATGTTTCAATTTTCATTTTCATTAAGCCTTCAATAGCGTCCTTATAATCGGTTTCATTTTCTTTGGAGAGAAGTAAACTCGTCCCTTTTCGTTTCGCACGCCCGGTTCGACCGATTCGGTGCATATAATTTTCAGGATATTCTGGAGTATCAAAATTAATCACATGAGACACGTCATCAATATCCAATCCACGAGCCATTACATCCGTAGCTACTAAAATCCTATTAAATCCATTTCTAAATTGATCGATGCTTCGCAAACGATAGTTTTGCGTTTTGTTGGAATGAATCACACAAGATTCTCCATGGAAAACTGCTTCTAAAGATTCAAATAATCGATCGGCCATCCGTTTGTTGGACACAAAAATAAGCACGCGATAATAAGCGTCCCGATCTTCCATTAAAAATCGAATCAAATTTACCTTTGTATAATAATTGGGAACATTATATCGATACTGCACAATATTTTCGAGTGGTGTTCCTGAAAGGGCCACTGAAATACGTTCAGGACTGATGAAAAAATCGGTAATTAAAGCATCAACATCTGAAGTCATCGTTGCTGAAAACATAATATTTTGGCGACGTTCGGGCAATAAATCAAAAATATTAATGAGTTGGTGTCTAAAACCCAAATCGAGCATGACATCCACTTCATCTATGACTAATTTCTGAATATTTTTTAATTGAAGTACACGACTGAGCGCCAAATCATATAAACGTCCTGGGGTGGCAACAAGAATATCGATTCCTTCTGAAATTTGCTGTTTTTGGGTGTTAATGTTGGTGCCTCCATACACGCCCAAAACACGGTTATTTGTATAAACGTTGAGTGCTTCTAAGGAATCTACAACCTGAACGACGAGTTCGCGCGTTGGCACTAAAATTAGAATTCGAGGATTTTCTTGATTGGTAAATGTTAAGTTTCTAAGAAGGGGTAAAGAGTACGCAAGTGTTTTACCGGTACCTGTTTGTGCAATACCAACCACATCTTTTCCTGCACAAATGACATTAAACGAGGCTTCCTGAATGGGAGTTGGTTCTAAAAATCCTAAATCTCCAAGCGCTTTGCTTAAAGGAGTGGTTAATTTAAAGTCTACGAAAGATACCATTGAAAATAATTTGTGACAAAGGTAATGTATTCTTATAAAGTGACGATTTATTATTTAGATCTGATTAACTTTGTAAAAAAAAAATAGTTGCGGCATCACAAAGATATTAAGATCAGTTCTGAAACAGGCTTTAAAACTCAGTTACTAGCTTGGGCACAACAATTTGATGAAATTGTTTGGTTAGATTCAAACCAGTACCTACAACCTCATAGTAGCTACGATTCTATCTTAGCGGTCGATGCTTTTACCAGCATTCAAACCGATGCGATCCATGGGTTTTCTAAATTAAAAGAATACCAATCAATCACCAACGATTGGATTTTTGGATACCTTTCCTATGATTTAAAAAATGATATTGAACCTTTGAAATCACAAAATTTTGACGGCCTTCAATTTCCCGATCTTTGTTTTTTTCAACCTAAAAAACTATTCCTTTTAAAAGATAATATACTCACAATAAAGTATTTAAATTTTGTATCTGATGAAATAGATACTGATTTAAAATCAATTCAATCTTTTTCTATACAAACAGATGATACTCATAATAATGCGATTAAAATTGAATCACGCATTTCCAAAGCCTCCTATCTTGATAAGGTAAGGACTTTGTTGACTCACATCCATAGAGGCGATGTTTATGAGGCTAACTTTTGTCAAGAATTTTATGCCAATGCCGACTTGAATCCTTTAGAAACCTATTTTAAATTAAACGAAATTTCACAAACGCCATTTGCAACTTTTTTTAAAAATGGTAGCCAATTTTTATTATCCGCATCCCCAGAAAGATATTTAAAAAAAACAGCTTTAGAAATCACCTCACAACCTATTAAAGGCACCACCAAACGCTCTCAAAATTTAGAGGAAGATTTGCAGTTAAAAACCACTCTGGAAAGCGATCAAAAAGAACGTAGCGAAAACATAATGATTGTAGATTTAGTGCGGAATGACCTTTCTAAAATTGCCCAAAAAGGAACTGTAAAAGTGACAGAGTTATGTCAAATTCATAGTTTTAATCAAGTACATCATATGATTTCTACCGTGCAAGCAGAAGCTATTCCAACGGTTTCAGCCGTTGATATTATTGCTGCGACTTTTCCTATGGGCAGCATGACTGGGGCTCCAAAAATTTCCGCAATGAACATTATTGAATCGCTTGAGGAAACCAAAAGAGGACTTTACTCAGGCGCTGTTGGTTACTTTACTCCTGAAGCTGATTTTGATTTTAACGTTGTGATTCGTAGTATTTTATATAATGCATCCACATCCTATATTTCATTTTCTGTGGGCAGTGCCATTACCTCCAAAAGCACTCCAGAAAACGAGTACCAAGAGTGTCTTGTGAAAGCCAAAGCAATGCGTAGTGTTTTGGAAAATTAATTTGTAATATTGTGTCATGTTCAACGCCTTTGAAAATCTGTTAAAAAATCAATTCTCTTTTCTAAAAGAGACCCCAGTGTTAGTTGCAGTTTCTGGAGGGTTGGATAGTATGGTGTTAACTCATTTGTGCAAAAACGCTGGATTAAATATCGCCCTAGCACATTGCAATTTTAAACTGAGAGCGGATGAAAGTGACGGCGATGAAGATTTTATTAAAGCCTATGCCAAAACCCACAATTTAGACGTTTTCACAACGCATTTTGAAACGGCTATCATTGCCCAGAAATCCAAACAATCCATTCAAATGGCGGCACGGCAATTGCGATATGATTGGTTTGAATCATTGCAATTTCAACATGGTTTTGAATATGTTTTAACCGCGCATCATGCTGATGATTGTTTAGAAACCTTTCTCATTAATTTATCAAGGGGGACTGGACTCGATGGACTTACCGGAATTCCTGAAATTAACGGATCTGTAGTACGACCTTTATTAACGTTTTCCCGTGATGAAATTTTTGATTTTGCAACTCAAGAAAATGTAAAATGGCGCGAAGATGGTTCTAATCAAAACACTAAATACCTTCGTAATAAATTACGACACACTGTCATTCCACTTCTAAAAGAATTGAATCCGACGTTTATGGATCGTTTTGAAAGCACTCAAACACATTTAAAGGATACCAAATCGCTTATAGAAGATTATATGTTAGAAGTTGAAGATCGGGTTATTGAGTCAATTGATGAAGATCAAATTATTTATAACATTGATAAAATTCAATCATTAAACAATCCAAAAGCGTATTTATTTCAACTATTAAAAACATACAATTTCACTGATTGGACAGAAATTTCAGCTCTTTTGAACGCGCAATCGGGAAAGCAAATTGTATCGAGCTCGCATCGATTGTTAAAAAACAGATCGCAATTGATTTTAAGTCAATGGATTCAAACAGAAACGACCTCTATTTCGATTGATGCGTCACAATCCTTAATTTCAATTCCCAGTCAACCCTATGATTTAAAGATGGAAGTTGTTACATCAATTGGTTCAAAAGAACATGACGAGGTGTATTTGGATTTTAAGACTTTAAAATTCCCTTTATCTCTTCGTAATTGGACAAAGGGTGATTATTTTTATCCGAGCGGTATGTCTGGTAAAAAAAAACTAAGTAAGTATTTTAAAGACGAAAAACTCTCAACGATTGAAAAAGAAAACATACTCATTATTTATGATGAAAACGCCCTTGTTTGGATCGTTGGTAGACGCGCGGACCAACGATTTATCGCCACGGAAACAAGCCCTAAAATTTTAAAAATTTCTATTCTTCACAATGCCAATAGTTAAAAGCTCTTTCAAAGCACTTCCAATATTCAGAAGCGGGTTTATATCAACCGTGTATTCTGGTCTTTTTCGCCGTTTAAAAATTAAACAGATTAGAGAACGCATCACTCTAAGAGATGGCGATTTTATTGATTTGGATTGGAGCTATAGTCCAACGCCTTCAAAGTCCGTTATTATTTTATTTCATGGTTTGGAAGGTCATGGCCAACGCCCCTATATTACGGGGGCCGCTTTGCATTTTAATAAAAATAATAGTGATGCGATTTGTGTAAATTTTCGCTGTTGTAGTGGTGAATTAAATCGGTTTTATAGTTCCTATCATTCTGGTAAAACGGATGATTTAGAGGATATTATTAAACATGTGGTTTCACTTAATAAGTATGATTCTATTTTCTTAAAAGGCATAAGTCTTGGAGGAAACATTGTTTTAAAATATTTGGGAGATGGATCGTTCGTCCCTTCGCAAGTGAAAGCTGCCATGGCGGTGTCAGTACCTTGTGATTTATCTGGATCTGCAAAAAAATTACATAAATTAAAAAATCTCCCTTACCATATCAATTTCAAATGGGGATTAGTTCAACGATTAAAATTAAAACAGAAACAATTTCCTGAAGCAATTTTGAAGTCTCAAATTAGAGCGATTCGGACTCTTAATGATTTTGATGAAGTATACACCTCTAGAGCACATGGTTTTGAAAATGCTCAGGATTATTATAAAAAATGCAGCAGTCTTCAGTTTTTAAAAACGATTCAAACGCCGGTATTGATTTTAAATGCTTTAAATGATTCCTTTTTATCCGAAGCCTGTTATCCATATAAAGAAGTTGAGGCAAATCCGATGCTATATTTAGAAACACCCGATCGTGGTGGTCATGTTGGATTTATCGCTCGAAAGGGCTATTATTACAATGAAACACGCGCCCTTGAATTTTTCTTAGAATGTAAGTAAGGTGTTGTAGATTTTATCCATTGGAAAGCCCATCACATTAAAATATGATCCTTCAATTTTAGTGACTCCAACTTGTCCAATCCAATCTTGAATTCCATATGCGCCGGCTTTATCTAAAACCGAATTAGTATTGATATAATACCATAGTTCGTCATCGCTCAGCGATTTGAACGTCACTTTGGTAATGGAATTGATTGTTTTTTGACTGTCAACCGATTTAAAACATACAGATGTAATCACTTCATGTGTGTGGCCACTCAAGCTTTTGAGCATTTGAAACGCCTCATTTGTATCAAAAGGTTTACCGAGCGCTTTGTTGTTAAACCAAACAATGGTATCACTCGTAATGAGGATGTCATCTGGTTTCAATTCTGCTACAAAAGGCATGGATTTTAATTGCGCCAAATAATCTGAAATTTCAAAATGCCGAAGTCTGTCGGGGTACTCTTCTTTCACAGGTTTGATTCGGATCTCAAACGCCAGTCCAAGCCCTTTAATAAGCTCCTGTCGCCGAGGAGAAGAAGAGGCTAAAATGATGTGTTTTGATTTGAGACGTTCAGTGAGCATACATTATATATTAATCATATTGAGCATCAAATGCTTTCATCCAATGGCCTTGAACTTTTAAAACTTGTTCTAAAATATCACGCACAGCTCCTTGCCCTCCTTTTTTGTGTGAGATGTATTTTGAGACGGCTTTAACTTCTGGCGCTGCATCTAGAGGGCAGGTGGGAAGTCCAACCAGTTTCATCGGTGGAATGTCCGGAATATCGTCCCCCATATAAATTACATTTTCTGGGTTCAATTGGTGTGTGTCAAATAGCGCTTTGAGTTGTACAACTTTATCATGTGCCCCCAAATAAATTTCTTTAATACCCAAACCTTCAAGTCGTTTTCGAACGCCCTCATTTTTTCCACCAGAAATAATACAGATTAACAAACCGGCATCCACGGCAGTTTTTAGAGCATAGCCATCTCTTGTACTCATCTTACGAAGCATTTCTCCGTCACTGGTCACTAAAACAGAACTATCGGTTAGCACCCCATCGACATCAAAAATTAAGGTCGTCACGTCTTTAAGGTATTCTTTATAATTTTTTGTATCCATGAGTGTTTTTTATTGAATTAGTAAGTTGCTCATACAGCGATTGGTAAGCTGGATGACTTTCTAAGGTTCTTAGATGGTGATTGATTGTTACTTGATCATTGCGTTTGGCAGGGCCCGTTTGCGCAATGTAAGGCGATGTATGTTGAATTTTTTTGGCAGTTTCTAAAATTAGCGGTTTCAAAACATCAAAATTAATCGCTTTAAAATCGGTTAATTCATGCGCGATGCGATACAACTGATTGGTAAAGTTATTGACAAATACGGCCGATAAATGCAGCGCTTGCCGTTGTTCGGTATTGATCATGTAAAACGGACTTCCCATTGAAGTTGCGAGGGTTTTTAGAAGTTTTGTATCTTCTTTTTCCATCGTTTCTATGCAAAATGGAACTTCTGAAAAATCTAATTCTGAGTTGGCCGAAAATGTTTGAAGTGGATAAAACACTCCTCTTCGGTGTTTCATATCCAAAAGTTTTAGAGCCACACTTCCCGAGGTATGCACCACCAATCGATTTTCAAAAGGCAGTTGTTTTGACAGCTCAGAAACGGCTTTGTCACTAACAGCGATCACATAAACATCCGCCATTTTCAAATTCTTAACATCATGGCACAGCTCAATGGATTTCACAGGGCATTGGATCGCTTTAGGATCGCGACAATACCATTGAACCAAGTTTAAGTTTTTAGCAGATTGAACCGCCTTCACTAAATGAGTTCCTACATTTCCAGCTCCTAAAATTACCACTGATATCATTCAGCTAAAATAAACAAGTAATTGGTCATTTGAAAGT
>Ga0115560_1002092_pt1 | contig 13362 bp, 9 predicted proteins | sample COGITO_mtgs_1105_5_FD_87278 | JGI IMG/M metagenome (GOLD analysis project Ga0115560, IMG submission 87278) | Pelagic marine microbial communities from North Sea - COGITO_mtgs_110509 | ecosystem: Environmental > Aquatic > Marine > Epipelagic | place: Germany:Helgoland, sampling site Kabeltonne... | reverse complement strand
TTTGAGATTGGCCATTACGGCATCGCCGAACCTCCAGCCACCGCAGAAACCATACCCGTAGCAACGATAGATTTCTTTCTTGTACCGCTGCTGGCCTGCGACCAATACGGGACTCGGCTGGGTTATGGGGGGGGTTACTACGATCGCTTGCTCGAGGGAGCAGTGGGTTTCACATGCGGGTTAGGGTTCAACTTTCAAAAGGTAGCGGACCTGCCTGGGGAACAACATGACGTGCGGATGCAAGCATTCCTGTCAGAGTCGGGGTTTGAAATCTTTTAAAGACCGCCGGTGAAGAGGGCTGTTACTGAACAATAATGCCAGCCTGCTGGGGCGCCATGCTAGTACTGGGCGCAGCGTCTGTTATGAACGAACCCGTAGCAGCGCCCAAAACCACCACGAGAGCAATAATCAACAGAATGTCGGGTCTTTTGTGCCCCATAGCGCTTCAGCCTTTTAGAAATAACTTCCAGTGACTGCGCTTGTGCCAAAAGGTGATGCGTGTCACAACTTAGCCTGCAGAATGCGCCATCAACCCTATTTTGTCAATATTTCACAAAATTAATTTCCAGAGGGTGTGCTGGGCTTGAGGTAAGCCTGATACGCCGAATTGTTTGTTTCTTCCCAATGGGGGTAGCCTACATCGGCCAGGACCTTCAACAGGGCAGAACGGCGGCCATCCGCCAACCTGAAACCCACCAGAATTCTGCCGTAGGCTGCGCCATGGTTTCGGTAGTGAAACAAAGAAATGTCAAAGTCGTTACCGAGGGCATTTAAGAACTTGAGTAAGGCGCCGGGCCGCTCGGGAAATTGCACTCTAAATACCAGCTCAGTGCCCAAATCACAGGGCGCCTGACCACCCACCATGTGTCTAACATGAAGCTTCGCCGTTTCATTGTCGGTAAGGTTGTCAATCGTATAGCCTTTTTTCTCAAGCTTGAGGGTCAGCTGCTGCAGATCTGTGCTGTTTGGGGTGACTGACAGGCCCACAAAAACTTGCGCCGAGTGATCATGGACATACCGATAGTTGAACTCCGTGATATTGCGCTTACCCAACTCATTACAGAACCGACGAAAAGCCCCTGCGCGCTCAGGAATAGTGACCGAAATAACGGCCTCTCTTCGCTCGCCTATTTCAGTGCGCTCAGAGATATAGCGCAGACGATCAAAGTTTGTATTCGCGCCACTTACTGTGGCCGCCATGGTGGCCCCCTCAATGCCATGTTGTTCTACATATTTCTTCATGCCCGCCACCGCTAAGGCCCCTGCTGGTTCAGCAATTGCACGGGTATCTTCGAAGATATCCTTAACGCCTGCGCATATCTCGTCGGTGCTCACTGTGATGACATCGGTAACGTGCCTTTTGATGAGGCGCAAGGTTTCTTTACCCGCTTGAGCAACGGCACAGCCATCGGCAAATAAGCCGACTTCACGCAAGCGAACCCGCCTACCTTTATCAAGAGCCGCACGAACGCAGGCTGCGTCTTCGGGCTCAACGCCAATGATTTGGGTTTTCGGCCAAACATAACGCAGGTAAGTCGCCATACCTGCAATTAACCCGCCGCCACCGACGCAAACAAAAACGTAGTCCAGAGGAGCCGGAGCCTGCCTGGATAACTCAACGGCAACGGTACCTTGGCCGGCAATAACATCAGGGTCATCAAAAGGGTGAAGGAAAGTCATCCCCTCGGCATCAACGATTTCAGCAGCGAGCTGGGCCGCCTCATCAAAGGTATCGCCATGCAAAATTACCGAGGCCCCGTAGTTTCGCACCGCGTCGACCTTAATGGCTGGGGTGGTTAGCGGCATCACAATTTTGGCCTTAACTGATAATTTCTGAGCAGCCAGTGCCACACCTTGCGCATGGTTTCCCGCAGAGGCGGCCACCACGCCTCTCCGGCGAGAGGCCTCATCTAGGTTGATCATCTTGTTATACGCGCCGCGCAACTTGAATGAAAAAACAGGCTGGAGATCTTCTCGTTTCAAAAATATCTGATTGCCCAAGCGCCGCGTCATCAAGGGCGCATCACTCAATGGTGTTTCATGCGCCACGTCATAGACGCGAGCATTTAAGATTCGTTTGATGTAAGCATCTGTCATGGCCGCTTTCCCGCGGGAGTCGAGGGGGGATAATACGTGTAAATCGGCAATTACGTCATGATGCCGTCGAGTTTCATTTGCCCGAGGCCGTTGCATCGCCGACAATACCGCTTTTGCCCCCTTAACCCCTCGGAGTCACTATGACGTCACGCTTGCAACTCGCCAATGCCATTAGGGCGTTAAGTATGGATGCCGTGCAAGCGGCCAATAGTGGTCACCCAGGTGCCCCTATGGGTATGGCGGACATCGCAGAGGTTCTTTGGAATGGCTACCTCAAACACAATCCCAACAATCCCGAGTGGCCCGACCGCGATCGTTTTGTGCTCTCCAATGGCCATGGCTCCATGCTGCTGTACAGTTTGCTACATCTTTCGGGGTACAACCTGACCATTGAAGATCTCAAGAACTTTCGACAATTTCATGCCAAAACCGCCGGTCACCCCGAGTATGGCTATGCACCCGGAGTAGAAACAACAACCGGTCCTTTAGGTCAGGGTTTGGCAAACGCCGTCGGTATGGCATTGGCCGAAAAGACCCTTGCAGCCCAATTCAATACAGAAAAGCATCAACTCATTAATCACCGAACCTGGGCATTTCTCGGAGATGGCTGCCTGATGGAGGGAATCTCTCATGAAGCTTGCTCCCTCGCAGGGACACTTGGGTTAGGCAAGCTCGTCGCTTTTTATGACGACAATGGTATTTCCATTGATGGCGAGGTTACCGGCTGGTTCACCGACGATACGACGAAGCGCTTCGAAAGTTATGGCTGGCAAGTCATTCCAAACGTCGATGGCCACGACCCTGCGAGTATCAGCGCAGCGATCGATCTCGCGCTGCAGGATGAAGAAAGACCAACCCTCATTTGCTGCCGCACCATTATCGGCAAAGGTGCGCCGAATAAGCAGGGTACTGAGTCATGTCACGGTGCTCCACTGGGCGCCGATGAAATTGCAGCGACCCGAACTGCCTTGGGGTGGGAACACGGGCCCTTTGAAATTCCTGACGCTGTCTACGACGGCTGGAACGCACGGACACGTGGTGCCGAGCAAGAGCAAGACTGGCAGGCAAGATTTGCCGACTTCGCAAAGGCCGCGCCTGAGCAAGCCGAAGAACTGACAAGAAGGTTAGCAGGTGCGCTTCCTGCCGGGTTTGAGGCACAAGTTGACGATTACATTGCCCAGTGTGCCGAGGCTGCTACCGACATGGCCTCAAGAAAAGCATCGCAGCAAACCCTTAACGCTCTAGGACCCTTGCTACCCGAGATGCTGGGTGGCTCAGCTGACCTCGCTGGCTCTAACCTGACACTTTGGCAGGGCTCCAAAGGCGTCACAGCAGCCGACGCCTCGGGCAATTACGTTTACTACGGTGTCCGTGAATTTGCGATGTCCGCCATGATGAACGGTATCGCCTTGCATAAAGGCTTCATCCCTTACGGCGCCACTTTCCTTATCTTCATGGAGTACGCCCGAAACGCTGTTCGCATGGCAGCACTCATGCGCCAAAGGGTTTTATTTGTGTACACCCACGACTCGATAGGTCTGGGTGAAGATGGGCCCACGCATCAACCTGTCGAGCAGCTCACTGCCCTTCGCAGTACACCCAATCTCGAGACCTGGCGCCCCTGCGACACGGTAGAGTCTGCGGTAGCTTGGAAGATGGCGGTGCTGCGCGAAGACGGGCCTGCAGCCCTTATTTTTTCACGGCAGACCTTGGCGCACCAACACCGCGAGGAAGCGGGCATCAAAGCCATAGAGCGCGGCGGGTACACCTTGATTACGGAGGAGGGTGAGCTCGATGCCATTATTATTGCAACGGGTTCTGAGGTGAGTCTTGCGGTGGCTGCCGCCCAATCCTTAACCGAAAAGGGCCGAGGTATTCGAGTGGTCTCTATGCCCTGTGCCGAACGCTTTATGGCGCAAGATGTCAGCTACCGGGAATCCGTATTGCCCAGTGACGTACTGGCACGGGTTGCGGTGGAAGCCGCGCATGCCGACTATTGGTTTAAGTTTGTGGGTCTTGATGGCCGGGTTGTTGGCATGCAAAGTTTCGGTGAATCTGCACCTGGGGGTGAACTCATGGCCCACTTCGGTTTTACCGTCGAAAACGTTATCGCGGCAGTGGAAGACGTATTTCTTGACTAGCGCCCGCTGAGCACGGCTTACATACCCATGAAACAACGCATCGCCATCAATGGCTTTGGGCGCATAGGGCGCACTGTTTTGCGTGCCTGGACGGCAAGACAGTCGCTGCATGAAACTGTTGAGATCGCCGCGATCAATGAAATTGCCGACCCAGAGACTGTGGCCCACTTAGCGCGATACGATTCAACACACGGTCGCTTTCCAGGCACGGTTACGGGAACTGATGATTCGCTTAAGGTCAATGGACAACGTATTGCGCTGCTGCGCCAGGCGCAGATAGACAGCCTGCCATGGCGCGACCTTGAGATTGATCTTGTTATTGAAAGTACGGGGGCGTTTAGCGACCGGTTAACGGCAGAGCAACATATTAGCAGTGGCGCTCGCCGTGTTTTGTTCTCTCAACCAGCACAGTCTGATGTAGACGCCACCATTGTTTGGGGTCTCAACCAATCAGAACTGCACGCTGATCACCGGGTTATTTCGGCGGGATCCTGTACCACTAACGCGCTCTGCCCGGTGCTAAAAATTATGGATGATGCCTTTGGCATCGAGGCCGGCACGATCACCACGGTGCACTCGGCAATGAACGACCAGCCAGTGCTGGACGCCTACCATCACACGGACTTGCGCAAAACCCGAGCCGCTTTCCACTCGATTATTCCGGTGGATACCGGGTTGGCGGTAGGAATTCCCAGAATCTTACCCAAGCTGGCAAACAAGCTCACCGCACACGCACTACGAGTGCCCACCCTCAATGTCTCGGCACTTGATATAACGCTGCAGACACAACTGCGCTGTGACGCAGCTTCGGTGAACCATGCGCTTGTTGCTGCTGCAGAAGGTAGTCTTGCCGGCATTCTAGGTATTGCGACTGAGCCTCTCGCTTCCTGCGACTTCAACGGTGAGAGCTGTTCCGGTGTAATAGATGCCAGCCAAACTCAAGTTGCAGGAGATCGCTTGGTCAAAGTACTGGTTTGGTTTGATAATGAATGGGCCTATGCCCAGCGACTGCTCGATATTGTTCAATACGTGGGTACGCTAATTAAGCGCTGAAACCCAACCAGGAGTCTGCCATGAGGCTAATGCACGAGCTTGATCTTAGTGGAAAGCGGGTACTGATCCGCGAGGATCTCAATGTGCCCATTAAGAACGGATGCGTTACCAGCGACGCACGCTTACTGGCAACGCTGCCAACCATTCGGCAGGCGCTCAAGTCTGGCGCAGCCGTTATGCTGATGTCTCATTTAGGGCGGCCAGAGGAAGGGGTTTGGGAAGATCACTTTTCCCTCGCACCGGTTGCTCATCGGTTGAGCGAGCTTCTGGGGGTACCTGTTGAGCTGATCAAAGACTGGGAGCAGGCGACGCCCAAGGAAGACCACGTGCTTTTGCTGGAAAACGTGCGCTTCAACGCCGGAGAAAAGAAGAATTCAGAAGCGCTTGCGCAGCGCTACGCAGCGCTATGCGATGTCTTTGTCATGGACGCCTTCGGCACCGCCCATCGAGCTCAAGCATCGACCCACGGCGTTGCCCAATTTGCCCCTGTAGCCTGCGCGGGGCCGCTACTTGCAGCAGAATTATTGGCATTGAAAAGCGCGTTGGCACAACCCGCACGTCCGATGTTGGCCATTGTCGGTGGCTCGAAGGTGTCGACCAAACTCGCCGTACTTGAGCAGCTGGCAAACACCTGTGACAGCCTGATTGTGGGTGGGGGTATTGCCAATACCTTTCTAGCGGCAGCGGGTTACCCCGTAGGCCGCTCCCTTCATGAACCCGATCTTATTGATACCGCGCGCGAGCTGATGCAAAAAAGCCACATTCCCCTGCCACTCGATGTCGTTGTCGCGAAGGACTTCAGTGAAAACGCCGAGGCGACCCTTAAGTTGGCTAGTGACGTTGCCGAAGATGACATGATTCTCGACGTCGGACCCCAGTCTGCGGCGGCTATGGTAGAACAGCTAAAGCACGCCCAAACCATTCTCTGGAATGGTCCTGTCGGCGTTTTTGAGTTTGAATCGTTCTCACATGGCACTGCGGAGCTGGCCAAGGGCGTGGCAGCGTCAAACGCTTTTTCTCTGGCTGGGGGTGGCGATACACTAGCCGCTATTGATCAATTTGGGATAAGTGACCGGGTATCCTATATCTCCACCGGTGGAGGTGCTTTTCTCGAATACGTTGAAGGCAAAATTTTACCTGCTGTGGCCATACTCGAAGAGCGCGCTCACCAGTAACTGGATGAACTTGTTCGAAGAACACCATAGCCATTACCGCAAATTCTCGCATAAAGACCCACAGTGCGATAAAGAATGAAACAAAAGGAGAACAACCATGGCACTTATCAGCCTCAGACAGTTACTCGACCACGCAGCCGAGTATCAATACGGCGTACCCGCGTTCAACGTCAACAATCTCGAGCAAACCCGGGCCATTATGGAAGCCGCTGACGCCACCGATTCGCCGGTGATCATGCAGGCAAGTGCCGGAGCTCGAAAATATGCCGGAGCCCCCTTTCTAAAAGCGCTAATGGATGCCGCAATGGAGGAATTTCCGCATATTCCTGTGTGCGTACACCAAGACCACGGTACTTCAGCCGCTATTTGCCAGCGCTCGATTCAACTGGGCTTTAGTTCGGTCATGATGGACGGCTCTCTGGGTGAGGACGGTAAAACCCCCATGGACTACGATTACAACGCGCAAGTCACCCGAACCGTTGTCGACATGGCACACGCCTGTGGCGTGTCTGTAGAGGGAGAAATCGGCTGCTTGGGATCCCTTGAAACGGGGGAGGCCGGCGAAGAAGATGGCATTGGTGCCGCGGGCAAACTCACCCACGAACAAATGCTCACAGACCCTGAGGAAGCGGCTCAGTTTGTCGCCGACACCCATGTTGACGCCCTCGCCATCGCCTGTGGCACCAGCCATGGTGCCTACAAATTCACCCGCCCCCCCACCGACGACATTCTTGCCATAGACCGAATCAAAGCCATTCATGGCCGTATCCCAAAAACACATCTGGTCATGCACGGATCATCGGCCGTACCCCAAGACTGGCTCGCGATTATCAATGAATTTGGGGGTGAAATACCCGAGACCTATGGCGTGCCGGTCGAACAAGTGGCTGAGGGCATTAAATATGGTGTTCGTAAGGTCAATATCGACACCGACTTACGTCTTGCGTCTACCGGTTCAATCCGCCAGTTTTTGGCCCAAAACCCGGCTGAGTTTGATCCCAGAAAATATTTTAACGCCAGCTTAGTGGCCATGCGTGATATTTGTGTCGCCCGTTACGAAGCCTTTGGCACCGCCGGCAATGCGTCAAAAATCAAACCCTTATCCCTTGCCAAAGTTCAAGAAGCCTATAGCGAAGGCCACTTCTAGGACTCAAGCCTTAGTTTAAACACGCCATTGAAGCCCCAATGAGCCAGCGCTCAATGGCTGTTGCGGGTGTTCAATGGCCATGAAGTCAACCCGGCACGTAACTCACCCACTCATTCGATACGCATTTAGCGTACGATCTTGAGCGGGCTGCTGTGTGTCCAATACAAGCGAGCGCCCCAACAGTCTCAGCCCAGTCAACCAGACGTTGGGCCGACCCCCAAGCACTAGCACTAGCAATAGCAATGGCCATTGCACGTCAAACAGAAGCTAGGCAGGAGGTTCTGAGCTGTCCAAGCGATCACCAAAAATAGCGCGAAGGGGCCCGTCATAGTTGCGCCAACGCCCCTGCCTAGAAGTGGTTATGGGCTCTCTGACTTGCCAGACACTCGCAGTCCGTACCGAGTTTGTCAGGGCATGAAAGTCTAAACACCCGGGGTGCCAAGCCTCTCCCAACCACTCGAGCAGCGATTTTAACTGCTTTTCCGGGTTGGTCACTAACGCCTGATAATTAACACGATAAACGGATTTCGGATAATTTTCCCACCAAAAATCGGCAACTTCGCGACAAAAAGCAACATGTTGTGCAATACCTTCAGGGCTCGTGGCATAGCCATGCTGGGGATGCAGGCGCGTACCCAACATAGACACCAGCGTATCGCGCCAATCGCGCTCTGTAATAATGAATTTGGCTTCAGGCAGTACCGCACGAATAGTGGCCATATGAAATAAGTTATCAGGCCGTTTATCTGTCGTTATTGCATCAGCGCCACTACCCCTTTCAGTGAGGTGCCCTTGCCATTGCTTACGCAACTGGTCGCATTGCTGCGCATTGGGCATTCGGCCGGGGGAGACCATGCCGCCACCCAAAGCATGAATCTGCCGGGGCCAAAATTCAGACTCACCCAATGGCGCAAAACGCGGGTGCCCGGCCAATAGCTGCTCCAATAAAGTCGACCCGGTTCTGAACATGCCCAGGATAAAAACGGCAGTCTGCGCCGGCCTTTCGAGGTCGCTAGATAATGCCTTTGAGTCGGGTTGCCCCGAAGTCTGCTGCTTACCTGCGATCGTTTCCAGTTGGCTTTTCAGCTGCGACTGCAAAGGCAGTGCTTGCCAAGGGGGATAGGCCTTTTGATCAACGGCGTTCGCCGCAACAAGGGCCTCCCAAGCGGCATCGTAGCGGCCTGCTCGCTCTTCATAACGAGCCAGCGCCATCAGGGCATCAGGATCTTTGTTGTTAGCAAATCGGCGCAACGACCGTATGGCCGGCGACTCTGGCGGAAGCGTCAAATTCGCTTCCACCCAACGGGCCACCGGATAGGCATCTTCTGGGGCAAGGGCAGCCGCTTGCTCAAAATATTGGCAGGCGGTATCCCGATCACCGACCTGCTCCGCAATATGAGCGCGCTTAAAAATCGCCGGATAATAATTGGGGTTCTCCAGTAAAGCCCGATCAAGCCATTGCCCAGCAGGCGCAGTTTGACCCAGCCGCTCTGAATACACCGACGCTATGTTTGCCATGGCCTCTTCCGGAGAAGCAATGCCCAAAGTTAAAGCGTGTTCATAGGCTTGCACGCTCTCGGCAAATAAACCGACCTTCGCCGACCACCAGCCTAAGTTGAACCAAGCGATCGCGTCGGTTGGCTGCCTCTTCGACTGTGCCAGCCAGTGGCGGTATTGTTGTTTGGCTTCCGTCATTTCAGCAAAATCCAGAGCAAAAAAAAGCGGGCCATGGGCCCGCTTCTTATTGACGCAGCTTACGCTGCTTCGTTCAAGCCTTACTTACAGACGGAAAGTCACCTGAGCAAACAAGTACTGACCGAGGGTGTCGTAGAAACCCGCTGTCGCGTTTGCGTTAGAAGACAGTGAACCACCGACCAGTGGTGGCTCTTCGTCTAGGACGTTGTTGATACCGACCAGGATCTCTGAATCACCCAAGAAGCGGATGGTTGCGTTCAGATCGAGGTAGTTCTCACCGCCGTCGCTCTCGTCTTGGGCGATGGTATCGATACCTTCACTACGACCGTTGGTCAAACCACCGTCATAGTCAACACCGCCAAAGTGACGCCATCGGATGCTGGCTGCCCAGAAACCGTTGCTGTCATAAGAAGCAGTGGCCGTGTGACGCCACTCGGGAGAGGGGTAACAACGGCTGCTGATCAGACCAACACAGTCGTAAGTGTCAGCACCAGGAATCTCAACTTCCTTAGTCAGCATGTAAGTACCGATCAAGCTTACGTTGAAAGATCCACCCAGAGCGTCAATGCCCCAAGAACCGGCTACGTCAACACCTTCCCAGGTATTCTTACCGCCGTTCAAGCTAGCGTTAAGAACCGAACCTGTCTCGCCCTGCCACAATGAACCATTGCCTGCACGCGTAATCGCGTCACAGAACAATCCGTTCTCGGCACACTGGCGAACGATATTCTCGGCACCGATACTTGTAACGGTTTCCTCGATTTCGATGCTCCAGTAGTCGGCAGAAATTGTCAGATTGTCAGTAGGCGTCAGTACCACACCGATCGTAATGGTGTCGGCTTCCTCAGCATCCAGGCCTGGGTTACCACCCGTGATCTGGTTGTACTGGTCGGCTGGGCTCAAAGCGATTTTGCCGTATTGGCCTGCTGTAACGCCGGTATTCGCACACTGTGCTTGTGAATACTCTGGTGCTTCACCGTTAGCAATGATGCCACCACAGGGGTCGACACCGGCCCAAAGGCCTAGGTTTTGCTGTGAGTAAAGCTCAGAAACGTTAGGCGCTCGTACCGCACGGTTGAAGCCCATACGCAGACGGAGCAAATCGATAGGCTGAAAGTCGGCACCGATTCGATAGGTATCCTGACCGCCTACCGTGCTGTAGTCAGAGTAACGATAAGCTACGTCAAGCACCAAGCTATCAAGTACAGGAACACTTGCCTCACCAAAGAATTCTGAGACGTTGTAGCTGCCTCCCAGTGAAGGTGTTGGACCACCTTGTCCTAACAGCTGGCCTTCTTCAAAGACTGTGTCAGCGATTCGCTCAAATTTCTCGCCGCGCCATTCATAACCCACAACGACTTTGATCGGGTTGCTAGTCGTAGGCAGTGCAAACAAATCACCGGTTACAAACCCGTTAATCACTTCTGTTGACGTTGTACCGTTCAGTACGCCAACACCTGTCAGGCCTGCAGCCTGCTCAGGAGTAACGCCTTGATAGGTGAAAACGTCCCACAAGATATCGGCCGTATCAGGGTCAATGTTCTTGGTGATCTTAGGTGCGAAGAAGTCGTTAATGTACGTCGCCGTTGATCGTGTTTGGCCGTACAAGTAGCTGATATCGTATGACCAAGTGTCATTGATATCGCCCTTCATACCGGTAACCATACGGAACGAATCGTGCGTCGTGTTGCTCGAGCGTGGACCGCCCTCTACGTTTCGCTTACCAACGTAGACACCAAACTCGTCATACCCTGGGCCATAGAGATCGACCAGTGCATCCTGGAAAGGAGCAGGAAAGTCATCGAGGTCAAGAATATACGCTTCAACGAAGAAACTTCCTGACTCAGCAATTTGAGCCCGTGACTCGTTGCTGGCATACATAGTTTCAAAGTACGGCGTGAAGTGATCGTTGAGCTTGTACTCAGCAAAAGCGCCAATTGACCACTGCTCGATAGGACGCAGAAAGTGGTTAATCGGTGCGTAGTTGTAACGGTTAGTACCGTCCCATGGTGTCAAGCCACCCGAAGAGTTGATGTTGCCAAAGAACTCTTGATCGTAGTCATAGTTACGACCATTGGTACCCGCAGGGCCCTGTCCGCCAACAACGGTAGGTGCCAAGAAGTAGTTAGGGATGATGGCGTTAGCCGAACCGCCGACACTTGTAGCGGAGCCTGTCAAAGCACCTGAAGAAAAGTCTCTTGATTCTTGACGCAGCTCTTTCTGCTCACGCCATGTACCGTAAACAGTCGCATTACCCTTGCCATCAGCGAAGTCACTACCCATGATGAAATCGATTTGGTAGTTCTCACCGTCGGGGCCTTCGGTGCCGGAGGGGTAATCAAAGTTACGCGCGTCCAGCAGTGGCTGAATGTAGCCGTTGTCGTTGTCGTGTCGGTAACCTGACCAACCGCCGCGGATTTCAATACCATCCATCTTGCGGGTAACAAAGTTCACAACACCAGCAACCGCGTCTGCGCCGTAGGTTGCAGATGCACCACCGGTCAATACGTCGACACGCTCAAGGGCAATAGTTGGAACCTGACCCACGTCTGGAGCCTGCGAGTAAATACCACCCGCCTGCATGCGTCGACCGTTAATCAATACCAAAGTTCGGTTAGTGCCTAGGCCACGCAGGTCGACTGTCGCCGTACCCGTTGAGCCGTTGGAAATGTTGGCGTTTTGGCTGGTCTCGATTGAAGGCAAGCTGTTTAGCACTTGCTCAATGTTTACAAAACCCAAGTTCTTGATGTTTTCAGCGTTAACAACAGTTACCGGGCTGGTAGCACCAAAGCCGTCTTCTGTCTTAATACGTGTACCGGTAACAATTACCTCTTCTACGGTATCGTCTGCAGCATCAATATCTTCGTCTTGTCCGAATGCCAGACCGCTGGTCAGCGTGGTTGCCAAAGCCGCGGTAACGGCAAGGCTAAGCTGTCGCTTATGCAGTGACTTCATGGGAAAACCTCGTCATCTAATGTGTTCTAGTGTTTGTTAAGAGCGCTCATTCCGGCTCGTATATCCGGACCGAACTCGCAGAGTAATCAATTTGTCAGAGCAAGTGAGAGTCTTTTGAGGCTACTTTGTGCATTATTCACGCTTAGGAGCGGGAACTTACGCTTTGCAACCCATTCAATTGTGAATTTTGCGCCCTGTAGCGGCCCTTCTGTGGGGTCAGTCGATACGTCGGACACCCACCGAACGGCCGGTAGACAGTACGGTCATCGTCCACAACCCAATAAAGTTCTTTTTAAAGTGCACTTTATTGTCGCCTCGAGTGTGCCGGTATTTACTGCTGCCCGTGCGCTGCCGCCAAACTTGGCCGTTATCAAGGGCAAAAATGGACTTACCACTCCAGCCCGAAAAATTGCCCACAATCGTGGCGTCAAAGGGCTCTGTCAGGGCTTGAGCCTTTGCAGCCTCGAGTTCCTCAGCTGCCGCCAACTCCTCGGTGACCCGACGCTCCACCTCGGCCTCAATCGCCTGCGCCTGCTCAACCTCGCTCAATGTACTCGCAACGTTACCTGCTGTGGTTGGGCTTGATACAGCAGCCTCTGCCTCATTTACTAAAAATCGGTCGCGCAACCAGTCATTCAGAAACTGCTGCTGTTGGTCTGAAAGCTGACCCACCCCCGACGCCTCACGCTCTTCAGGGGTCATTTCCTCAGCCAGCCCTTGAAAAAGGTTTGACTGGCTAAACGCCCATAGGGGCAATAAACACATAAGACAAACGATGATGGAGCGCGGCATAGGTGATATCCCTCATTGCGAGCTGTGACTGCTGGCGGGCCTTCAGTGCTGAAGCTTAACCACTGTGCGGCAGTCACCACCCGACGGTGCAAAAGCACAGTTTACACAACCCGCTTTATTATGGGAGCGCTGCGCATTGGCCGGCTGGACAAGCGCCCTGGCAACACGCCCAGCATTTATAAACAGCCCTACCCACGCTAGACTCGCTGCAGCGTGCTGGGCGATGGGCGATGGGCGATGGGCGTATTTTCATTACCCAAACCGAGTACCGGGCCACTCGGGCATTTCTAAGAATTACCTGCATTAA
>Ga0115560_1002091_pt1 | contig 13364 bp, 7 predicted proteins | sample COGITO_mtgs_1105_5_FD_87278 | JGI IMG/M metagenome (GOLD analysis project Ga0115560, IMG submission 87278) | Pelagic marine microbial communities from North Sea - COGITO_mtgs_110509 | ecosystem: Environmental > Aquatic > Marine > Epipelagic | place: Germany:Helgoland, sampling site Kabeltonne... | reverse complement strand
TGCTTCTATATCCATTTATATCCAATGCTTTAAATTTAAATATATTAGAAAGTGGGATTTTTATGGGAGGCGGTATACACAATGTATCACAAGCCGTTGGTGCTGGATATGCAGTTTCAAATGAGGCAGGAGATCTGGCCGTTGTATTTAAACTCATACGTGTTTCCATGCTGTTACCGGTTATCATTATTATATCTCTGATCTGGGGAAAAAGCTCCAGTACACCCTACCCTAACTTGAGGTCCAAGCTTAGGGCGAGCACACCTCCGTTTTTAATTGTATTTTGCCTTTTAGCGTTGCTTAGCTGCTTAAATATTATTCCTGATTTTGCAAAGAACGCAGGTAATATATCCGCACATTGGGCATTAATAATATCCTTGGTGGCGATCGGTATAAAAACAGATATGAAATTAGTCATGAAAGTTGGTGCAAAACCCCTTACAATCATGACTTTGACAACAATATTCATGGGCGCAATGCTTCTTATTGGGGTGTCAATAATAACTTAATACAATCCCAGTAATTTTTATGGTATTACCTAACAAGTATCACACTTTCAAAACTCTATGAGTTAAAAAATAATATTCCTCAATATATTTTTTTTAAAGTATAATTTACCCAAAATATATATTTAATAGAGAATTTTTTTCCTATATATTTGTATATTATAGCATAGAAATTGATTCAAAAATGTAAAATTTTGTAAGTGAGTGCATCATATTTACTACCTTTAAAAAAAACAGGAATTACCACCTAAGAGAATTATTTCTACACTTTATTAATATTAAGCAGGGGTAAAATGAACTCAACAGTAAAATTACCAAATATTACACTTGCGGACAAATATACCCTAGATCGTGGCCGCGTATTCGTGACAGGGCAGCAGGCAATCATTCGCTTGATGATGATACAGAGAAAAATAGATGAAAAAGCAGGATTGAATACAGGTGGTTTTATATCGGGCTATAGAGGCTCCCCTATGACAGCTATTGATATAGAGCTATGGCGCGCAGGAGAAAAAACTCTCGAGGAACATCATGTTAAATTCTGGCCAGGGCTCAATGAAAATATGGCTATGACTGCAGTCTGGGGAACCCAAAAAGTTGGTTTTAAAGATGATGCAAAATATGATGGTGTTTACTCAATGTGGTATGGCAAAGGGCCAGGGCTAGATCAAACAATTGATGGTTTGCGCCAAGCTACTTTGCACGGCACAACAAAGCATGGTGGAGTCCTTGTGCTTTGTGGTGATGACCCTGATATGACGTCCACAACTGACCCCTATCATTCTGAACTACTTTTTGAAGACCTTCTAATGCCAGTCTTGTACCCCGCAGATATTCAGGATGTTTTTGATTTAGGTATTTATGGCATTGCTCTATCGCGGTTTTGCGGATCCTTTGTGGGTTATAAATTAATACCTGAGACAATTGAAACATCTGCATCAATTGATGGCGATTATAACCGAATTAAGATTTCCTATCCAAAATTTATATTCCCAAAAGACGGCGTTAACGCACGACGCCTAAATGACATATACGACATGGATAAACGTGCAAGAAAATATAAATTACCGGCAGCATTGGCATTTGCGCGCGCCAATAATCTTAACCGTATTACACTTGAAAGCCCAAAGAAAAAATTTGGTATTGTTGCCATGGGTAAGGAGTGGAGCAATGTAAAACAAGCCCTGAGTGATCTCGGTATTAGTGAAATAAAGGCTAAATCCCTCGGTATCAATGTGCTCAAAATAGCTATGCCCTTCCCTTCTGATGATGATCTATACAGAGAGTTTGCTAGAGGGATGGATGAAGTTCTGGTAATCGAAGATAAGCGGGAACAAATTCAAAATGGATTCATGCGCGGCTGTTATGATCTTCCAGATAAAGAACGCCCTCGAATAGTCGGAAGAACAGATGAAAACGGTAAACCACTAGTTATTGATTACAAGCAAACAAATTCAGACAGAATAGCACGCATTATAGCAGAAAGAATCGCTTATTTTTACACAAGCAATGAAATAGAGACCCGTCTTGAATTACTGAATAACTGCCAAGAGTCCATAGCAAAGGCTAATTCTATTCACACTAAACATGTACCTTATTTTTGCTCTGGTTGCCCTCATAATACTTCTACCAAAGTTCCAGAAGGCAGCAAAGCAATTGGCGGTGTTGGTTGTCATTATATGGCAACTTGGATGGATCGAGATGTTGAAGGGTTTACCCATATGGGAGGTGAAGGTGCGACATGGATTGGCGAGGAACCTTTTGTAAATAGTAAGCATACATTTCAACAATTGGGGGATGGCACCTACTTTCATAGTGGGTCATTAGCCATTAGGGCAACTGTTGCAGCTGGGTCCAATATCACATTTAAAATACTCTTCAACGACGCCGTCGCGATGACAGGCGGACAGCCAGTTGATGGACAAATTACTGTACAAATGATTACCCATCAAGTTTACCAAGAAGGGGTCAAGCGAATTGCTATAGTAACTGATGAACCCTTCAAATATGGAAAGAAACCAGGATTTGCAATCGGGACTACTATTCATCACCGACGGGAACTTGATAGTGTCCAACGAGATTTAAGAGATATTAAGGGTACTACAGTTTTAATTTATGATCAAACTTGCGCCGCTGAAAAACGTCGTCGCCGTAAGCGTGGAACCTTTCCCGATAAACCCAAACGCGCCTTTATCAATGACCGTCTTTGCGAAGGATGTGGAGATTGTTCGAAAAAGTCCAACTGCCTATCCGTTCAGCCGTTAGATACAGAGTATGGCCGCAAACGGCAGATACATCAGTCATCTTGCAATAAGGACTATTCTTGCGTTGACGGCTTCTGTCCGAGCTTTGTCACTGTTCATGGGGGTGATATGAAACGAGGGATAGAAATCAATAATTTCAAAGCTACGGTACCTTCACCCCAATTATATAATATCGTTAAGGGTGAGACCTATGGAGTGCTAATTGCAGGTGTTGGCGGAACGGGGGTAGTCACGATTGGCGCACTCTTAGGAACTGCTGCTCATATAGAAGGCAGAGGGGTATCTATTGTTGATCAAATGGGATTTTCTCAAAAAGGTGGGCCCGTCATGACACATATCCAATTTGCAAATTACCAATCCGAAATTAATGCAGCTAGACTAACAAGTGGCGGGTCCGACGTTTTAATCGCTTGTGATATGATGACTTCAGGCATGGATAAAGTTTTAGAAACACTAAGTCCAAATAAAACAAAGGCATTCATTAATCTGGAAAAAACAATATCGAGTGATTTTATAGACGATCCTGACCTTAACTACCCTTTAGAAGAACTACAAAACAGGTTTTCTACTATGCTTGCATCCGAAAATATAGAATATCTTGATGCAACCCGTATGGCTGTAAAGTTACTAGGGGATTCAATCGGAGCAAATTTATTCTTAGTCGGCTATGCTTGGCAAAAAGGTGCATTACCTATTGGTAAAGAGGCTATATTCAAAGCTATAGAACTAAATGGTGTAAAACCCGATTGGAATAAACAAGCTTTTGAATGGGGACGTCTTGCGGCCCATAAACCCCAAGCAATATCCGAATTAATAAAAATTGAGCCCCCAAAATCAAAAACAGATATTGAATTTATTGAAGCGCGTATTGCTGATTTGATACTTTATCAAAATGCTTCTTATGCCGAAAGATACAAAATTCTCGTTCAAAAAATAGTGGATTTAGAAAAAAATAAAACAAAAGGACAGAGTGGACTAACCCGTGCTGTCGCAACATTTGCATATAAACTAATGGCATATAAAGACGAATATGAAGTTGCAAGACTTCAAACTATGCCGATATTTGCAGAAAAACTCGCTGAAACCTTTGATGGTAATTATAAAATTAAGTATCATCTGTCCCCTCCGCTAATTTCTAAAAAAGATCCACATACTGGACGTCCAAGAAAATATGAAATTGGAGGTTGGATAACGCCAATTCTTAAAATTATATCAAATATGAAAGGGTTGCGCGGGACACCCTTTGATATTTTTGGATACACCTCAGAACGTAAAACAGAGCGAAACCTTATAGTACAATATGAAGCTACTGTTAATATGTTAATAGAAGGGCTAACAAATGATAATTATGCACTCGCAGTTGATATAGCCAATTTACCCGATAAAATTAGGGGTTATGGGTACATAAAAGAAGAAAGTATAAAACAGTATAATAAAGAAAATAAAATACTCATCGGAAAATTTCGTAGCTCACTTTACAAAAGTCAGAAATGAGAAAACAATTAAGAAAATTTTCTAAATAATAACTGCTTTAAAAAGATTATTTACCCCTGACACATAGCGCATATTTTATTACCCGACGGGTCTCTTAGATATGATAAATATAACCGCATTGCGCCGCTCTCGCGCCATCCTGGAGGATCTTCAATTGCCGTACCACCATTCGCAAGTCCTGCTGCATGAAAAGCATCCGCTTCCTCTGGAGTCTTTGCTGCGAAACCTATTGTACTGCCATTAGCGGCAGTTGCCTCTTTGCCATCTATTGGTTTTGTAAGAAGTAAAATACCGCCAGAATGAAGATACATAGCGCGTCCCTTGGGATCTATGAATGACGGTTTAACCCCCATTGCACCTAACGCAGCATCGTAAAATATTTTTGATTTCTCAATATTATTGGCGCCCAACATAACGTGACTAAACATAGAAACTCCAATTTAAATATATTTAATTTTTCTTGCCGTATTGTTATATTATTTTAAATCTTCTGCAAGGTGCTTATGAAAGTTTACAATAGCTTTTTCAAACAAACCAAAAGTAAGATGGCTATTTGCATCAGATGATACAGTTTCTTGAATAGCCTTTGCAGCCTCTAAATCTTCACTTAATCCAAACTTTGATACAAAATCGGAATCGCGTTTTGCATCTTCTACAGAAATTTTAAAATCATCTGTTTGCCTGTTTACTAAAGTATAAGAGACAAGCTTTGAGTAACCCGGACTAATAGGCTCCATAATTGTGAGGTTAGAATGCTTAGATAGTACGGTAACACTCGCATTTGGATAAAGATGATATACAGATGTCATACTTCCATTAATAGACTGCTTTTTAGAATCAGAAGACCTTAATTTTTCAATTCTTCTAAACGGAAAAATAACTCTCGCATTTGGTCCATATGTTTCCACCAGATTTGTATTATCTAAACCATAAGGATAAAATGATTTTTGGTGGAGGGATTTGATATGATAACCCTCTAATAATGTTTCAATTAAAATCTTCCAATTTGCTTTTTCTTCAATTTCACCACTTTGAAAAAGTTGCTGTTCGCTAGAAAAAAAATCAAGACACTTATCTAGCATGCCATCTTTAATTTTTCCCTTTTGCATCACATAAATAATCCCGCCTTTTTCTTTCGCGCTAATTTCAACAAGACCATTTTCAGTCATGTCAAAACCTGGGAAAGCTTCTTCACCTGGTATCCTTTTTAACTTCCCCTCAAGATTATAAGTCCATGCATGGTAGGGGCAAACAAATGCTTTAGCGCAGCCGTCACCGCTAGCCACTTGCATACCTCTATGCCGGCAGGCGTTGATGAATGCTCTTACAACCCCGTCTAAACCTCTAACAACTAATAAAGGCGTACCCGCAGCTTTACGGGCTATGTAGCTGCCATTCTTTGATAAAGCAGCAGATGGACAAAATGGTACTGGCAATTTTTTTAATAGATCTAATTCCGCCTCAAAACGTGCTTGCTTATAATAATGTGATGTCGGTTCCTGCCAAGTTTCATTTCCAAGGTCGGTAGTGCCATTATCAATATGATTAAATACACGGTCTAAAACTTCTTCATCATTTAGTAAATCTATATTACTGGGTGGTTTTGATAGAGAATAAATTTTTGACATAATTGTTCATAAGCATTTATTCCTTATTTTAAACTAAATTTTTATTTTAAATCATGAATTTTTACAAGTATCAGTAGGGTTCAAATTAGTTGGCAAAATATGAAAGTGATTGATTTGTATAAAATATGATGACTATAGTATAACCCATTCATGGAAAAATAGAGGCTTACTATGATACGTTGGGTTTTTAGAATTTTTATTTTTTTTCTCAGTTTTGTAATTGCGTTTAATGCTGCTTCACAGAATATGATTGAGGCGAATTATGACTCAAAAATTCCAACCCTCCTTGAAAGCGTAGGCCATTCTAATGGAGACCGTATTACCTCACCAGCTCAGGCTCTTTCCTATTTGAACGACTTGCAGACCTCTGCACCAGAAAGCATGATCATTAAGTCTTACGCTAAATCCTGGCAGGGACGGGACCTAGTCGCCGCCATTATCAGTTCACCAGAAAATATAAAGCGCCTTGATGAGATTAAAGCTGATATACAAAAGTTAGCAGACGGCAATCTCTCGCCAAGTGATCGCGAAAAACTCATCATCAACACTCCAGCAGTAACATGGCTTTCATATGGTGTTCATGGAGACGAAATTTCATCAACAGATGCGGGCTTAAGCCTGGCCTATCATTTATTAGCCGCTCAGGATGACCCGATCGTTAGCATAATACTCAAAGATACCATTGTTATAATAGATCCTGTACAAAATCCCGATGGCCGAGAAAGGTTTATACAATCATTTGAGTCCTCATTAGGCCTTGAGCCCCTATCAGATAGGTATAGCGCTGAACATGATCAGCCATGGCCCGGCGGAAGATTCAACCATTATCTTTTTGATTTAAATAGAGATTGGTTTGCTGTGTCTCAGCCTGAAACTCGAGGTAAGATCAAAGCTGTATTAGAATGGAACCCTGTTGTTGTAGTTGATGCTCATGAAATGGACGGAGACGAAACTTATTTTTTTGCACCAGCCGCTAAACCTTTTAACCCTGGCATCACAGATGAGCAGCGGGAGAAGCAGTTCATACTTGGTAAAAACCATGCAGATTGGTTTGACAAATATGGCATTGAATACTTTACGCGTGAAATTTTTGATCAATTTTATCCTGGCTATGGTGATATGTGGCCAACTCTCAACGGCGCTATTGCTATGACTTACGAACAAGGGTCAGCTAGAGGGCTTTTATATAAAAGATCTAATGGAGAAGAACTCACTTATTTTGAGAGCGTTAAAAATCACTTCATAGCAACGCTTTCAACTGCTGAAGTAGTGGCAAAAAATAGAAATCTCTTCTTGAAAGATTATGCAAATTATCGAGCATCAACTTTAAAAGAAGGACAAAAATCGAACAACCGTTACTTTGTTGTTGATCGCAGCAAGAAAGCTTGGGACGTGGACCAGTTTGCTCAAAGAATGGTTCTGCAAGGCATAAACACTCATCAAGTCATTGGCTCTAGTAAATTTTGCGGACAAGAATACCCAAAAGGGGCTGTTATAATTGATCAGGCTCAGCCTAATGGTAGGTTAATTAAATCCTTACTCGCTGATAGCACCCCCTTACCAAAGGATTTCATGGCAGAACAAGAATCTCGCCGTGACCGCGGTCTTCCTCATGAATTATATGATGTAACAGCTTGGTCAATACCTATGATGGACGGCTTATCAGTCACAACCTGTAAGTCAGCTGATTTATCAAAGGCCGCCCCAATAAAGTTAGGCGAAACCCCTAAAGTTCCCAGTATATCTAAAGCCTCTTTTGGTTATGCTATCCCTTGGTCCGATGCAGGACAGGCAAAGTTAGTCTTGGCGGCTTTATCAGAAGGTTTCAAAGGCAAAACAACCGACAAGAGCTTTACAGTGGGAGACCGTGAATACCCTCGCGGCACAACTATTTTTCCTGTAAAAGGAAATCCTGAGAACTTAGTGTCTCGGCTAAACGAAATATCCAGCAAGATTGGTGCCGAAGTTGTACCTATGGAGAGTAGCTGGGTTGAAGATGGCCCTAATTTTGGATCAAATGAATTCAAATATTTAAAATTACCCAAAATAGCTTTAGCTTGGGGCGAAGGAACGGTTCCCACTGAGACAGGTGCTACTCGGTTTGTTATTGAACGCTATCTCGGCGCCCCTGTTACGCCCATCAGAGTGAAAACATTAGGCAGAGCAACTCTTGAAGATTATGATGTTATTATCTTACCACAAACCTACTCTAATTTTTCGTATGTACTCGGCGATACCGGCATTGAAGCTTTGAAAACATTTGTATCAAATGGCGGAGTATTAGTGGGTTTTGATACTGCATTAGAAACGCTTACTAGTGAGAATTTTGATTTATTGTCAACATCCTTAGAGACTGCTGCAACTGAGGACGAAAATAACAAAGAAGACAAAGGTGCCAATAAAGAGACCAATCTTGTTTCCGGTACAGTAATCAAAACAAAAGACGATTATAAAGCAGCCATAACGGATCCAGAAAAAAATCCTGATTCAGTGCCAGGCGTATTAGTAAATACTATTATCGACACCGACCATTGGTTGTCAGCAGGTTATGAAGAAGCTTCAGCGCTACTACGGGGCAGTAATATTTATCAACCGCTTAATGAAGCCGACGGCACAAATGTATTTAGCTATGCTGGCCCTGAGGAGTTACTAAAAAGTGGATATTTGTGGGAAGAAAACCGGCGCCAGCTTGCCTTCAAGCCTTTCGTTATGGCGCAACCCCATGGTGAGGGCATAGTTATAGGCTTTACCCAAAGTCCTGTTACGCGCGCTTATTTAAATGGCCTAACTCTGCTGCTGGCCAATGCCATAGTTCTTGGACCCGCACACACAGGTTAGTTATCAGAGATTACTCAAACTACCATTTCAATGGAGTACCGGACTAAGACTGTTCAACCCTACGAAAAACCCTTAGGAAATTTCCGCCCCATATTTTTTCAATATCTTTTTGGCTATACCCGCGGGCAACCAAGGCTTTTGTTAGATTAAGAGCTTCATCTGCTTCGTTAAAACCCTCGATTCCCCCGCCATGATTAAAATCAGTTCCAATCCCTACATGATCTATACCTATTCTTTTGACTACATAATCTATGTGGTCCACTAAACGCTCAACGCTTCCTGATCCAATTACAGCTCTCATCGCCATTAAGAATTTCATCTTTTCTGCGGCATCATCAATTTCCCAGTAAAGCTCATAGGGATAGGCATAGCCGCTGCCGGGAAGACCCGCATTTTCTCTAACCATTTTGATAGATGCGCGTAGAGTAGGGTCTGACAAATCGACCAAATACGCCCCAAAAGGAACCAAATGAACAATACCTCCCTTGGCGCCAATAATATCGATCTCCTCGTCGGAAAGATTACGAGTAACATTTGATAAAACACGTACATTGGAATGACTAGCAATAATTGGAGTTGCTGACAGTTCTGCAATCTCCATCACAGCTGCCTTGGAAGATTGAGATACATCAATGATTCCGCCAAGCTTGTTAATCCGTTTCACAGCTTTACGTCCAAGTTCCGACAAACCCCCGTGCTCTTCAGCAGGTTCATAAACACCAGCCGCTCCATCATAATTCGGACGAGAAGAGTCAGAAAAATTATTATGCCCAATATGATTAAGCCCAAATACGCGAACACCTTTTGCATAATAGTCGTCTAGTGTATCGATATTGTTAACAAGGGACCTTGCATTTTGAAAACCAACTATAAAGGCTATTTTATTATTGCTTTGCGCACTGACGATTTGCTGTGCCGACCTTGCTAAGATTAAAGTCTCCGCATGGGTCTTAAGTAATTCATCTATCGCAATGAACTTTTGATTTGCGAAGTCTTGGCCTTTCATATCATCGGCTACAGAACGAGACGCACCTGGCGGAACAGCAATCGACATAACTACGGCGTCAATACCGCCTGCCTTTAATTTATTAATAGCAACTTTAGACTTTCCATCTGGGCCCAAATACTGACCAGCAGCTCCCGGAATAACTATGTCGGCATGCGCATCTAAAACAAGGATCTTATCGTGAATATCTTTAATAATAACATCACATAAATGATGGCGAGTACTTAAAATCTCTTCTTGTGTTTCTAGTGATATAGCGGAGTCAAAGGTAGGACACTGCTGAAGCTCTGATGCCAAAGATGCGCTTGATAATAAAAGAAACATTGTAAGGAGAGCACTTTTCATACCCTCGCCTTAACAAGTAAGTCTAAGATTGCCAAGAGATAGCTAAATCAAACAGAGCTTAATATATTTATCCTCGTCTCCAATCAATTCTGTTTGGAAAATATAGATCAAGAATTGTAACTTTCATTCTTGATCTAGATAATGTTTGACCGTTTGATGGTTCGGAAATATCTAAATATATATCATGGGCCCAATCAAAATGAGTATCTTTTATGGCGCTAAATGTTGTGCAGGATTGAACATCGCCTTCATTAAAAACTATAGCTGTATCTGATAAAGTAAAATCATCCTCAAAACCGCCTTTTCCTGGTCTTTCACGTTGAGTAAATGACAAATCAAACTCAGTAGCTGACAAGTCTCCATTTGATGATCTGTTAAAACAAATATCTTTAGAGTTATCTTCTTTAATTATCATATCATTTACGCTTATGGCGTAGGTAGGAGCGGATTTAGTAGTAAATGTTCCCGTAATATTTTCTACAATATTTCTATCAAAAGCGACTAAAGAGTGCCCGCCAGACCCGAGGTCTAATTCGATTGTATAAGTACCACCGTCTACAAAAAAATCTTGGACACCAGAGATATTGTCAGAAACCTTTGATATGAGATTAAGGAGTTTCAAGTTTAAGTTTGCTATTTCATCGAAACTGTCTGCTGTATCACCAATGTTGGAGTCTACAACTGTTATCTGATCTTCATCAAAGTTTGTTACTGTTTGAGAAGTAGTTACACCGTCTTCTGTATAAGAAACTAATATTTCTGAATCTTCTATGGCCCATACCTGAGTTGCTTCATAATTGTTAGCATTACCAGATGCGTTTGAAGATAAAGTTACATTGAATGACATTTCAAAATAACTTTCACTTGAATCTATGGATGTATCATCGCCTTCGTATACATATAATTTAACTGGAACTGTTGACTCAATAGAACCATCAGGATTGAACCAAATTTTAGCATTAAGCGGATTACCGCCAATCCCATCTTCAACAAAATCGAGAATATTTTCTAAATCCAATGAACTCGTCAGAGAATAATCAAGGGTTTTGTTCGCATAGTCATACGTTGGCGCAACCTGTAGCTTAATTTCTTCATCTCCTGAATAGTCGCCTATTTCTACGAATGAGTTAGCAATCCTCCCAATAATTGAATTATTCTGAGGCGCACTAGTGCCATAAAAACTTTCATCTAAGTTAGGGTTTTCTGCTAATCTGTTAAAAAAAGCAGTCCTTGCATCTTGCCCATAAATTCTTAGCTGTGAGTCAAAGCCTCCGGAAACATCCCAAAACATATCATTACTAGGGTGAGTGCCTGCTTCAAAGTATGCGTTGAGAGCACCCTCATTATCATATCCAAAGAGAATATAATCATCTCCTTTAAACGATGCTCTTATAGCATCTAAATCTTTATACATTCTTGGTAAATTGGAAACATCTTGAACAATAAGTTCTGGATTAATATTCACGCTATTATCAACAAAATCATATGGTAAATTGGATGATATTCCTGACCGTAATACATCAAAAATGTAATATTGTGCTCCTAAGCCAGTACCTGAACCATCTGTGAGAAAAGTTGATGCGTTTAATATTGGAGTATAATAATGGCGTACGTCGTCACACTCAGCTTTTTCAAAGCCTTGAGAGTAATTGTTATAATAAAAATTTGTACTAATTTCAGATGAAACCGAGTTGCTAAATTGAATACTTTCAGCTTTTTGGCACTCCCTTTGTCTAGACCCAGAAGAATTCCAATTTACAGAACCGTTGCGCCATGCACTAGATAATGTTGCGCCAACACTAAGGTTTCCATCAGTAATACCTAGATCATTAAAATCTATTGGAGTGTTCTTATTAAATGATGAAGTTTTTCTATAAAGGGTTGATATGTTTGCTATGTTTTTCAGGGTCAGTTCACTGACATTACATAGAGCGGTATCAGTTTCGCTACAATCTTCCCTGGAGAGTATTCCATCTTTAGAAATGAATGCGCCGCTCGCTTCAATACTTTCATTTCTATACCAGCCATCCGCATTAGGCTCTGTATTATAACTACTATAAAAATTTAAAGGAAGTTTTTCATAATCTTCGCCGCTAAAAATAATAGCTAACGACTCCTCTGCTAAGGAAACATTTGCTCTTATATCTTTATCAAACGTCGCTGATAAATCTTCGGAAATTTGATTATCTATTATTTGAAGGTGTGGTAGCAACCCTGCAATATTTTGTGCTACCTCTTCAGTCACAAGTGATGTCTCATTAGCAATAAAATCACTGAGCAGTTCCGCATATGTGATACCAAAATTTGTTTCTATAGAGTTTTTAAGCTCATCAATTCTCGCAGTTACCAAAGATGCCACAGCATCGCCTTCACTCTGACACCCCTGCTCTACTGTTAGATCTTCAGTTAAATCTGAATTATTCTTAGCTGTAATTATAGCCTCAGCAAAAAGAGTTGTAAAAGGAGAAATTACAATCGTATCTATACCTGCATCTTCAATAGACGGTAGAATCATTTGGTAGGCTTCTGTTACAGTTCCCAAAGTTGAGTCTTCTGCTCCCACTGGGACATCAGCAACAATTGGTCTTTTTTGCAAACAGGCTAAGATGTCTTCATCATTAGTTTCAATAACAAAAGAACCATCGGTATCAGTGACTGCAGTAAATTCGTTATCATCTTGTGTAAAATTAAAGTTCTGATCGACAAATATATTAGCACCTGAAATATACCCATCTATAGCATAACCATAAAAAGCGGTTGAAGATGTTTCCGGGACTGGAGGTACTGGAGGTAAAGAAACTACAGGCGGCGGGGTTTCATTACTGCCGCCACATGAGACGATGAATACAGAACTGATAATTAACGAATATATAAATTTCATGTTTAGAATAAAAAAAATTACAGCATCTTTATCAAGTACAGAACTTATTTTAGACTTTAATATGTTAATCTAGGGTAATTCAAATAATACCAATAAAATTACCCACGGATACATACGGTTGCTGCGAATTTTATACCACCTTTATACCTAATATGGGTCATAGATAGATTAGTGATAAATTATACTATATAAATCAGTTACTTATACTATAAGCCTGATCGGCCCAGGGCTCGCGGTCTTCTTTGCCGCCGAAAAAATCCGGATCATCGACGACCTTTTGCATGTCCAAGCCAATGTTTTTCGCCCGAGGAAAGTTGGATAATGCGTTCGATAACTCGCGGTTCAACCAAAACCGAAAGAAACTGGAAACGGCCCTGCTGGAGTTCGTATCAAATGTTCTGT
>Ga0115560_1002090_pt1 | contig 13367 bp, 11 predicted proteins | sample COGITO_mtgs_1105_5_FD_87278 | JGI IMG/M metagenome (GOLD analysis project Ga0115560, IMG submission 87278) | Pelagic marine microbial communities from North Sea - COGITO_mtgs_110509 | ecosystem: Environmental > Aquatic > Marine > Epipelagic | place: Germany:Helgoland, sampling site Kabeltonne... | reverse complement strand
TGATAACCGGGCTATCAATAAAGACACCTGTGGAGGCAGGGTTTGAGCTGCCGACACCGCCGCAGCTGGCTAGGAATGGCAAAATAAAACAAAAAAGACAGGGCATTTTCATGGCAGTACTTCCTGTAATAGCTTAAAACATCATCCTGATGCTGAGTGATTAATTCACTCCTAACAGCCTAGGCAACAAATCAAAAGATTGCAAAATACAGCTCCCTACGATCCTCGCCACAATACTTCACCCCGTTAACGCCTAATCAAACACAATCTCCGGCCCACTGCTATCGTCCAGTGCCGCCAATTGTTCAATCACCTGTCGAGCCACGGCGCCATAGCGCTGAGCTATATCACTGTCCGGTTCAGCCACAACTGAAGGCATACCCGAATCACCGCGCTCACGGATACTTCTATTGAGGGGCATGCTGCCAAGCAATTGGGTGCTGTAATCTGCGGCGACTTTTTCGCCACCGCCGCTGCCGAAGATATGGTCTTCATGGCCGCAGTTACTGCACAGGTGCACGGCCATATTTTCGACAATGCCGAGCACGGGGATTTTTACTTTGGCAAACATTTCGATCCCTTTTTGGGCATCGAGCAGGGCTATGTCCTGGGGTGTGGTGACAATCACTGCGCCGGCGACGGCGGCTTTTTGCGCCAGGGTCAGCTGAATATCACCGGTGCCGGGTGGCATGTCGACAACCAATATATCCAGTTCAGTCCAGTGGGTCTGTTCGAGCAGCTGCTGCAGCGCACCGCCGGCCATGGGGCCGCGCCACGCCATGGGCGTTTTATCGCTGACTAGGTAGGCCATGGACATGGTTTCAAGGCCGTGGGCCATAACGGGGATAAAGGATTTTCCATCGGGCGTGTCGGGACGCGTTGCTTCGGGCACCCCCAACATCATGGCAATACTGGGGCCGTAGATGTCGGCATCGAGTAGGCCAACTTTTTTACCTTCGGCCTGCAGAGCCAGAGCCAAATTGACCGCGGTGGTGGACTTGCCCACACCGCCTTTACCTGATGCGACTGCGATGATTTGCTTTACTTGAGCTAACACTAATTGTCTCCGTTATTGCTGGGTTTTAACTTCATTGAATGATCGGGGCTCTCAGCCAAGAGATAGCACATGAAAAGTCTGCGCAAAATCGCTATAGTTGCGCGCTAAACAAGGCGTCATGAGCTGTTTCCTTACTTGCGTCTTTTAACCGTCCCTAACCAAGAAATTTTGCCATGCCATCAAAACGTCAGATCCTGGTCACTAACGCTCTTCCCTATGCCAATGCGGCACTGCATCTCGGGCATGTCTTGGAATATACCCAGACCGATGTCTGGGTGCGCTTTCAGCGAATGCGCGGGCACGAATGTTACTACCTTTCTGCTGACGATGCTCATGGAACTGCGATTATGCTCAAGGCCGATGAAAAAGGCATTAGCGCCGAACAGCATATTGCCGATATGCGCGCGATTCACGAAGCTGACTTTAACGACTTTCTGATCAGTGTGGACAATTATCACACCACCCACTCAGAGGAAAATCGTGAGTTTTCTGAGCTGATATACAAGCGTTTAAACGCCAACGGTCATATCGCCAAGCGCGAGATTACACAGGCCTTTGATCCGGAAAAAAACCTCTTTCTGGCTGACCGTTACATCAAGGGCAGCTGCCCAAAGTGTAAAACCGAAGATCAGTATGGCGACAACTGCGAAGCCTGCGGAGCAACCTATTCGCCGATTGATCTGATCAATCCGGTGTCGGCCATTTCTGGCGCCACTCCGATTGAAAAAGCCTCAACTCACTATTTCTTTAAACTTCCTGAGTTTACGCAGTTTTTGCAAGATTGGACTCGCAGCGGCGCAGTGCAAGAAGAAGTCGCTAACAAACTGGGGGAATGGCTGGACAGTGGCTTGCAGGAGTGGGATATCAGTCGCGACGCGCCCTACTTCGGCTTTGAGATTCCCGATGCCCCGGGCAAGTACTTTTATGTTTGGCTGGATGCGCCGATCGGTTATATGGCCAGCTTTAAAAATCTCTGCGATCGCGAAGGCATGGATTTCGATCACTACTGGAAGGCTGACAGCACAACTGAGCTGTATCATTTTATCGGCAAGGACATAGTCAACTTTCACGCACTGTTCTGGCCTGCCATGTTGAGTAGTGCCGAGTTCCGCACGCCGACTAAAATCTGTGTACACGGCTTTGTTACGGTGAACGGCAAGAAGATGTCGAAATCACGTGGCACCTTTATTAATGCGCGCTGCTATCTCGACCATTTGGATCCAGATTATCTGCGTTACTACTATGCCTCTAAGCTGTCCGGTTCGGTGGAAGATATTGATCTCAACCTGGAAGACTTCCAGCAAAAGGTGAACAGTGATCTGGTCGGCAAGGTGGTCAATATTGCTAGCCGCTGTGCCAAGTTTATTGCCAACGGCAATAATGGCGTGCTCTCCAATACAATTGAAAACCCTGAACTCTGGGCGCAGATAAGTGGCGCAGCAGAGAGTATTGCCAAGCACTATGAAAACCGCGATTTCAGCAAGGCGATCCGCGAGATTATGGCGCAGGCCGATGCCGCCAATGAATATATTGCTGCCAAAGAACCGTGGAAACTCAACAAGCAGGACGGCATGCAACAGCAGGTGCAGGATATCTGCTCGCTCGGCATCAATTTATTCCGCGTGCTGATGACCTATTTAAAGCCAGTGGTGCCAGCTATGACTCTCGGCGCGGAAGAATTTCTCAACGATACGTTGACCTGGGAGAGTGCCGCGCAACCGCTACTCGGCCATCAACTCAATCCATTCAAGCCATTGATGCTGCGCATTGAGAAAGATAAGGTCGACGCCATGATTGAAGCCAGTAAAGAAGAGACTGTGTCGACTGCTGACAAACCTGTTGCAGGCCCGCTGGCCGATGATCCGATTGCAGCGGAGATCAACTTTGATGAGTTTGCCAAAGTCGATCTGCGCGTGGCACGAATTATTCAAGCTGCTCATGTTGAAGGTGCCAATAAGCTATTACAGCTGACCCTCGACCTTGGCGGTGAAACGCGTCAGGTGTTTTCCGGTATCAAGTCATCTTATAAGCCCGAAGATCTCGAGGGTCGGCTTACCGTCATGGTCGCCAACCTCGCGCCGCGCAAAATGCGCTTCGGCATGTCGGAAGGTATGGTGCTGGCTGCCGCTGATCAAAAAGGTATTTATCTGCTGGAACCGGATAGCGGCGCACAGCCGGGGCAGCGGGTAAGCTGATCAACAACTACAATCGCTGCGTATAATCTGCGATTTACGCTGAGAAGTAGCCGCTTATGGAGGTTACTACTTATTCTTAAAAGTACTAACGACCTGCTGTATATATGTTGAATCGAGATAGTTGATTCCTCGATAATGGCAGCCTAGACAACGCTTTGGCTTTGTAGCATGCAAGAATTTGCTGTCATTTTGGTCAGTTCGATCCTGATCAACAACTATGTGCTGGTGCAGTTCCTCGGACTGTGCCCGTTTATGGGTGTCTCGAATAAGCTCGAATCGGCGATTGGCATGGCTGCCGCCACCACTTTTGTGTTGACCCTGACGGCTATGGCCAGTTACATCGTCAATGCCATAGTGTTAGAGCCCTTAGGTCTGATCTACCTGCGTACCATTGCCTTTATTCTGGTGATTGCCGCCGTGGTGCAGTTCACCAAAATGTTTATCGAGAAAACCAGCCCCCTGCTCTATCGTGTGCTCGGTGTCTTTCTGCCGCTGATCACCACCAATTGCGCAGTGCTCGGTGTGGCTTTGCAAAACACCTCAAAGGATCTCAACTTTACGCAGTCATCACTTTATGGCTTTGGCGCCGGCGTCGGTTTCTCCCTAGTTCTGATACTCTTTTCAGCCATGCGTGAACGTCTCGCGGCAGCCGATGTACCTGAGTCATTTAAAGGTGCGGCTATCGCCATGATTACCGCCGGGCTGATGTCACTGGCCTTTATGGGATTCAGTGGACTGGTTTAAATGATTGAGCTTATTGCGCAACATCCTATTTTTGCAGCCCTGATTGCCCTGGTCAGTTTGGCGATTCTGTTCGGCGGTCTGCTGGGATTTGCTGCGGAAAAATTCAAGGTCGAAGGCGACCCCATAGTTGAACAGATCGATGAACTGCTGCCGCAGACCCAATGCGGTCAGTGCGGCTTTCCCGGCTGCCGTCCCTATGCTGAATCAATCGCCAATGGCGATAAAATCAACAAGTGCCCTCCCGGCGGCCAATCGACCATTAATGCCATTGCTAACCTCTTAGCTGTACCCGCTCCTGAATTGGATGCTGAACACGGTGAGGAGAGTGAAGTCCGAACAGTGGCATTTATACGCGAAGATGAATGCATCGGCTGCACCAAATGCATTCAGGCCTGCCCTGTCGATGCCATCTTAGGCGCGGCAAAATTAATGCACACGGTGATTGCCGATGAGTGCACGGGCTGCGACCTCTGTGTTGAGCCCTGCCCAGTAGACTGTATTGATATGTTGCCGATTGAAGAAACGATTGCCGACTGGACGTGGCCGATCCCCACCAAGCCGGGCCAAATAATTGCCACTGACCGACGCGGCGTCTTGACACCAGCTGGTCACCGCGAGGATGCAGCATGACTAAAACCTGGGTCACACCGGGTGGCGTCCATCCGCCGGAAAATAAACATCAGTCGTTGACCCAACCGATTGGTCACTTGCCGATTCCCGCGAAGCTGGTTATCCCTCTAAGCCAACATATTGGTGCACCGGCTTCCCCCTGCGTGGAGATTGGTCAGCAGGTGCTCAAAGGGCAGGTGATCGCCGAGGCCACAGGTGTGGTCAGCATTCCGATGCATGCGCCCTCGTCCGGCACCATTAGCGCTATCGAACACCGACCCATAGCTCACCCCTCAGGCATGCTCGCACCCTGCATCGAAATCACCACTGATGGCGCCGATACCTGGATTGAGCATCAGGGCATCAGTGACTACGAACATATAGCGCCGAGAAAGCTTATCGAGATGGTCGGCAACGCTGGCATCTCGGGTATGGGTGGCGCAGGTTTTCCAGCCGCGGTTAAACTCAATCCCGGGCGACAGCGACCAATCCACACTCTGATTATTAACGCCACCGAATGTGAGCCCTATATCACCGCGGACGACTCTGCGATTCGCGAGCGCGCTGGCGAGATTATCGAAGGGATAAAAATTCTCAGCGCCATTCTCGATCACCCGCACAATATTTTAATTGGTATCGAAGATAATAAGCCGGAAGCCATTGCAGCATTGGCACCACATGTTGAAGGGACTGGCATTTCGGTTGTGGATTTCCCCACTAAATACCCTTCTGGCGGCGAGAAGCAGCTGATCTATATTCTCACAGGTAAAGAGTTACCCAGCGGTAAACTACCCGCCGATCTGGGCATGGTGTGTATTAATATCGGCACCACCTATGCGATAAAGCGTGCAGTGATCAATGGTGAACCTCTGATTTCAAGAGTGACCACCGTGACCGGTGATGCCGTGGCCACGCCACGTAACTACGATACGTTGATCGGCACCCCGGTCAGTCATTTGCTTGAGCACAATCAGTTCAATGAGCAGGCCGGTGGCCGTGTTGTGATGGGTGGGCCGATGATGGGCTTCACTCTGCCCTCAGCCGATGTGCCGATTGTTAAAACAACAAACTGTATTCTCGCCCCCAGCTACGCAGAAATTCCTGACGACGAGCCTGCGCAGCCCTGTATTCGCTGTGGAATGTGTGCCGAAGCCTGCCCGGCATCACTGCTGCCTCAACAGCTGTTCTGGTATGCCCAAGCACAGGATCACGACCGTCTCGAAGCGCACAATCTGTTTGACTGTATAGAATGTGGCGCCTGCTCCTATGTCTGCCCGAGCAATATTCCGTTGGTGCAATACTATCGCGCCGCTAAGGGCGAGATTCGCCACGCTCGCGACGAAAAAGTTAAATCAGACCATGCACGCGAGCGCTTCGAATTTCATCAGGCGCGTATCGAAGAGGCTGAACGCGAAAAAGAAGCTAAACGCGCTGCACGCCGCGAAGCCGCTCAGCAAGCCAAGGCTTCACCAATGGCTGCCAATGACAGCACAGCGGGTTCGTCTGCTGCGGATATTATTGCCGCAGCTCAGGCGCGTGCCGCTGCCAAACAGGTCAGCCCGCAAGAGCAACGCGCTAAACTCGAGCGCACCATCGCCGCTACCGAGCAACGCCTGCAAGTCGCTGAAGAGAAATTGGCTGAAGCCGTCGCCAGCCAAAGCGACAAGCAAGCGGTATTCAGCGCCGCAGTAGAAAATACCAAACAAAAACTCGAGCAATCGAAATCCAAGCTCGCGGAGTTGGCAGAATAATGGCATTTAAACAGGTCACCTCACCCCACGCTCACAGCGCTCAGAATACCGCCAAGGTGATGCAGCTCGTGCTATTGGCAACCTTGCCTGGTCTGATCGCACTGACCTGGCAGTTTGGTTGGGGCAGCTTTATTAATCTGTTACTGGCGTCAGTGACCGCGGTTTGCTGTGAAGCGGCGATTGTGAAAATGCGTGGCCGCTCGGTGAGTTTTTATCTCGGCGACTACAGCGCGGTGGTCACTGCCGTTTTGTTGGGTCTCGCTCTGCCGCCTTTGGCGCCCTGGTGGGTGGTGGTCGTAGGCACGGTGTTCTCAATAGTCGTCGCTAAACAACTCTATGGTGGTCTTGGCTACAATCCGTTTAATCCTGCGATGGTTGGCTATGTTGTCCTATTGATCTCGTTCCCCATTCAGATGACTACCTGGGTGGCACCGCTGGCGCTGCTGCCAGCTGGTGCAGTCCACCCTGGTTTGATCGAGTCACTACAAATTGTTTTTGCCGGCTATAGCCCTGCCGATGGTATTACCGGCGCCACGCCACTGGATGTCTTTAAACACAGCAGCGGTTTGCTGGTCGATCAGGTCTATGATCGCGAGCCGCTTTTTAATCAGGCGATGTTCGCCGGCGCCGGTTGGGAGTGGGTCAATCTCGGCTTCCTGCTCGGTGGTATGATTCTGCTATCCCAGCGTATCTTCACCTGGCACGGCCCAGCGGGCATGCTCGGCGCGCTGGCATTGATGTCGATTATCTTTTGGGATTCCGGCAGCTCTTCGAGTCCCGGCTCGCCATTGATGCATCTGTTTAGTGGCGCATCGATGATGGGCGCATTCTTTATTCTTACCGACCCGGTGTCCTCGGCAGTGAGCAACCGCGGTCGCCTAATATTCGGTGCCCTGATCGGCGTGCTGGTGTATGTGATTCGCGCCTGGGGTAACTATCCAGACGCAATGGCCTTTGCCGTACTGCTGGCTAATTTTGCCGCGCCCTTTATCGACAATTACACCTTGCCACGCACCTATGGCCACACCGACCGCCGCAGAGCCACAGAGAAGCAGGAAGACTGATGATTATTAAATCAATGGGATTTAACAGCGTTGTCCTCGCCATCTTTGCACTGGTTACAGCGTTGATTTTGGCCACCACCAATGACCTCACCTACGAGCGCATTGCCCAGTCAGAGCGCGAGGCCGCGCAGCGTGCGCTATTGGAAATTATTCCTCTAGAGCGCCACGACAACGACATGCTGATGGATGTGCAGCCGGTGCCAGAACAATACTGGGCTACATTAGGCTTAAAAAAAGGCGGTAATATTCATATTGCGCGCGATCAGGGACAGCCGGTAGCGGCGATTATTCCGGCGGTCACACCAGACGGCTACAGCGGCGCTATTGCGATGATTATTGGCGTTAACTTCAATGGCTCCATTGCCGGTGTGCGAGTGGTCGAGCATCGCGAGACACCTGGCCTCGGTGACAAGGTGGATCTCAAAAAGAGCGACTGGATTCTGAGTTTTAATGGCAAGTCACTGGTCAACCCGCAGGCGGATGACTGGAAGGTAAAAAAAGAAGGTGGTGAATTTGATCAGTTTACCGGTGCCACCATCACTCCGCGCGCCGTCATTAGCCAGGTGCTGAAAACTCTGCAATACTTTAATGACGATCGCGAGCGTCTGCTAGAGGTCGCCGCCGCGAACGCTGCACGTGAAATTGAACAGGTAGCACAATGAGCGAAGTGAGCATTTCCGAAGTCACCAAAAACGGCCTGTGGAATAATAACCCGGCGCTGGTGCAGCTTCTCGGGCTCTGCCCGCTGTTGGCAGTCACTGGCAGTGTCGTCAACGCCCTCGGTTTAGGTCTTGCCACCATGGCCGTGCTGATCGGCTCCAATACCATCGTCTCACTGATTCGCAACCATGTTAGCGATGCGGTCAGACTGCCCGCCTTTGTCATTATTATCGCCGCCTTCGTCACCTGTGCCGAACTGTTAATGAAAGCCTACACCTATGACCTCTATCAGATTCTCGGCATTTTTATTCCGCTGATCGTCACCAATTGCGCCATTCTTGGCCGTGCCGAAGCCTTTGCCAGCAAGCACCATGTAGGCTATGCGGCGCTTGATGGCTTTATGATGGGACTGGGCTTTTTACTGGTGCTCGTCGCGCTCGGCGCGATTCGGGAACTGTTTGGCCAAGGTACGCTATTCTCGAGTATGCATCTGCTGTTTGGTCCCGACGCCAGCACTTGGGTACTGCAGCCCTTCGGTGAAAATTACAGTTTCTTGATCGCCGTGTTGCCACCCGGGGCATTTTTGGTCACCGGCCTGTTGATTGCGCTTAAAAACGCCATCGATGCTGCGCTCAAACGCCGCGCTGATGCGCAGAAAGAACGGCCGATTAAAGGGGCAAAACGGATTAGGACCACAGGTCATATCAGCTGATTAGACAGCTCACAGAGTATGGTGGAGTTTTATGAATAAAACCGGCGCATGGTTAACTCGGTACGCACTGGAACAACTCGGCATTGCACATACTTTTGGTATTCCCGGCGTACAAAATGCCGAAATCTATGACCAGCTAAATCAATCTGAGCAGATCACCCCCCTTCTGGTTAATCACGAAATGAGTGCCGCCTTTATGGCCGACGCGGTAAGCCGCATCTGCGCAGGTAGCGTTGGCACCATGGTGATCGTTTCTGGCTCCGGTGTGACTCATGCTATCAGCGGTATTGGCGAAGCCTATGCAGCCGGCATACCGCTGCTTATTATTGCTGGCAGTGCCCATAGCGAATTAGGTGCCCATAGCGAATCAGGTGCCAACAGTCGTTATCCCGTCATTGACACAAAAGAAATTCTCCGGCCGCTAACCAAAGCGACGTACAGCATCACCGATCATCAACAGATTATCGAAACACTGTTCACTGCCTATAACGTCGCAACCAGCGATCGACCCGGCCCGGTATTTGTCGAGATTCCACTCGATATTCAAGTGCTTTCCGCCGATATCGCCGAACCGCTGCCAACCTATAGTCAACGTGCCGATGACGATTCAGCGCTAGTTAGCGACGGCGAATTAGATGCCGCCGCAACACAACTTCTGCAAGCCGAGTCCCCGGGTATTGTGGTCGGCTGGGGTGGCGTCGACGCGCACGCCGAACTGATCGCACTCGCCGAACATCTCGGTGCGCCGGTCTGCACAACACTGCCGGGTATTAGTAGCTTTCCCGCACAGCACCCATTGCATGCCGGCATGATCTTCGGTCCCGCGGCGGTCCCCAGCGCGGAAAATGCCTTTAAAGACTGCGACTGCCTGCTGGCCGTCGGCACCAGCCTGAATGAGATAGATACTGCCAACGGCAGTGCCCGACTACCGCAACGCATTATTTATATTGATAACGACCATGAGAGCCATAATGGTAGCAGTGGTGCTGACCCTGGAACGTCGACGGCGCTCTATGGACATATCAAACAAATGCTCACTGGCCTGCTCTACAAACTTCAAGAACAACAGCCAGCAGTGGCGAGCAGCAAAGAACTGACAAAAGACATCGCCAACGACAAGGCCGCGTTCAAAAAAGAATGGCTCAACTACAACAGTAAGGGCCGGGTTAATCCCGCCGTGTTTTTTGACAAACTGCATGCCGCTGTCAAAGACGATACCATTATTATTACCGACGACGGCCTACACACTTTTCTCGCTGCCGAGTTAATGCCAATGAACAGCCCACGCAGCTTTATCACGCCATCAAGCTTTAATGCCATGGGATATTGCATACCCGCGGTCAATGCCGCCAAACTGACAAATCCGGACAAACAGGTTATCGGCATCCTCGGTGATGGCGCCATGCTGATGAGCGGCATGGAAGCACTCACCGCCGTGCGTGAAAACCTAGGCACCATCTACTGCATTTTTAACGACGGCAAACTCTCACGCATCAATCACAGTCAGCGCGTCAGCGACAGTCAGACTACCTGCACCAAACTCGGCAACGTCAACTGGGGAGCCTTCGCCGACTCTATCGAATGCGGCTATATCCCGATTAGAAACAACGACGACATCGATCTTGCCCTGCGCCACGCACTTGAAACCGCCGCACACAAACAGCCGATATTTTTAGATATCGCCATCGATTATTCACGCCGCAGCAACTATGCGCAGGGCGTGGAAAAAATAAATGTGGCGAAATTATCGGGCACTAACAAGCTGGGAATGTTTGGTCGCGCACTGGTGCGCAAGTTTACCGGTTAAATTATTTAATAGTTTTCCAAGTCTTTGACAGACAATGATCACGAGTCCGGTCCCTTAGGCTGATACTTCATCGCAATAACAGCCTCACCTGACAAGGCATCAACTAAAGCAATATAGGCTTTATCGTCGGTGGACTGAGGGTTCATTACAATCAAAAACCATAAAGGTATCACTTTATTGGTTTTTTTATTGATCATCCAAGTCTTATAGGACACAAATGGCTTATCCTGGTATGTCGTTAATTTATCTACATCTTGGGTGAAAAAGTTATTTTCGGCTATCATCTTAGCCTGCTCAAAATTATAGATTGGCTGCTGAAAGTCAGGATGCTGTGTGTTTATGGCACTCAAAGAAAGATGATTAATGTAGCCATCTCTGTGGACATACATAGTAGATTTTTTGTCAAATAAGGCGCCATCAACCAATTGTTGAAAGGTGATATCAGTAATGCGTCCTTTTTTATCTTTCGTTAATTTAGTCACAACAAACCTGTCGCTCTCTCGATTACCCGTCAACAATCTCAGGCGAGACAAGATCTCTGTGATATCTTTTGAAACTCGGCCTTCTTGCAAATTTTCAAGGTTAATCACTGCAATTTTAGCGTGCTCAATTATTGCATAGTCGACAATATCCCTTTTCGCCTCGTGGTAATAGCTGGGAGTCATTGTTAATAATAGCTCTGTTTTTAGAAGCTCTCTCTCCAACCTGTAGGTCAAACTATTGGCATGATTTGAAACTAGAACAGGGGTGGGAAATCGTAATTCCTCGGCCGTCTGGGGTGGCATTCTGTAGATCAACTGCTGTGTCGGATTGGTCTGTCTTGATAATATTCTATATCGCGCACCATCAACCTCTAAGTGAGCGACTACTGCAGCTGACTGGTTATCAATAACAAATCGTGCATAACCTTTTCGGCCCACAACTTTTGCAGTGATATACCGAATATTTTTATCGTCATCCAAGATAGTTTGAACCAAGAATAATGGATAATCATGGTCGTTGATTTTTATTACAGGGTTGGAAACAACGATATCTAGTTGCGTTGGATCCAACGATAAAACCTTGGATGAGTCTAGATAACTCGAGTCAAAACTTGCTGTGGCTACCAGACTGACTTGCGCTATAGGCTCCACCTCATCGAAATGAAGGTCATCTAGCGAGGGCTCATTCACTGCGTTTGATAAAGTAACTGTCTGGCCAACGACGGGCTTTATTTCAGCTAACTGTTTATGACTTAGAATCTTGAAAGCAGGATGGTAATTTGTGGGTGCGGATATCCTTGCAAACGAGGGCAGTGATATCACCATGAAAACGAAAAAAGCGGCGATTCTTACAGACATTATTTTGCTTTCCTTAGCAATAATTTCACCTAAGTGTAGAACGGAACTTCTAGAGGTGGCTAATAATCCTCTAGATCCTTAGAAAATAGCATCTCAATGTCCCGAAAGGCTTTAAATTCCAAGTAATTATTACTCGGATCACGCACAAACAACGTTGCCTGCTCACCTTTGCGGCCAGCAAACCGTACATAGGGTTGGATAACAAACTCGACGCCTTTTTGCTCGAGCATCAGCACAAATTGCTGATACTGATCCCAGTCGAGAATCACACCGAAATGTGATGCCGGCACCGCGTGACTATCCACTGCGTTAGTGGTCACCGAGGGATGGTCTTGGGGCTCCACCAAATGGGCTACTAGCTGATGACCAAAGAAATCAAAATCGATCCAACGATCAGATTCACGACCCGTGCTGCAACCCAAAATATCAGTGTAAAACACGCGTGATGCCTCGAGGTCGGTGACTGGAAATGCAAGGTGAAACCGTGGATGATTTTTTGTCACTTTTAAGAAACTCGGGTAATGTAATTAATGCATAATCGGCTCACCATGGCAAAGCGTCGAGATCGACATTGCCACCGCTGAGAATAACCGCCACGCGTTTGCCATAAAACATCTCTGGATTTTCCATTACGGCGGCAACACAGACGGCTGACGAGGGTTCGATAATAATCTTTAGACGCATCCATACTAGTCGCATGGCCTCGACAATCGCCGGCTCTGAGGCGAGCACAATAGCGTTTACTTGCTCGCGGATAATCTTGAAGTTACGCATCCCCAGCGTTGATCTGAGACCATCGGCGATGGTGTCGGGCGTCTGCTGTTCGACTCGTTGACCACTGGTAAATCCCTGCCAGGCATCACTGGCACCCTGCGGTTCTGCGCCGATCACGGCAATGGTTGTACCCGCCTTTTTGGCGATGGCATGGGCAACTATCGCGGTGCCTGACAATAAGCCACCGCCACCGACCGGGGCGAGAATAATATCTGGCAGGTTATCCATCTGCTCGAGAGTTTCCAGTGCGGCGGTGCCCTGCCCGGCAATAATTGCTTCATTGTCATAGGGGTGGACCAAGGTGCTGCTGGTCGCCTGTATCTCTGCTGCGACGGCGGCTTCACGGTCCGCCATGGTGGGGATACATTCAATCACCTTGGCACCATAGCCGCGCACGGCTTGCTTTTTCACCTGCGGGGCATTTTCCGGCATGACCACGGTGCAGGTTGCACCGCGCAGTGCGGCGGCCCAAGCCAATGCGGCACCATGATTGCCTGAGGAGTGGGTTATCACCCCTTTATTTAAGCTCTCATCGTCCATCGAAAAGACCGCATTACAACCGCCGCGAGCTTTAAAGGCGCCGACTTTTTGCAGATTTTCTGCTTTAAAATAGAGCTCGCAGCCAAGCAGCTTGTTGATCTGCTGGCTGTGCAT
>Ga0115560_1002086_pt1 | contig 13373 bp, 7 predicted proteins | sample COGITO_mtgs_1105_5_FD_87278 | JGI IMG/M metagenome (GOLD analysis project Ga0115560, IMG submission 87278) | Pelagic marine microbial communities from North Sea - COGITO_mtgs_110509 | ecosystem: Environmental > Aquatic > Marine > Epipelagic | place: Germany:Helgoland, sampling site Kabeltonne... | reverse complement strand
ATACCTTTTTTAAATCACTTAGACTTACGAAGTGTATCGGAGCTGCAAAATGCAATACTCCACAAAACTACATCAACTTCTGCTTCCAATGTAGAAGGTAAGATAATATACGACACAGGATCAGATTCGTTAAAATACTATAATGGATCCGCTTGGATCAACCTAGATGGCTCTGGGGACATATCTGCTGTTAACACAGCTTCAGGTTCGGGTTTATCAGGAGGAGATACCTCTGGTCCTGTAGACTTACAGGTTGTTCTTGATAATACTACCTTAGAGATAAGCACAAATACTATACAAGCTAAAACAGCTGCTATTGCAGATAGTGGAACCGGACTGGCAACTGCTGATCAAATACATACTTTTGTTACAACTTATGCAGACGCTGCTGGAACAGACAATTCAACAAATGTTACTTTAGAAACAACATCTCACAATTATTTATCTATAAGTGGTCAAGAAATAACTCTTGGGGCTATACAGCTAGGGTCAACTGGTCAAGACATAACAGGTACATTACCTATAGATCACGGTGGTACTGGTCAAACAACTGCTGCTGCCGCTGCTGATGCTTTACTTAACGTATCACAAGGTGGTGCACTTGCTATTGGTGATAGTAGTGATACTATTACTATTGCTGGTGATTTAGTTGTAACGGGTACGCAGACAATCCAAAACGAAACTGTACAAATTATAGAAAATAACACTATTCTATTTGAAGGTACTACAGCTAATGATCATGAGATAAAACTTACAGGTGGCGATCCAACTGCTGATAGAACAGTTGCTTTACCAGATGCTACTGGTACAGTTGCTTTAACAAGTGATATTAGTAATGGAACACTTACTGTTCAAGGAACTGGTGCTTTAGGTGGTACTGGAACATTTACAGCGAATCAATCTGGTAATACAACTATAAGTATATCTCACGATGATACTTCTTCACAAGCTTCAGTAGATAACAGTGGTTTAACTGTAATACAAGATGTAACTCTTGACACTTATGGTCACGTCACTGGCTTAGGTAGTCAAAACTTAACACAAGGTGTTGACGATAGAATAACAGCAAAACACTATGTAGGTACAATAGGTGACGGCTCTGCTACATCTATAACATTAGCTGAGTCTACGCATGGCATAAGTACTAGTAGTGATAATTTTATAGCACAACTTGTTGAGGTTTCAACTGGTGCTACCGTTAATGCTGATGTTGTTAGAGGTGCTAGTGGTGCGATAACATTTACATTTGCTTCGGCACCTGCTTCAAACGCAATAAGAGTTCTTATTCACAAAGTAGGGTAATATAATAAAATTTTAACATGGCGCAAAAGTTTTTAAGCGGCATAAGATTAACAGATGGAACAGCTTCTGCTCCATCGTTGTCTTTTAGCGGCGATTCAAATACTGGAATATATTGGAGTACCTATAGTGGTACTTCCAAGCAGCTAAACATATCTACAGACGGTAGTGTTCGCGCGTCATTTAATACAGCTGGAGTAACTTCAAATGCTAATTTTTACACATCAGCAGCTGGTTCTTTTAGAAATTACTCAGGTGTTTGGAAAGCCACTACTGGTATAACTGGTAATGGCTTTCAATTTATTACAGTTGATAGTACAGCCTTAACTATATCTTCTACTGGTGACGCAAATTTTGCAGGTGATATAGATGTAAATAGTTTTGTTGAAATTGGAGAAGATGGAACGTATCCTACTAATTATGGTGCAGTAGGTTTTGGTGGCAGAACAAATGGTTATGCTAGAATTTTTGGTGGTTTAACTAATAAAAATATTTATATAACATCCGGTACAGGTGGTGATATAAAATTTAGAGTAAATGGTACTAGTACAAATGTGTTAGATATTGAATCTGATGGTAATGCAACTTTTGCAGGGCGCGTCATGGCTGACACTCATTTCCAGTCTAGCGACACAAATGCAACTTTATCAGCCACTGGAAATGGAAATATATATTTAAGACCAAACGGATACTCAACAACAACAGGACAAGTTCATATTGATACTTCTGGTAACGCAACTTTTGCAGGCACAGTAAAAGCAGCAACAACATTTATAGCTGACGCGGTAGATGGAACTAATGCTGATCCAGGAACTGATAACGTGAGAGTTAGTGGTTATGGTATGATTGGTAATAGAGCTAATTTATATATTACCAACAGCAGTACATCCTCATCTGCTAATGTTCAAATAGGAGTTGGCGGTGTGCATAACGGCTCACCAAAACTTGTTATAAATCCTGGAAGCTCAATATTCTACACTGACATAAAAGCAAGTGCTGACTCAACGCATGATATAGGTACTAGTGCTTCTAGGTTTGCAAATATATACGCAGACACGTTATATGGTGATGGTAGCAATCTAACAAATCTTCCTTCTCAAATATCAGGTTTAGCAACTGAAAATTATGTTGACACAGCTGTAGCAAATGTTGTAGATACCGCGCCAGAGGCTTTAAACACACTAAACGAATTAGCTGCAGCGTTAGGTGATGACGCTGCTTTCTCAACAACAGTAAGTACAGCTTTAGGAAATAGAGTTAGAGTAGATACAGCTAGTCAAGGATTAAATTCTACTCAAAAATCAAATGCTAGAACAAATATAGGTGCTGGTACTTCAAGTTTTGACGGGGTATATTCTTCTTTATCAAGTATACCAACCTCGTTCACACCAGCACAACACACACAGGCTATAAGTACTATAACCGGTTTACAAACTGCTTTAGATGGCAAAAATATTTTCCAAGGTTCTTATTCAGCTGGATATACGGGAGATATGGATTCTTTAACAGGGTTTAGAGTTATAAGATCAACTTCTGGTTCCAACAGAGCGTTTTCAGCACATCACAATGTTATAACAATACCAAATACTGGTTCTTCTCAATACGGTGCTCAACTTGCTTTTGAAACAGGAACTGTTTCAGATGGAGGTATAAAGTTTAGAAACTCTACTAACGGTACATTTACTAGTTGGTATAGACTTTACCACGAAGGACATTTACCGACTTTATCAGAATTAGGAGCACAAGCAGCTTTATCAGCGCAAGATCTTACCGATATAGGTAACTTATCTGGCACAAACACAGGTGACCAAGATTTAAGTGGATATTTAACAACAGGTTTTTCAGATTATGTATCAAAAGCAAATGGAGGAACATTTGATGGCAACATAGCGGTTCAGGATATTAGCATGGGTGCAGACGATAGGTTCACTCATGGAAGTTATTTAGAGTTATCTTATGGTGCTTCAAACACATCTCAATTTACCTTTAATGCAGATTATGATGGTGGTCAAACAGGAACATATACACCACATTATAGTGGTACATCTGGTTCAGGAATGTCTATTGTTAAAATGCCATCTGGTGGAGTAGGTGGTTTAGATTTTTTTGTTAAAAATCATGGAACTACCACTGGATCACATAACATAAGTACCTTTACTAAAATACTAGAATTAAATCAAAATGGCGCATCTACTTTTGCTGGGAATGTAACTGCAAAAGGAGATATAATAATTGATAATAGCAGTGGAGATCCATTTTTAAAATTAAAAACAACAGCACAAGAATATGTAATAAGAATTGACCAATCAGATTCAGAAAAATTTCAAATAAGAGACATTACTAACAGTGCAACAAGATTAACTATAACTACTGCTGGAGATGCCAATTTCGGTGGAAACATATCATCTAATGGTACTATATCCGCGACAAACTTCTCAGGCTCTTCATCTGGAACCAACACTGGTGACCAAGATTTAAGTGGTTATTTAACATCATATTCAGAAACAGATACTTTAGACACCGTTTGTGATAGAGGCGCGATTACAGATCAAACTATTAAATCTACAAATGGATTAGGTTTTAGAGTTGATTCATCTGGTTCTGCCAGGATAGAAATAGAAAACGGAGGGTCTAATTGGGCATACTTAAGGCTCAGAGATGATAGTACGGTATCATGGGATATTGCATCATATAATGGTGGTGACTTAGAATTAAGACCAGCAGGTAGTGGAACTAATGGTTATCACTTTAACTCTAGTGGTGTTTTTACATCAGGAGATAACTTTACATCTACAAAAGGTAACACAGCTTATGATTGGGGTGATCACGATGGATTATATATTCCTGTAGGTGGTGGTCAATTCTCAGGAGCATTAGATTTTACTCCTGATACCGGTGCAATACTTAAAGTAGATAACCAAACTATAATAGAAAGAACTACTGCAAATGGAGGGCTTACTATTGGTCATGATGATTCTATAATTCTTGCAGGTGGCGATACTTCAAGTACATTAAATAACAATATTACTAACTCAGAGGAAACTGTGTTTATCGGTGCTGAAGGGGGTTTAAAGGTATTTGCATTTCCGAACAACATGTCTGGCGGATGGTCAGCAAGAGAAGAATGGTCTTTTGCAAATAATGGAGTTACTACTTTCCCTGGTAATACAGCTGTTGGCACTGCAAAATATACTTTAACAGTTAATTCACCTTCAGGTCTTACAACAACAATTGTAAATAACACAATCAATGTAACTTTTACAGCATCTACAACAACTAATATAGATTACTATTTAGTTTTTAGTTCTGTAGATGGTGGAGATTATGGATTAATATCTGTAATTCCTCCTGCTGATTTTGGAGCAACTATGTCAATCATAGATGACTCATTTGATGTAACAGGAACGCAAGCATATAGAGTGTATGCGGTTAAAAATGGCGTTTACTCATCAGCATTAACTGGTAGTAGAGCTTACGCTGTAACTTCAGCGGAACCAACAAACATGAGTGTTGTTAATTTAAATAAAGCATATTATGTTCAATGGGATCCACCTAGTAGTAATGCTAGGTTTGTGACAGCTTACAATGTGTATAAGCATGAGCACGCTACTCAAGGTAGTTTATTAAGATCATCTGCAACGTTGATATATTCTGGTTTAAATACTAGTTATATGTATTCAATAAACGGGGCAAACAATACTAATTTTCACCAATTTTGGGTTGAAACAACTATAGCGTAATGAGAGGCGGAGAAAACAGACAATTTTGGACTTGGGTAAAAAACCAAAGAGTAAAAGACATAGAGGCTGAGGAGGCAATAGGTACTCCAGATGAAACACATATGAGACTTTTAAAAAAAGGTTTAAAAGATGCTCAAAATAAAATAAACGAAATAGATGGCATTTAAAACAGAAAGACTTACATCATCAAATGATATATCTGTAGTAGGATGTATGATAAGTAACTGTCGTGGGCAGTTTGCTGTATTACCTGTGCACAAAGGAGGTATGTCTAATTATAAAAGTAGATCTGGTAGTGGTGCTTATGATGGTGGAGATAGAGTTATCGGTTTTACAACTGGTTATGAAATAGATGGTGACCTGCTTTTTACAGTTGGTTGGGGTGATGGTTTTGCTGTTCGTAGACTAAATAACGATGGCACTATGACAAGACTGTATCATGAAACTCAATTCTTGTACAGAGACACTAGCACTACTTATAATCACTTACAGTCTGTTGCTATAGATAAAGTAAATAAAAAAGGAGTTGTAATGACTTACAATGTTGAAGGGTATACAACTTTTAACTATAGCGGATGCGTAAACGGTGGAACTACTTTTGTTAAGGATGCTAGACCTACTCACAGTAATCCAGATTTTTTCATTGGTTCTCAAGACACTGGTAATGGATATGTTAATAGAGTTGGAACTTCTTACTCTGGTGGTTTATGCGCGGCAGGTTCCTGGTTTTATGCAGGTGACCATGATGCGCATCATTACAAAAAAGTAATGAGAAGAAACATACACACTAATACTGAAGAAAGATTAGATGCGACGTCTTCTAGTGTTATTAAATCTGGATCCGCTGCTATGGATAGAAACGGTTACAGGTATTATATTAACTACGATGAGGTAAATGATAGAATATTCTATATGCCTTTTTATAATGGTAGTTTTAACCTTGTGTTAGATGCCTCAACATCTACACCTGAATTAGTTTGGTGTGATGTTGGAGATGCTGGAAAAGGTGATGATTCATATGAACCAGGTATTTTTATACCTGATCCGCATAATGAACCTAATATTGTTTGTGTTGGAAGTGGTAATCAGTTACTTAAATTAAATATAACACCCTGTATGACAGGTAGTGCGCCAACAGTTTTAAAGACAGTTTCTTTTTCAAGTAACTGGGTTAATAATTTAGAGTACCCAATAAATTTTAGGTTTGGAACTAAGTACCACAAGACAACAGGTACACCAATGGATAAATCTCCAGGATACCCAGATCATTGTCCTACTGTTGCAGATAGAGGATGGGCAACTATAAGAGGTTTTGTTGATTTTGATAACGAACAAACAGCAACAATATTAAGACACGATAATGTTGTTGAAGATACAGCAACAGGTGGAAGAGGAAGATCATATAGAGATGATTATAGTACACCTATGGTTTTAATGTCTTCAGCAAACGGAACAAAATATTGGATAAAAATGGGTTATGGCGGTGATGGTCATTCTTTTACTATTTGGGATGAAGATGACAATCCTAATGAATTAATAGGTGACTGGGAGTTAATTCATGGTACTTTTACTTTAGATAACAGTGCTAATGTGGATATGGTGCATGTTCAAAATTCGCAGCATTTTAATATTCCTGCAAATTGTACTTTAACAGTTTATGTTTCAAATAACAATGGAACATCCTGGGAGACTTATGATAGAACATCAGATGACGCGCATGTTTTTACATCAACAGGAACACAACTAAGAGTTAAATTTACAGCAACAGGAAGACCAGACAGGTCACCATATTACGTCGGAAACAAAGGATATTTATCCGTTTCTTATGGTTCCATGCATGACGCAGCTAAAAACTCTAATATTAAATTTAAAATAACTAGGAAAAGATTAAGATAATATGGCAACAGTTAATTCATCAAAAAGACATTTAGTTTTAACATCAGACACTTACGAAAGTAATAGTGATGTTGTAGTTGGAGGTAATTTAACTATTACAGGTAGTGTTACAGCAACTACAATTAACACAGGACAAGGAGCTACTGAGGTTTATTTAATGAACCAAAATGTTAGAACATCTGACAATGTACAGTTTGCTGATGTAACAGTTACTGGTGATCTAAATATAACAGGTGATATAAACTCTACTAGTGTTACTAATTTAGATGTAGACGATAAAACAATAACAATAGCAAAAGGAGCTGCAGATAGTGCGGCAGCAGATGGAGCAGGTATAGTTGTAGATGGAGCAAGTGCTTCTTTATTGTACGATCACACTGGAACTCAATGGGAGTTTAATAAACCAGTAGATGTCAAAGTTGGTAGTTCTGCTATTACAATGACTGAGTATGGTAATGGGGCTACCATTTGGCTTGATGGTGTTAATGGTGATTTCATTGGTGGTGATTATTTTGGCATACATGCTTATAGTAATACTTCCTTAGATTTTAGTTATGGAGCCGCCACTAAAATGAGTATGACTAACGCTGGTGTTTTAACAACAACTGGGTTAGATATAAACGGTAATGCTGATATATCAGGTAATATAACAAACGCTACTTGGGCTGGTGATATAATAGCAGAAGCTAAATTACAAAATCAGTCAGGAACTAACACGGGTGATAATTCAGCAAACACACACTCTAGTATGTTTATTGATCGTGGAGATGTTAACGTTACGACAACAAGTGGAGGAAGCAATAATAATCCTTTTGACAATGCACATACTGAAACTAAAATAGCAGAAAATGGAGCTAGATCGATAAGTTACACCGGTGCTTCAGCTCATTTATTTACTTCATTTGTAGGAGGAAGCGCTTCAGTTTTACAGTTGGGAGCTCATTATAATGGTGATGATTTTTACATGAGAGTAAGAACCGATGGTTCAAGTTGGAAAAACTGGAGAAAATTGTGGCATGATAACTATCACCCAAATGCTGACAAATGGACTACCGCTAGAACTCTTTCTCTTACTGGAGAAGTAACAGGTTCTGTGTCATGGGACGGATCTGGTAACGCATCACTAGCTACAACACTTAACAATAGCTCTCTTGATGATCAATATGTCACCGTAGGTTCAAGACACGCAGGAGATGGTTCAGCGCTATCAGCAGCAAGCAAAGCAAGTATTAGAATATGGGATGTTTCAGCAGCGTCAGACGACCCTTCAGGTGCTAGTGATGGTTTAGTGCTAACGGCTGGATGGGATAGTAATGATTGGGCTGTTCAACAATATCACGACTTTCATAGCAATGATTTATATTTAAGATCAAAACAAAGTGGAACTTGGATGACAACATGGGATAGAGTATTCCATGACACGTATCATCCAAACGCTGACAAGTGGACAACTGCAAGAACTATAACGTTAGGAGGTGATTTATCTGGATCTGTATCAATAGATGGATCAGCAAACGTAACACTATCTGCTCAAGTAACAAACAACAGCCATACTCATGACGATAGGTATTATACGGAAACTGAAATAAATGAAAATTTAGCAGCACTAAAAGGATGGGTTCCTGCTTATAGCAACACAGATGTAAGCTCGGTTAGGTGGAACTTTACAGAAGACGCATTACAAATACAGTCAAGTGCAGATACTACTACAGGAGCTTCATTTAAAGCTAGAAGAATTACATCAGGTGAGAAAATACGAATGACTATAATGGCAAAAGCAAGTGCTGCTGCTAGTAATGGGGTATACTTTAGAATGTACCAACATAATGGTGATATGCCTAATGGTAAAACACACGTTTCTAACGACGCTTCGAATTCTTCTGTATTAGTACAAGAAGATGATGCAGGTGTGACTAACTGGCATGAAAATAGCTCCATAACTACAGGTTGGGTTACTTATGAAAAAGAATACACGGCAACTGCAGACGGGTATATAAGTTTAGTTATACTTAATTGGACTAATTTAGGTACAAACAGCCTTTACATTAAAAACCCCGATATACAAACCGTTAAAGCAGGATCTGCAGCAACAGCGGATTCATATACAGAAACAGATACATTAGCTACAGTTACTGGAAGAGGTGCAAGCACAACAACCTCGGTTACTTTTAACACAATAACAATGAATACTCCTGTTGTTGGTTCTTCTAATAAAATAAAATTTGCAAATAATGATTACATTAGATATGATGATACTGCTAACAGATGGCATTTTGATGTTGATGGTGGTACTAGTAATGGTTCCTTGCAAGCGACAACATTTGTAGGGGCATTATCAGGTAACGCTAGCTCTGTAACTAACGGATTTTATACTACAGGAAATCAAACAGCTTCAGGAGTTAAAACTTTTTCTGGAACATTAGATGTAAGTGGAGTTGCTAAAAACGTATTATCACAAAGTTACGTAGAGATTTATATTTACGGAGATGATGATAAATACTACCCAGTAACAATAGGTGGTGCAAGTAGTCATTATGGTTATCAAAAATACCATGTATCGAGAAGATATAATTGGACAGCACCGTCGACTTGGAATACGTCAACCCACATGGGTGCTTTAAGTTTAACATGGGAACACGGAAGTGATACTGCTTGGGGAGGAAATGATAAAGAGTGGAGAGTAATACAGTTTGACGAAGTATACACTACAGTATGTAATGGAATGTCATTGCCAGTTACAGAGGGAATGGTTGTTTGGCTAAGAGGTGGTGGAACTGGAGGTGCTAGGTATAGAGTATCAACACCACAGGGAGCAGGAGCAACTGTTAAAATATATGACAATAAAACAAGTGGTGCTAGTGGTAGTGGTACACATGTTGGATCAACTACTTTTACCGCTGGTGATGGTTCTACATATGCAGCTGAAAGTTATAGTTCAACTAACGTAAATAATAGAATAAAAGAATTCTGGCCAGTTAGAGGTAAAACAGAACACTACAGAGGACAACATCAAATTTTAGCGGCTATTGATGAAGATAATTTTGTAAGTAATTCTGCCACTAGAGTACCAACACAGCAAAGTACTAAAGCTTATGTTGATGCTCATACGTATTCACACAACCACGCTGCTAGTGATATAACATCTGGAACTTTTCCAACAAGTAGACTTGATAGTTCTGTTATATTTGGTAACAACTCTTCTGGTACAAACGAAAGTAATTTTACTAACTGGAACGATCTTAGTAAAACTGGTTTTTATTCAGATGATGGTGCTACTGGAAAATGGACTACGGCAAACTGGTCTTCAGTAATGCATTTTAAATTATACGACGATAATAACAATTATGCTAGTCAGTTAGGTTTCGATACTTATAATTCTGATTTCTATTATAGAATGAAAAACAATGGAACGTGGACTAGTTGGTACGAAGTATATCATGAGGGACATTTACCTACATGGAGTGAAGTTAGTGGAAAACCAACAACATTTACACCAAGTCAACACTCACAAGCATGGTCCACAATTTCATCTACTCCTACTACTTTAGCTGGTTACGGTATAACTGATGCAAATGGTGATCTTCGTTTTAATGATAGCGAAATGATATTACTTGGATCTTCTACTAGTAATCCATCTCAAGATGCTAGAATTTACCATAACGGCACTGACACTTACTTTGAAAACGCTACTGGCGAACTTAGGTTAATGTCTGATGCTTGGGCATTAAGAAGCTCAACTTCAGAAATATTAAGTTATAACACTACAGATGACATAATTAAATCCACTGCAAAAGCTCTTCAACTAGGTAATGGGTCTGTTGGGTCGAGTGACGCTAGATTGATTTGTAAAAGAATGGACACAGCTGTTGCTGATGATATTCAATTTTTTAATGGTACTACTAGAGTAGGTGAAATTGGGGTTAAAGATACTACTTGGTTAAGAATAAATCAAACTACCGCTAAAAATATTTATACTCCAAGATACATAAGAGCTGACGGCGGTTTCTTTGTTGATAGCACTAGTAAGGGTATTAATGGTAGTGGTAATTTTATAGGTGGTACTATTACAGGTGCTTCTGATGCTAATGTTAGCAACTGGAACACAGCTTATACTCACTCACAATCAGCACACGCACCAAGTAATGCGCAAGCAAACGTAATAAACTATATAAGCCTTAGCGGTACTAATAATTATATAAAACTACACTCAGATTTAAGAGGATCAACAGTTTCAGGAGATGGTGAAATTGTTTATTTATACCCAAGTAATGATGACATTGCTAGTAGGGCTTATGTTAGTGACCTACCTTTTATAAGAAACAATGCAGATGATACATTCACAGGTAAACTTGTTGTTGGTAGTTCAAGCTCTAGAAGAGCTGGTATGTATGGTATATATAACTCCAGTTTAATTGGTCATATATGGTCAATGGGTACAGCGTATCAAATACCAGAAAATGGTGCTAACTTTGGAAACTTATACGGGTTAGCATATAAACACACAAACAACACTACTGGAGGTACAATGGCAGGAAGCCATCAAATGGTTTGGTGTCAAAATGGTACTGGTAAATCCGCTATGGGTACTAATATTTGGACATCAGGATCTTACACAGGTGCTTCAATAAGCGTAACTGGAAGCGCTTCTTTTGTTACTAGTGGTACTGGCACTCTCACATGTGGTGGAGCTGGTATATTTGGAGGCAGTGGAACTGGTGATGTTTATGTAGGGAACTTTGGTTCTGGAAATTTTGCAAGATTTCACACTAATAATTCAAACACTTATTTTGATATGAATTGTGGTGTTGTTTATTGGAGACAAGGTAGTAATACTAGATTTCAAAACAATATGACCAATGGTACATTTACAGCCTCTGGAGATGTTGTTGCTTATGGTTCGCCATCAGATGTTAGATTAAAAGAAAACATAAAACCAATTGAATCAGCGTTAGATAAAGTAAGCAGATTACAAGGTGTAACGTTTGACTGGAAACAATCAGATAGTATATTAAATATAAAAGAAGATGTAGGATTTATAGCACAAGATGTTCAAAAAGTCGTACCAGAGCTTGTTAGAGAGAATGAAGACGGTATGCTGTCAATGAGACATCAAGGTATTGCTCCAATACTGCTTGAAGCTATAAAAGAGTTAAAAGCTGAGATTGAAGAGTTAAAAAAATGCAATAAATGTAATAACTGTAACTGTAAAACAAACAACGATGGCGGTACCAAGTAGCGGAAGTTTATCAATGCAATCAATAGCGTGTGAAAAGGTTCATGACAATTATGGAGTTCCTGTTGACGGTCTTGGACAGTCACAAAGAGCAGCAATAGGAAGAATAAGTTTGTTTGATGTTTCTAGATCAGGAAACAATAACAACTCAACTGTATCTTATGATGTAACAAATATAGCGTCCTCAAGTAGCCCAAACAATTCAGCGCCTTACAAAATGAGTGAATTTTATGGTTATGATCATGACGCAAGTATGCTTTTACCATAACAATAACTATCAAAGCGATACACACACTTAAAAACTGTGAAAATAGCGTAATAATATAAACATAGAATAATAATTAAAAGTAAAAAAATGGCAATACAAGGATCATATGATTTTAAAGGAATAGTTTTAAGCGATGCTTACCTACAAATACAAGGTGTTAACTCTTATTTTCAAATTGAAAAAGTAAACTCTTTAGAAACCCCAGCTGTTTTTGCAGAAGACGGCGTAACTGTTGAAACAGAAGCGGTATACGTAACAACTTATAACAAAAATCTTGTTAGTAGTTGCAACGTTAACATTTTTAAAGATGAAGCAGCTAAGAACGCTAATCCAGAAAACACTATAGGTAACTTTAGTTTTAACTTTACAGCATCTCTAGAAGATGGTGCGGTAAATAACATAAAACAAGCTTACGTTGCTTTAAAAGCACAAGAAGCTTACGAAAATTATACGGACGTATAATAATTAATAATTAAATTAAATAAAATGAAAGACGTAAAAGTAGAGGACATCGCTAAAGATGTAAAAAAAGTAACTGACGAAGAATTAAAATCAGTTCAAGAAAAAGTAGCTTTAATAAACCAAGTTCAAATGCAAGTTGGTGGTTTAGAAGTTCAAAAAACAATGGCTGTTGAAAATTTAAAAGCTAGACAACAAGAACTGCAAGTTATTCAAACTTCGTTAGAAGAAAAGTACGGAAAAGTATCGGTTAACTTACAAGACGGAACTATATCCGAATTACCAGAAGATGAAGCTGATAAGAAAGATTAGTATCGGTAAAGATTATAAAAATGAAGCTATGCATTACTCCGTGGGCCAAGAGGTTTACGGAGGGCATACTATCTGTCATATAACAGAAGAAGACGAAAAGTTTAGTATATTTATTAAAAAAAATAATGATATATTACCTTGGAAGGATTTTAATAAAAACATGGCT
>Ga0115560_1002080_pt1 | contig 13400 bp, 6 predicted proteins | sample COGITO_mtgs_1105_5_FD_87278 | JGI IMG/M metagenome (GOLD analysis project Ga0115560, IMG submission 87278) | Pelagic marine microbial communities from North Sea - COGITO_mtgs_110509 | ecosystem: Environmental > Aquatic > Marine > Epipelagic | place: Germany:Helgoland, sampling site Kabeltonne... | reverse complement strand
TTCGGATTGGAGTAATATGAGAGTCGGCTTCATAATCAGAAAAGGAACGTCCGAGTAAAAGAAAAGCATCTTTAAAGTCTTGCCCCAAACTTGTTCCATTGTTTATGAGTCCCTGAGTATTGGGAGTCATGTCGAGCAATGTATTTTCAATCCAAGTGGATTGAGCCCTACTGGTACCATTAATAAAGCTCAGTCCATATTCGCTGGCGGTTCTTCTGTATGACACCCAATAAGAGGTCAGCGGTGTCCTTGCGTCTAATCCAAGGGGAGAATATTGAGACGCTACAACCTCTAAGCCACGCAATCCACGATGGGCAGTTTCCGAGAAATTTCTCAACGGAGAAGTTTCATAATTTTCTTCAGAACCTGTTTTTAATTTAATCCATTCAGAACTTAAATTAAACAAGCTTTCATTTTGATCATCTAGAATCGTAATTACCGGTTCTTCAGAAAATCCTTTTCCAGGAGATAAAATTACCAATTGATGACCCAAGTTTCCACCTTGCTTGATATAACCTGAAGATCCTTGCCCTGGTCCACTGATTGATAAATTCAAATTTCCCAGAGTTAAATTATCATCCAAGCCGGTAGGTTTGCTCGTAGGCGGGATGCTCAATTCAAAAGTTCCGACTGTAAGCGGATAGGGAGCAGATCCATAATCGTGTCTATATACACGAAATGTATTAGGATTGAGAGCATCTGGCTCATCCAAGCCACTATTGGTAACCACTATACTGTCGTTTAAATCAACTACATCGACCGAAGCGTTAGATTCGGTACCACTTTTTAAACCAAAACTTCCTGATTCATTTAGATACACTTTACTGGAAATGGTAAAGTCTGCACTAATTCCGCCTGTACCCATTACAGAGTATGGATTTCCATAATCAATCGAAACACCTTCATCACTATTGGGGCGAAGGCCCTCCCCTTCATTTCGGTTGGCATGCCATAATCCAAAATTATGCCCTAATTCATGTACAATCACACCTGCAGAAGGTCCTTTTACATGGGATCCCGGTTGTCCGACATATCCAACTCCAGGTGCACCGGGGGTATAGGTAGTTATAGAAACCCAAGAAACAACCGTTCTTCCAATTTTCGCTTTTACATAGTTTGAGGAATATTCTACTCCATTCAAAGAAACCTTCGGGTCTTTGTAATAAAAGCCTCCTGGATTAGTAATTTCAATTGCAGTTAAATAACCATTACCGTCTAACTTGGCTAAGGCTTGAGCTTCTTCAAAGTTAGGGTCAGGGATTCCACTATTATCAATATTTCCTCCAAGAAAACGAACTTCTGGAGGGGTTGCGAAGTTAAGAATACTTGGACTCGTTTGGTTAGACTCATAAATATCCACATCAAGAACGCCATTAAAAGCAGGTCCATTAAAATCATATTTTGGTGATATTTCAGCCGCTTCATTTACAGCAGCTTCACCAAAATAACTCAATTCTGGGTCTGGTGTATATACAATTTCCGCTTGACTGAAGAATTGCCCTGTAGAGTCAAAAATATTGGGTGTACCGGAACCCCCTGTCTCTTTTCTATATTTAGGAATATCTAAAGTAAGAGTGGGAGTAATTACATAATCTAAAATAAAGGTGCCGTCTGAATTTCGGAGATAAAAATCTTTTACTCCCTCCATTGCGTTAATCAAATTAGCACGAGTAAAAGGCTCAAATGCATTATTAGTGTAATTTGGATTAAGTGGATTTCCAAATTGATCGGTTGGATTACTTGAAGATCCCAAAAAGTCGTTTCCCTCATCCCTAAAACGACTTGGCATAACTAAAACTTTTTTTCGCCCGTTAATGGCAATTGGAAAAGAAATATCAGCAGCCTGAGGAAATTCTAGGACATAGGGTAATCGATAGGATTCATTCAAATCGATCCATGATCCATTTGAATCATGAAAATCCATCGCTGCCCAATTTTGAGAAGTATTATTATCCGGAGTACCACCCTTCCAATTAGTGAAAGCACTAGTATTAACAACTGTACTATCTTGCCATTTCCAATTCCCTTCTGTGGCCCCTATATTTGGGATAATTTCAGTTTGGTTAAGTTCAGAATATTTAGTTCCGTTTGCGTCCACAGAATCACTTGCTCCAATCCACGAATATTTTACCATACTATCGTTTTGATCTCTTGGGTACAGTCCGATTACTGCAGCATCGTTTAAAAGATTATAAATAATTTCGTTTTCCGTAGATGAATTAATGTTTACTAATGTCGCATTATTTTCAAATGCTACCTGTTGAGCCTGTTTCCAAGTAAGTCTGTTGGTAAAAAGTGTATACCTTAGATCAATTAAATTTAAGGAGCCAGTGCTCGATGCTACAAGGGGGTACTTAACATGTCCAGTTACTGAACCTCTACGTTCAGCACTCACTATTCGCTTTTTTAAAATTTCTAAACCCTTTTCAGTCGGTACTTCCAATTGCATACCAGCAATCTTTACTTCAAATGCATTTGGAGTTTGAGGGTTTGCAGAAGGATATACCTGGAGGGCATTTTCAGAAACGGCAATGTCAACCCCCATCTTCACTCCCCATATTGCGACCCCTTGAGTAGTCTTAAGGAACTTTCGGTTTCCGTAGGTGTGAACCTCTACGGTTTCCCCGGCCGGCAAACTGGCAAATTTCTTGATCATCCCCATTGGTCGCTTGGGATCTTTGCAAATATGAAGCACTTTTATATCAGTGTAAGAAGAAACCCAATTTTCCAAGTGTTGGCTAATCTCTTCGGGCAGGACGGCAAGCCAATTTTCATCCACCGCAAGCTCGAGTGCTTTTCGGGGATCGTTTTGAATAATACTTCTGAATACTGGCGCCCTGTCCTTCGCGAATTTTTCTCCTCTTTTGATCAATTCCCATTTAATTCTTGGATCATGTTCACAGTTCGTTTTTTCAAAGCATTGAAATGCTTCAAATGTTTGGAGCCAGTTATCAAATGCAACAATGGCAGTATGCTTGGATAAATCTTGGTACTTTTCAGTCTCACACCATTCCGCATCTTTGGATACAATCGGTAGGTTTAGTTCTGGTTTCCTGACTTTTTTTTCTAGCGTATTGTGTTCTTTTCTTTCGACTGATTTTTGAGAAACAACCTCTTTGTTTTCATTGGAATTACCACTTAGAAGACTCTCACTTTTTTCAAAAAGGGCGAACACTAGAAACCCTAAACAAGCCCAAGGGAGAAAAAATTTGAACAAACGAGCCCCAAGCCTATGTTTTGGGCTTTTGGAATAACTGCTTGGGGCGGGCTTAGGCATATTGTAAGTTACATTATAAACAAATTATTATCAAGCTTACCGATTAAGGCCAGATACAGATGTAGTGGATGTCATATAATAGGGTAATCTTTTCCATTTAATAGATTATATGTAATAGTTGCGTATATTCTTATGGTTTCTCTTATTCTTTCTTTACCAAATTCAAATTACTGGAAGGGCTAGACAGATCATTAAAACCAAATGCTGGGCGATTACTGACATTCCTTGAAAAGAATTATAATTACTTAGGAGCTGCAATTTGAGCTCCCCCTTTTGGAGTTCTGCGAATTGTTCCCGTAGGAGTCATAATAACGGGATCTTTAAAAATAGATTGCGGGCTGATATTTTGAATCACTTCACGAACCGGCGAACCACCACGGGATACGATACTGGCACTTACGAAAATTAATAAATTTCTTTTGGAATAACTCTCCGCAGAAGACTGAAATAGTCTTCCGATCAAAGGAATATTTCCAAGAACGGGAATTTTATCGTTCACCGTCTTAACTTCTTCGCGAGTAAGTCCACCGATAATTACAGTGGCACCATCAAAGATGGTTACAGATGTATTCACCTTACGGACCGAGAAAATTGGCATTAATATACCGGAGGGTTGTATGATCATTGGGGGAGTACCGGCTGCAGAAGTTCCGATCATTGCGGACGAACCACCGTACTCAATAAAACCGTCGAATTCGGTGACCTTCGGGCTTAACTCAAGGGCAATGGAATTATATTTCTCAATCCTCGGAGTAACATCCATCACGACTCCCACTTCCCTGAAACCGGGCTGCTCATCATCGGGTGCAACGGTATCAAATTGAGGAACTGCACTCTGTATTTGAATTGCCTGAGCCAAAGCACCAGCACCTCCTTGCTGCGCTCCACCTCCCCCTCCTCCTCCGCCCGGCAACGGAGCGGGTTCGTAACCTGTTGGGTAAATAAATTCCTGAGCAATGGTGATTTGTGCAGGCTGTCCGTCCATTACCGTAATTCTTGGTGCACTGAGTAAGTCAGTTCCCTGTTTACGCTGCAGGGCACTTATCAGTAGTTTTGCCTGGCTTCCTCCCAAAATCATACTGCCCCCGCTTCCCCCCATGGTTAAGCTTTGACTACTTGCTTGCATGAGTGGTGATACCCCCTGACCTATCCCAATTTTACCCGGCAAATTAGGGGTTGGGTTGGGGATATTTAAACTCGCATCGCGATTGTCAGGAATACTAATTATGGTATCTCGAGAAGTTCCGCTGGCAGAGTGAGCTGTTGCCAATGTACGAGTATTTCCAGTAAAACTTTTCCCAAAACTAATCACCGGTTGTCCATTTGAGTCAACCACTGGGTTTAACGTAGTGGGGTCTAGGACAAAGCTGGGGTCATCCCAACTGTATTGCCAATCGAAACTAATTTCATCCAGTGCACCTTCCTGAACTTCCAAAAATTTTGTTTCGATCTCTACCTGACGGCTCGAATCAGCATCCAGTCTTTCCAAAATTCGTTCAATGAGGTCCAATAAGCGACGTTCATGAGTAACGATCATTTGAAAGCCATCAAAGACAAACTTTTGCCCTTTTGTATCATCAAATGGAATACCCGCTCCTTCTAAAAAAGCTTTTATCTTGGCTCCTGTGTCATCCGCTCCTCCTCCGCCGCCTCCGGGTGCAGGTGCGAAAGGATCCGCTCCTCCTCCCCCCATTCCGGCACCGGCACCTCCGGTCATTCGCTGAATCGTTCCCTGCGTAACTTCATAAAATTCCGTTTCGAGAGAGCGACCGGTAAAAGTACCGCCCGATTTCGATACCACAATCGCATCATTTCGTATGTCATAGGTCCAACTTACCATTTCTGCTATAAATTGAATCATTTTGCCAAGCGCCATAGGATTGAGGGTGATAGTAACATTAGGAAATGGCTCATCCCCATTGGCTAGTGGAATGATATTTACTCCTTTTTTGGCTGGATCCGGCTCGGTAAGATCAAAGGTTTTTGCTTGTCTTTGAAGTTCCTGCATCACTTCTGGTAGAGGGGATTCAAAAAATTGCACACCGGGAACTTGAATAATTTTTAATTTGTTCTCTAAATTGCTCGGACACTCTTTTACTTTCTCGACTTCTTCAATTTGTCGGTCAAATACCTTCGGCCTTTCCCATTCACGTTCAATTTCTTCAAGCATTTCTGCACGAGTCTTTAAATATCCAAGATAACTTTCCTCGGCTCGCATTCTGGCAATGCGTTTAAGCATTTCCTTCGCTTCATAATTATCAGAAAATTGAGTTTCAATGGTTCGATATGTTTCGGTCGCTCCAGTAAGATCACCATTAATAAATTGTACTTTCGCACGCATCAATAATTCATTTAGCGCCTCCCTAGTATCCTTCCAATCCGCCGTAAACTCAGTAATATCTCTACGATAGGGGTTTGCCTTGTCTGCCGCAATTCGATCTTCCATGCGTTTTGCTTTTTCCAATTCGTTATCAAGTGCCTTCTCCCCTTCCGTCTGTTTTAGACCGGGTCTACCAAATGACATTGGATCTCCCTGTATATCGCGATCCTGGTAAAAACCGGTTCGAAATGCGTCTAAATACTGATTCGCTAAGTCCCAGTCTTTGTTGGATCGTGCATCTTCCGCTTTGTCTAAATTGATACGATTTTTTAACAACGCTGCATCCAATATTAATGGCCAAGTACGCGTATTGGGCTCGAGGAAAAGCTTTATCTTAAGAAGGGATTTGTCCGCCTCTTCGTATTCTTTCTTTCGAATCATGCCCTTTGCTTTTGCCAAAAGTTCTTCAGCCAGTACTGCCTGTTCCTCCATTTTTTCTTTGGCTTTATCCATTTCGGCCTCGAAGTCTGTTTGTTGCTCTATTCCCAAAGTTTCAGACTCTGCCTTTCTGCGAGACTCCTCCACATCTTGATAGTCAACCACAAGCTCCTGCACCCGTCCTACCTTACCCTTGAGCATCGCCTCCCCCATGCGGTACCATGTGATTTGTTGTTTCGTTTTATAAATATCACTAATTAGTGCAATGCTTGAAACATTCGATGGCAATATTCCCAAGGCCTCATCAAGCTGATCTAGGGCTAAGTCATATTGGCCATCGGCACCGTCTTTGCGGGCTTTTTCTAACAATCTCTCGGCTCGACGCATCGATGTGCCCATTTTTGCCTTCTCGGACTCCATTAGCCTTTCAAAGTCTGGCTTTGCGTCATCTTCGGGAAGGCCCGCCTTCGCACGAATCTCGGATAAATCTTTTTTGGCCTTTTCTAATTCTTCGACTAATTTGCCTACTAGTGTTGCATCGGTTGAACCCTCTTTCTTAAGAACCAATTCTCTCTGTCTTTTTCTACCCTGTAATTCGACATCAATATTTTCTCGATAGCGAGAAAGGAATTGACTGGCTAATGAATATTTTTTATCCGCCATCGCTTCCTGTGCCAATTGGTAATATAGTTTCGTTTCTGCCTTTCGGATTTGATTGAGATAAAAACTATTTTCTTCGTTTTCGGTTATTTTCTCTAACACAACTCGAGCCATTTTCTGAGCCTCTTCCACTTTTCCCGCGCCAGCTAACTCACGGATATTTTGAAGTACTCGAACTAAATTCGTTTCCGTTCCAATGTTAAATATTGGTTCCGAAACCACATTGGTTTCTATTTCGGGAGAAGTAGATTGTTGAGGTAAATTATTGAGCTGCGAATTTTTATCACTTATTTGGGCATGCAAGGAAGGGAAAGACAGGCATACACATGTCATTGTGATTAAACGAAAATATAAGTTTAAATGCATGAAAATTAGGGGCAATAGAATAAAAATTCTTAACACACCATTCCATACATTGATGGAGTTGGGTCAATAAATAAAAATGGTAATTGTAAACGAAATTAAATTTTAGAAATTAAGGGTTTTGACAGTAATTTTATCTGTCCCTGAAATCCTTTTTTCAATCTCGATATTTTTATTTTCCTTATCGATGCGAAGCAATTTATAACTCCTGTTCCCAAAATTAAATACTTTTTCAATTTCATTGGCGTCTAGCTCGATCGAGCTCGGTACTTCACCCGCGATATCGAACTTTAAATTGATTTTATAATCACCTGTGTCCACTTTCTCCATCAAGCTATTAATCTCAAATGGTTTCCCTCCTTTTTTAAAATCACGAACCAAAGCACGACCCACCATTTTAGCACCACCCGTTTTAGGGTCTTTTACCTGTTGAACGGTAAAAAATTCTACCTGTACCAGTTTTTCTTCATCGTCCGGACTTGTCTTAATTAAGGATGGCATACCCGGGCGGTAATTTTCATTTTCTTTGTAAGGAATATTCAATTCCAAACGATTTTTGACATATTTATCTGAGTTTGCGGAGACTTTAGTTTGAAAGTCCTCGAAATAAGGAGTCTTTCCTATCCAGCTCGCTAATTTTAATCGATAATGATTTTTTTCAAAGGAAACAACGGTCAAGCCAAACTCTTCTTCTTTTGCTTCTTCAGTGGGAGCTTCTGGTAGTGTTGTAGTTAATTCACCGTTTACCAAATAAATAATGGGCGGGGTAAACAGATCGTAAATGGAAGAGTTTCCTTCAGTCGCACTACTTGTCCAGCGACTCTTTTCTGTCCGGTTTGAATCGTTTAAGAATTGGGACTTGGTTTGATAGACAGAAATTTTTGAATCACTTTCATCTATTGTATCGATCTCTTTATCCAAAACCAGCTTTTGTTCACCACGAATAAACTTAATATCTTTAAAACTAATATTTTTTACCCCTTTTTCGGTATCTAAAGCGATCGGGTTTCTCGATTTGTCCCACCCAGCTGTTAAAATCGTACTACTCGGGTTTAATAATCTTCCTTTGTAAATTTCTTGAGATTTCATCTGAATGGTAACCCGGCTTTTTTTCGAAAATATTACTTTTTTTACACTGAATTTTTCGATTTCACCCGACCCGATATTATGAATTTCAATACTGTCTCCGGGTACCAATTGAGTCTCTTTTAACAGGACTAATACATCTTCTCCGCCAACCGAGTCGATAGAAAAGGAATGAGCGACTGAAGGTTTATTTTTCTTTTCTGAATCACTGGGCTCCAAAAAGGAGATAACACCGACAATCCCAAGAGTCAGTAGTACCAGTACAATGGCGATTTTGTCGTAATATGAATTAACGAATTTCACGATTTAAAAAGATTTTATCTAATCTCGAACCTATTTTTGAATTTCCTGATAATTCTAAGAACTTCTGTAGTGGTTCTTCATTCAGTTGTACTGTCTTTAAAGACCTAACCAAGAAAGATTCAAAGTCCCGCTCAATTTCATAAACATACTCAATTAAAAATGTAAATGTTGATTCTACATTCTGAACAATCGGGAGCGGTGTGGCGGAATTGCCCGTTTCTGAAGGAAACGGACTTGGCGCAGATTGAGGAGTGAAGGAGTTACCTAATTCAACCGATCGACTAACAATTAAGTCTTTTACAAGAAAGGGAGGCCTTAACTGATTAATAAAACTTCGTGCATGGGATGTGTGACCTTTAAACTCTATCACAAATGCAAAAGATTTTATTCCACCAGTAAAGCGAACCAATTTATCGGTAAAATTCGGGCTCGTTAATTGATCGCCAGCAATATGCTGGCTGTCTTCTTCACCCACTGGCTCACGAGATACTGTGAGGAGATTAATTCTATGCTCCCCATTGGAGGATTCAGTTAAATATTCGATTAAGGTGGAAATAATCTTACTTTGAATGCCGAGTAATTTTGCCTCGTTTTTTGAAAAACTTGGCCAAAATCCGTCATAGGAAGACAGCCCAAATCCGTATTTCTTTTCTTCGGCCTGGTTGGCCACACCAAACGGATTGCTTCCAGTTGATTCATTTTGATTACAATCAATATTATTTTTTTTACACATACTGCGTAATCGGGAATAAAGCCTTGTCAAATCTGCGTTGATTGACTCCGGACTTTTATTTTTCCAGTTGGTAAAAATATTATCACTAGGGTTTAGAATATTATTCCAAAAACGATGCTGATCTTTTTCTAGAGTCGATAAAGTTAACAAATCATCTGTCGCTAAGCTTGCATCTTCAGAAAGTCCTTCGTATAGCAAAAGTTCTTCGTTTAGACTAGCCGCCTTTTGTTCTTCACCTTTTATAGAAGAAATAATTTCTTCAAGATTTTCTCCTGAATTACAGGATATAAATTGTAGTGAAGTAAACAAAACCAAAAACAAAAACAGCAAGGAAAAGAAAAACTTATTGTGTTTTAAAAAATTCATGGATTACAGCTTAAGATTTCGGAATAAATTCATATTTAAAATGAGTAAAATACCGTTTAAATAAATCTCCTTTTCCTTCGATTGAAAAAGTTTTTTTGGCAACCTTTTCAATAAAGGGAAGTGCTTCCAAATATTGAGTCAATGCTTCTTGTTTTACGCTATTTAATTCAATTAAGTGATTTCTCTTCTCGTTCGCGTCGGAGTCCTTAAAGGTTTCATCGATCCGAACTAAATATCTGCCAGAAATTATTATTTTGTATCTCTTTTTTCCTTTCAAGAATTGAGTACCTATAATATTTTCTCGGCTTCTTGCGGAGACTTCTTGAAACCTTAATTCATCAAACCAAGCGTCCGATACATCAGCATGGTCCAATGATCCCTGCAACTGGTTAAGGAAATCTTGTATCACCCAACAGGAAAAACTTTTTTCTCTAAATATTTGATTTCGTTCGAAAACCAATTGATTAAGTTTATCAGTAAACAAGAACTTTTCCTGAAGTAATTCCTGGTCGGCAATATTTGATTTTAGGTCTCTTGTGCCCTGCTGTAATGAACTGAGTTCTTTTTCTAGCTCATCTTCCAGAGATGATTTATTCAAAATGCTCGGTATTGGCAGTAGTGAGAAAATAAATGCGGCGGTTAATAGCAGTGGTATTTTCTTTTTAAAGGATAAGTGCGTCAGCTTATTTGCAGGGAGTAAATTAAGAGGACGCTTTAAGGTATTCCCTTCATTACTATTCAAAATTGCAGTCGCAAGCCCAACTGGTTCGCCAATCATGTAAGGAAGAAGGGCACGCATTTCTTGGCTTATTCCATCCTCTAACAGTAAGCTCTTCAGGGGGTCAAAATAATCAATATCTAGGCTTTGGCTTTGGCTAAGGTATTCGGGTAAGTTGTTGAGCAGTGCACCTCTCCCGGCAAGAAACATCCGATTTGGAGACTTTCCTTTTTTAAGCCTTTTATAGGTTACAATTGATCGGGTAATTTCTTGACTTGCTCGATTTAAAAACTGCTGCGAGCAATTTTCTAGTACTTGGACGCTTGGGTCTTCCGGTGAAAAAGCAACCTGTCCTGAAAAATAACTTTTTTTGATTTCCTCTGCTTTCTCAAATAATATCCCTAAACTGTCCGATATATTTTGTGTGAGAGCGTTTCCCCCTATTGCTATACTTCGGATAAGAAAGCCAGTGGGATTAATAAAAAGTAAATTCGTAGATTTTGCACCAATGTTAACAACAAGTGTCTCTTGTTGCTCTAATCCCACGCCCGATGAAATTAATGCATTGTAGTCTAAAATCGGTGCAGGTGTAATTTGCAGAGGGTTTAATCCAATCTCAACCACTTTTTCACAAAATGTTTCCGCAATTTCTGGCTTCACCGCAAAGGCAAGAATTTCCTGCTCTACCCCATCATCATCAATTACCTGATAGTCCCATATTAATTCGGCCAATGGGAATGGCATTTTTTGGGACAGTTCAAACGCTACTATTTTTTTCTGTTTCTCTTCGTTTACATGGGGAACACGTATTGTTTTGTTAAGAAGCAGGCTTCCGGGAAATATAAAACGTGCATCCCCTTTAAGTTTTTCGTTTTTACAGAGTAATTCCAATCCGGCAATCAATGAATCTAGCCAGATTTGGTCATTACTGTAGTCATAGTGTAGAGTTTGAAGAGCAACCTGCTTGAGTTTTAATTTACCACCTTCTGAAGAAAACACACTCGCGGACACATGAGAAATACCGCAATTTATAATTACTTCTCTCTTCTCGCTCATAAAAAGAAATGGCAGGAAATAAAATTAATATCCCGATCCCTTAATTCTCTTCACCGGTCCCACTCCTTCCAAGTAATTAGAACTGACAATGTGTGCGGGTAATAAAATTCCTTCATTTTTAGACGCATTTGATTGGGCCTGTTGTTTAAACTTTTGAAGTATTGTTTCCTCCCTGTATTTATCAAAAGAAATGGAGTCCGAAATTTCTAGTGGTATTCCATCGTATATTATTTCTACCACATACCCGACTGCATTAATATAGGTTGATAAAAAGCCATCCCTTTCGGCAATCGCGGCAGGAAATAAAAAGTGGGCATATTTTGTATTTCTATCAAATTTAACAGTCATATATTCCACTTCCGCACTGTAGTATTGATAAAATTCTATATCGGGCAATTTCAGGGTGCGCAGATTTTTCTTTTGATATTCATTAAGGAAACATAACGAAAGTCGAACTTTTATGTTATTGATAAAATCAATATTGATTAGGTCCTCCTTGCTCGACGGTTTTCTAGATTTAAATTTTTCCAGCAATGGATGGGTAACAAATACAAAGGGAACGGAGGCTTTGACCCACTGATCTGATTCTTTCGTAATGGTTATCTTCCCTCCCAGTTTAACAAATTGATCCGGATTTGCCTTCAAGTTTCCAATAAAAAGTACGGATGCAAGAAAAAATAATGGAGTGGGTAAGAATTTCATGGGACTGAGCTTTTGTGGTTTTGTATTATGGTAGATTGCCATCTTTCCAAATCTTGTGTACATATAACAAGCATAAACTAATGGAATTTAAGATATCTTGCTTACTTTTTATTCGCAATCACGCAGAAAAAATTCTTTTACTCAAGAGGAAAAAATCTCCGAACCAAGGTTTGTGGAGTCCTCCTGGGGGAAAATTGAATATGAACATAGGTGAATCTCCTTACGAGTGTGCAGTTCGGGAGGCAAAAGAAGAAACTGGTATGACCCTGAATAATGACGATTTATCTCTCTTTGGCTATGTGTCCGAAAAGGGATACGAAAATTCGTGCCATTGGTTAATGTTTCTATTCGAATGTAAAAAGACTATTGTAAACCTTCCCCAAGAATTTGAGGAAGGATATTTTGATTTTTTTACTAGAGATGAAATTAATCATTTAGGAATTCCAGCATCTGATCATGAACTTGTCTGGCCTTTCTACGATAAACAAAAATCTGGTTTTTGGGGAGTATCTGCTGACTGCTCTAATCCCCTTTTACCTAAGATTAAGATTGAAGCGAGTCCCGAATAAATAGATAATTTCGAATTCTATTAACTTTTACCCGATTTTTTAAATTTATGGAAGGCTTACACCACGATACTATTTTAGAACCATCTGCAACAGATTCTGACAAAAAAAAGGGGGATCCAAAACTAGAAGAAAAAGAAAAAGCCCTACCGAACCAAGAGAGTGCCGAAGATTTTTCTACCTCCTCTGCGAATCAATCGCTTTCGGCTGAGGATAAGGTTGATTTGTATGAAAAAATGCTTCGGATCAGAAGGTTTGAAGAACGATCCCTTCGCTCCTACCAACAGGGTCATATTGGAGGGTTTTTACACCTCTATATTGGGCAGGAAGCCGTGGCAGTGGGTTCAGTTTCTATGCTTGGTGAAGACGATCATGTAATCACTGCTTACAGAGACCATGGTCATGCATTGGCAGTTGGGATGGATTTTGATGAATGCATGGCTGAACTTTACGGAAAAAAAACCGGTTGCTCCAAAGGAAAGGGCGGTTCGATGCATTTCTTCGCACCCGATAAAAACTATTGGGGGGGACATGGTATAGTAGGGGGACAGACGCCCCTTGGGTTGGGAATTGCTTTTGCCCTTAAGTATAACAATAAAAAGGGATCATGCCTTTGCTTTATGGGGGATGGCGCGACGAACCAGGGCCCTTTTTATGAATCTCTTAACTTGGCTTCTCTCTGGAATCTTCCCGTCGTTTATATCATTGAAAATAATGGCTATTCCATGGGCACGGCAGAATCTCGACATTCCGCGGGTGACCCACTTGCACGACGGGGAGACGCTTTTGACATAGATTGGTCCGTTTCCAAT
>Ga0115560_1002072_pt1 | contig 13430 bp, 9 predicted proteins | sample COGITO_mtgs_1105_5_FD_87278 | JGI IMG/M metagenome (GOLD analysis project Ga0115560, IMG submission 87278) | Pelagic marine microbial communities from North Sea - COGITO_mtgs_110509 | ecosystem: Environmental > Aquatic > Marine > Epipelagic | place: Germany:Helgoland, sampling site Kabeltonne... | reverse complement strand
ACCAATATTCTATTAATGATGAAAAGAATCAGGAGGTTCGTCACTTATTTAATAATGATATAGGAATAGTGAGTTTTGATTCACCAGAGAGTGGCATCGGTCTCTCAGAAGAAGAGGTTTCTGTAACCATCAAAAATTATGGAGCTGACACTCAAAATTTCTTTGAAATACAATATGCGATAGACGGTGGAGTACCAGTTTTAGAAACAGTAGCAGATGTAGTGAATCCAAACGAAACCCTTGTATATAATTTTTCTCAGACTGCAGATCTCTCGTCATTGACAGTATATTCTATTGAGGCATCGGTTAACCTCGGTGGAGACCAGTTTAACAGTAACAATACGGTCACAACTGAGGTTGAAAACAAGATATGTGCTCCTACGATGAATTGTTCTTTAGGAGACGGAATTCAACTTTTTTCAATTGCAGATATTAACAATATATCAGGATGTGAGGGATATGGAGATTTTACAAATCTAACCGCCAATCTAGTTCCCGGAAATACATACCCATTAACAATTACTACTGGTTACGGAAATCAAAATGTAACGGTATGGATAGACTTTAACAATGACAACGATTTTACAGCTGACGAAAAAATAGTTGCTAATTTTATAATTGCGCCAGGTGAAACAGGAGGTTCATATACAGAGACAATAGATGTTATTATACCTGCATCTACTAACCTAGGTAGTTTTACAATGAGAGCAAAAACCAACTGGAATAATCCAGTACCTGAAGACGCGTGTGCTCCTACAAACTATGGAGAGACAGAAGATTACACCGTCAATATTGTGAGCATGCTGAATACCTCAGACTTTTCACCTTTAAACAATACCAAACTTACTATTTTAGACAAAGGAGACAAGCAATATGAGGCTGTTCTTACCACAGTTTATGATGGTCCTGCATACATTGCGATTTACAATTTAAAAGGTCAGCAATTAAAATTCAAAAAAATTGTAAAATCATCTATTGATTCTTATGTGGTTAGATTAGATATGTCACAAGTCTCAACCGGCATGTATATTATACGTATTGGAGGCAAAATAGGGGGTAGTTATTTGACAGAAAAATTTATTATAAAATAGAAATGCATATGTACTTCGTTTAGTCATATCATAAATTAATGACGCTATTATTAGATAAACATGAAAAACATCATTGAGTAAAGAAATAGAAGATAAACTAGAAAAAATACCAGTACTTAATGTACTGGTTAGATTTGGGAAGAAAATAAAAATTCCAGGTCTTAAAGGTATGTCGCTCTATGATGTTTTAGAAATGTACATTATAGGTATTGTAGAAGGAGCATTAACCACCAGAGCTGGCGGAATTGCCTATAGTTTTTTTATGGCCATTTTTCCTTTTATGCTATTTGTGTTAACATTAATTCCATACATTCCTATTGATGGTTTTCAGGATGGTTTAATGACCTTGATTTCAGAAATTTTACCACCAAAAACCTTTGATGCTGTAGACACCGTTTTACTAGATATTATAGGAAACAAACAAGCCGGATTATTATCTTTTGGTTTTTTAGTTTCTATTTTTTTAATGACAAACGGAGTGAACGCCATCTTTGGTGGTTTTGAATACTCGTACCATGTAAAAGAGAATAGAAATGTTTTTAGAGCTTATTTTCTATCGATGTTTGTTTCTTTATTGATGGCGTTATTCCTAGTGATTACAGTAGCTGTAACAGGTTTTTATCAGTTATTACTAGATGGATTTAACAGTAAAGGCTGGATTGATGACGAGGCCTTATGGCTACAATTTGGAAGAGGAGCATTGTTTTTAGCGATGATTTTTACCATCGTTTCAATCTTGTATAAATACGGAACAAAAAGTGGAAAATATTCTAGATTTTTCTCTCCAGGAACCATATTCACCACCATTTTATCAATTCTTACTTTTTACCTTTTCGGTTATTACGTCAATGAATTTGCTCAGTACAACGAATTGTATGGCTCTATTGGAACGCTCTTAATTTTAATGTTATTCATTTGGTTAAATGCCATCATACTCTTGTTGGGATTCGAATTAAATGCGAGTATTTATTCATTGCAAATAAAAAATAAAACAAATAGTACAGAATAGTACTTCCCGAGATTTTTCGGATATTTGCACTCGAAGCTGAAAATACTATTTTTAGTTTTTAATAGATAACTGAATATTGTTTTTATGAAACCAAGCATTCCAAAGGGAACCAGAGATTTTTCATCTACAGAAGTAGCCAATCGCACGTACATCATAAATACGATGAAAACTGCTTTTGAAACCTATGGTTTTCAACCCATTGAAACTCCTAGTTTTGAAAACTCCTCGACCCTAATGGGTAAGTATGGAGAAGAAGGAGATCGCTTGATTTTTAAGATTCTAAATTCTGGTGATTATTTAAAAAAAACAGACAGTACCCTACTACAACAAAAAGACAGTCTGAAACTAACATCTCAAATCTCTGAGAAAGCATTGCGTTACGATTTAACTGTGCCTTTTGCAAGATATGTAGTACAACACCAAAACGAAATTACGTTTCCTTTTAAACGCTATCAAATTCAACCTGTTTGGAGAGCCGATCGTCCTCAGAAAGGGCGTTTTCGTGAGTTTTTTCAATGTGATGCTGATGTTGTGGGAAGCAAGTCGTTACTACAAGAAGTAGATTTTATTCAATTGTATGATACGGTTTTTAGCAATTTAAAACTAACAGGCACCACCATTAAAATAAACAACAGAAAAATTTTAGCTGGAATTGCCGAGGTTATTGGTGCCCAAGATAAGTTGATTGATTTTACGGTTGCCCTAGACAAGCTAGATAAAATAGGAGCTTCTGGCGTTCAAAAAGAAATGCTAGAAAAAGGAATCACTGCAGAAGCCATAGAAAAAGTAACCCCTCTTTTTAAGCTATCAGGCTCAAATATAGAGCAGTTGGCTGTTTTAGAAACTTTATTGTCAGCATCAGAAGAAGGAAAAAAAGGAGTTGAAGAGTTGCGTTTTGTAACCAATGCTATTAATGAATTAGGATTACAAGCTGCTACTTTAGAAATTGATGTCACCTTGGCTCGTGGTTTAAACTATTATACAGGAGCTATTTTTGAAGTTTCAGCACCAAAAGGAGTTGAGATGGGTTCTATAGGTGGGGGTGGAAGGTATGACGATTTAACAGGGATTTTTGGTTTAAAAGATGTAAGTGGAGTAGGGATTTCATTTGGTTTAGATAGAATATATCTAGTCTTAGAAGAACTGGGCTTGTTTGATTCTGTAACACTACCAAAACCTAAGGTATTATTTTTAAACTTTACTGAACAAGATACCTTAACTCAATTGAGAGCTTTAAAAGCGTTGCGAAATGCTGGAATTAAATCTGAAATTTATCCAGATACAGCTTCAAGTAATAAGCAACAAAAGAAACAATGGAAATATGTTTCTACCCGCGAAATTTCATTTGTGATCTCTGAAATTCAACAAAATAAATTTATATTAAAAGATATGAACGACGGTTCTCAATCAGTTTGTACTTTAGAAGAATTGATTCTAAAAATGCAATAAACATATTGCTTAATGTTGTAAATTTGCAAACTAATTTTAATACTCAGAAAGCAACTGATGAAAATAAATGATGATAGAATAGACGAGATAGGGGAAAACCATGTTGGAACCTCAGCAAAGACTCCCTTGCGTGCAGACGCTTTTGATATCTCAGACACTGAAAAAATAGCAAGAATTCAAGAAAGTGTTAAAGACATTTTAACCACTTTAGGAATGGATCTGGAAGATGATAGTCTGAAAGGAACGCCTAAAAGAGTTGCCAAGGCTTTTGTAAATGAATTGTTTATGGGGTTAAATCCTGAAAACAAGCCTAGCGCCTCTACATTTGAAAATAATTACAATTACAATGAAATGTTGGTTGAGAAGAATATTGTTGTGTATTCTACCTGTGAGCATCATTTATTACCTATTGTAGGGAGAGCACACGTTGCTTATATTTCAAACGGAAAAGTAATTGGGTTGTCTAAAATGAATCGTATTGTAGAATACTATGCAAAAAGACCTCAAGTACAAGAGCGCTTAACAATGCAAGTAGTGCAAGCCATGCAAGAAGCTTTAGGAACTGATGATGTAGCCTGTGTAATTGATGCCAAACATTTATGTGTAAATTCTAGAGGAATTAAAGACATCGATAGCAGTACTGTTACGGCAGAATTTGGTGGAAAATTTAAGAACAAAGAAACAAAACAAGAATTTTTAGAGTATTTGAAAATGGATTCTGATTTTCAAGGACTGTAGCTCCATAAATTTATTACATAAAAAAAGCCACTTTTTAAAGTGGCTTTTTTATTTTGATATATTTTAATTTTTAGTCAACACCCATTCTCCTCTTTCTATAAGAGGGATTGCTTGCTTAAACTTGACAACTTTTTCTTGGCCACTCATCACATTTTTAATAGTAACACGTTCATTTCTACCAATCTTAGGTTGCTCTCTTACAATTGTTTCTACAGGTTCTGTTTGTTGCTGACGAGAATTGCTAATGGCTTGTTCGGTGGTGTTTTGAACATCTGCCTTGCTTAAGTTTAATTTCTGTCTTGTTTTTTTACGTTCTTCAGAAATTTGACTATTTGCCTGATTTGGTAATTCTCCTTTAAATAAGAAAGACAATACCTCACGGTTTATTTTATCTATGGTCACTCTAAACAATTCAAACGCCTCAAACTTATAAATTAACAAGGGATCTTTTTGTTCATAGGATGCATTCTGAACAGATTGCTTTAAATCATCCATCTGACGTAGATGATCTTTCCAGTTTTCATCAATAATGGCTAAGGAAATGTTTTTCTCAAAATCTGTAGCCAATGACTTCCCTTTTGATTCGTATGCCTCTTTTAAATTTGTAACAACCTGTAAGGTTTTAATTCCGTCTGAAAAAGGAACAACAATACGCTCATATCTATCGCCTTCGTTTTCGAATACATTTTTAATCACAGGGTAGGTTAGGAGTGCATTTTTTTCAACCTTCTCCTTATAATGTTGCGTTATAACGTCGTATAATTTGTTTGAGAGTTCTTGTTCTGTTAATGAATTAAATTCATCTTCACTAAACGGAGAAGTCATAGAGGTAAATCGAATCAATTCAAATTCGAAATTTTGAAAATCTTTCGCCGCTTTATTTGTATTTACGATGCCTTCACAGGTTTCAAAAATCATGTTAGCAATATCTATTTGCAAACGATTACCGTCTAACGCATGTCTTCTTCGTTGGTATACAAACTCACGCTGTGCGTTCATAATATCATCGTATTCTAACAGACGTTTACGAATTCCGAAGTTATTTTCTTCTACCTTTTTTTGTGCTCTTTCAATAGATTTAGAAATCATAGAATGCTGAATTACTTCGCCTTCTTTTAATCCCATTCTATCCATCATTTTAGCAATCCTTTCAGAGCCAAACAAACGCATTAAATTATCATCTAAAGCAACATAAAATTGAGATGAACCAACATCACCTTGTCGTCCAGCTCTACCACGCAATTGCCTATCTACTCGTCGAGAATCATGTCTTTCTGTACCAATAATAGCCAAACCACCAGATGCTTTTACTTCATCAGATAATTTTATATCCGTACCACGTCCTGCCATGTTTGTTGCAATGGTTACAATACCAGGATTACCAGCTTCCGCCACAACATCTGCTTCTCGTTTGTGTAATTTTGCATTAAGAATATTATGATTAATCTTACGCATTTGTAACATTCTACCTAATAATTCAGAAATTTCAACAGAAGTAGTACCGACCAAAACAGGTCTTCCTTTTTCTACCAATTTAACCACATCCTCTATCACTGCATTGTATTTCTCACGTGTAGTTTTATAAATAAAATCTTCTTTATCGTCTCTTTGTAAAGGTCTATTCGTAGGAATTTCTACAACATCTAACTTGTAAATTTCCCAAAGTTCTCCTGCCTCTGTAATTGCAGTTCCAGTCATCCCAGACAACTTTCGATACATTCTAAAGTAGTTCTGTAATGTTACCGTAGCAAAGGTTTGTGTAGCATCTTCAATTTTTACATTCTCTTTTGCTTCTATAGCTTGGTGCAAACCGTCTGAGTATCTACGACCGTCCATAATTCTACCTGTCTGCTCATCAACAATCATTACCTTGTTTTCTACCACAACGTATTCTACATCCTTTTCAAATAAACTATACGCTTTAAGCAATTGATTCATGGTATGAATGCGTTCGCTTTTGATACTAAAGTCTTTGTATAGGCCTTCTTTCAGTTCAGCTTTTTTCTCTGAAGTTTCTTCGGTGGCGTCTATAGCTCCAATTTCTACCCCTAAATCTGGTAATACAAAGAAGTCTTCGTCACTGGTGTTGGTAGACAATGCCCCAATTCCTTTATCTGATAAATCAATAGAATTGTTTTTTTCTTCAATCACATACCATAATTCTTCATCTACTTCTGGCATCAGTTTATTGTTGTCTGCCATGTAGGTGTTTTCTGTTTTTTGTAACAGTAGTTTTACACCTTCCTGTGATAAAAATTTGATGAGTGCTTTGTTCTTTGGAATTCCTCTGTATACACGCAATAGTAAAAACCCTCCTTCTTTGGTGTTTCCATCAGCAATTAATTTTTTAGCTTCTGCGAGTACTCCGACTAAATACTTATTTTGTTGGGTAACAAGATCATTTACCAGAGGTTTTAATTCATTAAATTCATGACGGTCTCCTTGAGGAACTGGCCCTGAAATTATTAGTGGAGTTCGTGCATCATCAATTAAAACGGAATCTACTTCATCAATAATTGCATAGTTAGGTGTTCTTTGAACTAAATCTTCTTTCGAACTAGCCATATTATCACGCAAATAATCAAAACCAAATTCGTTGTTGGTTCCATAGGTAATATCTGCGTTGTACGCTTTTCTTCTTTCTTCTGAGTTTGGTTGATGAAAATCAATACAATCAGTACTTAATCCGTGAAATTCAAACATTGGAGCCATCCAAGCTCTATCTCTTTTTGCTAAGTAGTCGTTTACCGTTACTAGGTGAACTCCTTGTCCGGTTAATGCATTCAAATATACAGGTAGGGTAGAAACCAATGTTTTTCCTTCCCCTGTCATCATTTCCGCAATTTTACCTTGATGCAATACAGACCCACCAATTAACTGAACATCGTAATGAATCATATCCCATATCACTGGTTTTCCTGCGGCATCCCAAGAGTTTTGCCAAAAAGCTTTGTCTCCTTCTAAAATAACATGTTCTCTTGTTGCAGAAAGCTCTCTGTCAAAGGGAGTCGCCGTAACTTCAATTTCTTGATTGGTAACAAAACGTTTGGCAGTTTCTTTTACTACAGCAAAAGCTTCTGGCATAATTTCATTTAAAATAGCTTCTGATGCTTCATAAGATTCATCTTTTAAGCTATCTATTTCAGAAAAAATAGCTTCTTGTCTGTCTATTTCAGTTTCTAGAGCTTCTTTTTCTAATGCGGCTATTTTATCACTAAAAACCTTATTTGCTACTGCTATTTTTTCTTTGAACTCAATTGTTTTAGCTCTTAATTGGTCATTTGTTAATACTGATAACGATGATTCAAAAGCAGTTACTTTTTCTACAATAGGTTGTAGTATTTTTAGATCTTTTTGTTGTTTATCACCAACAAATAATTTAATTACTGAATTTAGGATACTCATTCTTTAAGCTATGTTTTTTATTTTTCTTTTATTATAGATAAAAGACTTTAAAAGTAAACAAAAAAAAAGCCTCAATAGAGACTTTTTTTTGTTTGTTTGATTTTGATTTTCAATATTCGTCTTCGTTCCAAAGATAATCTTCTTCGGTAGGATAGTCTGGCCAAATTTCTATGATAGAATCATATGAGTCTCCTTCATCTTCAATCTCCTGTAAATTTTCTGCTACTTCAAGAGGAGCTCCTGTTCTAATAGCATAATCTATAAGCTCATCTTTTGTTGCCGGCCAAGGTGCATCTGCTAAATAAGACGCAAGTTCTAAAGTCCAATACATTTCAATACTATTTAATTTTCTGCAAAAGTAATTTTTTTACTGAAAACAGCAAGTTTTTTTGAAATATAAATTAATAAAAAAAGAACTTAGTTATAATTTCTCCGGAATCCACTTGACTTCCAGAGCTGATAAATCTTGAGACAATTTCCGTGCCAGCACAAAAAGATAGTCAGAAAGTCGGTTGAGATAGGTTAAAATGACTTGATTTATATTTTCCTCTTGATGTAATGCTACAGATAATCGTTCTGCTCTTCGACAAACACATCTAGCAATATGACAGAATGACACCGTTGTATGTCCTCCAGGAAGAATAAAATGTGTCATTTGAGGAAGCTTATTATTCATTTCATCTATGTTATTTTCTAAAAACGTTATTGACGTTGGAGTTATTTTCGGAATGTTTAAGCGCTCTTTTCCACTTTTTAGCACTTCTTTTTCTATAGGTGTCGCTAACATCGAACCAAGTGTAAACAAGTCATGCTGTATTTTTATGAGAACATCTTTTGTAGGAATATCAATTGCTTGGTCTTTTATTAAACCGATATAAGAATTTAATTCATCAACCGTTCCGTATGCTTCTATTCTCGAGTGATATTTTGGAACTCTTGTGCCTCCAAATAAAGCAGTTGTTCCTTTGTCTCCAGTTTTTGTGTAAATTTTCATAGCGTAAATTTAAGATTAAAAAATATAAAGTTTTATGATGAAGCTTACAATATTTGAATTTTAAAATAACGTCATCAATAATCTTATAATCATAAGAGAAAAAATCAGAAACCCAGGAATAGATAATGATTCCGAAAGCAATCATTTTTTTACATCTAATTTGGGGTTTTTTAGTTTTTGTTTTTTTAAAAAAACCTGCTAATTATTAATAAGATAAACAACACAAAAAAAATACTAGCAATATATGATAGGAAAACATAATTATTTTTTAAGATTTGATATTCATATAACATGTTTGTTACAGACGAATTATAAAATGCTCTTTTTGTTGTTCCTTTCTAAAAAAGACAATCCCCCATTGATAGGTGTCTATGGTGACAGTTACTTTAGAATGATTTTTAATTTCTACCCAAGCTTGCTCCATTTCTTTGTTGCTATGGATGTTGTTTACAACTATCATAGAATCATTGTTAACAGACGCTAGGCTTAATTTAAAATAGTCTAAAGTTGCTTTTTTAGTATGATTTCCATTAAAATAAATAAAATCAAAGTTATTATTTTTCGGCTCTTTTGGTAAAGAAGTATCAAAACTTCCAATGACTAGCCTACTATTTTTGAAATTGTATTTTTCAAACATTTTTTTAGTAATATACCCTGTCTCTTTGCAACTTTCTAATGTTGTTATTTTTGAATCTGGAGCTGAAATTGAGATAGCAGCAGTTCTTGATCCTAAAGAGGTGCCAATTTCTAATATATTATCAGGATTAAAATAGTGTATTAAATTCATTAATAGTTTAGCTCTTTTAGTAGAAACTATGGTGTCTTTAGCAATTTTTAATACATTTTTTTTGTTTGAATAAATAATCTTAGAGTCTGCATTATAATCAGTTATATCTATTGTCGACGTATGTATGCGGAGATCTTTTTTATAGTTAGAAAATAAAATTAAATACTTGTTAGGAAGTTTCTTACCCAAGCATTTGGTTATTAAATTAAATACAAAAGGGGAATGAACACCATGCTTATTTCTAGATTTAAAAAGGAAACTCAGAAAGGATGTAATTTTATGTAACAATTTGTTTTTTGATTTAAAAAAACAAAATTAATAGAATATTTATAAGATTCCACTTATTAAATTTATATTTGCAGAAATTATACCCTAACCTAATGAGAAAGACACCCCTTTTTCTAGTATTTATATTTTTATTTTTGTCTTGTGTTCCCTCTAAAGACCTTATATACCTTAGTGGTACTCCTAAAGAAAACAAAGAAATTCATAAAATAAATACGAATCCCTACAAACTTCAAGTAGGCGATAATATTTCTATAGATGTAACATCTGATAATGTTAACTTAGTTGCTGTTTTTCTCAAATCAAGCGTCTCATCACCAGTAATATATAGTATAGATGTAAACGGAAATATTAGAATGCCTATACTGGGCGAAATAAATGTTTTAGGATACACTACTAAAGAAGTTAGAGTAAAGATTGAAGAAAAATTTGCTAATTATTTCATGAAAGAAGATAGTTACTTTGTTTCTGTTAAATTAGATGGAATCAAATACACTATTATGGGAGAGATTAATTCACCTGGGCCAAGAGTTGTCTATCAAAATCAACTTAGTATACTAGATGCTATTACATTTTCGGGAGATATTGCAATAGGTGGCGATAAAAAAAATGTAGAGGTGATAAGAATTTCTCCAAATGGAAATAAAAAATTAACAATTGATCTAACGTCTATAAATGCATTAAATTCTGAGATTTTTTTCATTCAAAATAATGACTACATAAATATCAAACCTTTACGTCAAAAATCTTTAACTGCAGGATTGGGACCTATCTCGGGTATATTTTCTTTAATATCAATATTGACTTCTACAATATTAATTTTCTCAAGGTTATAGTTATATGGATACAAATCTTAAACAAATTTCTAGCAATGGAGATCAGCAAAACTCTTTAGATCCCAAATATTATTTTTTCAAAATTCTTGGCTATTGGAAATTATTTTTTGCAGCCATTTTACTCTCGTTAATAGTTGCCAGATTTATAAACGGTTACAGAGCAAAAATATATAGTTTAAAAACCATGATATCTGTTAAAGAAGAAACAAACCCATTGTTTTCCTCTGGAACAAGCTTAACTTTTAACTGGGGTGGTGCTAGTGATATAATAGAAACGGTAAACATTATTCTCAGATCTAGAACACATAACGAAAAAGTAGTGTCAAAACTTCAATTTTATATTGATTATTTAAAAGAAGGTGAGTACAGATTAGAGGATATATATGGAAAAACTCCATTCAAGGTAAAACTTAATGAAAGTAATTTTCAATTATACAATCAACTACTAAAAATAGAAACATTAGAAAATAGACAATTTAGAATATCTACCGAGTTTAATTTTGAAGGTCCAAATAAATTAGTTCGTTACTCAGATAATGACATCTCACAAAAACATGAAACAACTGATGAAAATTATTCAGAAACATTTTTTTTCAATCAAAATGATTTTGACAGCTCTAATGTAAAGACTTCATTTTTAGATCTTAATATTTTTTCTACTCAATCTGAAATAGCACCTAATCAAGTATTCTATATTAGGTTCAAAAACTACAATTCAACTGTTTCTTCCTTGAGAAACATGAAAGTGAAAAGCGTTATTAATGGTGCTTCACTTCTAGAATTACAATTGACAGGAAAAAATAAAAATAGAATTGTAGATTATTTAAATGAATCGGTAAAAGTCTTATCTATAGATAAGCAAGAACAGAAGAATCTTTATGCAACAAATACTTTAAAGTATATAGAAAATTTATTTAAAATAGAGGCAGATAAATTAAAAAATATTCAGAATCAATTAGGTGAATTTAAAAAAGAAAATAACATTTATAATCTTTCATCAGAAGGAAGCCTTTTGTTTACACAAACAAATAATCTTACTTTAAATTTTAAAAAAACAGAAAGAAACATAGAAGAACTTAATATTTTGGAGGCTTATATAAGGTCAAATACCATTTATAAAAGTCCAGTTCCAGTTCCAGCATTTATAGAAATAGCTGATATAAAAACATCATTTATAATAGATGAACTTATTTTAGAATCTACCAAATTAGAGTTTTTAAAAGACAAGGTAAAATCAATTCATCCTGATTATCAAAAATTAGTAAATAAAATAGAACAGATAAAATTAAATTTATATGAAAATATATCAAATAATAGAATTTCTCTTAAAAGAGATTTAGATAAATTAGCAAAAGAGTTAGCTTCTTTCGAAAATAAACTTAAACTTTTACCAGAGAAAGAGCAAAGTCTTTTAAAATACCAAAAAGAATATGAATTCTCTGAATTTTACTATAGTTACTTTAAACAGAAAAAATATGAAGCTAATGCTGCGGTTGAAGCAAGTGTTTCAGATGTAAAAGTAATAGATACCGCTGTAGATTTAGGTCAAAAACCAATTTACCCAAACCCTACTTTTAATTATTTAGTGGGGATCATGCTTGGGATTATTTTACCGTTATTTTATATCATTATTAGAGAACTTTTAGATAACAAAGTTAGAACTATTGATGAAATAGAAAAAAAATATAATATTCCACTTCTAGGAACTATAGGAAGAATTAAAGGAATGAATAATTTAATTGTTTTTGATAGTCCAAAGTCTGCTATGGCTGAATCCTTTAGGACATTGCGATTTAATATTCAATTTTTGTTTAAAAGCAATACTCATAAGACTGTTGGAAAAAGAGCAAAGACACTTCTTTTAACATCTTCTGTAAGTGGAGAAGGTAAAACAATGATCGCAATTAATATGGCAACAGTTTTTGCTTTAAGTGGTAAAAAAACTATCTTAGTTGGAATGGATTTAAGAAAAATGAAAAATTTTAATGATTTTGACCTTAAAAATGATATTGGTGTTGTCAATTATTTAATCAATGAAAAAACAATTTCAGAGATCACAAAGAAATCGAAAATACTTAATTTAGATGTTATACTATCTGGACCAATACCACCAAATCCATCAGAGTTATTATTAAGTGAAAATTGTAATCGATTTATACAAGAATTAGAAAAAGAATATGATTATATAGTGATAGATACTCCTCCAATTGGACTAGTTTCTGACGGATTAGAGTTATTTAAATATTCTGATGCAATTTGTTATGTCATTCGTCAAGATTATACAAAGAGAGGAATGAATACTATGATAGATCTTAAGTATACAAATAAAGAGGTTTCTAATATTAGTTATATTTTTAATGACCTCAAACTTAAAAATAATGATGGTAAAGGCTACGGCTATGGCTATGGCTATGGCTATGGTTATAGTGAAACTTATGGGAATGGGTATCATGAGGACGATCAACCAGAAACCACCTTATTTAAAAAAATAATAAGCTTTATAAAGCCAAAAAAATAGTTTTTTTAATAATACTTTACACCCTTTAAAAAGATATTTTCAATACAGTTATTAGTAAAACTATAAGGTATATAACTGTAAGACTTTATTGGTTTTGTAATTATAAAGTTAGCTAGTTTGCCTTTTGATATACTTCCTACTTTATGAGATAAGTTTAAAGCATAGGCTCCGTTAATAGTAGCAGCATTTATAGCCTCTTCAGGGGTCATTTTCATTTTAATACTAGCTAAAGAAACTACAAAATTCATGTTTCCAGAAGGGCTTGAGCCAGGGTTGTAATCTGAAGCCAATGCCATCGGTAAATTAGCATCAATAATT
>Ga0115560_1002053_pt1 | contig 13487 bp, 8 predicted proteins | sample COGITO_mtgs_1105_5_FD_87278 | JGI IMG/M metagenome (GOLD analysis project Ga0115560, IMG submission 87278) | Pelagic marine microbial communities from North Sea - COGITO_mtgs_110509 | ecosystem: Environmental > Aquatic > Marine > Epipelagic | place: Germany:Helgoland, sampling site Kabeltonne... | reverse complement strand
GAGGCCAATGCCGCCTTTGAAATCGAAGACATCCATTACGCCTCGGGTTCTGCGCATATCGGCCGGTCCAGTTTATTGTTGTTGGATCTTTTTGCAGAATACCTATCCGATACTGGGTTGACCGTCGAAATCGGAGGACATACCGACGACATCGGCAGCGATGCTGACAACCTGTCACTGAGTGAGTCTCGCGCTCAATCCGTTCGAGACCACCTGATTTCTCAAGGTGTTCCGGGCAACATGATCAGCGCCAAAGGCTATGGTGAAACCCGTCCCAGGGCCGACAACAGCACTGCAGAAGGACGCGCCAGCAACCGCCGGACTGAATTCAGCATCACCGACTAAAGGCCCGACCCAGAGTTTACGGGCTGTTGCCGGTGAATAATTCAATGGAGGGGCTCCCAAAACAGGGCACGTCACGGTCGATTTTCACGTTGTCCATGCACGTCCCCATGCTGTCCTCCTCTTCTACCTCCCCTTTGGCCTGCCCAAAAGCCGCGAAACACCCGATGCGCAGCGCGCTATCGGGCTGCGTTCTGGCCCTGGCAAGTGTCCTGTTTAGCTCTACTGCATTGTTCGCCCAAGGTCCTGCCCTCGCAGGAGGCGAAGTACACGACGCCTCGAGCCGTCAAGACCCATCGGACTTTGACCGCGCCCGGCACCATTTTGACCACCACCAGTATGCGGCGGCCATCGAGCTTTTTGACGCGTGGGTACAAGACCCCGTTGCAGGTGATGGTGCAGCAGGTGACCGCAAGGCTTTGTTGCAAGTAGAAGCAGAATACCGTGCAGCATTGTGCGCCATGTACTTGTACCACAAAGACGCCGTGTGGCGCATTGACCGCTTCATCGAGCGGCATCCAGAATCAACATGGGTTCCCAAACTCCAGTGGGCCTTGGCCAACTATGAATACCGACGCAGCAAGTGGAGCAAAGCCATCGTGTCGTTTGATGCACTCAACCCACGCCGGCTGTCCAAGTCCATGCGCACGGAATACCACTTCAAGCGCGGTCATGCGCGGTTTGAAACAGGAGACCTCGAAGGTGCCCGCGGTGACCTTTTGCGCGTCAAGGAAGACCCGGCTGCCCAACCCGAATTTCTAGAAGCTTCTGAGTACTACCTCGCTCACATCGCTTTTGCCGAAGACCGCCTGACCACCGCCATGGAGGCTTTTGAGTCCCTCTCCGCCATCGACGCATTCAAAGACGCCGTACCCCTGTACATCGGTCAAATCCTCTACCGACTTGAGCGCTTTGAAGAATTGGCAGAACGGGGACCGTCTTGGCTTGCAGAAGACCGGGACCTGGCCAAAGGCGATCAAAAGGAGTTGACCCGAATTCTGGGGGAAGCCTTCTTCCACTTGGGAGACTGCACTTCCGCATCGCCCTACTTGGAATCGGCCTGGACCTATGCAGAGGCCCAAGAGCGCACCGCGGGATTCAGCTACATCGTGGGCACCTGCAGGCTTTCCAACGGAAACCCCAGCACTGCCATTACAGCGCTGATGCGGGCTACCGGTGGCAACACCCCACTCGACCAATATGCCACCCACGCCATGGGCCGCGCCTATTTAGAGTTGAACGAAAAGCCGAAAGCGCAGTCGGCTTTTGCCAAGGCCGCCACCATGGACCACGACTTGGAAATGCGCGAAGACGCCCTGTTCAACCAAGCCAAACTCGCCTTTGAAACCGACTTCAATCCCTTCAACGATGCGATCGCCGCATTTGAACAGTACCTGAACGAATACCCGGACAGCCCCCGAAGAGACGAGGCGTACGGGTTTTTGCTCGACGTATACCTCACCACCCGCAACCACGTCAGGGCCCTCGATGCCCTAGACAAGATCCAACGCAAGTCCCCCAAGGAAAAAAAGGCCTATCAAAAGTTGGCCTATAACCATGGCGTCGACCTGTTTCAGAGCGGACAAACCGACGAAGCCGACGCGTTTTTCAAGCGCAGCCGAAGCTTTCCTGAAGACGCCACTTTGGCCGCAGAAAGCCATTATTGGCAGGGGGAAATCGCCATGAAATCCGGCAGTGATGCTCCAGCATTGAGCCACTACCGCACCTTTTTGAACGCTCCAGGCGCCTTCAACTCCACCAAGTACAACGAAGGTGAATACGGCGCTGGATACGCCCTGTTTCGCCAAAGGAAATACCGCGATGCCCAAGTTTCCTTCCGCAAATATGCCGATGCGGAAACCGGCGCCGGCCCAGGCGGACACCGCGCCGATGCCCTTCTGAGAATTGGCGATTGCTTCTACATCGACAAGGATTACGGCCGCGCAGTCAATGCCTATGATAAGGCCCTCGATGCAGGCACCACCCAACAGCAATACACCCGCTATCAACGGGCCAAGTGCCTCGGGCTCAATGGCGACCTCAACGGTCAAGTCGAAGGCATGACCGGCCTGCTCGAAGCACACCCTCAGACCACCTTTAAGGGCGACGCCCTCACCGCCATTGGAAAGGCCGAAATCGAACGGAACCGAATGAACGAGGCCCGTTCAGCGTTTGAGCAAATCCGTTCTGAATTGCCTGGAAGTCCTTTTGCCAAACGCGCATTGGTGGATTTGGCCTTGGTGGCCATCAAGCAAAACCGCGAGGACGATGCCCTCGCTTTATGGCAAACCATCTCTACGCAATATCCCGACGATGAAGTCACCAAAGACGCTTTCCTTTTGGTAGAGCCCCTCCTGGTGGAACGCGGACAGCTGGACAACCTGCCGGATGTTGTTGGACTGTCAGAAGACGACATTGCTGAGCGCACCTACGCTGCCGCTCAAGACCTCGCCCTCTCCGGAGATTGTGCTGCTGCTGCCCCCAAATTGGAGCAGTTCATCGACAAATACCCCAACAGCATCCGCCTGTTGGCAGCGCGTTTCCACTTGGGACAATGCCACTTTGACAACGACAATGGCGACGGCGCCTTGGAGGCCTTAGAAGCTGTGATCGCCGCACCTTTGAGCGACTACCACGAGCCCGCTCTTGTCATGGCGGCCACATTGCGCTACAACCGCGATGCATTTGATGCCGCTCTTGAACACTACCGACAACTTGAACAGGTGGCCGTCCTCAAGCGCCACGTGTTGGAAGCCCGGATTGGCATCATGCGATGCAGCAGAGCGCTCGGCGACGGAGAAACCGTCTTGTCCTATGTGGACCCCATTTTGGACGACAGCGGAACGCCAGCAGACATCCGCACAGCGGCCCATTACAACCGGGCTCTGATACTGCTGGACCGCAACGACCCTGCTGCCAAAGCCGATTTAGAAGTACTGGCTGCCGGCGGCCCACACGCCGAAGAAGCCACACACCAGCTGGCGGTGCTCATTTTAGAGGATGGAGACCCCGTTGCATGCCAAGCGGCCATTTTTGAGCAACTCAACCGGTTCGGCGGCGGCAGTGACTGGTCTTTCCACAGCTTCTTGCTTCTGGCAGAGACTTACATCGTTCAGGAGGACTACTTCCAAGCCCGAACGACCATCGACCAGCTGCAGAGCAACGTACAAGAACCTTGGGTGCAAGAGGCTTGCCTCGACATGCTCGATCGCATCGTACAACTCGAACAACCGCCCACCGCCCCAGCAGACAGCACTTCTGCTGGAGACGCCCCCAATTCCGACGAAGAATGATAAACGTCCATCCCCCCCGCTTTTTGGGAGTTGGCGCCTTGTGCACCGCACTGGCACTGAGCCTGGCCCTCCCTACATTGGCACAGGACAGCCTACAGGTCACCTTTGTGGGAGACCGGGAGCTCTACCTCCGAGAGGTAGACAAGCCCACGGACTCTCCACGCGCCGTTGACCTGGGGATTGACCGCCCTGTCATCGAGTACGCGCCCATCTCCAAACGCACGGCCCCGTCGCCGGTATCGCGCACCATCGCGCCGATTGCCGTCAAGCTGGACGCCCCCCTTCCGCGGCTTTACGCAGGGCATGCCCGCGCAGGTTTTGGCCTCTATTCCTCCCCAATGTTGGAGGTTCATTTGGGCGATACGCGGAGCCGACAAGGCGCATGGGGACTCTCGTTCCGCCACAGAAGCTCAGCAGGGTCTACGGGCAAGGACAGCATCGGGGTGGATGAAGGCTGGTCCAAGAATGCATTGACTGGCTATCTCCGCCGCTTTGTCAAGCGCAGCAGCATCACGGCTTCTGCTTTTCTAGAACGCGATGCTTGGGGCCTCCATGGCTTGGACCTCACCCCCGCCGCAGAAGGGGTGTTCTCGCCCCCGAACAACCGCCAGAATTATGGGCGGATGGGCGCTGCTTTGCGCCTTCAAAACCACGAGAGAGACAGCAGCAAAGTCCACCGGAATCTGGCCATCTCGTATTCACGATTGTCCGTCGGAGTCGCCCCCACCCCAGGGAACTTTCCACAACCCGAAATCCTCCAAAGCCCCGGCCGCGAAAACCTCGTAGAAGCCACGGGAAAAGTGCACACCCATCGCGAAGGTGCGCGTTACGACCTCGATTTTGAAGCCCACATCACGGGAACACAACTCGATGGGATAGGCGACACCACTGCCGCATCCATCAACCGCAGCGCAGCGCTCGTTGGCGTGCGGCCCTCTGTCACAAAAGAACGCGGTGCTTATATGGTGAAAGCCGGCGCCGGACTTTGGGTAGATGCGAGGGGCGCACAGTCCTTCCATTTCTACCCCATGGCCGAGGTCAGGTTCAGATTGCTCGACGACGTTTTTGTGCCCTACGGAGGCGTCGATGGTGGCATGCAACGGAATGCAGTACACGACCTCGTCGATCAGAATCCTTTCTTTGACGCCAGCTACAATGCCGGTGGCACAGCCCTTCGCGGCGCGCTTTCCAATACCAACAGAGCGCTGGAGCTCTACGGCGGTCTTCGCGGTAAGTTGACCAGAGACCTCGCCTTCAACGCACAGGCACGCACCACCCGCTTCCGAGAGTTCCAATACTGGGTTAACGAAGCGGGCCCAGACAGCGCAGGCCAACGCTTTAGTGCAGCTTATGATTCTTTGACTGTTGCCAGCGTCATTGGAGAAGCCACCTACCGCGGACAGGGACCTCTTGAACTGAGCGCAAGGGCCGAATTCCACACCTACGGTACAGGCAACCAACCCTATGCTTGGTATCAACCGCGAACCCGCTTCTCTGCCTCGGGAAAATGGAACTTGGAAGAGCTTCTATTTATCGCCTTAGGCGTTGAAATTGTTGGCGCGCGATATGCCCCGAGCAGGGTGCCGTTTGCCCAAGTATTGGGTGGCGAAAACGAAATTCAATCAGCCGGTGAAGAAGTCGGTACAGTGCTCGCTGGAAGCGCAGACGCCATCTTCGCCCGCAAACTCCCCGCTTACACCGCAATTGACTTGGGAGTTGAATACCGCTACAACGCCCGTCTTTCCTTGGGTTTAGAAGCCCGAGGACCACTAGGGTCTACCGAAATATTCAACGGATACGGTGCCCAACGTATGGGCGTGATGATGATGGCATCTTATCGGTTCTGAACCTGGTTCTCCCCCCTGCTTCAAACGCCGCTTCACCCGGGTGTTGAAAACCCCACAGTTCAACTGCAAAAGTGTTGAAAACAGTGGGCTCTCACAGCCATTGAAAAGGCGGGTATAAGCAGGAGTTGGGCTATTTTCGTGGGACGTCAAAAAGCGCGGAGATGAGCGAAGAGAAGAAGAACAATTACGGCGCGGACAGCATTCAGGCCCTGGAGGGTATGGAGCACGTTCGCAAGCGTCCTTCGATGTACATCGGAGACGTCGGCACTCGGGGATTGCACCACTTGGTTTACGAGGTGGTCGACAACTCCATAGACGAGGCATTGGCAGGACACTGCGACACCATTGATGTCGCCATTACCCCTACCAATGGTGTAACAGTCCACGACAATGGCCGGGGCATTCCGGTCGCCATGCATAAGAAAGAAGGTGTCAGTGCACTTGAGGTCGTCATGACCAAGATTGGTGCCGGCGGCAAATTCGACAAGGACAGCTACAAGGTTTCTGGAGGTCTTCACGGTGTGGGTGTGAGCTGCGTGAACGCGCTGTCTATCCACTTGCGCGCTGAAGTCCACCGGGAGGGCAAAGCTTGGGAACAGGAATACGCCCAAGGAAAGGCCACCTACCCCACACGAGAAATCGGAACCACCGATCGGACAGGAACATCTGTAACGTTCCAACCCGACCCCGAAATCTTTACGGACACCCTTGAATACAACTATGATACCCTTGCCCGCCGATTGCGCGAGCTCTCTTTCCTAAACAAGGGCATCACCCTCACCCTCACCGATGAACGTGCAACGGATGAGGACGGCAACCATCCGACCGAACGTTTCTTTAGTGAAACCGGTCTCAAGGAATTCGTCGCATACATTGATCAAAACCGCGAACAGCTGATCCAAGATGTGATCCACGTAGAAGGAGAAGTAGATGACATCCCCGTGGAAGTGGCGATGATCTACAACACCTCTTTCAACGAGAGTCTCCACAGCTACGTCAACAACATCAACACCCATGAAGGTGGAACCCACTTGAGTGGATTCCGCAGGGGATTGACCGACACCCTCAAGAAATATGCAGACGGGTCGGGCATGCTCGACAAGCTCAAGTTCGACATCAGCGGAGATGACTTCCGTGAGGGACTGACCGCCATTGTCAGCGTCAAAGTGATGGAGCCCCAGTTCGAGGGGCAGACCAAGACCAAGCTTGGCAACAAAGAAGTCACAAAAGCGGTGTCCCAAGCCGTTCGCGGCATGCTATCCGACTACCTCGAAGAGCATCCGAACGACGCAAAGACCATCGTCCAGAAGGTCATCCTGGCTGCTCAAGCCCGCCATGCCGCCCGCAAAGCGCGTGAAATGGTGCAGCGCAAGACCGTCATGGGCGGCTCTGGCCTTCCCGGTAAACTGGCCGACTGCTCCGAAAAGGATCCTGCCCTTTGTGAAGTATTCCTCGTTGAGGGTGACTCTGCTGGAGGAACGGCCAAACAGGGCCGCGACCGCTTGTTCCAAGCCATTCTGCCACTGAGGGGTAAAATCCTCAACGTAGAAAAGGCCATGCACCATAAGATCTTCGAGAATGAGGAGATCAAAAACATCTACACTGCTCTCGGAGTCACGGTGGGTACTGAAGAGGACGAGCGCGCCCTGAACATCGCCAAACTGCGATACCACAAAGTGGTCATCATGTGTGACGCGGACGTCGACGGCAGCCACATCGAAACCCTCATTCTGACCTTCTTCTTCCGCCATATGAAGGAGCTCATCGAAAAAGGCTACATCTACATCGCTACTCCACCCCTCTATCTCGTCAAGCGCGGCTCCAAACAGAGCTACGCATGGGACGATGATCAGCGAGACCGCTTGATCATGGAGTTCAAGGGCAAGACCGATGCCACCGTAAACGTGCAGCGGTACAAGGGTCTTGGTGAGATGAATGCTGAACAGCTTTGGGACACCACCATGAACCCGGAATTCCGGACGCTGCGTCAGGTCACCATTGAAAACGCCGCAGAAAGTGACAACATCTTCTCCATGTTGATGGGGGACGACGTGCCGCCTCGCCGCGAGTTCATCGAGGCCAACGCCAAGTACGCCAACATCGACGCGTGACCGCGGCTGACCGCCGCACAGTCTGGATTACCGGTGCCACCTCTGGCATCGGCAAAGCCACTGCCGTGGCCTGTCATTTAGGTGGCGACCGGCTCATATTGTCGGCCCGAAAGCAGGCCGACCTCGAAGCTTTGCGCAAAGAACTCCACGCCGAAGACGCGGTCCTCGCTCCTTTTGACCTTGCGCATACCCATGACATCACTGCGCTGGTCCGCAGTGTGTGGACCCAAACCGGTGGTGTCGATGTGATGGTGCATTCAGGGGGCATCAGCCAGCGCAGCCGTCTGATCGACACCTCCACTGACGTTGACCGACTGATGATGGAGGTCAATTACTTCGGTACGTTGGCCTTGACCCGAGCTCTGCTTCCACACATGATCGCAGCGGGTGGCGGCCACTTTGCTGTCGTCACCAGTTTAATGGGGCTGTTCTCAGCGCCCATGAGGTCCGGATATGCAGGAGCTAAGCACGCCATGCATGGGTGGTTCGAAGCGCTCAGGGCCGAACATCACGATGACAACATCCGCGTCACTATGGTGTCACCAGGATTCGTCCGTACAGCGATATCGATAAACGCCCTAACTGCTGACGGCAGTCCGCAAGGGTCCATGGATGACGCCACAGAAAATGGCCTCTCACCGGCTCAATGTGCCGGTGCCATCCTCAAGGGAATCAAGCGAAACAAAGCCCTGGTCACCCCAGGCAAAAAAGAAGTCCTCGGATATTGGCTAAGCCGATTTGCCCCCGGCCTTCTGCGCCGCATCGCGCGCCGTGCCAAAGTCACCTGAGCGGCACCCCTCCGCGGGTCAAACGTACTCGCGGCCTTCTACGTCGAGGACCTTGGTGGCCTTCTTCAACGTGCGCAATACGATGAAGATGGCAAAAGCCAGCGCCAGCGCGTAAGCCCAGAAATCCTGGAAGATGCAGGCGGGCGAAGAGAAAAAGGCCCCGTCCATATGAGACGCCCTGAATCCGTGAAGACCGTCCACCCATGCAAAGCTGAGGAACATGGCGAAAAAGCCATTGTACTCCCGCTTCAAGACATTCCGCAAAGAGAATCCTACCTCCGGTGATTTCCACCGGCCCAACGCCGGCCAAAAGGCGGGAACACCGGCCGCCCAATCCAAATAGGCCTGACCAAATTTTCCGCGCAAAAACTGCTCCTCGGCAAACATGATCCGCTCATAATACAGCGCATATACCAGAAGGAAGGCTACCGCAAACCACAGGTGACCCATGTACATCACGATTCCAAGCCACATCAAAAGGTTGCCGAGATACAATGGGTGGCGACACATCGAGTACATACCGAGTGTATTGAGTGACTCTGCGACCTGCCCCTCCTTGGTGTTGCGACCCGAGGTCCCCCGTGGCGTAAAGCCTACACAAAGTCCACGCACCTTTTGGCCCGCCATTGCTACAGCAAGGCACACCAAAGGCCATAGCCAAGAGCCATCGACTCCCTCCGACATCGGGGTCCACATCACATCGCCCCAAAGCACCACCGGGACTGCACCAAAAAAGAGCAACAAAGGCAGAAAGCTCCGCCAGCGGAACAGCCAGTTCCCTGACCGGTCCATTTCTTCAATCAAAGCCATCAGTCAAAAATGGGTTGATTCCAACGTTTCAGGGAATCAGAGACCACGATCCCCGACAGCACCTCTACTGTCAATCCATCGGACAGTCCGAGCTCCACATCGCGGCGTTCAAATTGCTGCGGCCCCACCTGGACCTCCACAAACGGCTTCGGACCTTCGTATTGAACCAATGCCTCACTCACGGCCAGCACCTGCTTGCGCTGATCGAGCACCACATCGGCATTGGCACTGAATCCGGCACGGATAAAGTCACCCTCACCGAGGGTCACAGCTGCGCGAATTTCAAACTGTACCGCTCCATTGTCCGGAACGCCCTTGGGCGAGATGTACTCCAGTACAGCGTCGAATTTCTTGCCTGGCATGGCCCCGATCGACAGAATCAACGGTATCCCCACCCTCAGGTTCTCGATCTCGCTCTCGTCGATCTGACCACGGAAGATCAAGTCCGTCATATCGGCCACACTGGAGATGGTGGTGCCCTCGTTGAAAGTGTTGGCCTGGATGACCTGGTTTCCGACTTCGACCGGCACATCGAGCACCATGCCCTCCACCGTGCTCGTGATCATGGTATTGGAAGCTTCACCGGCCCGGCTGGCCGCGCCCTCCTTGACGATGCGCAGGTTGTCCTCTGCGGCGAGCTTTTCCTCCTGCGCCTGCAGGTAAGACGTCTCGGACTGTTGGAAATCCTGCTCGGACACGACACCCGAAGCGAGCAGCGCCTCCTGCCGCTCAAAGTCACGGCGGCTGTTCTCCAGCGAAATGCGACTGCGCTCCACCCGGCTCTGGGCCGAGGCCAAGGCGGCCATGTCCGGCACCACCCGCACTCGGGCCAAGACAGCCCCAGCCATCACCGTATCGCCGGCTTCCACGAACAGCTCATCGACGATGCCGCTGATCTGCGGCTTGATGAGGATTTCCTTGCGCGGTCCGATGGTACCTGAGCTCACAGACTTCTTGATGATGTCCGCGATGCGTGGTGTCTCCACACCAAAGCGCGCCTGTGGAGCCTGTTCCTTCTCGTAGAGGTGGTTCAGGGTGTAGGCTGCCCCGGCGACGACCAGCAGGACAAAAATGAGGAGGAGCGTAACGCGGCCTTTCTTCATGTTTCTATATCATTCATCCCTCTGAGCGCAGGGCTTCCACCGGCCTAATGGCCAGCGCCCGCATGGCGGGCAGGACGCCCGCGAAGATGGCCATCCCAAGCAGGATGCACAACACGGTCAGGACAGTTCCAAAATCAATTTCAGGATGGCGGAAAACCCCGGCATCACCGCCGCCTTCGAGGTATCCATCGACGGCTTCCAACAGTCCGACACCCAATACCAATCCACACAACCCCGCCAACAGCGTCAAAAACAACGTCTCTCCAATGATTTGTTGCAGGATCCGCAATGGAGTGGCACCGAGGCTGCGGCGAATGCCCAACTCCTTGGTCCGCTCCTTGATGGAGATCAGCATGATGTTGGTGATGCCAATGACGCCCGCCAACAGGGCGAGCGAACCAAAGAGCAGCGATATCAGACGCATCCCGGAAAAGAGCAATTCCGCTTTCTGGAATTCTTCCGCCATGGACCACGCTCCGATGGCGCGCGGATCGTCCGGGTGAATGCTCAGCCGTGCTTTGATCAGCTGCTTGGTCGCCTCTTCGGCCTCTTCCGCATCTACCCCATCCTTGATGAGCATGGAAAGCCAGCCCACCCGGCCGCGCGTATTGAACGCCTTGCCAAACGTGGAGAAAGGAATGTAGATGCTCTCCGCCTCATTCTGGGCATCCTCGTCGTTGCCTTTGGGCGTGTAAACACCGACCACACGAAAAATCACCCCTTGAATCTGAATGGTTTCGCCCAACGGCTCTTCGCCCATCTCAAAGAGGATGTCCTTCACCCGACTGCCGATGACACACACCTTGCGCTCGCCAGCCAGGTCGCCCTCATTGAGGAAGCGGCCTTCCGTGATGTTCATGGGTTTCACCTGCGGATACTCCGCTATGGCCCCGTGCACATCGAAGGCACCGCTTTGCTTGCCGCGAACAACATTGTTGGTGCCCCGGTACCCCCCGAGCTGCACCTCGGGACACACCAAGTCCAAGTGCTGCGTATTGGCCTGTAGCCAATTCACATCGTCGATGTCCATCTCCACGTACCGGCCGCGCTGGTATCCCTTGTATGGAAGGCTTGTGCTCATGGTCCAAGCAAACATGCTGTTGGATACATCGCTGCCCATGTCGGCTTTGACTCCATTCTCCAATCCCCGGGCGGCGCCCACCGTAATGATGATCATGAACAGGCCCCATCCCACGCCAAGCGCAGAAAGAAAAGCCCGCAAGGGGTTGCGCACGACCACCTGGACGAGCTCTGCCAATCGGTCGCGGTCCAGCCCCATCATTCGTAGCGAAGGGCTTCAATGGGACGGATGCGCACAGCGCGCAGGGCGGGCACGAGTCCGGAAATAGCGCCGGCCACCACCAATACCGCCAACGCGGTGACGGTCACCCGAAGGTTGACCTCCGGGTTGGCGAAATAATCATGTTCGGCATAGGGCGCCACGGCATTCAAGGTGGCCACACCGGAGATCAGCCCCAACGCCCCCGAAATCAAAGTCAGCGCGATGGCTTCGATGACAATCAGCGACAGAATGCTTCCAGAAGTAGCCCCGAGGGCCTTGCGCACCCCAATCTCTACGGTCCTCTCCTTGACCACAATAGCCATGATATTGGCCACGCCGATGGCACCTGCCAACAGCGTAAAACCGCCGATAATCCAAATGAAAAGTCGAATGCCTGTAAAAATGCGGTCAAACATCGCGTACTCCTCTTGGTTGTCGCGCACCCGCACCGCCCGAACATCATCGGGGTGAACCGAGTGTCGCATCCGCAAATCCCCATCCACTGCATCCACCATTGCAGTAGACCCTTCCAAATCCAGGTCTCCGGTGGACAGCACCATCTGGTCCACCTCATCGCTGCCATTAAAGACGCGCTGCATGGTGGTCAGCGGCACGTACACCATGCTGTTGCCCCAACGCCCATTCTTGGAGAAGTGCCCCACTACGCGAAACGTGATGCCCCTTAACGTGATGAATGCCCCGATGGCCTCGTCTTGTTTGAACAACTCATCGAGCAGGTTCTCCCCGACCACGCAGACCTTGCTCTCCTTGGCCAGATCGTCGGCATGCAACCAACGCCCGCCCTTTAGTGGTAACAGTTCCAGTTCATCGAAATCTGGCTCAACCCCCACGATTGGGTAGTTGCCCTGCTCATTCTTGTAGCCTACCGTGGACCCCCACATCATCCGGCGACCGGACCATGCGGGCGCATCAACCACCTGCTCGGTGATCCGTTGCTCGTCCTCATTGCGCATCTGCACATAACGGTTGGGCTGGCGGCCCCGATAAGGCAACGTCGTCCGACCGGTGCGCACCCAAACGGTATTCTTAGCCTCATCACCAAAGTCCTGCTGTACCCCATTCTGCAAGCCAAACCCGAGGCCCTGCATCACCACGAGGATGAAAATGCCAAGTCCCACCGACAGCCCGGTCAACGCAGTCCTCAACGGGTTGGCCGTGACCGTATGGGCAATTTCGATCCAGGTCTCGCGGTTGAACATCAGTCTGGGGTGTTTGCTCCGCGCGCTGTAGGTTCAACCACCTCGCCACTGCGCCCATCTTCAATGATGACCCCGTCGTGCAATCGAATCGTGCGATCACATTGCGCGGCAATATCAGCCTCGTGGGTCACAATGATCACGGTGATGCCCGAAGCATTGACCTCCCGCAACACTTGCATCACCTCCTGAGAGGTGGTGCTGTCCAACGCACCTGTGGGCTCATCGGCCAAGATGACCCGGGGCGATGTGATGAGTGCCCTGGCGATGGCCACACGCTGTTTCTGTCCACCAGACAACTCAGAGGGAAGATGATCGGCACGGTCCTCCATCCCCATCTTACCCAGCATTTCCAATGCGCGCTTCTGTCGCTCACGACGGGCCACTTTCTGATAAAACAAAGGCAACGCCACATTCTCCAACGCAGTCTTGAAGGCAATCAAATTGAACGATTGGAATACGAATCCAAGAAAACGGCTGCGGTACCGGGCGCCCTGCTTTTCGCTCAGGCCCGACATGTCCACATCACCCAAGGTGTAAGACCCCACATCAAACCCATCCAACAGACCGAGCACATTCAACAAGGTGGATTTACCGGATCCAGAAGACCCCATGATGGCCACCATTTCACCTTGGTCAATGTTCAAGTCGATGCCCTTGAGCACCGGCAACGTTCCTCCAGCCAAGGGATAAG
>Ga0115560_1002051_pt1 | contig 13493 bp, 11 predicted proteins | sample COGITO_mtgs_1105_5_FD_87278 | JGI IMG/M metagenome (GOLD analysis project Ga0115560, IMG submission 87278) | Pelagic marine microbial communities from North Sea - COGITO_mtgs_110509 | ecosystem: Environmental > Aquatic > Marine > Epipelagic | place: Germany:Helgoland, sampling site Kabeltonne... | reverse complement strand
GGGTTAGTTTAATGCTTTAAAATGGTGTTAATGATGCCTATTATGACTGCTCCTGGCAGTCTTTTTTTTGCCCTTAACAATGCCCCAAATCTGTTCTCTTGAGAAGTTTTTGAAAGGGTGGCCCTATGGCTAAATAAAGGTTGGCTGTTGGTAAAAAGCGTTACATCCTATAAGCTTACGCTACCAGAATTATCTTTATACGTTACTATGACACAAAGCCAAGACTTGCCGCAGTTTGAAGATCACTCGAAACAAGAACACCGTTATTCCACCTGTTATATGTGCGCCTGTAGATGTGGTATTAAGGTGACCATAGAAGACGAAAAAATTCGTTTTGTGCAAGGCAACCCAGACCATCCTGTTAATAAAGGGGTGCTTTGCGCAAAAGGCAATTCAGCCATTATGAAGCAACTGTCGCCTGCTAAACTCACTCAACCCCTGATGCGTAAGCCGGGAACTGAGAGGGGTGCAGGAGAGTTTGAACCCATTTCATGGGACGCTGCACTAGACATACTCACGGCCCGCTTAGCTAACATCCGTGCGACAGACCCAAAAAAATTGGCTTACTTTACTGGTCGAGATCAAATGCAAGCCCTCACTGGGCTTTGGGCTAGCCAATTTGGTACCATTAATTGGGCAGCTCACGGGGGTTTCTGTTCCGTTAACATGGCTGCGGCGGGTCTATACACCATGGGCCATTCGTTCTGGGAATTTGGCGATCCTGATTGGGAAAATACCAAATACTTTATGATGTGGGGTGTGGCCGAAGATCATGCATCTAATCCGATTAAACTAGGGCTGAAGCGCATCAAAGAACGGGGTGCCAAATTTGTGGCTGTTAATCCAGTTCGAACAGGCTATCAAGCCATTGCTGACGAATGGATAGCTATCACACCTGGCAGTGATGCAATGTTTGCTTTATCAATGATGCAAGTGTTGCTCAGAGAAGGTCTGATCGATGATGAATTCTTAATTCGTTATACCAATGGTCCGCAGCTTGTGATCAATAATCCGGGTCAACAGGGTGATGGCTTATTGTTGCGGGATGCTAAAGGTAACCCACAAATATGGGATCAACACACCAACTCTCTGCAATCGGCCCTCAGCCCTGATGTTGCTCCGGCTTTAATTGGAGAGTACGAAGCGTCTTGTGGCACTCCTGTGCGGACCGCTTTTAGCATTTTAATGGAAAAGTACATGGCGCCTGAATATGCGCCAGAAGCAGCTGCAAAGATCTGTGGCGTTGATGCGGGCACCATTGAGCGTATTGCCTTAGAAATGGCCCATGTGGCGTTTAAAGAAACCATTACCATTGACACAGAGTGGACTGATTGGGCGGGACGCACACAAACTCAATTTATTGGCAGGCCCGTTTCTATGCATGCCATGCGTGGTATTTCTGCGCACTCTAATGGGTTTCAAACGTGCCGAGCGATCCACTTATTACAGGTTGTTTTGGGCACGATAGATTGTCCTGGTGGCCACTTAGCTAAGCCTCCATTTCCCAAGCATATCGTGCCGCCCATTAAACCTGCCAAAGGTAACGCTCCTAATACACCTTTAGAATCGGCTCCATTAGGTTTTCCAAACCAACCCGAAGACTTGGTGATTGATGAACATGGTAAACCAAGGCGTATTGATAAAGCCTATTCTTGGGATGCACCTATTGCTAACCATGGTTTGATGCACATGGTGATCAGTAACGCCGTAGCGGGGGACCCCTACCGCATAGATACTTTGATGTTGTTTATGGCCAATATGGCGTGGAACTCAAGCATGAATACTGCTCAGACCATGGACATGCTGAGGGCTAAAGATGACACAGGAGAATACAAAATTCCCTTTATTGTGACCTGTGATGCATTTCATTCTGAAACTGTAAATTTTTCTGACCTAGTATTGCCAGACACCACTTTCCTTGAACGCTATGACACGATCTCCATGTTGGATCGACCTATTTCTGAAGTTGATGCCGCCTGTGATTCGATCCGTCAGCCAATTTTGGCGCTAGATCGTGATGTTCGCAGTTGGCAAGAAGTAATGGTGGACTTAGCTGGGCGCCTGAAATTCCCAGCCTTCACAAACGATGAAGGTCAACCCAAGTTCAAGGACTATGAAGATTTTATCATTAACTTTGAGCGCGCCCCTGGCATTGGTTTCTTAGCGGGATGGCGGGGTAAAAACGGTGATAAATCATTACGTGGCGAACCTAATCCTAATCAATGGAAGGCCTACATCGATAACCAATGTTTCTTTAAGTTTGAGCTGGAACCAAATCAAAGGTACATGCGCCACGCCAACAAAGATTACATGGAATTAGCTAAGGAAGCGGGTTGGGTTGGCAGTACGGATCAGATCGTCATCGAAATTTATTCTGAAACCCTGCAGAAGTTCCGGTTGGCAGGACAAGGGTTATATAATGGTCCACAACCCACAGAAGAGCACCATAAAGAGCGCTTAAAGACTTATTTTGACCCTCTACCTTTCTACTATGCGCCGCTAGAGCAGCAACGAACAGACGCAGAAAAATACCCTTTTTATGCCGTTAATCAGCGCCCTATGTTTATGTATCACTCATGGGACTCGCAAAACTCTTGGTTGCGTCAAATCATGTCTCAAAATTACCTCTACATGCACCGCAGTAAGGGTGAAGCACTGGGTATCAAAGACTTTGGCTGGGCTTGGGTAGAATCGCATAATGGTCGTATCCGAGCTCAAGTTAAGCTCATGGAAGGGGTTAATCCAGAAACAGTGTGGACTTGGAACGCTATTGCCAAACAACAAGGCACTTGGGGTTTAAGTGATGACGCCAACGAATCTCAACAAGGCTTTTTGATGAATCACTTGATCAATGAACTATTACCTGGGGAAACTGAAGCTGGCGGTCATCGAATGACTAACTCTGACCCAGTCACGGGGCAGGCGGCTTGGTATGATTTAAGAGTCAAGATCACCCCTGTGGGAGCGGATGAGACAGACTTAGCCGAGCAAAATCTGACCTGGCCACGTTTTGATAAGGTTAAACCATTACCCAGCTTCACTCCTGCAAGCAAGATGAGCAGCTATAGCACCCATCCCAATATTAATATTAGCCGTGGTTGGCGTGACATTTTTAGCCGAGGTGACAAATGAAACTAGGTTTAGTCGTTGATTTAGACACATGTGTTGGCTGTCATGCGTGTGCGACAGCTTGTAAACAATGGAACACCTCGGGCACGATTGGTCCTTTGAGTGATGAGCGACCCCATGGCAAAGATCCTAGTGGTAGTTGGCTCAACCGTATTCACTCTTATGAGGTTGGAGATAGTCCCCATAGTAAAACGGTGAATATCCCCATGTCTTGCATGCATTGTGAGACCGCTGATTGTGTGACGGTATGTCCAACAGGTGCGTCTTACAAACGAGAAGAAGACGGTATCGTGCTGATTGATCAAGATAAGTGTATGGGCTGCAATCTGTGCTCTTGGGCCTGCCCTTATGGAGCTCGTGAGTTAGATCCTAATTCTGGCACCATGAAAAAATGCACTTTGTGTGTTGATCGAATTTATGATGAACAATTACCTGAGGCTGAGCGTCAGCCAGCCTGTGTATTAACTTGCCCAACATCGTCTCGTGTATTTGGTGATTTTGATGATCCAGATTCAGAAGTTTCAAGGTTGACTAGAGAACGAGCAGGCCAACAACTCATGCCAGAATTAGGTTACAACCCAGTCAATACATATCTGCCACCTAGAATTCCTAAGCAGCAAGATAGTATGTCGGTGTCACCAATGCAGGGTGTTAGACAATTGGTCAATCGCATTATTAACCGTTAATTATTGCTTCAATTTTAGGGATTTATTATGCATCCAGCTTTTTCAGTTCTTATCTTTACCGTGACATCTGGTGCTGGCTATGGATTGTTAGCATGGCTTGGAGCGGGGCAGTTGTTGGGTTTTACCCAAACACTCACCGTCAACCAACAAATTGTTATTGGTCTCATGGCGATGGTGCTTGTTAGTATTGGTTTGGCGTCTTCAACCATGCACTTGGCTAATCCTAAGAATGCGTGGCGATCGTTTAGCCGCTTTCGCACTTCATGGTTATCCCGTGAAGCAGTATTTGCCATTTTGCTTTATCCAGTCGCGGGTCTTTATGCCGCGGCTATATTTTGGCAATGGTCGGGCATTAATATTCTAGCTGGATTGAGTATGATTTTGGCGCTAGTCACATTGTTTACAACGAGCATGATTTACGCCAGTTTAAAGACCATCCGTCAGTGGAACACGCCCATGGTTCCTGCGTTATTTATGGCTTACGCCCTAATTAGTGGTGGTGTGTTATTTTTGGCTGTAGACGCCTTTTTTGGTACCTTGAAACCTCAACTGCAAGCTGTTGTGATGGGTTTAGTTGTTATTACCTTGGCCCTTAAATTGGTGTATTTTTTCTGGCAGGGTAAACCACAAGGAGCCACTATTCAAACGGCCACTGGGTTTTCTCAAGCCAGCGTTCGGTTATTGGATGCCGGCCATAGCGCGCCCACTTTTTTAAACCGTGAATTTGGTTACCAAGTCGCTGCTGACCAACTGCTTCGATTGCGAGTCATCATGACCTTAGTCACCTTTATTGTGCCATTAGCGCTTGTTTATTGCGTATTTGGTGGCTTGGTTGGGGCAGAACTACTTGGTTTAGCTTGGTTAATTATGATGGCGGGCTTGTTATTAGAGCGTTGGTTGTTTTTTGCTGAAGCACGGCATGTTGTGCGCCTCTATCAGGGCGAACAGCGTACTTAAATGGCTAGTATGAACCTTGACTGGTTTGACTTAACACTGACTTACTTCGAACTCGCATATGTTTTTGGCATCGTCTTACTTGCAGGCGTTGTCAGAGGCTTAGCGGGTTTTGGTTTTTCTGCCTTATGTTTTTTTGCCTTAGCGCCTGTATTGAGTGCGCAGACTATTGTGCCTCTTATGTTTGTATTGGAGATGTTAGCTAGCTTGCATCTATTGCCAAAGGTGTGGCGCAACATCCCTTGGATGTGGGTCACCATACTATTTATGGGGGTTATTATAGGGACGCCTTTGGGCGTGTTTGCTTTGCAATACTGGCAACCAGAAATGGTGCGTGGTTTGGCGGGTGGTGGTGTTTTAATCGCTTGTTTGGCTTTATGGCGCGATTGGCAGTTCAAAGGGACCCAATCTCTAGTTTGGCTCGTGTTTGTTGGCTTTATTGCTGGTTTTTTGAATGGCCTCGCAAGTATCGGTGGCTTAGCTGTAGCCGTGTATATGATGTCTGCAAATATGTCTATGACCGCCATGCGTGCTGGTCTAATTTTGTTCTTCTTTTTCACTGATGCCTACGGTTTGTCTTGGTTGCAAGGGCAGGGCCTTGTCTCATCAAGTTTACCTAGCCTGCTAATAATCATGGTGCCTGCGATGTTGGTGGGTAATCAAATGGGAGCCACTTTATTTAACCACATGGACCTCATGTTAAGTCGCAAGTTAACTCTAGGGTTGCTATCGTTACTTGCCACCATCGCCTTATTTAGCGCCTTGTTTAGCACTTTAGCCTAGATACAGGTCTATATATAGCTCCAGCACCAAGTTGCGGGAAGTTGCGAAGACAAGAATGCCTAGTCTTTCGCCACTGGCATGGATAATAAAGAAATTGTAAAGGTTAGTAATAGATACAGGGTATTGTTTATTTGGCGTCAAGCGTCGTCAAAATTTAAATTAGTCATGCAAATTAAATAGATTCTCTTATTAAGTGCCAATTTTCATTCTTTGGCCAACTTAAATAATCAAAGTGCCCATCCCAATCTCCTAACACAATGCGGTCGCCTTGGTTTAAGTGGTGAACTTTTGGTCTATGTGTATGGCCATGAATGAGCAAGTTTACTTGGTGTTGATGCATGACTTGTTCAACAGTCCCAGAGTTAACATCCATGATGTCGTTTGATTTGATGGCTGTCATGGCTTGGCTTTGTTGGCGGTATTCTGCAGCTTGCTGCATGCGCGCAGCAGGGGCCTGAGCGAGGAACCCAGTTTGCCAACTAGAACTGCGCACTAGGCCGCGAAATTGTTGGTAGTCTTTGTCATCGGTGCACAGAGTATCACCATGCATGAGTAAAACAGGTTGACCATCAAAGGTCACTATACTGGGGTCTGGTAATATGGTGATACCGCTGGCTAGACTGAAGTCTCGGCCGATTAAGAAGTCCCGATTACCCGCCATAAAGTAAACTTTAGTACCACTCTCTGTCAGCTGCTTCAGACAAGCGATCACATCCGCATAGGTAATTATACCCACATCATCGCCAATCCAAGTTTCAAACAGGTCGCCTAATATATACAGTTCATCATTAGTATTCACTCGTTGCTGACAAAAATCGATCAGGGCTTGGCTATGTTCTGGCCGAGCCGGATGCAGATGCAAATCGGCAATGAATAGGCGACGCACTTTTGTTAGTCTTCAATCATAGTTGCAGAGTCAATGACCACAGGGTCTGCAGGCACATCTTGGTGACCAGATTTAGAAGTGGTGGCCACTTTCTTAATAGTGTCAACGACGTCCATGCCGTCAACGACTTTACCAAATACTGCGTAGCCCCAACCTTGTGAGTCTTTACCCGTGTGGTTAAGAAAGGCATTGTCGCCCACGTTGATAAAAAACTGAGCAGAAGCCGAGTGTGGATCCATTGTGCGTGCCATAGCTAACGTACCTTCATCGTTCTTGAGGCCATTGTCAGCCTCGTTTTCGATGTTTGCACGGGTCTCTTTTTGATCCATGCTGACGTCAAAACCGCCACCTTGTACCATAAAGCCATCGATAACACGGTGAAAAATAACGCCATCATAAAAACCATCCCGAACATATTGTTCAAAGTTCGCAGCTGTAATAGGTGCTTTTTCATGGTTTAGTTCAATGGTGATATCACCAAAATTGGTTTGCATTAATACATTCGACATACATCGGCCCTAGCAAGTAATTGTTAATAAAATAAACCTTATTATGAAGCCGGCAGTTCATAGATGCAATCATTGGCATGGGTTTGGCGCTCAAATTCTAACGAAATTAGCTAGCAAGGCGGGCGCCAAAAGACATATAATTATCGGTTTTTAAGGGCAAACCTCAAGGAGACCCATTCGTGGCTGAAAAAACTGTCGTGCAGGCATCAAATTTTGTTCGAAATATCATCGCTAAAGATGTTAAAAAGGGCAACAATGATGGCCAAGTTGTGACTCGTTTTCCACCAGAACCCAATGGTTATTTACACGTGGGTCACGCAACTTCAATTTGTCTGAATTTTGGCATGGCGCAAGAGTTTAAAGGGCAATGTAATTTACGTTTTGACGACACAAATCCTGAAAAAGAAAGTGACGAATTTATTCAGTCGATTAAACGTGATGTTGAGTGGTTGGGCTTTGAGTGGGGCACAGAAGAATGCTATGCATCCAACTACTTTGATCAACTTCATAGTTTCGCCATTGAGCTGATCAATAAGGGTTTGGCTTACGTGTGTGACTTAAGCCCAGAGCAGGCGCGGGAATACCGAGGCAATCTTACTCAGGTAGGTAAGAATAGCCCTCACCGCGAGCGCAGCATTGAAGAAAACCTAGACTTGTTTGCGCGTATGAAAGCAGGGGAGTTTGCCGATGGTGAACGGGTGCTGCGCGCTAAAATTGATAATGCTTCGCCTAACATGAATATGCGCGATCCAATTATCTACCGCATTCGGCATATCGAACACCACCAGACAGGCAATGATTGGTGTATTTATCCAATGTATGACTTTACTCATGGGTTGTCTGACGCACTGGAACAAGTCACCCATTCTATTTGCACCTTAGAATTTGAAGATCATAGGCCCCTCTACGATTGGTTTATTGATCATGTGACCTTGCCAAGTGGCAAACGTCGACCACGGCAATATGAATTTGCACGTTTGGAGCTAAACTACACCATCACCAGTAAGCGTAAGCTTAAACAATTGGTCGATAGTCAAACTGTCACCGCTTGGGATGACCCGCGTATGCCAACGATTTCTGGCATGCGTCGGCGTGGGTATACACCAGAATCCTTGCGTAATTTTTGTGCCGCCACACCTGTAGCGCGCAGCAAGGGTATTACTGATTTTAGTCGTTTAGAATCCAGTGTACGAGATGATTTAGATTCAACGGCATCTAGAGCCATGTGTGTGCTAGAACCATTGAAAGTGACTATTTCTAACTGGGCTGAAGGCCATACTGAAAGCTTGACTGTGCCAAAACATCCTAAAGACGAAACCATGGGTGAGCGCCAGTTAGTAATGTCTAAGCAGGTGTTTATTGACCAAGCTGATTTTGCTGAGCAGCCAGAAGGAAAATGGAAGCGCCTAGCACCAGAGCAATCTGTGCGTCTGCGTGGTGGTTATATTATTACTTGTGAGCAAGTGGTTAAGGATGCCAGTGGTGCCATAATTGAGCTAGTGTGCCGTTATGATGTAAATACCTTAGGCAAAAAACCAGAGGGGTATAAGGTTAACGGAGTAGTCCACTGGGTCAGTGCTAGTCATCATCAATTAATTGATGTGCGCTTATATGATCGCCTATTTAATCATGCCAACCCAGACGGTGATAAAGACGTGGACTTTATGGCTTATGTGAACCCAGAAAATTTACGTTTAATCAAAGGCGCAATGGCAGAACCTTCTTTAACATCGGCTGTTGATGGTGAACGGTTTCAGTTTGAGCGTGAAGGCTATTTCTGTGTTGATAAAGACTCGACAGCCGAGCGTTTAGTATTCAACCGCACCGTCACTTTGCGTGACTCTTGGGCTAAAAAGGCCTAACGGAAAAGTTAATTATGTTGCAGCTTCACAATACCTTAAGTAATAGCAAGGTCCCGTTCACCCCTATTGACGAAGGTAAAATTCGTCTTTATGTGTGTGGTATGACCGTCTATGACTATTGCCATATTGGTCATGCCCGAGTCATGGTCTCGTTTGATGTGATTACGCGTTACCTTCGGCATGCTGGCTACCAAGTTGAGTACGTGCGCAACATTACTGACGTTGATGATAAAATTATTAAGCGCGCGGCAGAAAATGGTGAGTCTTGCGAACAGCTCACTCAACGTTTCATTGATGCTATGCATGAGGATGAGTTAGCTTTAAATGTGCTACCACCTGATCAAGAACCTCGTGCCACGGGTCATATTCAAGCCATTCGCGATATGGTACAAACACTCATTGAAAAGCAGTATGCCTATGCTGCTAGCAATGGTGATGTGTATTATCGGGTAGAGAAGTTTGATGGCTACGGTAAGCTAACCAACCGCAAACTTGAGGATATGAGAGCTGGGGCGCGAGTTGACATCAACGATGTGAAAGAGAATCCATTTGATTTTGTACTGTGGAAAGCGGCAAAGAAGGATGAAGTGTCTTGGCCATCGCCATGGGGAGAAGGTCGCCCTGGATGGCATATAGAATGTTCTGCCATGACCAAGTGTTGTTTAGGCAACCATTTTGATATTCATGGTGGAGGCCCAGATTTGCCTTTTCCTCACCATGAGAACGAAATTGCCCAATCTGAAGCCGCTAATGGCGAAACCTTTGTTAACTATTGGCTGCATGCTGGCGCTGTTCGCGTTAACAAAGAAAAGATGTCAAAGTCTTTGGGAAATTTTTTCACTATCCGAGAGGTATTGGCAAAATTCCCTGCAGAAATTGTGCGTTATTTGCTCACAGCCAGCCATTACCGCAGCCAAATTGATTATGCAGAGGATGCCTTAGTTGAAGCGCAAAGAGCTTTGGATCGTTTATACACTGCCATGGATCAACTTGAGTTGCAGGATGTGTCACTAGAAGGGCCATACTTAGACCGCTTTAACAGTGCAATGGATGATGATTTTAATACCCGTGAGGCCATTTCAGTATTATTTGAAATGGCACGAGAAGTAAACCGTCTTAAACGTGATACTGATCCCCAAGCGGCCGTGTTAGCCAGTCAGATGCGCGGTTTAGGTAATATCTTAGGTCTATTAGAACTAGATCCTCAAGCCTATTTAAAGGGTGAAGCAGGAGAGGGTGATCTAGCAGATGCTAATGTTGAAGCCTTGGTTGTGCAGCGCCAACAGGCCAAATTAGATCGAAACTTTGCTCTCTCAGATCAAATTCGTGATCAATTAAAAGTGGCGGGTATCGTATTAGAAGATAGCAAAGAAGGCACCGTCTGGAAACGTGAAGTCTAAAATTGAAGTTTATTTTAACGGTTTGGTTTTATTGGAAAAAAACCAAACAATATGCTTGACGAAACGGGGTAGCAGCTTTAATATACGCACCTCTTCAATGGCTTGAGCCCATGGGTACTGGTCTTGTAGAGATTGTCGGGGTATAGCGCAGCCTGGTAGCGCGCCTGCTTTGGGAGCAGGATGTCGGGAGTTCGAATCTCTCTACCCCGACCATTATTTACCGCAGTGACATGCGCCCTTAGCTCAGTTGGATAGAGCAACGGCCTTCTAAGCCGTAGGTCGCGGGTTCGAATCCTGCAGGGCGTGCCAACGTCATCAGGGTAAAGTGAGTAAAGCGTATATGTAGTGTTGTAGTGGTGGGCGTAGCTCAGTTGGTAGAGCCCCGGATTGTGATTCCGGTGGTCGTGGGTTCGAACCCCATCGTCCACCCCATTACATTACAACAAAGAAGTACAATGAACACAGGCCCAGCCTGAGTTGATTAAGCGGACGTGGTGAAATTGGTAGACACGCTGGATTTAGGTTCCAGTGCCGCAAGGTGTGAGAGTTCGAGTCTCTCCGTCCGCACCATTCGTTGTCTCAAGTAACTGATATGTATACGTTTCCTTAAAGGATAGCCGTATGAACGTCAGAATCGTAGTAACTTCTCATCCCCCATATACCTTTGTCAAAGACAGTATTTATTACTTTCAAAAGACTGTTCCTGTTGATCTTCAGCATCATTACAAGTCTAAATGCATATCTTTTAGTCTTCGCACAAGGTCAAAGCGCCGTGCTGAAGAAACATCAAGAGCTATTGAATCAAAGCTAAACGCCTACTGGCTCAATCTTCGTTTAAGCACATGTAATCTCCCCGGCTCGCACTTATTAAAGTCGTCCTCTGAACCAAGTCCGCATTCAAATGCACCAACACTAAACGAATCTTTAGATGTCTATATAAAGCTCAAGGGAGCAGGTCGCTCTGAGTATTTCATTACCACTGCACGAAGAAACATTGATTATGTCATTAAATGTCTGGGCTGTAGGCCTATAGATCAATACACCTCCGCAGATGCAGCAAAGTACCGTGATTGGTTGGTTGAGAAGGGTCTGGCTAGTAGCTCTGTTAAGAGGGTGTTTAGTTCTGTCAAAGCCATAGTTAACTTGGCTATCAATGAACTTGGCGTTGATTCAAAGAACGCCTTTGCAGGTGTCTATTTAGCCTCTAGAGGTGATGCTAAAAAGCGTAAGCCCTTATCTAATGATTCATTAAAACACCTTCAAAACGCCTGTATAGAAGCTGATGATGATCTTAGGTGGTTGGTCGCAATGATCAGTGATACAGGCATGAGGTTGGCTGAAGCAGCAGGATTACATGTAGATGATATTGTCTTAGGTGATGTACCCTATGTTTATGTTAAACCTCACGCTTGGCGATCTTTAAAGACAGCGAGTAGCGAAAGGAAAATACCCTTAGTCGGTGCTTCTCTATGGGCGGCTCAGCGCATCAAATCTATGTCTGATAGTTATTGTTTTCCACGCTATGTGGATGGGGTTAAATGTAATAGCAACTCAGCCAGTGCTGCGCTAAATAAGTGGTTAAAAACCGCAACTAAACAAGACGTAGTAATACATGGTTTGAGGCACACATTTAGAGACCGTCTAAGGGCGCTAGAAGCTCCGCTAGACATGATAGATCAGCTGGGTGGTTGGTCATTGCAGTCAGTAGGTCAGGGCTATGGTGATGGTTATAGCATTGAGAAGCTAAGTGAGTGGATGCTAAAGTTTAAGGTAGAGTAGGAAGGGGTAACTCCAGCACATAGCTATTAAATAACTGAAACTAAATATATGCTTCCTAAAATCTAGCTATCCATCAATAGCCTCGTAATATTTTCTTACTGGTGGCCCTGATAAATAGGGCTCAATCAGTTCCATCAATCCATTATCCAAACGCCATTGAGAATAAGTCTCTTGCTGTTTTCTAGTTTCCCACTGCTCTAGTAAAAACACTGATGTTCCATCTGTTTCGGCAAAGGTATCTACTTTTATACAGCCATCAAAGGCCCTTGTAGCTACTAGAGCATCGTTCAATAAGTTCAAGAATTCAGGTTGTTTGCCAGTCTTCATAGAAAATTCAAGAGTTAAAGTAGTGATCATTCGTAAGTCCGTTTTTAAAAGGTGATGCCTTGTGTATGCTGAAATATATTGCTTTAATCTTTCAAATATGGTAACGATAGATTGAAGTTATAAATACAAAATCACTTTTCTGTGTTGATTATACCATTATAAAATTTCTTAATAGAGAGGTTGTCATGAAAAGGTTATTACATCCTAGTCTCAGTTTAATTATCATTTTAATGCTGAGCCAACCCGTCATAGCTCTCACTTTCAAAACTGGAGAGGTGTTAGGGCCTGATGGCCAAGCATATAAAGGAATGTCACCCCAAAACAAAGAAAATATGCTGGCTAATAGTAAACCTGGTGAAATAACATCAGGCTTACATGGCAAAAGTTTTTATGTGATTGTAAATGACATTGTAACTACAGTGCCGCTATCTGATTTGATGAAAAAAACCCCGGAAGAGCGAATGGAGTTGGTTGGGAAAGCCATCAAAGAAAATGACACTCTTAACAACACTTTGACTGCACCAGCGCCAAACATCACTGATTCGCCAGTATCATCTTTGATAGGTGAAAATTCGTTAAATGTTAACCAATTAAATGGTGAAGCAGCAAGCCCACTATCTCAACTGCAATCAGACGAGTTTGAAAAATCGTTTGACTCAGCCTTAGACGAGGTAGGAAAAGAAATTGACCTTAGCGTCTTGCCTAGCATAGGAGGCGACCTTGGAAATGCATTGGATTCTGTCTTCGCTAATAGCCTTGGGGAATCCTTAGGTTCTGTACTTGCTGAAGACCTTGAGAAACATTTGAATGATAATTTAGGTGCTGGAGCCATGGGAATGGGTGGTGCTATGGGAGCAGGTGGTGCTATGGGAGCAGGTGGTGCCATGGGAGCAGCAGGTGGTGCTATGGGAGCAGCAGGTGGTGCTATGGGAGCAGCAGGTGGTGCTATGGGAGCAGATGGTGCCGCTCCACGACCATGATTTAGGTGTGGTGGAAGTACTTGAGAAAAGCGTCTACCATAATGTCTACCACGCCTGTCTTTCATTAAGAAAACGTTTGTATAACAACAGGATAAGTCGCCCTGAGGGCTTAGAATGGTGCGGACGGAGAGTCGTTCCGCTGCGCTTCACTCCATCACAGTTCGCTACGCTCACTGCTCAGACTCGCTCTTAGGCTGC
>Ga0115560_1002050_pt1 | contig 13505 bp, 19 predicted proteins | sample COGITO_mtgs_1105_5_FD_87278 | JGI IMG/M metagenome (GOLD analysis project Ga0115560, IMG submission 87278) | Pelagic marine microbial communities from North Sea - COGITO_mtgs_110509 | ecosystem: Environmental > Aquatic > Marine > Epipelagic | place: Germany:Helgoland, sampling site Kabeltonne... | reverse complement strand
CGTCGCCTGGAGAAAGGGGAGTATGAATTGCTCATGGGTGCAGTAGGGCCGCAACGTTCTCGTTATCTTGCTGCTGCGATAGACATTGCTATTGAGTCAGGCATGCGCCAGGGCGAAATACACGCTCTTAAATGGAGCATGATCGACTTTGACAAAGGGCTTATTACCCTATGGCGTAAAAACAAGCATGCTGAAGGGGGTAAGAAGAAGGCTATAATACCCCTATTAAAGGGCGTGAGAGAGGCGCTCGTACGCCATCAGAATGTACTTGGCAAGGCTGACGTACTGTTTGAGGTGAAACGAGCAGCGTCCATTTCTGACGCATTCGCTAAGCTACGTAAAAAAGTTGGAATATACGACATGCATTTCCATGACTTGCGCCATGAAGCAATTTCACGGTTGTTCGAGAGCGGTATGAGTGTTGCGCAGGTTCGCTTAATAAGCGGACATAGCAGCCTTGACCAGTTATCTCGTTACGTGAATCTTAGAGCTGAAGACTTTGGAGGTTATTAGACCCGAGTCTCATCTAGCTTACCGTCAAGATAAATTGCAACTTCGTGGGTAGGGAACAGGTACTTCTTGCCGCGCTTTACGTGCGGTATATCTAGTTTGCCATTATAAATCTGCTGATACACTGATTCTTTTTTGATCCTGAAAAGTGTGGCTAGTTCTTCAAGATCCATGAAAGGGCCGTATTGGGTACAAAGGATTGAGTTCATCATTCTTAGTGCAAGTGCCTCTTGTTATGTTTGTAATACGTATTAATACCGGCACTAATATTATTAGTACTGCTCCTAATAACATCGATTATAGCTATTCATTTAAGGATAATATACGTTTAGTTATCTCTATATTCTGAACTGCGAATGCAGGGCTGTACCCCTGCCATACGTGGTGTCAACTATAAATAAGTGACTGACATGACCGCCCACAATGTGTGGATTTTTGCGGCTGGGGGAGAGTCTGTTTTTAAGTAGACGCGTAGATGAGTTTCTGTCTTTAGGCGCACTGCTACTAGATGGTTATGTGTATATTTAGATTGCTTACAGAGTTTTAGCACACCTTTAAACCCGTCGTGCTGCGAAGGTATTACGCGGTCCGTGCCTTGGATAAGTATCTCTTTGTCTATAGCTACGTATATGTGGGCGATGTCGTCGCGGTCATATATGTGCGACTTAGTAGGCGATGTTAGATCGCTAGCTTTTTTTGTGACTTTGATCTTTCGTACATGGGGGAGCTTTGAAACTATTGAGGGGTCAATCTCAGTCGGGTCGACATCTAGAAAATTAGCCAGCTTTACAATTGCCGACGGACCCATTTCGGTAATATTGTTCAGGTAGTGCGATATAGCGCCTTGGGACCAGTCCAGCTCTTTTGCAGCTCCGGTCTGGGTGAATTGCATTTCTAGCTTCTTCGCTTCCCAAATCCTACGCAGGTTGCGAACGGACAAAGGTAATACGTCTTCCTTTTTCATGATGAACTCTTTTACACTGTTTATTGGCTATGAGTAGACTCATATATGAAGGTAGCCGCAGCTTTGCGACTTATAGATTCCTCTATATACTTAGTTTTACATATATTAGCTGCAAAGTCATCTACTAATATAATGCAAGTGTCTCCTACCCCTACAATCAGAGCGGCATTTGCTGACCCTTTCATACGTTCTAGCCATTGAAGTTGAAGCGCAGACAGCGAATGCTTTATGCTTGTGTTGTCTCTTTTTGGTAAACTTTTTACGTACTTATACTCGACGAACAGAAGCCCTTTAGGCCCAGAATACATAGCGTCGGGCACGCCTCCTGTGTACGTATCGTGAATTTTCCACGAGTGTACGTCTGGATGCAGGTGTCTATGTATGGATTTGATGAAGCTGTGTTCGTTCATATATGTGAAAGAAGGGGGCCGTTAGACCCCCAACGGTATTACTTAGAGTACTGCTCGTACAAACCTTCGGCAGTCTTGTAGTCTGATTCCTGCGCCCAGCCGACAAACGAAACTTCGCAATTCATAAATGCTTTGCCCATCTTGTTCTCAGTAGGTACACCGGATACTTTCCACAATGCTGCAAAACGATCACCACCTTTCATCGCGATTTGCGAGTTCCATGCTTTGGACACGCGTAGCTTGGAGCTGGCGAAATCCATGATGGCAGGTGAGCGCTCTAGCTCGCCAGTCTCAGGATCTTTTATTAGGATGACGTGAGCATGTGTCTCGTTGATGTCGTACTCGCTTGGCTTGTCCTGCTGGTTGACCTGTGCTTCTGCTTCCGCGATCGACGGGAATGCACCGAGGTAACCACCGCCAGCATCTAAATGACGCCACACTACAAACTCGGTCTTAAAGGTGAGCGACAGAACATAGATGTCGTTACCGTAATTTTGGTTGGTAAGTGTGTTGACCATGTGCCCAGGCTCACAGCCTTCGACGTACGATCCATGATGCTTGTCGACTTCGTTGGACATCTTCTGGAGGAGCTTGATGCGTGGGATCTGGACGTTTTGGCCTACATTCTCGTTGCCGCGACCTGCACCTTCAACAAGTTTGAGGTGTGCGGGTAATTCGTCGGTTGAGGCTACTAGTTTTGATACTGTTGCTACGGCTGATTTACTCATAATTTTATTCTCTTCATGATTCATGATTGGTTTAGTTTCGTACAGTTGTATTATTAGCCAGGCTAATATTCATACTTAAAGTTATAATGATCTAAAGTTAATGCGTCGAATTTCACGGGTCTCCACACCAGGCACTGCTTCGTCTAGTTTCAGAATCTCCTTGTATGCAGTCGACGATACCCGCCGTTGTAACAGTGCAAAGTCCTGGGTTTTTGTGATGTGCGCATAGAGCGCGTCCCAGTCCTGTACATCAGGTACAATGGTTTGGTTAATGGATACACTGGCTTTGTCATTCGCGGTGCGCGACAAACCCTGCTCATCCAATTGGGTCAAGAGCTGATAATCCAGATCGTCTTTGGATTTATTTAACTCTTTAAGCTCACGGTTAAGACCCTCGATAGCGTCTTTGACCTTGGCTCTTGATTCGATTAGTTCGTTAATATTCATTTGCGTACTCCTTATGCTGCGTGTCTAAGTTGATTTAGTATTCCTAAAAGCTCATCCATTCGTTCTACTTTGCCTTGCAACTTCTCGTAGACATCTGTTTCCCAGGTGTCTCGCGCGGCTATCTGGATGACCTCAGTCTTTTCAGTCTGGCCTGCTCTATAAATGCGTCGGTTGAACTGTTGGTAATGTTCTGCGTTGTAGGTTGGTGACGCCCATATAACAGTCTTGGCAGTGGTCATCGTGAGACCATGACCTGCTGACTGCGGGTGACAGAACACAACTTGAAGCTCACCTGCTTGTAAGCGATCGACAATTTCTTTGCGCTTGTGTGCAGCAACTGATCCATCGATGGTGGCGTGCTTGATACCCATCTTGTCTGCTAGCTCAACGAGGCATCGCTGCTCATGCTTCCAGTTAAACGCAACGAGTGATTGAGCGCGTTCTGCTACAAGCTGCATAACAACTTCGTAACGTTCTTTGTGTATGTTTTGAGCAGTACCTTCTGAGTCATACACAGCGCCGGTACATAGCTGAAGCAACTTCTTAACTTTGCTACCTGCGTGCAGGGCGTTGATGGTAGTTTCACCTGTGTATAACACTGAATCGTCACTGAGCGTCTTGTATTGCTCCATGATCTTCTTAGGTAATGTGACGTACATCGTGCTGACTGTTTGCGCAGGCATGTCGAGACACTCTTCGAGCATGTACCGAACGTTGATATCACTTAGTGCAGCTGCAACAGTTTCTTCTGCGTTGTCTTTTTGGACCCACTCATTAGCGAAGCCATTGAATCTAGGCGTACACACCGAACCGCGGAAGCTGTAGAACCTACGTCCTAACCGCTCACCGTCGTCTACGATTAACGCTGGATGCCAGAGGTCGAGGATGCCGTTAGAGTTTGGTGTACCTGACATTGCGATACGGTTGGTAAACAACTCTGATAGTTTGCGGCAGGCTTTACTGCGTTGACTGTTGGCATTTTTGAACGCTGTGAATTCGTCAATAACTAGCGTGTCAAAGTCGCGTAATACTTTTAGATTTTTAAGTATCCATTTGACTGCGTCGTGATTGGTGATAACTACTTTTGCGTCACTGGCGAATGCTTTCTCACGGTTCTTGGCGTACGCAACAGCGTACGTGAGATCAGGTGTGAACTTGAGTATGTCATCGCCCCACGATGCTTCGAGGATGGACAGCGGTGCAAGGACCAAGGTTCGTGACTTACGGTCCACGATCGCGTCTAGGACAGAGCGTGTCTTACCTGTGCCAGGATCAGAGGTGATCAGGCATCGTGGGTTAGCTTTGATGAAGTCGGTTGTAACTTTTTGATGTTTGAATGGTGGATACATATTCATCACTCTTTGATGGTTTAGTATATTAGCATAGCTAATATTATGGTTCAAACGCGGATGCGAGATCCACAGCTTAAACAGTTGTTAGGCCACTCACCTATGCGGTACTGTGGCGTGCAGCGGCACCAACCATCGCAGCTGTGTTTTTCTTCTACGTCATATTTGCCGCTGGTTTTTAGTTTGCCATGTTTGGTTTTAATGTATTTCTTATCGTAAACGGTGAGGATCATTATTAGCCGTACTAATATTAATGTTCGTGAAATATTACAGGTTGATCGCTGCTCCAGCAATACCCGCAGGTTGCGCAGCTGTCTGTTCTACCTTGTTGTTCTGGGCAAACAATACTGTTGGTAACTGTATTGATATCTTCTGACGTTGTAACGTGGGCACTAAACTGCGTGCTCATATCATCTGAAAACCGCACCCGAAACTTATCGGGGTGCATTTTATTAACTGTTTTAATCATGCTGCCGAGTTGAGAGTCTACTGTGTGGTGAGTATAGCCGAACACATTAAGGTTCTCATACAAGGCTAACCAGATCTGCCACTGAGCGATGTAGATGCCGTCATAGAAATCACCAAGTACATGCAGGCGCACTACGAACCCTTCAGGATGTTTATGATTAAGCTGACCTAGGTGTGCGTCTAACCTGGATATAAAATCTGGAGCGGTATGGTCAAAGCGGTGGGCAAACGGCATGTTGTCGCCATAACAGTTGTCCCATTGCTGACAGTCGGTAGGGCAGGTCGCACGCTCTTCTAGTGTGAGAGAGTACATGGTCATGCCTTTCCACATCTTAACGCTTACTTTGTCGCCGAGTTTTTTGTTTTGCTTGCCCCGCTTCAACATGTTGTTGTTTGGGGGCTTTACGCCTTTGCGATACCTCGTCGTCGGGGGGCGCAGATTTTTTACTGGGATTAGGTTCACGGCTAATGATGTCATGTAGTATCTCCTCTCTAAGTAGTGCGGCGGTTGCGCGCGCTGCTTTGGATACGATTTTGATTTCCGATTTCTTCAAACGGTGTGTAGTCCACACATTCGCTTCGATAGGATCTGTTGCGAGCCTGTACTCGACTACGTTCCCACTTTGTGTATAAAACATTTGCATCGATTGAATCCTTAACGTGACCGAACAATAGGTCTTTTAATGCGTCATTTGCCATTAGTGTCTCTCCCAAGCTCCATAAAGTGCGCTTCGTCGCACAGATCTAATGCTCTATTGAGCGCGGCAGTTGCTGCGGGCATCCGATCGGCATGAAGCATTGACATCATTAACTCGATGTTGAAAGCAATCTGTTTGCCTACTGTCTTTGGGTAATCTTTGTGTGTTTCTATTATGTCGTTCATGGTTCTACCTCAATCCAGAGTAGCTTTCTGTACGGAAAGTTTTTTGTTTTAACGAACTTTAGCTCTTCACGAGTCATCGTAGACTTCATGACATAGAGCGTTATAGACACAGCCAGTCCCCCAACCATAGCTGCCATCATGCCGCCGAACGTACCGGCGAATATAAACATGAGGAGGCTTGTGGTTAGAATATCTAGGGGTATGTCATACGCTATGACGCGTCGTACACCGAACTTGAACAACAGGAATAACAGTCCTGCAGCAGATATTAATCCAGCTGTTATCATGGTTTAGTCCTCAAGTGGAAATACGCAACACCGCTTACGATTGCGATGAGCGCAAAAACGTAAAGGCTAAGAGCAATCATGTTAGCGAAGACAGTTAATAGGGCTACTACGGCGATTGCGTAGTAGAATTTTGTTAATAGCTTTTTCATTGGGGTTCTCTCTACATGGTTCATGAGGATCATTTGGATTCCGATCGGGAATAAAAAGCCCTGTCATGTGTGATCAACAGGGCAAGGCTCACTACGGGGGAGGCGTGGTAAGTAGGTTAGCTCACACCCCATGTACATTCTGGGTCGTCACCTTTACGGAACGAGCACCATCGACATGCATCTTTGCTGGGTGTTGGAGCAAAATCTTTTTCAGTAGTCATTTTTACTGCGCGGCGATGGAAGCCTGGTGCGAATAGCATGGCTTGCTCGCGCGTATATTGTTTTTTAGTGGTTTCACCTTTGTCGAGATACCAGAACTCTGTCTGTACGAACTGTAGGTGAGGGTAGCGGAAGAATGTGCCGATGGCGTAGAGCAGACCTTGCTGCCCGTGGGTGATTTCATTGCCCCACTTTTTGCCAGTCTTGTAATCGATAACGCGTGCGGATGTATCGTCTTCCTGTACTAGTGCATCTAGTTTGATACGTGCCCAGGTGGCTTTTTCCATCCAGCCTACTACGCCCCAATCGATGTCGAAGCCCCAGTCGCCTTCAAGTTCTACTTTCGCGTCGATGAAGTCTTGGCGTAACGCTTCAAATTCATCTTTAAACTTGAATAGCTCGTCAGCCATCTCTCCCATTGTGCCGTTAACATAGTCTTCAGCGTATTGGTGTATTTGCGTGCCGCGATCAGCGGCTGGGCCGCTAGGCTCTTTAACGCCTTTAACGCGACTGACATACGTGCGGTAAGCGCATTCTTCGTAGACTTTAAGCGCTGAATAACTCCAAGCTCTGACATCGCCTAGCTCCTTTGGTTTTTCGAAATCGACAGCATCGTCGGCTCTTGTATCTTGGGTAAGTTTAATCATGTCATTTCCTATGAAAAGATATTAGTATAACTAATATAGCTATGCCACAGCAAGTAACTTGCGGTCCTTGTCGTCGAAGTATTTTTCAGTAACTTCGTTAAGCTGTTCTTTGTCTAACTTCCACGTTGTTACTACGCCTCGCAACGGTGCTGATCCGCGCGTTGCATTGTGTTCGCGTTTTTGTTGTTTAGTAATTCCACAGCGTTCTGCTTTCTTTTGAAACTCACGCTGTGATACACGGTCGTCGGTTAAGACTCCGTACACAGTGCGCAAGTGCTCTAACGGTATTACGGAATGCGGCCACTGAGATTCTACGATCCACTGCTTTACGAGGCGTTGTGCGGTGGTAATCTCTGCGCCCTGAAGTACGTTGGTTAGCTCGATGTCGAGTATGTCCATGAAGAAGCTAAGGTTACCGTGTCGTACAGCAGCGAAGAATTCTTCCATTACAGACATGGTGACTTGTTCCATCTGCGCTTTGGCACTGTTTGATATTGGTGTGCGAACTAGCTGCTTGTTGACTTTGAAACTCTTAAGTAACGCAGCGAACTTATGCAGTTCTTTTTCGATGTCATCAATGCCATCTACAACTTCTGGGTATACGTGCTCGAGCTTTTGCTCTTGTCTCGGAGCGATATTATATCGCCTGTCTCCCTCCTCGATTTTTACGGCATCCATTCTGTTGGTGAGAAAGATGAAGTTTGTGTAGTTCGGCACTTCTGCTTGGTTACTGCGCATCGCACGAATGGTCATCGTGTTTTCTGATATTTGGTTTTTGAGCTTATCAGCTACTTTGACTGTGCCTGAGTTCGCTGACGCCATGTGGAACTCGTCAACAACGAGGAACAATGCTTGTCTCATGTAGAGGTTGAACTGCTCTTCGATGTTTTGAAGCGCGCGCATAGGTACATGCTCCGTGCCAAACAGCGGTCTGAGTACTTTAGAGTAGAAGATACCTTTCCCTGTGCCAGGGACACCTTGCAGTACCCACGCGGTTCCTGCTTTACGCTTAGTCTGGAAGATGTACGCTAACCAGTTGGTGAAGTACTCGAGCTCGAGGTTCTTACCGCCGAGGATATGCGACATTAGCTTGTAGATTAGCGGGCAAGAGTCCGCGATTCGCTTTGCGTCGCCCATGCTTAGTGGTTCGTGCTCAATGCTCGACAGCATGTACTCGGTCTTACGGAACATGTTGATGTGGTAGGGCACATTGCTTAGGTTAACTGCATCAGCATTAGACACAGGGTCGAAGATAACCTTTGCGTCAGGTATGAAGTCAGGCTTGCTACGACCATGTGATCGCATAAAGCCTTCTATGCTAGCAGCTGCACAAGGCGTTAACGGGAATTCTCCGCTGAACTGGTTAAGGTTCGGGTCGAATACACCGTTGTAATATGTATCTGTGTAGTAGTCGCGGAGGACTACTGGAAAGCTAGCTCGACCTTCTTTTGCCATCTCTTCTTGATAGACATCGAAGAGCGTCTTATAGAAGTCGGGGTCAGCTTGCTCGATAGACCAGATTGGTTCACCTTTAAAGTTGAACATGTACGTCGGGTCTTCGAGCTTGAAGTAGTAAGCGTTGCTGTCGCCGCCGTTAACGTTGCAATGTATAAACTGTCCGTGGGAATCGTCATGTACTGTGATGGACATTCTGTCGGGGTTAGTCAGTATCTCTTCTGACTTGTTGTTTATATTAGCAATAGTGAGTCGTTCTTTCTTGGCATTAAAACCGCGTAAGACTCGTAGCTTGTTTTTATGCTCATTACTCTTTTGGTGGACTACCTCGGGGCTGATGTCGTTCATCAATTTAGCGAGGTCAAGAGTCTCCGATATACCGGAAACACCCACAATCCGCTCAGCGGGTGTACTGAACGGATTGTGGGTTCCGTCTTCAAAGGTAGGAGGAGCAATGAAGATAAGTTTTGAGTTGTCAGCGACACTTATATCAAGTGGGTACTTGAGTGAGTGGCCGTTAGATGACAGCTCGAGCTGGGATGAGAACAGCTCTGACTCAAAATTACTGGCTTGTAGCCACAGCTTGACTGCTTTAGCAGGCATTGCTTGAGCTAACAATATAAATATATGTAAGGATACTTTGTCGCCTTTAAGTCCTAGGCTTGCTGATGCTTGTGCAATAAATGCACAGTCTTGTACTGCGGGAGGTAACTCACGCATGACTGTCTTAGCTAGAGTAGCGACAATTTTTGCATCGTAACTCTTAGGGTTTGTGTGCCCTGGCAGTGTGATGCCGTCTATATCTAATACAAGTAGGTTTGAGTAACCAATTCTGTCAGTTTTACCTGCTCGAGATTCGTTCTCGATAGGGCGCTTTAAGTTACCTTTTAATAAGCAATGCCCTAAGTCGGCGTGGTCACGGATCAATCGCTCGAGCATGGCTAAACCAGTCTCGTCGAGCGGCACTTGGTGTTCGTGCGATGTCACGCTCTTAACGTGTGGGTATGGGGTAAAACCGTTTGTGGGACAGTGGCGCTTACTGAGTCGCTGTCCGTTAGCGGCTTCTAAAAAAGTAGTTTGCATGCTTATGTTGGCTCCTCCTACAGAGCGAGTGATATTAGCATAGCTAATATCTATTTAGTAGGAGCGTTTCTCTCGTATACTTCCTGTCGATCAATCCTGATCGTATTTTCTGCCTCGAATGTAATTCGGACTTGATTCCTGTCAACCTTGGAGATTTTAACTCTCGCGATAACGCCGTTGTCATCGTGGATGACAACTTGTTCGTCTACTTTTCTTGTAAGTACTAGTCGTGGCATAAGTTACTTGCTATAGCTCGTATCGTATCCGCCTTCGGCGTCTAACGGAATGTCAGGAGCCCAGGCTGGAGGTACGCACATATGTGCGATTAACTTAGACATTGTAGCATCTGGGTTATTAGCCTTACTAATTAAAATTATTTCATCATGTACAGTCAGTACGACATCGGCATCTAGTGTTTGGTCCGCTTGTATGCGGAGCATTGCGTCGGTAACAATTAGTCTTGCTAGCGCTTGAACTACGTTCTCTGCGAGGCTACCGCCCCAGGTTTTGATAGTGTTGCGCTGGTCATAAACTAACTGCCCTTGTTCGTACCGAAGGTTGCTGTAATGCAGAGCCAACCCGTTAGGTAAGTAGATCTTTTTATCTTTGAATGTAAGGCCATGCCACTCTTCTATGTAGTTAGGGTTTATGGTGTTTGCTAATTTAAGCTCTAGCTTTTTCCAAAGCATCGGGATGCCGGGATAAGTAGAGCGGTATGTATTAATAACGTTGTACGCTTTGTCGATAGCGAACTTCATGGGTGGGCCCATTGCGCCAGTTTCAAGTGTGTCCTGAAAGCGGTTTGCGCCCATGCCGAAACCTAGGCCGAGCTGCGCAACTTTGCCGACGAAGCGTTCGTCGGGGTCGTCTTTCTTATTGATTACCCGCTTATATATCGAGCCAGCTAGATCGCTGTATACGTCTTTGCCGTCTCTAAACAGCTGTAACAATTCTGTTTCGTCTGCTCACCATGCTAAGACGCGGGCTTCGATTGCGGATAGATCCGCTACGAATATGAGGTGCTCTGCAGGTGCGGTTAGCGCTAAACGTAGCGGTGAGTTACGTGGCATGTTCTGCATGTTGAGCTTTTCTGTACCGCCAAAGCGGCCAGTGTGTGCTGCGTAGTAACGCAAGGGTGCAGATATTGTCCCGTCTGTATGTGTCGCGTCGATGAAGCGTTGCGCTTTTGTCTGGTTGATGCGGCTTTTTACTGCTAAGCGCGCGTCCCATATGTGCTGATGCTCAGGGTACATCTTCTGCATCTGGGTAAATGCCTTGTCGCTTTTACCGAGGGCAGGGATGGCCTTGCCTGTCGTAGGGCTAATCTTAGTTGGTGGTATTAGACCCATGCTTTCTATGTGTGCTGCAAACTGTTGGTTAGAGCTGAGTACCTTGGGGTCAACGCCGCTTGCTTCTACTATTGCTAATGAAGCAGCGATCGTTTCATCGCGAAACTTGTATAGAAGTTCGAGGTCCACGATCAACTTTGGTTCGCAGAACATTCGACAGGTCATGTCGATGAGATCCATTTCGCTTTTAGGCATTTGGGTATGCATCTGCATATACAGAGCGTATGTAAGGTCTACGTCTTGTATGCAGTATGTACCCAGGATCTTGGAGAGCTCTGGATCTAGGTCGTAGATACCTTTGGTGCTAGCGAGCTCGTCACCTTTGCGCATTGACTCGTCGTCTGGGAAGGTGCGAATAGCTGTGTCTTTAAGAGACGCTGATTGCCCAGGGGCAAGCGCGCGAGCCATTGCAGCTGTATCTATGTAATACTGAGGTATAACTTCGTAATAGCGGGTTAATATATAGCCATCAAACGGGGTGTTGTGACAGATAAGGGTCACGTCACTCCAATCAAGCTCACGTATCGCGGATTCCGCTTCGTGCTCATCGTAGTACTCAGTCTCGCCATCATCGATTTTGATGCCTACGCCTTGCACTTTGAAGTTCTCGTGCCTGACGTAGTCCATCGTTGTAAGTGTGGTTAGACTGTACTTTGGTGCGTAGTATGTCTCGAAGTCGAGAGTAACGAGCATCAGAACTGATCGCTGTTAGCTTGCAGGTGGGCGTAGATTTCACCCTCAACGTTTTTGAAGTGAGAAGCTACTTCGGTATACAGCTGTGGTGATCGCGCTCTGATATATGTGGCGACGTAGCTGTGGAATTCAGGGTGGAAGTTGTCTAGTTCTAGACCTTCTAGCTCTGCAAAATACTCTTTTGTTTTCATGGTACCCTCCTGGGTAGATTGAAATCGTTAGTACTGAACCTTGAATGTTTCTAGTACTCTGTGGTATCTCCATTTTTTCTGGTTGTACTGGTCAGCTGTAACTGCATATAACAGATCATATTTGTCAGTGACCAAGTACACTTTTTTTCTTAGGGTTTCTACGATGTAGTCTGCCTCTTCAATAGCGGCATACACATCTGTGAAGTGTGTAGTCATGTTTGCTTGTAGACTCCCTGATGTTTATTGTTCGAGTCGTTTGATTTCTGCTTCTGCATAGAACTTTATTTTCTTAGCGTCACGCAGTTTGTCACTGTGAGAAACTTCTCCATACCGATAGCAGCTGCGAAAGATCTCGCCGATCTGTGCGTTCATATCTTTTTCAGAGATAAGATCTTGTAGTTGTGCTGCTGTTTTGGGCAGTTCGTAATAGCGTGCTGTTGAACCGTCTGATATTGAAGGGTCTGTTGCGGTGGAGCTTTCGCTAGTCGGTACAGCGGGGTACTTGTTTCGCAGTCTGTCCCACTCAGCCACTGTTGCGTTATTTATACTCATTTTACTCTCCTAGTGATTATCAAGAATAATAGCAGAGCTAATATAATTGCTCAATAGGTTCGCTGCACTTTATAGGGTTCTTCACTTGTATCGACTATTTCGATTGGTGGTTTTAAGTGTAGGCTAAGTCTGCCTGCGGTGATGAGTGCGGTAATTTGTTGGTTTACCATCGCGGATATGTCTTTAAGTATTTGAGAGTGGTCGGAGTTTTGTACGTTCTTTTCAAGGTCATTGAAGCGATTATTTATTTTTTCTTCGAGCACATCGAAGCGGTCATCCATGTCACCATAATTTTCGATAGTATCTAAGCGGTCCTCGTAATCTGAGGCTTGTGATTCGAGGTCATAGACCTGCACTTCAAGCTTTTCGATTTTTGATTCGAGCTTCTCGATTTGGTTGTCTTCGGTCAGCGTAGCTTTTAAGCGACCGTCGACGTGGCGATCGAGGAATTGGGTGAAGTGGTGCATATATTCATCAACTGCTAATTCATTAAATGCTCGTTCAACACTCATCAGCTTTTCTCCCATCTGGGTTGGTTAGTTTTGCGCATAAGTTCCATGCCATCCAGGCACAGGTGAAGGCAGCTATTGCTTCTCCACCGTGGAACTTACCGATATATGCTTCAAGTTCTTCTAGGTTTTGAGGCGTGTGGACGATGCCCACGGGTTGCAGTAGAACGGTTGGATTTGTCATGATTCTAAAATCTCCTTTGATACGTCATATGCTTCGGGGTCGAATTCGTAGTCATAGATGGGCTCTTCCCATGTCCAACCGCCACCGAATATTCCGTCGTATTCCAACATATCTCCACCATCGATGTTTCCATCGCGGATGAATTGCCATATGTCATCTTTGTCTGTGTCGATGGGGACGTTGATGTCTAAATATAGCTCGGTATGCATAGTGGCGTGGACGCGGATGGTTTTATGGGTTTCTTTGTTCATGCGGCTAAAGTCTCCTGCGCTATGTCCCATAATTTGCGGTTGATGGTTACGTTTTGTTTGATTGAAGAAATCGCTTTAGCTTCTTTGTAACCGATGTACTTGCGTCCGTAACGTTTGCGTTCTCCGAGGTAGTCGAAACCGCCACGTATAACTGATTCTTGGACGCGGTTAAAGATT
>Ga0115560_1002041_pt1 | contig 13572 bp, 8 predicted proteins | sample COGITO_mtgs_1105_5_FD_87278 | JGI IMG/M metagenome (GOLD analysis project Ga0115560, IMG submission 87278) | Pelagic marine microbial communities from North Sea - COGITO_mtgs_110509 | ecosystem: Environmental > Aquatic > Marine > Epipelagic | place: Germany:Helgoland, sampling site Kabeltonne... | reverse complement strand
TCAGCTCAATTAGTGACTACAGCATGGGCTTCTGCTTCAACCTTTAGAGGTTCAGATAAAAGAGGTGGTGCAAATGGAGGTAGAATTCGTTTAGAGCCACAAAAAAGTTGGGCCGTAAACAATACGTATGAACTAAATAAGGTTTTAGCCGCTTATGAAGCAATTCAACAAAAATTTAGCAAAGAAGTTTCTATCGCCGATCTTATTATTTTAGGTGGTAATATTGGAGTTGAAATAGCTGCAAAAAATGCTGGTTATGATATTTCTATTGATTTTACGCAAGGAAGAGGAGATGCTTCACAAGACCAAACAGATTTGGAGTCTTTTGGATATTTAGAGCCTTTGGCAGATGGATTTAGAAATTATATTAAATCTGGTTTAAATATTGCTGCTGAAAACTTATTAGTTGATAGAGCTAACCTACTAACACTTTCTATTCCTGAAATGACTGTTCTAATTGGAGGACTAAGAGTTTTAGGAGCTAATTATGATGGTTCTAATCATGGAGTTTTTACAGAAAATATAGGGAACTTAACCAATGATTTCTTTACAAATGTTTTAGACTTATCAAATACATGGAGCGCAACTTCTACAGATGATACGCTATTTGAAGGAAAAAACCGTAAAACAGGTAAGGTTGACTTTGTTGGAACTCGTGCAGATTTAATTTTTGGATCTAACACAGAGCTTAGAGCTGTTTGTGAAGTATATGCTTCAGATGATGGAGAAAAACGTTTTGTACAAGATTTCATTACTGCTTGGACTAAAGTAATGAACTTAGATCGTTTTGATTTAGTTTAAAACAAATTTTAAAGCTCTCTAAAATAAAAATTTTAGAGAGCTTTTTTTTATGTTATTACTTTAACTCTAGTACCACTAAAATTAGCATTACCTGTTAATTTGTCTATTTTATTATCATCAGTTAAATCATTAATGCTTTCACCTGCATTTTCTTCTGCTAGTTTAATTTTTGTTCCATTCCTATTGTGCCCAAAACCGTGAGGAATACTTAAAACCCCCTCCTTCATTTCATCACTAATTTCAACTGGTAATTCTATACTACCAACATTAGATATTATTTTTATTTTTTGGTGATCTGTAATTGAAAGATTAATAGCATCTTTAGAACTCATTAGAACAGTACATCTATTTTTACCTTTCATTAATAGTTTAGAGTTATGCATCCAAGAATTATTATTTCTTAAATGTCTCCTCCCTATTAAAGCAAAAGGATATTTAGTTTCTTCCTCTTTGGTATCTTTACATAACTCTTTATTTAATCTTTTTAAATCATCAATAAAGATTTTTGGCGAAACATTGATTTTTTTATCTACAGTAAAAATTCTTTTTATTAAAAGTGGCTGCAAAGATCCTAAATCTATTCCATTAGGGTTTTCTTTTAGTTTATTTACAGACAAATTAGCTTCTTTATACGGTGAGTATTGAAACATATTATCTAACATCATTTCTGGTGTTAACGAATTCTTTTTCTCTGTTATTCTTTCCGTTAATTCATTTAATATTTGCCAATCATGTTTTTGATTTTCATCTTTCTCAAATAAAACTTCAGATAGTTTTGCAGTGTTTCTAATAGCTAACTGATGAAAAACTAAATCATAATGTAGCGTTTCTAATCCGTTGGTAGTAGGTAAAATTATATTTGCATATTTACTTGTTTCATTTAAATAAATATCTATAGAAACCATAAAATCTAGTTTCTCTAAAGCTTTTTCCATTTTTTTACCATTTGGAGCAGACAAAACTGGGTTTCCTGCAGTACAAATAAACATTTTTATTTGCCCCTCACCTTCTGTTAAGATTTCGTCTGCTAAAGTAGCTACAGGTAATTCTCCAGAATATTCTGGTAAATTATGAACACGACTTCGATATCTATCAAAGTTACCAACTTTGCCTTTTATGCCTGTCATATAGACCAAATCAATAGCTGGTTTTGTAAACATTGCGCCACCAACTTTATCCATATTATTGGTAACAATATTTAGCACATTAATTAACCACTGACAAATTCCTCCATATTCTTGAGTAGAAACTCCCATTCTTCCATAACAAACCGCAGTTTTAGAGTTCATAAAATCTTTTGCAATTTTTTGTATCTCTAAACTATCTATGCCTATTAAAAGAGCAGTCTTTTTTGGTGAATACTCTTTAACAATTTCTTTAATTTCCTCTAAACCTTTTAAATAATTTGAAAGGTGTGTTTTATCTTCTATTCCCTGGTCAAAAATCACATGCAACAAAGACAATAAAAAAAGAGCATCTTTTCCAGGATTTATATATAAATGCTGGCTAGAGATCTTAGAAGTTTCGGTAAACCTTGGATCAATATTTATAACCTTACCTCCTCTTTTTTGAATACTTTTAATTTTTTGAGGAAATCCTGGTGCGGTTAATAAACTTCCGTTTGATGCACCTGGATTAGCACCTAAAATTAATAAATAATCTGTTCTTTCTATATCAGGAATAGGAATTAACATTTGATGACCAAACATTTTTAAAGAAGCAATATGATGGGGTAATTGATCGGCTGAAGTTGCAGAATATTTTTGCTTAGTCTTTAAACTTTTTAAAAATGGTCCTCCATATAACATTGACCCTACATTATGCACATTAGGATTTCCTTGATAAGTGGCAACTGCATTATTGCCATATTTTTCTTGAATTTTCTTTATTTGAATTTCCACTTCATCAAAAGCCTCTGACCAAGAAATTTCTTGCCAACCGTTTTCTGTTCTCTTTATAGGTGTTTTTAATCTATCTGGATCTTCATACAGATCTTTTAATGCTAAAGACTTAGTACAAATGAAACCTTTACTTAAAGGGTCTTTTTTATCACCAACAATAGAAATTACTTTTTTTTCTTTGTATGTGATTTCTAAACCACACATAGCTTCACATAAATTACAAGTTCTGTAATGTATTTTATTATCTAACATAAAAAGAATTTAATAGATACTACAAGTTAGTGAAAATAATATAACATACTATATTAAAAAATCATGAGTATACACCCTGAATTATCTTTAAAGCTACTTGCTCGCAAATAAAGTAACATCACCTACAGAAACTTCTTGCTCTCCAAGTATGATGAGCCTTTCAACTACATTTCTTAGCTCCCGTATATTACCAGTCCAGTCATACTCTTGCAATAAGGCAATTGCTTCAGAAGAAAACTCTTTTTTTGCCACACCTTGTTGGCTAGCAATCTTTTGAGAAAAGTGATGAATCAACAATGGGATATCATTCCTGCGGTCATTTAAGGCAGGAACTTTAATTAAAATGACAGCCAATCTGTGGTATAAATCTTCTCTAAATCTTCCTTCTTTTATTTCTTTTTTTAAATCTTTATTAGTGGCAGCAACTATTCTTACATTTACTTTTATATCTCTATCACTTCCAACTCTTTGAATTTTATTTTCCTGTAATGCTCTTAATACTTTTGCCTGAGCAGACAAACTCATATCTCCAATTTCATCCAAAAAAATTGTGCCATTATTAGCTGCTTCAAATTTTCCTGCCCTATCTTTATTTGCACCTGTAAAACTTCCTTTAACGTGCCCAAAGAGCTCACTTTCTATTAATTCTGATGGAATTGCAGCACAATTTACTTCTATTAACGCAGATGAAGATCTATCTGATTTTTCATGTAGCCAATGAGCAACTAATTCCTTTCCTGTTCCATTTGGTCCGGTTATTAATACTCGTGCATCTGTAGAAGCAACTTTTTCAATCATTTCTTTTATATGAGTAATTGCGTCACTTTCACCAATCATCTCATAATTCTTACTCACCTTCTTTTTCAATCGCTTATTTTCAACAACCAATACTTTTCTATCCAAAGCATTGCGTACTGTATTTAACAAACGATTTAAGTCAGGTGGTTTCGAAATATAATCAAATGCACCCAACCGCATTGTGTTAACCGCCGTATCTAAATCACCATGACCAGAAATCATGACAAAAGGGATTTCAGGTTTTATTTTTTTTGCTTTTTCTAAGACCTCTACTCCATCCATTTTGGGCATTTTTATATCGCACAAAACTAAATCATACTCATTATCTTTAATTTTTTCAATACCCTGAAGCCCATCCTCAGCTTCTTCAACCAAATAGGTATCACTTTCTTCCGAAATAATTTTAATTAGTACTCTTCTGATGGCTGCTTCGTCCTCTATAACTAAAATTTTACTCATTATAAACTTAATTTTTAATTACACTTTCTTTTTTATAACACTCGTGAATTTTTTTTTAAAGTTGAATTTAATATCTGCAAGAGCTTTAATTGACAACTATTTAGAAAAAACTTACTAATAACAATATCATTTGAATGAAAATCTAATACGTCTTTCTAGAATGATTGGACACTTTGTTTACTTAGTAATAATAAAAGTGAAAAAAAATAACTAAAAGTGCCAGTCTTATTTCAATTTATCATTTAGATAATCAAAAAACAAATCTAGTGAAATCAACATTATAATTATATTTTTTTATTACTTACCTCCATAAATTAAGGTTTGATTTAGTTAATTACACTCTTTTTTATTATGCATGCATAATTTTTTTCAATTTACTATGCGTGCATAATAAATTTTTATATCTTTGACAAAATGGACAAAAGTAAATCTATAGATCATCAATTAAGAGCAACTTGGCAGGCTGTTGCAAAACTTTATAATGAGCGAGCAGCAAAGCATGACAGTACCATGGCAACAGCATTTGTGCTCTTAAACATTGATTATGAAAAAGGAACACCCTCAACGGCTTTAGGACCTTTAATGGGTATGGAACCAACGAGTCTCTCTAGAATTTTAAAAACTATGGAAGATAAAGGGGCAATCTGTAGAGAAAAAAATCCTAGTGATGGAAGAAGTGTTATCATAAAACTAACAGACTATGGAAAGAAAATGAGAGAGTTATCCAGACAGTCTGTGATTATTTTTAACAATGTTATTAATAGTCATGTAACTAACGATGAAATACAAGCTTTTTTTAAAGTAACCTCAACTATAAATAAACTCATCGCAGAAAAAATGATTTATCAAGAAAATACTCAAGATAAAAAAGCGGTATAAAACAAATCAAAAAAACAAAATGACTAGAAGAATTAAAAAAGTAGCAATAGTTGGTTCCGGAATTATGGGGAGTGGTATTGCTTGTCACTTTGCCAATATTGGCGTAGAAGTTCTTTTATTGGACATCGTTCCAAGAGAATTAAATGACAAAGAAAAGGCAAAAGGCCTGACGATGGAGAACAGTATCGTTCGTAATAGGTTGGTTAATGATGCATTAATGACTTCATTGAAATCGAAACCCTCTCCTATTTACTCTCAAAAATTTGCTGATAGAATTACCACAGGAAATATTGAAGATGATTTGCATAAAATTAAGGGGGTAGATTGGGTTATGGAAGTTGTAGTGGAACGTCTGGACATAAAGCAACAAGTTTTTGAGAAAATTGAAAAATATCGAACTCCTGGAACTTTAATTACTTCAAACACCTCTGGAATACCTATTAAATTTATGAACGAGGGAAGAAGTGAAGATTTTCAAAAACACTTTGCGGTAACTCACTTTTTCAATCCACCTAGATATTTAAAATTATTTGAGGTAGTGCCTGGTCCTAAATGTACTCAAGAAATTACTGACTTCTTAATGATGTATGGTGATAAATTTTTAGGTAAAACATCTGTTTTAGCCAAAGATACCCCAGCTTTCATTGGAAATAGAATTGGAATTTTTGGAATCATGAGCCTTTTTCATGTTGTGAAAGAAATGGGATTAACTATTGAAGAAGTTGATAAGCTAACTGGACCTGTAATAGGACGCCCTAAATCTGCCACCTTCAGAACTATAGATGTTGTCGGATTGGACACTCTAGTTCATACTGCTAATGGAGTGAAAGATAACTGTCCAAATGATGAAATGAGAGATCAATTTGTTATTCCTGATTATGTAAATACCATGATGGAAAACAATTGGTTGGGAAGTAAAACCAAACAAGGTTTTTATAAAATGACTAAAAACGCTGATGGTAAAAGAGAGATCTTATCATTAGACTTAAATACTTTAGAATACAGAGCGAAAAAATCTGCAAAGTTTGAAACCTTAGAATTAACAAAGACAATTGATAATGTTGCTGATCGATTTAAAGTGCTAGTTGCAGGAAAAGATAAAGCTGGTGAATTCTATAGAAAAAGTTTTGCAGCAATGTTTGCCTACGTTCAAAATAGAATTCCGGAAATTTCTGATGAACTCTATAGAATTGATGATGGCCTAAGAGCTGGTTTTGGTTGGGAACACGGTCCTTTTCAAATTTGGGATGCTGTAGGTGTTGCCAAGGGAGTTGAGATTATGAAAGCTGAAGGTAAAGAACCTGCGACTTGGGTAACAGAAATGTTAGCAAGCGGTGAAACTTCTTTCTATTCTGTAAAAGAAGGTGCAACTTTCTATTATGATATTCCTGCTAAATCACATCTTAAAAAACCAGGACAAGATTCATTTATTATCCTAGATAACATCAGAAAAACGAACGAAGTCTGGAAAAATTCTGGCGCTGTCATTCAAGATATTGGAGATGGTATTTTAAATTTAGAATTTCAATCTAAAATGAATACTATTGGGGCTGATGTTTTAACAGCAATCAACAAAGCAATAGATTTAGCTGAAACAAATCATCAAGGGTTAGTTATTGGAAATCAAGGAGCTAACTTTTCGGTTGGAGCCAATATAGGGATGATTTTTATGATGGCTGTTGAACAAGAATATGACGAATTAAATTATGCTATCAAATATTTTCAAGATACCATGATGCGTATGCGCTATTCATCAATCCCTACAATAGCTGCTCCACACGGAATGGCTTTAGGTGGTGGATGTGAAATTTCACTACATGCAGATAAAGTGGTGGCAGCTGCTGAAACTTATATGGGGTTAGTAGAATTTGGTGTTGGTGTTATTCCTGGGGGTGGTGGTTCTAAAGAGATGGCTTTAAGGGCATCCGATTTATTCCATAAGGGAGATGTTCAATTAAATGTATTACAAGAACATTTCTTAACCATTGGAATGGCAAAAGTAGCTACTTCTGCCTATGAAGCTTTTGATATTGGATTACTTCAAAAAGGAAAAGATGTCGTAGTTGTAAATAAAGAAAGACAAATTGCGCAAGCAAAACAACATGCTTTACTAATGGCAGAATCAGGATATACTCAGCCAGCTGAGCGTAAAGATGTTTTAGTATTAGGGAAACAAGCCTTAGGAATGTTTTTAGTAGGAACAGATTCTATGGAAGCAAGCCGTTATATTTCAGAACACGATAAAAAGATCGCTAATAAACTAGCTTATGTAATGGCTGGAGGAGATTTATCAGAACCTACCAAAGTAAACGAACAGTATCTTTTGGATATAGAACGTGAAGCATTCTTAAGTTTAACAACAGAACGTAAAACATTAGAACGTATTCAGCATATGTTAAAAACTGGTAAACCATTAAGAAACTAAGAAAATGAAAACAGCATACATAGTAAAAGGATATAGAACAGCCGTAGGAAAAGCTCCGAAAGGATTGTTTAGATTTAAAAGAACCGATGAATTAGCTGCTGAAACCATTCAGCATATGATGAAAGAAATTCCTCAACTAGACGTAAAACGAATAGATGATGTAATTGTCGGAAATGCAATGCCAGAAGGATCTCAAGGGTTAAATATGGCTCGTTTAATTTCTTTAATGGGATTAGATAGTGTAGATGTTCCTGGAGTTACTGTAAACAGATTTTGTTCATCTGGAATAGAAACCATTGCCATGGCAACTGCCAAGATACAAGCTGGAATGGCAGAATGTATTATTGCAGGTGGAGCAGAAAGTATGAGTGCTGTTCCTATGACAGGCTACAAACCAGAATTAAATTACAATACTGTAAAAGCGGGTCACGAAGATTATTACTGGGGAATGGGTAATACTGCAGAAGCAGTAGCAAACCAATTTAAAGTGTCTAGGCAAGACCAAGATGAATTTGCTTATCTCTCTCACATGAAAGCTTTAAAAGCACAGTCTGAAAATCGTTTTCAAGATCAGATTGCACCAATTACTGTAGATCAAACGTATCTAGATGTAAACGGAAAGAAAGCAACTAAAAGCTATACGGTTACAAAAGATGAAGGACCAAGAGCCGGAACTAGCAAAGAAGCATTAGCTAAATTACGTGCCGTCTTTGCTGCTGGCGGAAGTGTTACCGCTGGAAACTCTTCTCAGATGAGTGATGGAGCTGCTTTTGTAATGGTCATGAGTGGAGACATGGTAAAAGAATTAAATATTGAGCCCATCGCAAGAATGGTAAACTATGCTGCAGCAGGAGTAGAACCTAGAATTATGGGAATAGGCCCTGTAGCTGCTATTCCAAAAGCACTAAAGCAAGCAGGTTTACAACAAAAAGACATCGATTTAATTGAATTAAACGAAGCATTTGCCTCTCAATCATTGGCTGTAATTCGTGAATTAGGGTTAAATAAAGAAATTATCAATGTAAATGGTGGAGCCATTGCTTTAGGTCATCCTTTAGGATGTACTGGTGCAAAACTATCTGTTCAATTATTTGATGAAATGAGAAAAAGGAATATGAAAAATAAATACGGTATGGTAACCATGTGTGTTGGAACAGGACAAGGAGCTGCAGGTATTTTTGAATTTTTAAATTAAAAAAAATAGTAATAAATATAGTATGGAAACACTAGAAAAAGAGATTTTAAGAGGAGGACAATTCTTAGTAAAAGAATCTAAATGCGAAGATGTATTTACCCCAGAAGACTTCTCTGAAGAGCAAATAATGATGCGAGATGCTGTTAGAGAGTTTAACGATCGTGAAATTGTAGCTCATAGAGATCGTTTTGAAGCAAAAGATTATAAGCTAACCGAAGAGGTAATGAAGAAAGCTGGAGAGCTTGGGTTTTTGGGTGTTGCTGTTCCTGAAGAATACGGAGGTCTGGGCATGGGATTTGTATCTACAATGATTACTTGTGAATATATTTCTAGTGGTAATGGCTCATTAAGTACTGCATTTGGTGCACATACTGGTATTGGCACTATGCCAATAACATTATACGGTACAGAAGAACAAAAACAAAAATATGTTCCAAAATTAGCCAGTGGCGAATGGATGGGTGCTTATTGTCTAACTGAACCTGGTGCTGGATCTGATGCAAACTCTGGTAAAACAGTAGCTACATTATCTGAAGACGGAATGTCTTATAAAATTAATGGTCAAAAAATGTGGATTTCAAATGCAGGGTTTTGTAATTTGATGATTGTTTTTGCTCGAATTGAAGATGATAAAAATATTACAGGATTTATTGTAGAGTATGACGCATCAAATTCTAACGGAATAGTATTAGGTGAAGAAGAACGTAAATTAGGAATACGCGCAAGTTCAACACGTCAAGTGTTTTTTAATGATACAGTTGTTCCTGCACAAAATATGCTTTCTGTAAGAGGTGGTGGATTTAAAATTGCTGTAAATGCATTAAACGTAGGTAGAATTAAATTGGCAGCAGCTTGTATAGATTCTCAAAGAAGAATTACAGAAATTGCATTAAAGTATGCTGCTGAGAGAAAACAATTTAAAACTTCAATCTCAAATTTTGGTGCAATAAAAGCAAAATTAGCTGAGATGGCAACCAACACTTATGCTGGAGAGGCTGCTAGTTATAGAGCTGCTAAAGATATTGAAGATAGAATTAATGCACGTTTAGCTGATGGTAATTCTCATAGTGAAGCAGAATTAAAAGGTGTTGAAGAATATGCAATTGAATGTTCTATTTTAAAAGTAACAGTTTCTGAAGATGTTCAGGCTTGTGCAGATGAAGGCATTCAAATTTTTGGTGGTATGGGCTTTTCAGAAGAAACTCCTATGGAAGCTGCCTGGAGAGACGCGCGTATCTCAAGAATTTATGAGGGAACTAATGAGATTAACAGAATGTTATCTGTTGGAATGCTCATTAAAAAAGCAATGAAAGGTCATGTAGATTTATTAGGACCTGCTACAGCAGTTGGAGAAGAATTAATGGGGATTCCTTCTTTTGAAACTCCTGATTATTCTGTCTTGTTTGCAGAAGAAAAAGAAATGATTGCTAAAATGAAGAAAGTTTTCTTAATGGTTGCTGGTTCTGCAATTCAAAAATATGGGCCTAATTTAGAAGAGCATCAGCAATTATTAATGGCGGCAGCAAATATTTTAAATGAAGTTTATATGGCAGAGTCTACGCTGTTACGTGCTGAGAAAAATGCTAAGAGATTTGGAGAAGATGCTCAGGAAATTCAGATAGCAATGGCTAAACTCTATTTATACAATGCGGTTGAAATTATCATAAAAAACGGAAAAGAAGGAATTATTTCTTTTGCTGAAGGTGATGAACAACGCATGATGTTAATGGGGCTAAAACGTTTTACAAAGTATACCAATTATCCTAATGTAGTATCCTTGAGAAATAAAATAGCAGAAAAATTGAATTCTGAAAATAAGTACTGTTTTTAACAGTAACTATTTTCTTATAAATTAGTTATACTATTTTGTTTGTTTAAAAAGGCCATCAATCTATGATGGCCTTTTTTTCTTATACTATTTAAAATTCATCTCTAAATACAAAAAAAGAGATTGCTTTTACAACCTCTAAATTAAACATGTAATCTAAAAAATATTTCTAGTTTTTTAATTCCATTCTTTCTGATCTATACAAAACATCTGTTTGTCCCCAACCAGGCTTGTTCCCTTTATTTATACTTTTTAAAAATACTGTAGCCTCAAAAACTTCTGTATTGTCTTTAATTGATACTTCAACGACTTTTGCTCTGTGATTATCTTTTGGACTAACGAATCCGGAGGTCATTAAGATATTTTTTGTTTTTGGTAAAAGGTCTACATCACTTACAATACTAGAAAATAGTTTAGCCCCTCTTTCTTTACCATATTGCCAAACTTGCTTGAAGGTTTTATCTGCTTCATTCACCTCATATTCTACAGCCCTAGAGTAGTTCTTCTGATTATTATAATTTCTAAAAGGCCCATTATCAAATACAATAATATTACCATTGGGCAATAATGATGGAGCATGTGGACCCCAAGGAAAATCAAAATCATCTGCACTTTTATGTCCTGTCTGAATATCTTTAGAATACGGAATACCTTCATTATTAACAGCGGTCAATAAGTAAGGTTTCGTTTCATATCCTTTACCTTTTCTACCTGATTTCCCCCAATTCTGTTTTGGTGACATGATCCACTTTAGCTGATCATCCCAAGATACTTTTAATAATCCTTGGTTTCTTCCAGAAACAATAATAGTACTATCTCTAGGATCAAATTCTAATGCATTCATATGAAGCCAATCACCTCTCCTAAAGAAATTTAAATCATCTCGACTAACATCCAAGTGTTTTGCCAAATCCCATTCTTTTACGACTTTAGATTTTTTTCTATCAAAGTGAATCATAAAATCACTATCAGACAAAACTGTTTTACCATCTTTTTCTATAAAAGCATTTCTTTTACCAACACAAAGCAATAAGTCACCATTTGGTAACTCTAATACATCATGGTGGATTCCATAATTATTATCTATTAATGTTTTGTTGACTTGTTTGCCTAGCATATCAAATTCATAAATAGTTCTTCTTCCAGCAACTAAAATATTTCCATTTTTAACTTTTTGAAATGGTCCTACCATAGCACCATGAAAGCTTAAATCTAAATACCATCTTATATTTCCCTGATCATCAAAAATGATTGGAGCAGAGCGAAACTTTCCAAAGTTAGCAAAGTGAATGTCCAATGCATGCATGCCTGGCTCCATTTGTTCTTTTTTTAATTTATCTACTTTAATTTCTGGAAAAAAGTCAGGAATCTCCTGAGTTTGAATTTTAATTATATCTATCTGCTGTCCTCCTTCGAAATCTAAAGTTACCTCAACTTTATTCAAACTATTAGGATATAAGCCCAAGACAGGAATAGATATGTTAGTTTCAAAATCTTCAATAGATTGCTCAACAGGAATATCTCCTAGAACTTTTACACTAACACTAGATGGCTTGTCAGTCTTTATATGTAACATTGCCGTTAATGGTGAAATTTTATTTGGATTTAAATCTGTTTCAATAGTATAATCTAGACCAGAATTATTACAACCAATTAAAAAAAATGAAAAAGAAACAAGTGTGAAAAGCGTGTTTTTTAATAAAGGTATTTTAGTGCACATATTTTAAGGTTTTTAATCGTTTATATCTATTTTTTTCGATGACAATATACATTTATTTCTTATCAAATTGCTGCTGAAAATTGGTAAACAATTGCTAGATAGCATTCTATGAGGAATTATAATTTCAATTTTTTAGAAAAAAAAAAAAAAATTTTATTTCTACAATCTTTTTTTTTAAAAATATATTATTTTTATGCTAAAGCACCTAGATATCTTTCTGCATCTAAAGCTGCCATACAACCTGTTCCTGCTGCTGTAACCGCCTGTCTATATTCTTTATCTTGAACATCTCCAGCAGCAAAAACACCAGGCAAGTTTGTCTTAGTCGTTTTCCCTTCGGTAATTAAGTAGCCTATGTCATCCATTTCCAGTACATCTTTAAATAAGTCAGTATTTGGTTTGTGACCAATAGCAATAAATAATCCCATGACAGAAATTTCTTCTTTATCTCCTGAAATATTATTAACAACCCTAACACCATCAACCACATTATCTCCTAAAACCTCATCTAATTCGGTATTGTATAATACCTCTATGTTCTCTGTTTTGTTTACCCTGTGTTGCATTGCTTTTGAAGCTCTCATATAGTCTTTACGAACCAATACAGTAACCTTTTTACAAATATTTGCTAAGTACGTTGCTTCTTCAGCAGCTGTATCTCCGGCACCAACAACCACTACATCTTGTCCTTTATAGAAGAACCCATCACAGGTTGCACATGCAGACACACCTCCTCCAATTAATCGTTGTTCGCTTTCTAAGCCTAAATATTTTGCAGTAGCTCCAGTAGAAATAATCACAGTATTTGCTTCAATTTTTATAGAGCCGTCTACTGTGATATAATGAATACCTCCTACCTCAGAACTTAAAACTACTTCAGTTACCATTCCAAAACGAACCTCAGTTCCAAAACGCTCTGCCTGATGTTTTAAATCTTCCATCATAGCTGGGCCATCTGTACCATTTGCATAGCCTGGAAAATTATCTACCTCAGTGGTGGTGGTTAGTTGCCCCCCCATTTGAAGTCCAGTATACATCACAGGTTTCATGTCTGCTCTTGCAGCATAAATAGCTGCAGTATAACCAGCAGGACCCGATCCTATTATAAGACATTTTATTTTTTCAATATTTTCAGACATTTTATTTCTATTTTACAATCACAAATATAATTTTTTTTGATTTTCTACAAGATTGAAATTAATTATATTTTTAAATTAATTATTAACTAAAATCAATTTATACAACTATACATTTTTTATCAATTTAAACTAGTTATTTCGTGTTTTAATTTTAGTGTATAGAAATAATAGAGTA
>Ga0115560_1002037_pt1 | contig 13597 bp, 10 predicted proteins | sample COGITO_mtgs_1105_5_FD_87278 | JGI IMG/M metagenome (GOLD analysis project Ga0115560, IMG submission 87278) | Pelagic marine microbial communities from North Sea - COGITO_mtgs_110509 | ecosystem: Environmental > Aquatic > Marine > Epipelagic | place: Germany:Helgoland, sampling site Kabeltonne... | reverse complement strand
AGGTACACTGGTAATCAAAAGGCCTGCTACCAGTCCAAGCATGAGTGTATTGCTTACCAGTCCTATACCAATAGAGGTAAATAATTGAACAATAAGCACGCTCATAAAAATGGTTTTCTGTTTAATGTGATCTTGCGTGTGTGTCTTAGCATTAGCGTTCATGAGCTGAATAACCTATATATAGCGCTATAAAAACGCAGAAAGAATGAACTTACCTTGAGTAGATATCGGCCTCTTTTTTTTAATCTTCAGCTTTTCAAGTCTTTTTTGTTTGGGTGTTTTTTACTTCGTTGTTTTTTATTTCTTTTTTGCTTGTGGCTTTTAGGTGCTTTATTGAACAATTTTCGATGCTAAATCGCCAGAAACAAATGAATAGTTATACATTTTTATTGAATATATATTTTATCAAGGTAGACTTGGCAAGTGTTCACATATATCTTTTTACAGAGATTTATTATTAATAGGTTTTATATTGTGTTTGCAATTTTATGTACTTATGTCGAAGTTTCTCCCTCAACCCGCTATAATTTAGTATCGCGACGATTTTAGTTGTGTTCACGGATTGAAATAGCGCTTGGTGCGCCGGCGTGAGCATATGCTTATTAGCATCCATGCTCGATGTTGCCGCCACCTTTTTTTTTTACTTCAATATTTGAAAGCTGATTTTCTATGTACTCAAGCTGTATTATTGGCGCTAGTGGCTATACTGGCGCAGAACTGATTAAAATCATTAGCCGCCACCCACATTTAGATTTGGCAGCGTGTTTCGTTTCGGCCAACAGTCAGTACGCTGATATACCTGTTAGCCAAGTTCATCCTGAACTCGCAGCGATATGTGAATTAAATTTACAGGCCCTAGCAGAGTCAGCGATAGCAGATTTAAAGCTGAATTATGACGTGATATTTTTAGCCACCCCGCATGAATTTAGTCATGACCATCTGCCCAGCATGCTCGGGGGTAAAGCCAAAGTTTTCGATTTATCGGGTGCTTTCAGACTGCCTGATCAAACTGTTTTTAAAGACTTTTACGGCTTTTCGCATTTGCACAAAAACGTGCTTGATAAAGCGGTATACGGCTTGGCAGAATGGTATGCAGAAGACATTGCTAAGGCCGAGTATATTGCAGTACCTGGATGTTACCCAACGGCATCTTTGTTAGCATTAAAGCCTTTGTTAGATAATGCACTTTTGGATTTATCTCATCTACCTGTGATTAATGCCACCAGCGGCGTGAGCGGCGCGGGTAAAAAAGCGTCGATGACAACCAGTTTTTATGAAGTCAGCCTGCAGGCTTATGGGGTGTTGCAGCACCGGCACACGCCTGAAATTGAAGAATATGCAGGCACGCCGGTTATTTTTACGCCGCATCTTGGTTCATTTAAACGCGGCATCTTAGCCACGATCACCGCCTTTACTCACTCAGATGTGAGCCTGCAAGATATTGCAAATGCCTACGAAAAAGCCTATTCGACGCACCCGCTAGTTAGGGTTAAAGACAATATGCCTAAACTAGACCAAGTGGTAAATACGCCATTTTGCGATATCGCTTTTGCTTTTGATGCTAAGAAGCAGTGCGTAGTCGTAACAAGCGCAATCGATAATTTACTCAAAGGAGCATCGTCACAGGCCATTCAATGTTGTAATCTTAGCTTATCGTTAGCGCCAAGCACGGGATTAATAGCATGAGCAAAGCCATTGTAATTAAAGTCGGCGGCAGCTTTTTTGCTGACTTAATGAATAGCAGCAATAGCGCAACAAATAGCGTAACAAATAGCGTAACAAATAGCGCAACAAATAGCGCAACAAATAGCGAAACGAATAGCCATAGCGAAACGAATAACCTAGAAAACGCTACTGGCCCGGCAATATTACTGCATGCGATTGCCCACTTGCAGGCTAAAGGTCAGCCTGTTGTCCTCGTGCACGGGGGCGGTGAACAAGTACTCAAACGCTTGGCTGATTTGGGTATCGAGAGTACGCGTATTAAGGGGCTCAGAGTGACGCCTGATGCGCACATGCCGATTGTATGCGGTGTGCTCGCAGGCGAATTAAACAAGCAACTCGTTGCCACGGCCGCACAATACTCAGTCAACGCAGTCGGTATTAGTTTAGCTGACGGCCAGTTAGCTCTGTGCCACGAAATATCACCTGAGCTCGGTGCGGTAGGAGAACCCACCGCGCATAATCCAGACTTACTTAAGGCATTATTTAGCGCTAACATAGTGCCAATAGTAGCCTCTATAGGCAAAGATTCACAGGGGCGTTTATACAATGTCAATGCAGACCATGCAGCCATTTGTATTGCAGAATTGCTTGATACTGAATTGTTCTTTTTTGCAGACGTTGGCGGCGTGTTAGACGCCAACAAGCAAGTTATTGCAGAAATTTGTCAAAATAGTTTTGAGCACTTAGTAAGGCAACAGGTCATTACTGACGGCATGATTATTAAGGTCGAAGCCGCCCTGCAAGCTGCCACAAAAATTCAACAGCCGGTGACAATCGCTAGCTGGGAACATAGTTATCAACTTTTAGTAGAGCACCAGCAGTATGGTACACAAGCCATGCCTAATGCACCGCTCTGCCTCAAAAAACACGACGAAAAGGATGCACCAAGTCATGTCTAATTCTGCTCACACTGATTTACTTAGTTTTAGCCAATGGACAAGCGAACAAGCTGAAGCGCTACTCAATTTTGCCCTCGCTTTAAAAAATAACCCCGATAGTTTTGGCAAACCACTAGCCAACAAGTCCATTGTCGCCTTGTTCGAAAAACCCTCTTTGCGCACACGCCTGAGCTTTGATATCGGCATTAATAAGCTCGGTGGTCATATGATATACGTCGACAGCCAAGGCGAGCCGCTTGCAAAGCGCGAAGACCCTAAAGATGTTGGTGCTAACGTTAGTCAATGGGCCGATGCCATTGTCGCGCGGGTGTATTCACATAAGACCTTACAAGCTTTGGCTGCAGGTGCGGATATCCCCGTAATAAATGCGCTTTGCGACATGTATCACCCGTGTCAGGCTCTTTCTGACTACATTACCATGTACGAAGCCTTTGGCAGCGTCAAAGGCAAAACTATGGCGTATGTGGGAGATGGCAACAATGTGACGCATTCTTTGCTAATTTTAGGTGTTCTGCTGGGTGTTAATCAGGTAGTACTCACACCTAAAGGTCACGAAATAAATGCCACTATCGCTAATTTAGTGTCTGACTTAGCGGCGCAGAACAATGTGGAATTTACCATTACTAACCGGGTCGATGCCTTAGATAAAGCAGACGTTATCTACACTGACACATGGCTGTCGATGGGCGATAGCACACCGCTTGATGAAATTAAAAGTCATTTTATGCCATATCAAGTTAACCAGTCTTTAATGCAGCAAGCTAAGGCAAGTTACGTAATGCACTGCCAGCCCGCTCACCGTGACCTTGAGATCACGAGTGAACTGATGGATTCAAAGCAGTCATTATTAATGCAGCAGGCGCGCAACAGAATGCATTCACAGAACGCGATTTTATGTGCTTTGCTCAGTGACATTGCCTTTTAACAGCCTTTTTCAGTTGTATTTTTTCAATACTAAATTTATATAAGATTTCAGGAGATTTCATGTCATTACAAGCAAAACCCGCTGTCAAAAAGGTTGTCTTAGCCTACTCTGGCGGACTCGACACCAGTGCTATTGTGCCTTGGTTAAAAGAGAACTACGAGTGTGAAGTGGTCGCTTTTGCGGCCGATGTGGGTCAAGGCGATGCTGAACTCGAAGGCTTAGAAGCGAAAGCCATTGCCTCCGGCGCAAGCGAATGTCATATCGTTGATTTAAAAGAAAAATTTGTTAATGATATTATATATCCCACCATCACTACCGGCGCCGTATATGAAGATGACTATTTGTTAGGCACCTCAATGGCACGCCCAATTATCGCGCAGGCACAAGTCGACATAGCGCGCAAAGTCGGCGCAGACGCCCTAAGCCACGGTTGCACTGGTAAAGGCAATGACCAAGTACGTTTTGAAGGCGCTTTTGCCGCGCTAGCACCCGATTTGCCGGTTATTGCCCCGTGGCGTGAATGGGACATGGTCTCGCGCGAAGACCTGCTTGACTATTTAGCCAGCCGCAATGTGCCCACTAGTTCTTCTGCAACCAAGATTTACAGCCGTGATGCAAACGCATGGCATATATCACATGAAGGCGGCGAATTAGAAGACCCATGGAATCAACCAAGTAAGCAAGTATGGACCATGACGGTTGATCCTGAAGACGCACCCGACACACCCGAAACCGTGAGTTTAATCTACGATAAGGGCCGTTTGACAAAAGTCAACGGTAAGGCCTTAAGCCCTTATAATGCATTAGTAGAACTCAACCGTATTGGCGCGGCCCATGGCGTAGGCCGCATCGATATCGTAGAGAACCGTTTGGTTGGTATGAAATCGCGCGGTTGTTACGAAACTCCCGGCGGCACACTTATGATGAAAGCCTACAAAGCCTTGGAATGCTTGGTGCTTGACAAATCTGCGTTTAAATACCGTGAACAGATAGGCTTAGAGTACGCGCACGTGATGTACGACGGACGTTATTTCACCGCGCTTAACGATGCACTATTAGCAGGCGCTGCTAGCTTCGCACAATTGGTGACGGGCGAAGTCGTGATTAAATTGTATAAAGGCAATGCAACAGTGATCCAGCGCCAATCACCCAATAGTCTTTATTCAGAAGATTTTGCGACGTTTGGTGCAGACGATGTTTACGACCAAAGTCATGCTGAAGGCTTTATTCGCTTGTTTAGCTTATCGAGCAGAATTGCTCACTTAAACAGACTAAAAAAATAAGGAAGAATTATGGCATTGTGGGGCGGCCGCTTTCAGGCAGGCAATAGTGATATGTTTAAGCAGGTCAATGATTCATTACCCTTTGACCACGTAATGGCAGCTGAGGATATCTGGGGTTCTATTGTGTGGTCGCGCGCGCTGTTGAATGCCGGCGTGCTGAATGCCGATGAGCAAACGCAAATAGAGAGCAGCTTGAGTGAGTTAAAAGCGCAAGCAGAAGCAGGCCAAATTGATTTTGCGCAGTCGCAAGAAGAAGACATACACAGCTTTGTAGAGGCTTACCTTACCGACAAGTTAGGCGATCTTGGCCGCAAACTTCATACAGGTCGCAGCCGTAACGACCAAGTTGCTACCGACTTTCGTCTTTGGGTACGTAATCATCTAGCAGGCTTAAAGCAGGATTGTGTTAATTTGATGGGTGCCCTGTTGCAATGTGCTAATCGACACGAAAGCGCAGTCATACCTGGTTACACTCACTTACAGCGGGCGCAGCCGGTATATTTTGCGCACTGGTGCTTAGCTTATGTCGAAATGCTGAAACGCGATATTAGCCGTATCGACGATTTGAGCTCGCGTTTGAATCAGTGTCCTTTAGGCAGCGGTGCGTTAGCAGGTACTACATTTGCAGTAGATAGACACACAATCGCCGAGACTTTAGGTTTTTCGGGCCCATGTTTAAATAGCTTAGACGCTGTGTCAGACCGTGACTTTGTGCTTGAAATGCTGTTTGTTGCAAGCACTAGCATGATGCACTTATCGAGAATGGCAGAAGACCTGATCTTTTATAACTCAGGTGAAGCAGGATTTTTGCAACTTGGCGACGACGTCACCTCTGGCTCGTCACTTATGCCGCAGAAAAAGAATCCAGATGCCTTAGAGCTCATGCGCGGCAAATGCGGGCGGGTATTTGGCCATTTACAGGCGCTGTTGGTCACCATGAAAGGCCTGCCGCTTGCCTACAATAAAGATATGCAAGAAGACAAAGAAGGTGCTATCGATACGGTTAATCAGTGGCATATTTGTTTATGTATTGCTGTTGAGGTGCTCAATAGTCTCTCATTAAACGAAGATGCGTGCCGCAAAGCCGCGCAACAAGGCTATGCCAACGCCACCGAATTAGCTGATTATTTAGTCGCCAAAAACATCCCATTTCGGACAGCCCACGATATCGCGGGTCAAGCTGTGGTTGCTGCAATAGCAAAACAACAGGCGCTTGAAGATATGTCTATACAAGATCTGCAGTCTATTCATCCTGACATTCAAGATGACGTCTACGATTGTTTGCAATTAGAGTCGGTGCTGAATAAACGTGACCAACTGGGCGGTACGAGTAAGAAAACCGTCACCGAGGCCTTATACCTTGAATTAGAAAATTGGGACGCACTGAAAAAGCAGTTTGTTTAAGCTTTGTTGTATAAAGAATTAGATTTTCAGTTGCATAAATTAAAGATCGGAAATTTTAAAATAACTATGAGCCATAGTACACAATGACATTTTCTCACGAAGACAGCGTAAGGTTATTCCGTAACTCAGCGCCTTACATGAATGCACATCGAGGTAAAACCTTCGTTATTATGTTTGGCGGCGAGGCCATCTTGAGCGAAAACTTCGAGCGTTTAGTGCAAGACATTGCGCTGCTGCAAAACCTAGGTATTCGCATCATTATTGTGCACGGTGCACGTCCTCAGATTGACGAGCGTTTAAGCTGGCGAAATATTCAAGCGCAGTTTGTTGATGGCGTGCGCATTACCGACAAACCCACCCTAGAGTGCGTCAAAGATGCTGCAGGTTCATTGCGCAGTCAAATCGAAGCGCTTCTCACACTCGGCTTGCCTAATTCTCCCATGCATGGTGCTCGCATACGTGTATGTTCGGGCAATTTGGTTATTGCTAAACCAATAGGGGTGCGCAACGGAATCGACTTTGCGAATACCGGAAGCGTTAGGCGAATCGACGTTGAAGGGATCCAAGACCAGCTAAATAATGGCTCTATTGTGTTGTTATCCCCCATGGGTTACTCACCTACGGGGGAGGTATTTAATCTATCTCACGAAGATGTAGCAACCCAAGCCGCGATTGCCATGAAGGCTCATAAACTGATCACTTTGTCTGAGCTAGAGGGTATTTACAGCGAAGATAAGCTTATACGCACGATTGAGCTAGACCGATTGTCTAGCCTATTAGCGGCCGGACAAGTGCATGCAGAAAGCACCTGTTTAAGCGCTATGATGGCTGCAGTCGATTCGGGTGTTCAGCGCGCGCATTGTGTCAGCTATCATCACAATGGGGCTATTTTGAAAGAACTGTTTACGCGCGATGGCCACGGCAGTTTGGTCATGCAAACCCACTATGAACAGCTACGTTCGGCGACAATCGACGACGTTGGTGGCATTTTAAAACTTATTAAACCATTAGAGGAAGCGGGTATATTACTTAATCGCTCGCGCGAGCGCCTTGAGAATGACATCGAGCAATTCATGGTGATTGAGCGCGACGGCATGATCATCGCCTGTGCAGCGCTGCATATATTTGAAAATGATGCCACAGGTGAAATCGCCTGTGTGGCTATTCATCGTGATTATCGCGGTCACAACCGAGGGGAACGATTGATCGATGCGTTAAAGCATAAGGCTATTTTACACGGTTTAAAACGCGTGTTTGTACTCACAACAGTAAGTAGTCACTGGTTTTTAGAGCAAGGCTTTACCGAGCAAAGCGTGGACGACCTGCCGCCATCCAAAAAAGATATGTATAACTACACGCGAAACTCTAAAGTCTTTGTGATGGAGCTTTAGTAGCATCTTGAAGGAATATGAGCGATGGTTTTGTTTTCCGAAAAGCTAATAAACCCGCTAAAAACTGGTGTATTTACTCATTTTTATACAAATAGCCTATTCGCATATGGAACAATTACTCATAAAATCAAGCATATAAAATTTGGCACATAACTTGTAGTGTTTATCACATATCTATTTTCTATCGCTAGAATAAAATTTCAGAACAATAGGAAAACTCTATGAAAAAAACCATACGCACGCTTGCTGGCGGCACTTTAGTTGCACTGGGCTTGATATTCATTATCGTACCGGGACCCTCGCTAATTTTGTTAGTCGCCGGTCTATTCTTATTAAGCTATGATTACGTGTGGGCGAAAGCATCCCTTCGCAGATGTCAGCGCTTAATCCGACAAGCAGCCACCAAGATAGATAAATTCTTACTGGCGAGGAAATACTCTCGCTAAAAAGTATAAAGGCGACCGCAAGCCTGCGCCTTAAAAAGGAAGTGACATGGATAAATTAAAGCGCTACTTGCTCTTATTCGGTTTAATTTGCGCCGCGATCGCTAGCTACTTATATGGTGTCAGCTCGGGCGCAATTGACTTTGTTATTATTGGGGTATTACTTGAATGCACTTTTTGGTTTAAAGCCTCATCAAGCTCAAGCAATAAAACCTAATTACCAACTTACTCGCTTGTAAGGGCGATATTCTGCTTCCCAAAAATTTTGCTCGATTTTTTGTTCTAGTGCCTCGTCAGAAATACTTAGCGCAAGCCCTTGCTCCATTGCCACCTTGGCTACAGCGAATGCTATCTTTTTGGATAGCTGGGTAATTCAGTCAGTCGAGGCAATAAATAGTCGGATTCACCTCTAGCTAGGGGCGAAGCATCAGCTAATGCGTTACTCGCTGCCATCAACATTTCGTCGCTGATTAATTTAGCCTTTATAGCAATTACACCCAAGCCAATACCCGGGAAAATATAGCTGTTATTGCACTGTGCAATAGGAAATACTTTACCGTCATATTCCACCGCGCCAAAAGGAGAGCCAGTGGCAATTACCACATTCCCTTTAGTCCACTCAATCACTTGCTCTGGACGTGCCTCGACCTGTCGAGACGGGTTGCTCAAAGGAAAGATAATCGGTGTTTTGCAATGCTGGCTCATACTGGTGATAACCTGCTCGGTAAATAGACCCGGTTGCCCCGACACACCAATTAAAATATCTGGTTTCGCGCAATTTACAACATCGAGTAAAGATGCATATTCACCACTAAATGACCACTCGCCTATATTCGCAAGTCGTTGCATGAGTTTCTCTTGAAAATCACGAAGGCCTAGCATGCCTTCGGTGAGCAGACCAAAGCGGTCAATCATAAACACGCGTGCGCGCGCTTCGAGTTCGCTCAGACCTTCAAATATCATTTGCTGCACGAGCATTTCAGCGATACCACAGCCAGCAGAGCCGGCGCCAACAAACACTACTTTCATATTCGAAAGCTTTTGTTTGCGAGCTTTACACGCGGCTAAAATGGTGCCTAAAGTCACTGCGGCAGTACCTTGTATATCATCATTAAAGCAGCACACTTGATCTCGATACTTTTGCAATAGTGGCATAGCATTCGGTTGTGCGAAATCTTCAAACTGAATCATCGCTTCGGGCCAGCGATTTTTGACTTCATTGATAAACATATCTAAAAATTCATCATACTGCTCTTGGTCAATTCGTTTATGTCGCGCGCCCATATACATTGGGTCGTCTAAAAGCTTCTGATTGTTGGTACCAACATCTAACATAACCGGCAAAGTATAGGCCGGGCTTATGCCACCGCAGGCGGTGTACAACGACAATTTTCCGATGGGAATACCCATGCCACCAATGCCCTGATCACCCAAGCCTAAAATTCGTTCGCCGTCGGTCACCACGACTACGCGCACTTTTCGCTTAGTTGCGTTGCGCAATATATCCTGCATTAAATGGCGTTCTTCGTAGCTAATAAACAGACCTCGCGACGAACGATAAATATCAGAAAAACGTTCGCAGGCCTCTCCGACCGTAGGCGTATAGATAATCGGCATCATTTCTTCAATATGCTTTTGCAGCAGTCGATAGAATAAGGTTTCGTTGTTGTCTTGAATAGCACGCAAAAAGATATGCTTATTAAGCGGGCTAACAAAACTGCTGTACTGCATGTAAGCGCGCTCAACCTGCTCGTCTATCGACTCATAGCGCGGCGGCACCAGACCCAAAATATTAAAAGACTTACGCTCCCGTTCAGTAAAAGCACTGCCTTTATTTAATAAAGGCGTTTCGAGTAATGCAGGGCCTGCGTAGTGAGTGTACAAATAGCGCTGGTTATCATTTGCTGACATGTGTGGCCTTAGCTGATTAATAGATGTTTGTGTGTATTGTTACAGTATTGCTTCGGTATTTAAAAGCGCATAAATCAAAACAGTTCTTCAGCTTCGACTTCTTGCGGCTCTTCTTCCAGAGGCAATTGTAAAGAATCTTCTTGTACAAATGTAGTCGGTTCTGTGCCTTTTACAAAATATTCAAACATAGAACTCGCATCTGTCTTTTTAGTTAACAACCCGGTGAAGCGGTCAATCCTAAGCCTAATAATGCCTTCTGGGATAGCTTTGCTCTCTTCATCTACGCCAACTAAAACATCTTGCATAAAGCGTATCCAAGCTGGTTGAGCGGCTTTAGCGCCGTCTTCCCCGCCAATCAACGCGTTACCTATCCAGTTAAATTTTGTCGGGTTTTTGTTGACTAGATTTTGGTTGCGAGTAGCCCGACCAAGCTGGCGAACGTTATCGTCAAATCCAACCCAAGCGGTGGCCGCAATACCGGGGGCATAACCACTAAACCAAGCATCGCGGGCGTCGTTTGTGGTACCAGTTTTGCCACCAATATCAGGACGTCCTAAGATATTATTCGCACGCCAGCCTGTGCCACGCCAATATGTGCCGTTGCTCGTATTACCACTTGTGCGAACCGCTGTGCGCATCATATCGCTAACTAAAAATGCGGTTTGTTCAGATATCACTCGCGGTGCAGACTGCATTGGCTCACGATTTAACTCCGAGGTATCGTCATTGTTGACATTCTCGGTCGGTGCAGCATTGCCAGCGCTTTGCCCATTGTCAGTGCCATTAAGTTGCGCCATTTCTGCCGCGAGCAGCGCCTCTATATCGTTTTCATCAATGTTTGCTGCTTGCGATACTTGTGGGTCATTCTCTGCCTTACGCTGGCTAAGAATGTTACCCTTGCGATCGTAATTGTCGCAGGGGTCGCAAGCATAGCTTGGTTCGGCTTGCCAAATGACTTGTCCACTGCTGGCTTCAATTCTCTGAATAAAATAAGGCTGCACCCCAAAGCCGCCATTGGTGATGACAGCTAATCCAGTAGCAACCTCCAGCGGCGTGTGAGCGCCTGAGCCTAAAGACATGGTTTCATCTAAGGGCACTTCGTCGCGTAAGAAACCAAACTGCGTTAGGTATTCGCGTGCGCGTTCTAAGCCAACCCCGCGCAGCAATCGCACCGAGATCACGTTCTTTGATTTACCTAAGGCGACACGCATTCTTATTGGGCCATCGTAGATAGCAGGTGAATTTTGCGGACGCCATGCAACACCAGACGTTGCATCCCACTGGTTGATTGGCGCATCATTGACTAAACTTGCAAGGGTGTAGCCATTATCGAGCGCCGAGGCATAAATGAAAGGCTTTATATTTGAGCCTACTTGTCTTTTTGCTTGCGTTGCGCGGTTAAACTGACTTTGATAAAAACTATATCCACCAACGATTGCCTCTACCGCACCATCAAAGGGGTTCAATGCAACAAAAGCACTACTCGCGATGGGTAACTGGGAAATTTGCCAAACTTGGTCTTCTTCGCGCTGGCGCACGTAAACCAGCATTCCTTCAGCCAGCACATCAGACGCCAGCTCTGGCGCGGGACCTTGCGTTTGATCATCAATGTAAGGCCGAGCCCAATCTAAACCATCCCAAGTGAGGGTTATTTCATTATTGTTGCGGTCCATCACCACCGCAGATTGCTCGTCAACACGCAGGACAACCGCCGGTATTAGGCCGCCAATTTTGTTTATTTCGCTAAGCTTAGCAGTAATTTCTTCGTTACTCGGCTGCATAAATACACCGTAGGTTTCGGTAATTTTTTCAATGTTACTTGGGCTAAGTGGAAGTTGGAAACCTTGTTCTTGCAGTGTTTCTGAGTCAAGAGGAGTCCACCATCTATCGAGCGGTCCGCGATAGCCATGACGCTCGTCGTAGTCGTGTAAGTTACGCACTACTGCCTTTTGGGCCGCAGTCTGATAGCTAGAAATCGCTGTGGTAAACACTTTAAAGCCGCTAGTTTCGGCAATTTCTTTGCCGTATATAGACACCATTTCGTTATATGCGATATCAGCTAAGTACGGCGCATCAAAGTCAATCTCGGCTCCATGCTTGACCGCCGTTACCGGCGCTGCAGCTGCCTCTTCAAATTCGGCGCGAGTTATGTAGCCTTCATCTAGCATCCGCAAAAGCACAATGCGACGACGCTCTTTAGATAAATCGGGGCGAGTTATCGGATTCAGCACCGATGGCCGCTGCGGTAAACCCGCAATTGTTGCTATTTGGGCTAAGTTCAGCTCTTTAAGCTCTTTACCATAGTAAACTTGCGCCGCTGCTCCTACGCCAAAAGCCCGATGTCCCAATTCTACCTTGTTTAGATAAAGCTCTAAGATTTCGTCTTTAGTAAGCTCTTGTTCCATCTTTAGGGCGATAAACACTTCTTTGATTTTACGCGAATATTCTTTCTTCCGTGTCAGCCCAAAAAACCCGCGCGCGAGCTGCATGGTTAAGGTACTCGCGCCTTGTCCCTTCTCGCCCGTCGACACTAAATTAACCAGTGCGCGCATAACACCAATAGGGTCGACGCCTGCATGCTGATAAAAACGGCTGTCTTCGGTAGCAATTAAAGCCTGTACTAATGTCTCGGGGACTTCATCAAGGGAAACGGGTATTCTGCGTTTTACCCCGTACTGCGAAATCAATTTGCCGTCTTGGGTATAAATACGCATAGGCGTCTGTAGCTCTACATCACGTAAAACGTCAACACTAGGAAGCTCATCTTTAAAATACATATACATACTAAAGATAGATAGAACAGAGACTGCAAGGCCTGCAAGAGAAAGGATTAAAAATATTTTTACAAACTTCACGTGTTAAATATTACTCATTTAATTGTGCAAAAACACTCAGATTATATACGTATGTGTCGTTAACTAGTCCATACGTATTGTTATTTACCCGTATTATCAGTACCCATGATAATGCAATCTACATTAGGTCACCACGATATGAAGGCGCTTTTTAGTAAAAAAGCTAAAACAATTATCGGTTTAGACATAGGTACTAAATTTGTCAAAGCCGTTTCCTTGGATATTTCAGATGACGAAATAAAAGTCGTCGGGTATGCCTGCGAGCCAATTGTTGGCAATGCCTTTGCCGAACGCGAAATAAAAGACTTTGATGCGGTTAGTATGGCATTAAAGAAAGTTAAGCACAATTTAAAGAGTAAAGGCAAAGCCTGCGCCATGGCGGTATCGGGCTCCTCGGTAATTAGCAAGCTGGTATATATGGAGCCGGACCAAAGCGACTTTGAGCTTGAAAGCCAAATAGAGATAGAAGCCGACAGCCTTATTCCATACCCGCTTAGCGAAGTTTATCTAGATTTTGAAGAGCTGCGGATCAGCGAGACGCATGTTGGAAAAGTAGAAGTACTTTTAAGTGCGGCGCATAAGGACTTGGTCGACAGCCGCATCACCGTGGTTCGTGAAGTGCCTTTTGAACCCAAAATCATAGAAATCGAGTCAAATGTATTGAGCGAAGCGTTTATCGCCTATCGAGACGACGACGTAGTCGAAGGTGAAATCGCCTGCTGTATCAATGTAGGCGCATCACTTCTGCAGGTTAGCGTGGT
>Ga0115560_1002036_pt1 | contig 13599 bp, 18 predicted proteins | sample COGITO_mtgs_1105_5_FD_87278 | JGI IMG/M metagenome (GOLD analysis project Ga0115560, IMG submission 87278) | Pelagic marine microbial communities from North Sea - COGITO_mtgs_110509 | ecosystem: Environmental > Aquatic > Marine > Epipelagic | place: Germany:Helgoland, sampling site Kabeltonne... | reverse complement strand
CAGGGCATCCAGGATGGGTAAAAACAGAATTGGGTGGTCCAAATGCTCCTATGGAAGTAAAAGATAGTTATGAAACTTCATTGTATTTGGCCACACTAGAAAAGGATGGTCCAAGCGGAGGTTTGTTTCACAAAGAAGAGACTTTACCTTGGTAGAAAGAAAATATTAATACCACCCAAACATAACGGAGTAGTAATTAAAAATTTAAAGTAAGCAACTATTTTAGGCTCACACGCAGTTATGGGAGTTCTCTAAGATAAGAACAGCTGGTGCACGCACACCGTAGTATTTTTCACCTTAATTATAAAAGAACTATAAGTGTTCAGGTGGTATTACAATTTTAATATACGCCCTTATTTTAAAATTGCTAGTTTGTGTCCAAGATTAGGTAGGAATTATCCAAGGTATTAAACCCAAGATTATTAAAACAAGAGCCAATACTAATAATAGTTTGTTAAGTTTTATATCAGCCCTTTAATCTTTTCTTATTCGGTTGTTTACTCAAGAAAGCAAGTACACATATCAATATAAATATGGCAATCAATATAACAAAGACTGCAATATATAGAGTAGATGGTTCCATACTAGTCTTTATCAACCTCATCGGTTTTTTTAATGTCTGAGTTTGCTGAAATCATTTTTTCACCGTCCCACCTTTGCCCACACCAACAAACACCTTCAGCATCTATTATACAAGTGCCACTTCCACAACAACGTTTATCTTCCATAACGTATTTCCTCAGTAAATAATCTTAAGTATAAAATATAATGTAGGTTATAGTATTTTGAAATTTATGGGAGATAATAAAATGAATAAAAATACTAAGTTTCTATTACTCGTTATATCAGCTTTAGTATTAATTGTAATATTTAGAGAAGAAATTAAGCTTGTCTTAACAATCATTGGAATCTTTGTAGTAGCGGGTTTGATATTACAATGGCTTGATAAAAATAAGGATTAAAATCTTATAAACAAAATAATCCTGAGTCCCCTATTGGGGTAATTACAATAGACTTCTCTACCTCCTGTTTAATGATCCTCTGCCCTGGCTCAGCCATAACTTCAGTACCACAGCTAACAGATATCATTGTAATAGAAAGTAATATGAGTTTCATTGGTTATCAATACCAACGACGATAGTTATAACGATATATAGATTCATTCATTCTCATATACCTTGATTCAGCGAGCTGTTGTTTAATATCAAAGACTAGCTTTTTCCATTCAAATTTTGCATCAACAGAGGATAACTGCCCCTCATTAATTTTTTCTTCTAGCTGTTCTCCTTTAAGAAACAGTAAATCAACTTCATCTGTCTTAAGATTCTTAGTGGAATCGTCGGACTTTATACACTCAAATATGTCAATAAATTTAGTGTGTATAGCTTCGCAATTAAGGTAGGCCTCATCCATCACAACGACCGGCTCTTTACGAGTTGTTGAACAGCTAGTTAAAAATCCAAACAAAATAAGCGTAAAAAAAAATTTCAAATTTTAATACCTTCTCGCTTTTGGTTCTTCAGTTTTATCATAATCTTTATTTGATTCTTTTGCATAGCATCCTGTAATAAGGATACCTAATGCCAATATGGCTAATAACTTTTTCATCCATCTTTCCTTTTTTTTAATTAAAAATTTGAGAGTCTTATTTTAAATGGACAAATGTTTATAATTGAAGTTCGAGGAGGAAAATAAAATAGAGAATAGAATTTCCCCTTAGGAGGGGGATGCTCTATCCCCTGATAACTACCCTAACCTATTGTTTTAGTTACACTTTAATCAATGGTTAATGTGTGATTATAAGTATATAATAAATTCATGTATGCAACAGATAAAGATTTTGAGGAAATTTTTGCCTTATTTGATAGTGGCAATTTTGAATCAAGAAAAGTTGCTGTTATGAAGCTTTATGAGTTTTATCGCACATCTTACTTAATGATTATTAAGCGTGAAATGTTACATTCAAGATATGATGATTCGTTGGCCGAAGATGTGTTGCAAGATACCTTTATCAGTTTGCTTTCAAAAAACACAACCCCCTCATCCCCCTTTGCTATTGGTCAGTGGTTAAAGTCTTATGTTTATAACGTAGCGAGAGATAACCTAAAGAAAGCCTATCGAAAAAATGAGTCAACCTTCCATTCGGACGAACTTTCTGATGATGATTCAGTCTCAAATTTAAGTAATTTTGTTGAGAGTGGTGATAGTTCATTCATAAAGCATTGTTTAAGTACGGTTATTATTGAGTATGGACGTGATTATCCAGAAAAAGCAGAAGTTTTGAGCAAAATTATTACAGAGGATGTATCATACAAGCAATTGTCAAAAATTTTTGGCAAAACTGAGAGCAATTTAAAAAGAATTTTTTCATTGGCAAGCCATGAGTTGGAAGATTTGATGGAGCCATGTTTTGAAAAGTATTCAGGAAAATGACGAAGAAAAAACAACAGCTGATTGCTAATGCTTTTGAAGAGGTAAAAAAGAATCTATCAATATCAGATAGCAATCCCAAAGAACGTCTAAATAAATTTCAAAAAAAACTGGATGCAACTGAACCGAATGTAATTTTTCGCTTAAAAGCAGTTTGGCAAGTCCTAATTGCTCTTATGGTTAGTTTTTTTACCATCGGCTTCATGATGGCAAAATTGAGCCTAACATCTGGTGTTGTTATACAATACGCCGTATTAGATGAACATGAATTTAATATGTACGATGCAGATATGAATGGAAAGCTTGATTTTGCTGAAGCTCAGGCTGCTCGTGAAATGTTAGCTTTTGAACAATTCCAGTCCCTCGACAAAAATCGCGATGCACTGTTAAGTGCAAGTGAAAGTCAGACGACCTTAGTGAGTCTTTTGGAATCTAAATGCGCTATGGGTAATAAAGAGGCCTGTTCAATGTCGACCGACAATGGATTAAAAATGATTGATATGGACCAAAATCAACACATTTGCTACAAAGAGTTTCTCTCAAACATAGCTGTTATTGATAGTAACCGTTTTAGCTACCTTGACCAAAACAAAGATGGAGAGCTTGACTTTAAAGAAGCTACTCATCTTTCCCTTTCATAAAATAATAAAAAAAAATAACTTTTTAAGTTTCTAATCTACCTTTTTATTGAGAACGTTAGTTTCATTATTTAAATCAAAGGAGAATACAAATGAAAAAAGGACTTTTTAATAAATTTAGAAACACACAAACAGGTGCGTCGATGGTTGAATATGCCTTACTCGTTGCCTTAATTTCAATCGCAGCTATCGCTACTATGTCTTTGCTAGGTGATTCAATTGATACTAAGTTTAACGAAGTTTCACAAGCCGTTGCCGGGGCCGGAGCTGATGGTGGCACTGGTGACACGACCAGTCCTTAATAAGTAGCTTTTAAAAGCCCCACTACCATGGGGCTTTTTTTTTAAAATTATTATATTAGGAAAATTACAGGTATGAATAAAAATTCACTACTTAAAGAATCATTTGAAAATGTAAGTCAAAGCTTACGAATTTCTGATTCAATACCATCACATATTGCCTTTAAGATGTCGACTAAAATGGATCTTTATAATGATCATTTAAAAAGAAACCATACAGAACAAGGGGTTACTTCAAATGTATGTAAACTTAGTTTTTATATTATGGGCATGCTATTTTCATTAATATTACTTATCCAAAAATCAGAAGTAAATTTTGTATGGATATCACCAAAGGAGTTAGCTGTTAGCTTTATTATGATATTGTTGTTTTTTTCTGTCACCGTCATCATCCATGGCAGTCGACAGGGTCAGTTGAAAGTTTAAATTTAAGGGATAAAGATTAAACTTAAAAAGGTAGCCAGTGAGATGATCGGACCATGAGGCAGATAAGTATCTAACTTTAATTGTCCTCTTAACATAAGATAAATGATTACGATCAAATTAATAAGCGATGCAATAACGAACACAGAAAATAGGTAATATACCCCTAACCAAGCTCCAATGCCTGCATATAGCTTAGCGTCACCTAAACCCATTCCAGTTTTTTTTCGTAGCATTACGTAAACACGGTTAAGCAAGTAAGGCATCAAAAATCCAAGCGCAATTGCAAACAATACATTTTCAATAGCTATAAATTCATTAGAAAAATTAAAAATAATTCCAAATAAGATTAAGGGGTAAGTAAACTGATTTGGAAGTAATTTTGAGCGAAGATCGATAATGCTCAAAAGAATTAGTAGGAGCGCTAGTAGCATCAATAACTTGGGCCAATCATTTAATTCAATTAAGTAGCAGAAGCCTATCGTTAAACTTGAAGATAATGCCATATACCCAATAATGCTGTTTTTTATATTTTTTTTGATAATTGTCTGAGTAAGATCAGTTAAAATCTTTTTCAGCATTCTATGAATTTTAAGCTGTCCCGATAGCCAATTTTGTTCGAGATCTATGGCATAAAAATCACTAATTTTATAAGCAATAAAGCCCCACAGGAGACCTAAAAAAGATATTAAAAGATAATTCATTTATTTTGCTAACTTTGGAGGGAGTAAAGTGCCATAATAAGCTCCGCCACCTAAAGTACCTTTTCCTGAGCTACAACCAGAAGTGAATTCTGCTGCGATGTATTGTGACACATTCCCAGTGGGTTTGACATATTCAATTAATGTGGCACATCCGAAGCCAATAATTGGATGAAAACCTGAATTAGTGATGCCTGTTCCATACTGATCTAGGGTACCATCTTGATTCAGTGCATAGCCGTCTGTGCCAATGATTGGTATGATAATTTTATTACCTTCAGCTGAACAAATACCTTGCTTAATGCATTCATCTACATTTTTATAGATTGAACCTTCACCGTTACTGATATAAATAAAATCACCAGCTTCAAGCATTAATAAATCATTTTGTACCTGACACGCACCAGGAACAAAACATTTTACAGCATTCATCGAACTTGATAATTCATCAAAGTTTGTCCAAGCTGCATTTGAAGTACTAGGAGCACATAACAAAGGATTAGATGACTGTGTAGATATAGTAAATATATTTGTTGATGTAGGTATAGATGAATCAAAGTCCCATACTGCTGCTAATGCACAATCAGAGATAGCAATAGGAATCCCGCCTTGAAGTTTTTTTGGATAACCTACAATAGCAACAGATTCAACTACTATATTAAAATTATCCATAATAAAACTACCAAAAAACAAATTGCTAGACCCTCTAAGAGTGACTTTAACAGCAGGATAATGGTATTGAGGTGCTGTGTTAATCTCTTCTGAATCAGTAAAATTAATATCAATCTGAATTAATTCAACAAGATTATTTCGATCATTAATACTGATAGCATTCCTAGAGGCTTCACTTGCAACCTCGGCATAAGTTTTGTTCACTGAACCATTATTAATACAATCTTCATCATCAATGCCATCTGAATCAAAGAACCTATTATCGATATATATGCCATCTGGAAACTGACTAGGTGTAAATATACAACTTCTATAGATACTATCAGCGCCTCTTATGACTGCAGCGTCTGCAATATTCTTAAGCTGAGTTTGAATGCGAATCGTGTTACCAAAATCAATTACAAGTCCTGTAATGATAATAAAAATCGGTAACAAAATAACAAACAGGACACTGATAGAGCCTTGTTGATTTTTAATTTCTTTATTCATAGTACATTGAAGTCTCTGCATTTGAATCAATTTGATCAAAAGCAATAATGCCGATGTTATTGAATTTTATATTGACGGTTAGGTAGCATGCAGGATCAGGTTCACAGTTTGCCGGCGTGGATGAAACAATAATTATGGGGGTCTTGGAACTATCCAACGAAATTAATTTACCATCTGTAAATTGTTTAGCAATACAAGCAGCCGTTGTTTCCGCATGTGCACTGGACCCATCGGTATCAACCATAGTTGATTCACATAAAGGGGGAAGGTTTGTGAAGCCTTCGTCAGTAATAACTGAATTAACACCGGCTCTTACTGCAGTTTTGGATGCTTGCTCTAGAATGATTGAATTATAAAGCACAAAACCAAAGGAAATTATGCCAAAGGTAATAAGGATGAGTATAGTACTAAGTAAAGCGAATTCTACAATAGCTGCGCCTTCATTTTTTTTTTGGTAGGCTTTAAGTAGATTAATATTTTTCATTATAGCCCCCCTTTCACCATAATAACTGTTGGTCCTAGGATGATAATAAGCAGAGTTGGAAACATAAAAATAATTAATGGGATGAGCATTTTTGTCGCCACTTGAGCTGCTTTCTCCTCCGCAATTTGTAATCTCTTACCCCTAATGATATCAGCTTGAATTCGAAGAGCTTCACCTAAGCTAGTTCCCATTTTTTGTACTTGGGAAAAAATATTTAAAATGGCAGTCAGGTCATCATCTTGCACACGAACACCCAAATTTTTGAGTGAACTATCTCGGCTTACTCCAGAATTAATTTCTAGCATAGTAATCTTTAACTCCACCGCAAAGCAAGCAGAGGTTCGAACAAGCTCTTGAGTAACCCTGTTCAGCGCTGCATCCAACCCCATCCCTGCCTCAGTACAAATTACAAGTAGATCTAGAAAATCAGGTAAAGCGCGTCGAATATCAGCCTTCCTTGTTAAAATACGCCTAGAGATAAATATTTCAGGTAGAAAGTATCCTAAGGAAGCCAAGCTTATTAGAATAAGGAGCTCTATCGGGAGCGTTAATTTAGTGTTGATAATCAAAAGAATAAGGTATCCGACTACAGGAAGGCCTAAAAAAAGCAAACTCTTGATGGCATAAAATATTTTGATGTGACTATTTTTTCTAAATCCCGCTTGAAGAAAACGGAGTCTTAGTTGGGAGGTCTTCCAATTCTTATCTGGAACTGAGAGTTGAGTGAGTACGGAAAATATTTTTTTCCAGTTATTTTGTGCAAGATCTGTAACATCATTATAAAGATCAGCATTACCAACATGAATAGGCTGCTCAATGCGATTAAGTATCTTTTTTAAATTTCTATTTTTAAAAAATGCTCTACAAAACTCAAATAACACGATAAAAAAAACAAAATTAACAGCAGCAATAAGATAAATATGAATGTTTTCCATTTACACATCTACCTTGGCAATTTTTTGTGCCCAAGCATAACCTATAAGGACGCCAGCAATAGAAATTTTAAGCAACATAATCCCTTGCTCATCCTCCCATAACTTACTAATGTAATTGGGGTTAATAAAATAAAAAGCTATACCAATAATAACTGGCAGGGCGCTTAGTATATAAGCTGACAACCTCCCCTCTGCACTCAACCCCTTAACTTTTCCATCGAGTTTAAATCGATCACGCATAGTTTTACTGATACCTGCTAATAGCTCAGATAAATTGCCCCCAGATTCTCGCTGAATCATAAGAGAGGTTATGAAAAAGTTAAGCTCTTCACTTCTAACTCGAAAACCCAAATTAGCCATACTCTCCTTAAAATCTAATCCAAAGTTAATCTCATCAAAAGCTTGTCTAAATTCTGATGCAATAGGTTCTGAACTATCGTTAGCTGCTTGACCTATTGCAGTCACCAGACCATTGCCAGATCTTAAGGCTCTACTAATATAATCCAAACAATCGGGAAGTTGTTCATTGAATTTTTTAATTCGTGAAGTCTCTTTCAACCTTAGGAAGAAAATAGGAAGTATGATTGAAAAAACACATAATCCTGCCGTAAGAAACCATGGTTGATTGAGGTAGAGCATCAAGCTTAATGATGAAAAAAGTAATAAAATGATTACCGTTAAAATATCTTGGACTGAGCTTTTTATACCAGACCTAACAATCAACGTCTCTAGTATTTGGACCCAATTCCAATTTGTACTTTTGAGATAAAGATTTAAAGGGCTATTTGTGGTTCGATTCTTAAGGAGCCCACTAAGATATCCTTCGCCCTCTCTTACCTTACGGATTTCTTTAATATTTCTTGATAAGTTTTTAGCATTTTTAGAAAAAAACTTTTCATGAACCTTCATCACAAACAGCAGAAACAAAAAAATCGCGATGAAGATAACAGGAATCAGGAAGTATTCATTCACGATTCGTTCAGCCTTTCATTGAATAAGTTTTCATCGAATTTAATACCATAGGATTCTAGTCTTTTAACCAAGTTAGGTCTGACACCTGTTGCTTCAAAACTACCAACTATATTTCCGTTCTCATCAGTTGAAATACGGTTAAATCGATAGATCTCCTGAGAAGTAATAACATCTCCTTCCATACCTGTAATTTCATGGATACTATTTAATTTACGTGTTCCGTCACCTAAACGTGAGACTTGAATAATGATATTTACAGCGCTTGAAATTTGTTGGCGCATACTTTTAGCAGTTTGATTAACGCCACCTAAACTCATCAAGTTTTCCATTCTAGAAAGTGCTTCACGAGGATTATTTGCATGAATTGTGCTCAATGAGCCATCATGGCCTGTGTTCATAGCCTGAAGCATATCGATAATTTCTTCACCTCGAATCTCACCAAGTACAACACGATCAGGACGCATTCTTAAACAGTTTTTTACACAAGCCCTAAAAGTAACCTCTCCTTTACCTTCAATATTTGGAGGCCTGCTTTCCAATCGAATAACATGATCTTGCTGCATCTGAAGCTCAGCGGTATCCTCAATTGTAATAACTCTCTCATTATGAGGAATAAAACCTGACAAGATATTTAAAAGGGTAGTTTTACCTGAGCCTGTTCCACCCGAAATAATGATATTTGTTTTTGCCTTAACCAAACCTGAAAGAAATTCAGCCATCGCTTGTGTCAGCGTATTTTTTTTAATTAGATCTTCCATTTGCAAAGGAACCACTGAAAATTTACGGATTGAGATCGCAGGTCCATCAATAGCAATCGGGGGGATAATGGCATTAAAACGAGATCCATCTTCTAGTCTTGCATCCACCATCGGAGTTAGCTCATCAACACGACGACCGACTCGTGAAACTATTTTATTAATAACTCTAAGAAGATGCTTGTCATCACTAAAGCGATCATTCGTTAGAATGATTTGACCTTTCTTTTCAACATAAATTTGATCACTTCTGTTGACCATAATCTCTGATATTTCTGAATCTGATAAAAGATGTTCAAGCGGGCCTAGACCTAAAATATCGTCTTGAATATCAGTTGTTAACCTCGCCCTCTCTGAATCGTTAATAGCATATTGATATTTATTGCATAACTTATCCACCAGACCCTTTATGGCATTCCTGACACTTGAATTGTCTTTTTCGTCTTGAACTGCTTTAAGGTTAAGCTCATTAATAATTTCAGTAAAAAGCTTATCTTTAATCTGATAATAGTGCTCATTAATAGATTCCTCCATTAAATTTGGCTTGATTTGTTGAGACTCTGAGGGTTTTTTTTTCTCATCGACCGCCTCTTTCTCATTCACTTGAAGCTGTTTATTTAAATCATCTGATTCAATTTTTGCTTTTAAATTCCACATAACGCCCCCTTTAATCTATATGTAATAAAAGTAGAATGAATCACCTAAATGTTATTTTTTTTACTATTTAAGTTCTTTTAAACAAATTTCTCCAAATAGTTTTATTTTCAAGCTTATTACTATGGTTACCTGACCATTTCTGAGAAAATCCGACAATTTTTTTTGCAAGCTTGCAGGACGGATCAATCCTAATTGCCGGTTTTGACTGAATAAGTGATTCATTGATGGTATTGTTATCAAAGGGTATAAAAAGATCTATTTTTTTATCGAGCGCTACTTCAATATGACCTGTTGTGATATCTTCATTTACTCTAGATTCATTCTCAATCAGCGCTATCTTTTCCGGCATAACCTTATTTTGCTGAAGTACATTGATTTTTTGGTTACAAACCCTGATTGAGGCGAGGCTATCTGATAACACCATAAAAATATGATTACATGACTGAATGATATTTAAGCTAACCGGATCAAAATTTGAGCTAAAGTCTAAAACTACATAATCATAAAAATCTTTAAGTCTTTCTATGACGCGCTCATAGTTTTCTAATTTCATAGTCATGATTTTCTGAAAATTCTTAGCTGACGGTATAAAGTGAAGGTTAGTATTTAGCCGTTGCACCATTGACTCAATCAAAACCTCATCGAGCCGATCGTAAGAATTTACAAAATCAGTTAAGTCAAAAACATTTTGGGTTTGGGTTAGATACATATCAGCATCACCAAAAGGGATAGCCATATCGATAATAACAACACGTTTCATGCTATTTTGACTTAGTGCACTGGCGAAGTTTGTTGCCATTACCGTTGCGCCGTCACCTCCTTTAGATGACATCAACCCAAATACCTGGCGACTATGAGTTTTATTTTTAAGAAAATTCTCCTGAGTATTCTTAAAATCACTAATTTCCTTAATAATCGTTTGGGTATCATCAAGTGTGATAATGTCATTTATTCTCAAGTCAATACACTTAAGTAATAATGTTGATTTTGGATCGTAAAGGTGGAGCACTATCTTAACTTTTTGATATTTATCTTTAAGTTTAGCAATATCCTCAACGACGCTGACCTTATTATCACAACCGTAGATAAAAAGCATATCTGTATCATGTTCACTTAAATATTTTTTGAGGGATGTAACGTTCAAGTGAACCTGCTTAAGGCTTATATCAGGCATACTTTTAACAATACCTTGTATGTCAGAACTTGTTTTTAAGTTATGTTGTTCTGCTCTCCATTCCTTCATATAATTGATAACAATATTCATTATTATTCGCCCATAGGTGGCTCTATAGTTTTGGTACTACTAACGCCTTCAGTATTAATTTCTTCATAAGCAGGTTTGGTCTCTAAGTTATTTTGAGGTACCTTCATAGTATCAATATTGTATTGAATTGATTGTCCAAAATTATCATCAAAATTATTGGTCTTGTGCTCCGCTGCTGCACACCCCAGCATTAAAAAAACTGTTGAAAGTATTGTTATTTTTTTCATTAATATCTTCCTCCAAATGGGTTGAAGTTTTGATTAGAATGAAAAGTTGAATCTTTATTATCAGATTCATCATTAGCTAATGTGTCTGGCAATTTTTTATTAGATTTTGCTTTTCCCTCAATCTGACCTTCAAGAAAGAATTCTTTTGTATCGGGTGCAAGAACAAGATCTGTTGGTTTTTTTAGTTCATCTTGGGTGGATTTCACCAGAGAAACTTTGATAAGCACCACAAGCTCTGTTTGCACCTTATTAGATGACTGGTTTCTAAATAATGCACCAAATAAAGGAATATCTTTTAGGCCAGGCACTCCATTAATGGTGTTAATGGTTTGTTCATCTAACAACCCACCAATCATTAACGTATCGCCATTATTTAGTTGTACGGTGGTTGATACTGATTTAGTATCAAAAACAGGCAAGGTAGTTTCCTTTCCACCTGTAGATGAGCTTAAAGTTGAGGTCGAAAGTGATGAAACTTCAGGGGCAACCTTGAGATGAATTCGGCCACCATCCATAACGGTTGGTAAAAAACTAACTCCCACACCAAAATCTTCTTCTTGAAGCGAAACGCTTCCATTGCCCTGCGCTACTGGGATAAATGTTCGTCCACCCTTGAGGAATTTACCCTCTTGCCCACTCATTGTAACAATATTAGGTTTTGCAAGTACTCGCACCATGTTTTGTAACTCATCAGCAGAAATTGCAATATCAAGATTTCCGTTACTCATCAGTACATTAAGAAATAAATTCTCAGGAGAAAGTTTTGATGCAGCACCTGCAGCACCTGCAGCCCCAGCGCCTGCGGCGGATGAAAAAATTGAATAACTGGTGCTTCCTGAATGATGTGTACCTATTTTTGAGCCAAATTGTTCAAGAAGAGACTTATCAACAGATGCAATTACAACCTCCAAAAGTACCTGCTGAGGATCCTTAATTTTTAATAAATTAATAATTTGGCTTTCATTGCCTGTGTCAGCTTTAATCAGCAAAATATTGCTAAGGTAAGAGTTTGTTATATCAACCACAGCTTTTGCTTTTAAGGTATCAGAGATGCTACCAGATAGAGCTATAGTGCCTGCAGATGAGCTGATGATAATTCCATCCTCATCAGGCAATTCAAGCTTGATGAGGTTTCTAAGCTCTGCAAGGTCGTGCTCAACCTTTATATTAATTATTTTAGTTTGACTATTCTCATACCAAAGTAAAAGGTTAGTATTTCCAACATTTTTACCTAACAGGTAAATTTGTCGATCACCTATGCGTTTGAAGTCAGCTATCATGGGATTTCCTATCGCTATTCTTGTGATTTTAGATTCAAGTTTGACGATTTGGGCTTTCCCTGCATAAAGAGCGACCTCTTTATCTTTAGAGACTTTAATTTCATCTTGCAAAGCAAAGCTGAATATTGCATACGAACTAAATGTAAGAGATAAAGCTATCTTGATCAAAAACATGAGTATTTTATGTTGAGTTATTTTCATCATAGTAACCACCTTATGAACCTTTTGCCTTGGTCACCTGAATCTCTAATGCTCGAATTTCTGTGACGTCAGAATTTGGTTTCTTAATTTGTTTTTTTTGTATGGGTTTCACACTGGGTTTTTTACTAACTATCTGGGTGGTTTTAATATTATTTTTTATTGCAATTAAATCCTGCATAGAAACACCTTTCGATACCTCAACATTTGAGTCGAGTTTGTTTCTGAGGGCTAGAGAGAGAGTTCCTATTGACCTTGTAAGATCTAGTTTTTCTGCCTCCAATGGAGTAAGTTCTAAAGTCACAGCCTTAACCACGATGGGCTTATTAGCAGCTACATTAGTTGCTTGTGCTACTGCAAGAACCTTAACGTGACTTAAAACAACTTTGGATACAGATGATTTATTTCTCTTTATATTTGCAATGATATCTACATAGCTGCCAGGCAGTGCAAAACCAGCAACTCCAATAACATCATTCACCCTAACCGTTATAGCACGCTTTCCAACCTCAATTAGTGATTCAAGTCCAGCTTTTGAACCAACTGGAGCTAAATCAATTTCTAGGATAGGTTCATTAGGGTAAATTTTATCTTTAACGACACGACCATGAAGTGATTTAATATCTTGGAATGATCCCATGGGCACATGACCTTTAGGCCATTCAACGAACTTAATATTTTTATTATGAATAACCTCACCTGGACCAACAGGATTTAGTGCGACTATTATTTTAGGGCCAGGATCTGTCTTGTTAAAATCCAAAAAACTCACAATGAAGAGTGTGGAAATTAATCCAATAAGTAAAGATATAATATTTGTTAATGTAAACTTCATTCCAAAATCCTATTATTAGTGTTCTATAGTAAATGTAGAATGAAAACTGAAAAGGTTATTTATTTATTTTAAAAAAATTGAAAAAATATTTGGATACCAAGGACGACCTAATTAGTAATTAGAACAAAAAAACTCACCGTTGACTTCGGATTTATTAGTCGATTCTAGAGTTAAAAACCTTCATTAGAGATTAAAAAGAAGTGGTGCCCTCGGCACGATTCGAACGTGCGACCCTCCCCTTAGGAGGGGGATGCTCTATCCCCTGATAACTACCCTAACCTATTGTTTTAGTTACATTTTAATCAATGATTAATGTGTACTGACAAGTGTATTTTAGTGT
>Ga0115560_1002031_pt1 | contig 13643 bp, 10 predicted proteins | sample COGITO_mtgs_1105_5_FD_87278 | JGI IMG/M metagenome (GOLD analysis project Ga0115560, IMG submission 87278) | Pelagic marine microbial communities from North Sea - COGITO_mtgs_110509 | ecosystem: Environmental > Aquatic > Marine > Epipelagic | place: Germany:Helgoland, sampling site Kabeltonne... | reverse complement strand
TAACGCTAGTGATGAACTCGAAAATTCCCGGGCTGGAAACCAGAACTCAGCCGGTGAAGATGCATTTTCGTTATGCGACGACGTTCGGTTCCAATACGCCGGAGGCGTATGAACGCTTGATCTTGGATGCGATGATTGGCGACAGCACGCTGTTCATTCGTGGTGATGAGACGGAGGCGTCCTGGAAATTGGTCACCCCGATTCTGAAGCATTGGAAAGAGTGTGGTCAAAACGGACTGGCGGAATATGCCGCTGGCTCTTGGGGGCCGCTGGAGAGTGAGCGTCTTCTGTGGGAGAAGGGCCATCAGTGGCGCCGATCGGGTTGAAGCCCGAAAGAGTAACTTTTTTACCGAGATAAACGATTATGGCCGATTTAATTAATGCGCTTCCAGGGCTTGCACTGCCTGTTGGAGAGGTGACGAGTCGGCTCGCGTCGATGTGGGAAACCGGACCTTCCAGTACGCAGTTGGAGTTCCGTGCTTCGCAGATGAACGTAGTCCTGCACTTTGGTCTGGATGTGACTCCGGAGGACGCGCGCGAACGCTTCGATGCGCTGATTCGATTTGCGCAGCGCTATCCAAGCCGTATTATTGTGCTGTGTCCGACACGGGAGAGTCTTGATGGCGCGATGGAGAGTAAGCTGTTTAGCCAGTGTTATATCGGCAAATCGCATCGTGAGATGTGTTGTTGTGAGGCGTTGTTGCTCAGTTATAAACCGGAGGACTTCGGGTATTTGGGCAATCAGGTTTCGATTTGGCTGGAAGGTGATTTGCCGACGTACCACTGGTTCAGCGGTGTGCCAGCGCAGCGGATTGAAAAGTATCTTAATAACCTGTTGCTGAGCGTGCGCCGTTGCATTTACGACAGCTCGATTGAAGCCGAGGATCTATCGCAAGTTAATTGGCCGGATCGCGGGCGCGTGCGTGACTTGGCGCAGGCGCGCTTATTGCCGATTCGGCAAGCCATCGGCCAGTATATGAGTGGTTACTCGATTCAAAGTCTTTGCCAAGGCTTGAAGTCGGTGACGGTGACGCATTGCGCATCGATGTCGGGCGAGGGTGCGCGACTGCTCGAGTGGGTCCAATCTTGTTTTGAGGATTGTGACCAGAGTGGGGAGTGCTCGTCTGCGGGTGGCGAGTTCCAAGCCATACAATGCGATGCGTCCGGCGAAGCCTGCTCGCTCTCGCTCGAGCTGACTTACGAGGACGAGCGATTTTTTAAATGGCGAAAATGCCCGAACGGTTCTCTCGGGGAAATTGAAGCTTATTTGGGTAAATCCGAAGAGACGATCCCGGCCCGTGTAAAGCCCTTGGCGTACGAGCAGGCCCTCGCCGAAGCTTTCTTCTTTTAGGCGGCGCTGTTGGGCGCCGTTGCGTGGCTTTCGGCATCGCTGCTTGATTGTCAACAGTCGTAGCGAGCGGGTTAATCCCGCAATTGCCGCGCATGCACCGCTTCAGCAAGCGCAGCTGGGGCTTTGGTGTTCTAGCATCTTGGTGAAAGCATCCGCGCGGTGCTCTGGCAGTAAACTCTGCCACGGACACGCACATGCATCTCACCCATCCCGCAGGCGGGGTTTAAGTCACCCAGGTGGCAACGCAGACGTAATGCAACTTTGGGCGTATTATCGTCACCATTGGTGGCGTGCAGCTTCAGTAAGCGCAGTCAGCATCGCCTCGGTGCCTTGCCGTTGCGATTGCGTTGCTCTGCTAGTCGATGCGCTTTTTTACTGCGCTAGTCGATGGCTCAGGGGCGAAGTGCGTCCAGCGCGGCTAGCACATCCGCTGCTTGATCGCTGGTGGCAGCACTTAAGTCGCGCCACACCAGTTTGCCAGATTGGAAAATGTAAGCATGGCGGCTGAAGCGGTACTTTCCGAAGGCTTTGCTGACTTCTTTATTGCTGTCGGCGATGAGGGTGAAGGGCAGTGCGTGTTTGTCGCGGAAGCGCTGCTGCGTTGCCGCGCTGTCGACGGAGACACCGAAGATCTTGACGTCGCGCGTCTGCAGTTCGTCCCATGCGTTACGCAGGCTGCAAGCCTGTTTAGTGCAGCCTGGAGTGAACGCCTTGGGGTAGAAAAAGACCACGCTGGTACCTTGATTGAGGGCGGCGCCGAGGTCGATGGTGGCGCCTTGGTGGTCGATCGCGGTGACCTGCGGGGCTGAGGCACCGAGTTCCAGCGGCTTTGCGCTAAGAATGCCTGTGAACAGAGAGAAGAGCATGACTGGTATAAGTTTGTGGATCATGTTAGATAGGAGATTTTAAATTTGAGGGGCTTGGCGGCGGCGTCTGGTTGCGGCGCTGCGAGTTACTGCTTGTCCCGCTCGACAGACCAGACGGTCGAGACGCGTGAGACATCGGCCAGTTTTTGCGTGGTGCGTTCCAGGCGATTGGCTAGCGTCTTGAGGATTTTGATGGCGATGTCGGGATGTTCACTGATAAGGGTTTCGATGTTGCCAGTTTCATATTTCGTCACAGTGGTCCGGGTGCGGGCTTTAACCGTGCAGCTTCTCGGTTTTCCCAGAATGTCACCCATTTCGCCGAAGATGGTGCCGGGGTACATCAGAATGTTGAGCAGAATGTCGTCTTTGTAGACCTCAACCGCGCCTTTCTCAAGTATATAGAAACCGGAGCCGATATCATCTTGCTTGATGATAGTTGCTCCCGGGCGATGCTCTTCTTGAATGTGCACACATTGAGTTAATTCAGGCTTCTTTTTTAGGCAAGCTCTCCGTTCGATCGAATGGTCAGCGGAATTACCTTTTCAACTCTTGAATCAAGCCGTTTGCTGGTGGCGAATGATCTCCAAAGATTTAGATGGATTATAAGAAGCATTTTGACTGGGTTGCCGAGCATGACGATGGCCCGCGGAGCAAGCAGCGCGGTTTTCATGCGCAGGTGCTAGGCAAATTGCGGCATCATATTCAGCCGGGGGCACGCGTCTTGGAGTGGGGCTGTGGGCGTGGTGATTTGCTCAAAGGCTTGCAGCCTGCGCGCGGTTTGGGCGTCGACCTCAGCCCGCGCATGGTTCAGCAGGCGCAGGTTCGTAATGCCGGCGATGGGGTTGAGTTTCGCGAAGGTGACATCGCTACGGATACGATTGATGAAAAATTTGATGCGATCATTTTGGATTTTCTTTCGGGGTATTTGAGCGATGTGCAGCAGAGCTTGGAAAAGCTGCATGCATCGTGTCATCCACGAACGCGTATTTACCTGACTTCACTGAATCATCTGTGGAAGCCCTTGTTCGCCGTGGCGCAACCGCTTGGCCTGGTGTTGAAACAGCCACCGAGTAATTGGCTGTCTAGCAATGATTTGATCAATTTGTTAGAGCTGTCCGGATTCGAAGTGGTGAAGAGCGGCACCGAGCAGCTGTTTCCATTTCAGGTGCCCCTATTGAGCGGTTTGTTGAACCGCTTTGTCGGGCGCCTGCCTGTTTTTCGCGAGATGGGCGCGTCGTTGTTTATCGTCGCCCGCCCGGTTGCAAGGCCGGTGATTGAAAGTGAGATCAGTTGTTCAGTGGTGTTGCCCGCGCGCAACGAATCGGGGCACATCAAGGACGCCTTGGATCGAATCCCCGTGCTGGGGCAGAAGACCGAGCTGATTATCGTCGAGGGCAATAGCACGGATGACACGTGGGCTGTGATCGAGCGCGAAGTCGCCGCCTATCAGGGGCCCTTGGAGGTGTCTTACATGAAGCAGCCTGGCAAGGGCAAGTGGGATGCCGTGTTTGCGGGCTTCGCCGTGGCGCGCGGCGATGTGTTGGTCATACAGGACGGCGATCTGACCGCACCGCCCGAGGACCTGCCGAAATTTTACGCCGCGATTGCCAGCGGGCGGGCGGAATTCGCCAACGGCAGCCGTCTGGTGTATCCGATGGAGTCCGAGGCGATGAAGCTGCTAAACTTTTGCGGTAATAAGTTTTTCGCCTTGGCGCTGAGTTTCGTAGTCGATCGGCCGATCAAGGATAGCCTGTGTGGCACGAAGATGCTGCTGCGCAGCGATTACAAGCGGCTGTTGAAGCGCATTGAAGCGTTCGGCGAGTTTGATCCGTACGGTGACTTTAACCTGATCTTCGGCTCGGCCTTATTGGACCTAGCCATTCGTGATGTGCCGGTGCGTTACAAGGACCGCGCGTATGGCGATACGAATATCTCACGCTTTTCGGGGGCCGCTTTGCTGTTGCGAATGACGTGGTTCGGTTTGCGTAAGCTGCGCTTCCACAAGTAACGCGCCCGTACTTCGATTTTTCGGACCTCAGATACGTGTGGTCTCAAGGCTCAGCATCTGGGTGAAGCAGCGCTGTGGTGGTGAATATGAGTGCAAGAGCCCGTTGGAGGGCTCTTGCATCTGCATGGAGAAAGGCGGCGCCTTCTATTCAACCTCACGGAACTGGATCGTATCGACGATCTTTTTTCCGGCAATGACATTGGTCACGACAACCATCTTCGCGCCCTTGTCTGCCCAACCTCGATTTTTTAATGCCTCGAACGCATTTTGAATGGTGCGCTCTGGATCGTTATCATCAAATTCCATGAAGAAGGGCTCGACACCGCGCATCAGCAGCAGCTGGCGGAACAGTTCTTGGTTGTCGGTGAAAGCGTAAATCGGCACACCTGCGCGGAGGGAGGATAGCTTCTGAGTGAGCAATCCGCGGCGGGTGAACACCACGATGCCTGCATCATCAATCTCGGTGGCCAGGTAGGCCGCCGAACGAAGCATTTTCGATTTCGGGCTTTTGAGTGCAAGGTCCCCGCGAGGCGCGGTGCAATCTTCCATTTCCATCCGGTCTGCGATGCGGTTGATCGTCTCGACGCATTCGACTGGATACTTGCCCACTGTGGTCTCGCCGGAGAGCATCACGCAGTCAGCTTGTTCACGAATCGCATTGGCAATGTCGGTGACTTCCGCGCGGGTTGGGATCGGCGAATCAATCATTGATTCGAGCATGTGCGTGGCGACGATGACCGGCGTTGTGTTTTGAATACAAGTGTTGATCGCGCGTGACTGAATCAGGGGCAGGTCCTCGAACGGGCACTCGATACCGAGATCGCCGCGGGCGACCATCAGGCCGTCGGAGGCCTTGATGATGCCTTCGAGGTTGGTAATCGCCTGTTGGTCTTCGATTTTTGCAATAACTTTAGCTGGCGAATTTTGCTCGGCTAAGTAGTTGTGAAAAAGGTCTAGATCGGCTGGTTCACGCACGAAAGATAGGGCGAAAAATTCAATGCCTTCTTCGATGCCGACATCGACATCGCCGCGGTCCTTCTGGGTCAGGGCAGGCAAGTTTACGCGTACACCCGGTAGGTTGATGTGGCGGCGGTTGCCGATTGGGCCGGGAATGATGACCTCAGTGCGTACCCGTTGCCCTTCGAGGCTGAGGACTTTCAGGCGGATTAAGCCGCTATCCACCAATACGGTGTCACCGACTTTAATGTCGTTGGCAAGTTCGGGATAGTTGACATCGACACGGCGCACGCCGTCTTCGCCGATACCGCCGATGCCTTCGCCGTAGGTGAAGTCAAAGGTTTCCCCTTGCTCCAATTCGAATGTTTCGGGTACGTCACCGGTGCGGATTTCCGGGCCTTTGACATCCATCATAATCGCGATCTGGCGGCCGACGCGATCGCAGACCTTGCGCACGCGGCGGATGATTTCGCGGGACCACGCATGGTCCGCGTGTGCCATATTGATGCGGCAGATGTCCACTCCTGCGTGAATGAGGCGCTCTAGGGTCGCTTCGTCTTGTGTGGCGGGGCCGATCGTAAAGATGATCTTGGTTTTGCGGTAAGGATTTTTCATGCGGTGGAGATCTATAAAGTTGCTATTAGCATTTCGCAGTGGCGGAAGTGTCAAGCTTCGGGTCGACCACATTGATGGTGAATGTGCTGTCGCTTCCTGAGAGGTTGGCAAACTTATTCTGGACAAGCTCGACGGTGTTGCAGTCTTTGCTGAGGTGGGCGAGATAGACCACGCGCACCTGTGAGCTGCCGTTCAGGCTCTTTAGGATCTCGTAGCAGGCGTCATTCGAGAGGTGGCCGTGGCGCCCTCTGATGCGTTGTTTGGTGGACCAGGGGCGCCTTTCGTCACTCTCTAGTAATGCTTCGTCGTAATTGGCTTCCAGTATTAGGGTATGGACGGAACTGATGTGTTCTTTGACGTGTTCGGGGACGTATCCTAGGTCGGTGACCCATGCGAGGCTTTGGGGTGGCGAAAATAGGTCGCCTTCTTCGCCCCAATGGAAGGTGTAGCCAACTGGATCGTAGGCGTCATGCGGGATAGAAAAGGAACGCACCGCGACGTCGCGAAATTTAAAGGCCGTGCCCGTTTGGAATACCTGCCAATTGACTTTCTTGACTAGTTTTGACTGCACTGCATCTGCTGTGTCGCGATTGGCAAATACTGGTAAATCGGCTCGTTTCGCCAGGCCGCGGATGCCCTGCGCGTGGTCGCCGTGCTCGTGAGTTAGAAACACCGCGTCAATCGTATCGACCGACTCGCCGATCGCTGCGAGCATCAGGCCGATGCGCTTACCTGAGAAGCCCGCATCAATCAGGATTTTACTATTGCCGGTGCGGAGCAATGAACAGTTACCATTGCTGCTGGAACCTAAGATCTGGAAATCGGTCGACATGGGCGAGGAGCATTAGCAGGCGCGCCCTGATCGGCAAAGCATTTTTCGGCACTTGCCAATTCGCCCAATACTGCTTTTTCTGCTGGTGTTCGACAATGATAGACGACGAATCAGATTCTCTAGTCGCTCACAGGCAATTTGTTATGAGTGTGCTGGTGGCTGGTTCGCAACCGGGTTTGACGCATGAAAAATAAAAACAGCATTCCATCGCAGGATCAACTGACTTCCCCCGCCGCGAAGCCAGTCAAATTTTATGATCAGAATTTCGTCCTGACCGACGAATATCGCGCTGCCCTGCCAGATATGCAGAACGCTGACGCCCAGCAAATCTTTGGTGCCAATGTGCCGATCCTCAAGGTCGGTATCTCTAACTTTAAGCTACCGCTGCGCTACATCACCTCGACGTCAGATACGCAGACGCTCGAAACTTCGGTGACCGGCACCGTGTCGTTGGAAGCGAATCAGAAGGGTATCAATATGTCGCGCATCATGCGTGTCTTTTATACCTTTCAGGAGCGTATTTTTACGCCCGATCTGTTGCAGGAAATCTTGTTGCGGTATAAAACTGAGGTTCTCGCCCATCGCGCTCAACTGAAGTTGGATTTCGAATACCCAATTCTCAAGCCCAGCTTGCGCAGTGGTCTTGAAGGTTGGCAGTATTACAAATGTGCGTTCGAGGGCAAAGTCGACGAGCTGGATCGCTTTCGTAAATACATCCACTTCGATTTTATCTACTCGTCCGCTTGTCCGTGCTCGTCTGAGCTGTCTGAGCATGCACGCGAGAGCCGTAGTATTTACGGCATCCCGCACTCGCAGCGCAGTACCGCACGTGTCAGCGTGGAAGTCGCCGAAGGTAAGTACCTCGCGATTGAAGAGATTCAGCAGATTTGCCTTGAGGCGCTGAAGACCGAGACGCAAGTGATGGTCAAGCGTGAGGATGAGCAGGCCTTTGCTGAAATGAACGGAGCCTTTACCAAGTTTGTCGAAGATGCTGCCCGTCTCCTGTATGAGCAGCTCGACGCAGAGGTTCGTGTGGTTGATTTTCAAGTCGCTTGTGCGCATCTCGAGTCCCTGCACTCGCACGATGCCGTGGCTGTGATCAATAAAGGTGTTCCCGGCGGTTTTACCGGACATTTTGAAGATTTTAAGGGCTTAATTCGATAAGTGCTGTAATTTGGGCGGGGCTGTTACGTTGTTTAATGACGTACATGTCACTTAATCGTTACAAAAAAGCCCCGCAATTGGAACTCAGGATGCTCTAGTGTAATCCTGAGAGCTTCCATTTTATGTCTACTTTAGTTTCAGAATCATCCGGGCAGTCGCCCGAAGAACGATTCGACGTCGTCGATGCCGAAGATTCGGTTCTGCGCAACGAATCCCGCGCGGTTGTCCACCGCGATAATCTCATGCACCGCGCGGTGCACGTGTTTGTTTTTAATGCCGCTGGGCAGCTATATTTACAGCGTCGTTCGTTGAGCAAGGATTCCGCGCCCGGTAAATGGGTGAGCTCATGTTCCGGACATGTCGACAGCGGCGAGGTGTATGACTATGCCGCTCTGCGCGAGCTTCGCGAGGAGATCGGCCTGGATGCGTCGGGCAACTTGGAGCGTGTGTTCAAAGAAACGCCGTGCAAGCAGACCGGCTACGAATTTGTCTGGGTCTATCACTGTCAGTCGGAAGGGCCGTTCACGCTTGATCCCGTGGAAGTGTGTGATGGCAAGTGGATCGAGCTCGACGAGCTGAATGCATGGATCGAAGCAAGCCCGCGCGACTTTGCATGGTCCTTTACCCATTTGTGGGCTAAATATCAGGCGCTGTAGTGCTGCGGGCATTCAGGGCTGCTTTCGAGGTTGCGGCGGACCCTGCGTCAGTCGATGCGCCTGCCGGTCACGGCAGCGCTTTGCTGAGGAAGCGAACATCCAAGTCGGCCGAACCGGTCAACACCGGCTGGAAGAAGATCAACAGAGAGCGATGGTTCGACTCAAAGTGATATCTTTTGGTCATGGCTTGGAGCAGTTCTTGGCCGTTCAACCCACGCATCCACAGATTCAGCGCGATGCTCTCCTGAGCCCGAAATACGCGAGACGCCCCGTGCCCAATATGGATGCGGGTGTTCTCCATTAGGCCATCGAGTATTTTTCCAGATAGATTAAGAAAGACCAATGAGTTGTTTGGTAGGCTGTTGTATGAATCATCGAATGGATAGATCAGATATTTTGGATGCTGTGCAGGGTTCTGTTGGTGGCGTGGGTTGTTGATGAACACCAACAGCCACTGATTCGATTCCTTGGGCAGCGTCACACTGCCTACGGGAGTAGATGTTTGCGTGTTGTAGAATTGTAACATGCTGACTCCTGTGAACTGATAAGGTCCGGTGCGGCTGAGGGTGTGTGTCGAGATCGCAACCGGCGGCACTGGCTGGATGCCTGCTGCGATCGCAGATGGATCGACGGGGATGAAGGCGACATTGCGAAGCGGATATTGACCATATACGTTAAACTCGATCTCTCGGATCACTTGCGCGTGCGTAAAATGAAGCGCTGCGAGTTGAACGAATAGGCCGACGAGCGTGAGTATTTTCATAGTTCGGTCGCTGATAGCCAGCGGGTGGCGAGTCGTTTGAAGGTTCGTTCCGTTGGGCCAGTGGTTGCGGTGGGATGCGCCGGGGTGGGGCAGCGTTGCAGGGTGGCTTCCAGAGTCGCGGATGCCAGTTCTTCGCCCGTTGGTGAAAGGCAAATGCCGCGTGCCCGTATTTTGAAGGTATCCGAGCGCGGTGACAGCATGGGCCCGATGGCGGTCATAATGTCTGCTTGGGTGAGGAACCCGGGCGATAAATAATCGATGTCAATCAGCTCGGCAGGGTCCCCGCGGGTGTGGTTGGTTTCCCATGAATGGTCCCATTGTTGGCGCCCGTTGCGGGTAAAGACGGTCGCGATTGCCTGCTCCATTAAACTGGCTTCGCTGCCGGGGGCGGCGGATAGAAAGTCTTCGATCGACAGGAACGGTTGTGCGCGTGCCTTGAGTCGTTCGACGATTTGACGGGCAAGGGCGTCTATTTGCTCGGCATCAAAGTGGCGCGTGCCTCTGCGGTAGAATGTGGCAGGGGCGACCGTTTCGGCGGCGATTGTCTGCGGAGTCGGCGGTGTCTGGTACGTTTCGGCCTGCGATTGTGAAAAACGCGAAAAAAACCGTGCTTGCGTGGCTTGCGCGGTCGTCAGGTTCGAGAGGTCTGAGGTGTTTTCAGGGTAGGCGAGGTAGTTCCAGTCATGCATCCGTAGGCTGCCGAGCGCCGCCTTCCAGGCGGCGGTCGAGGTCGAGTTGAGGTTGAAGCGATTGGCGACCATCAACTGGGTGGCTGGCAGGCGAGCGGCAGCGGGGTCGCTTGCCGCGGTCGCTTGCCAGTGTGTGAGCGACGCTGCGGGGCGAGCGAAGTCGTAGGCGATCAGGCCCGGGTTGGGCAGGCTGCGCGTCGGGTCGTAGCGGGCGGGGTCATCCTTGCGGCTGAAGCCGGATAAATAGTAGTGGTCGAACCAAGCCAGGGAGTTGATTGCGCCGGCAGCGCCCCAGCTGTTGCCGACTTGAAACGGTCGCTCGTTGTGGAAATACAAATGTTGCAGCGCTGCTAGGGCGAGCGGGCGTTGGCGCGGCAGTTCAAACAGCGGCGCGTCTTGCCATAGCTTGTGGAGATGCGGCGCACTGCGATCCCACAGGCGGCGGAAGATGGGGAAATGAATCGTGCCGTTGACGTTGCCGCCATAAATGGCTTCAGGGAGTGGCGAGGCCAAAGCGGAGGTGCCGTCCTTAACCGCAACGTATGCACTGCCGGTCTCGGCCAGTGGGTCAAAGTCGAGGTTCCAGTTGCGGTAGAAAGTAGGCCGCGGGTTGCGATGGTCGTGGTGCTTCAGCCACAGGCCGCGAAAGGCGTCGGGCGCATCGCGACTGAGATGCGGACCGCGGAGGATAATGTGATAGCCAAAGTTGGCGCTCTTGCTGGTTGCCGGGCGGGGTGTGGTCGAAATCGGCTCATAGGTGATGCCATCCATGTCGCACAGCAGTGTGCGCTGTCCGCGTGTGGGGTTGGTCGCAAAGAGTCGGATGCGCAGTGAGGTCGGTTCACTGCTTTCGAGTCGATGTGCGCTGTTGCCCGGCAAGTCGACATGTGTATCGATGCCGCGCGCGCCGCCGAGGGTGCGATTGTTGCGATTCCACTGTTTTGAGTCGGTGGCCGTCGATTCGTACGGTGAGCGGCCCGCCTGTTCATCGGCATTGACGCCGGTCCAGTTTTTGGAGCGCCCTGGCAGCCAGTCTTCGGTGGAATCATTTTTTAAGGTAATCACCATCGGGGAGTCCGGATCATTGGCGGCATAGCCAACGAGGCTCTGGAGGTCGATCTGTGCATGATTGTGCGATGTGCCCGCTGCTGTGCTGACCTGGACCGTCGGCAGGCCGTCGATTTCAAGTTCCAGGTCGAGCGGGTTGCCATCGCCGTCGAGCATGCGCAAGGTGCTGGTAAAGGGGTTCCACAGTTCGCAGAAAAAGCGCATCCGCAGGTAGAGGCGCTTGTCGGATGGGGTGTTCAAGTGAATTGAAAAGGCCATCATAATATTGGAAAGAATCGGCGTCACGGGGGTTGCAATCTGGCCGTCTCGCAGGGGGCCAATGTTATCCAAGCCGCGAAGAGGAGAATGCAGCCGGATTTGATCGACCGCGTTTTCTGTGCTTTCGAGCTGCTGCGCGTTTGCTTCTGCCAGTTCCAGGTAGGTGTCAAATCCGGCTGGCAGCAGTTCGGGGTAGAGCGAGAGGTCGCGGAGCAGGCCGCCTTGATGGTTGGGCAAGACACTCGCCAAGACTCCAAGGCTGATCGGCGCGACTGCATGAAACGGCGCTTCTCCGTGGAAACGCGCGGAGTCGGGCGTAAAGTCCTTGAGGCTGAGCAACTGGCGAAGTGAGCACACCCGCTCTAAGTGGTCCGCATTCGCAGATGTGTTCCGCTGATAGGCCGGGAAGAGCTCTTCCAGTCCCTGTGAGGACGCCAACAGGCACTCCAGGTTTTCGGCGGCAGGCGCTGCGAGGTAGTTGGGCTCTGGGCGCGCATTCAAGGGCGGCCCTCCAACGCTGGCTTTGACGCCTTCGTCGCTCACCCACCAGGCGATTTTAGCACAGACGCGACCTTGCGCATTGAGGACTTTGACCGCCGGGGCGGCAACGTGTTGACTGATGTCGTTGCCTGCCGAGCCGGGGCCGACGAGCTGGATTAACTCGTCTGGCTGGTTGCCGAGGGGGGGATGGCTGCCAGAAACCAACCAATTCGGCTCGGCGCCCGGATCGCTGGTATTCCAGACCCCGGTCCAGCATCTGGCGGCGGGATCGTAGTTGCCGTCGCCGAGAATTTCGGCGCGGGCGGTCACCCGTGCGTCGTGCCCGGCAAACTGCTGTAATTCGCCGATCGCCAGCATTAGGGCCAAGCGCGCGGTCTCCTTGGCTTGTAACGTGTTGCGCTGGGTGCTGGCTGCGGCGCTCTCGACCCGCACCAAGGTGCTCATCGAAAGCAGTAAGAGCAACGCCAAGGCCATCATCGAAAGCGCCACTACCAACGCAAACCCTGCGCGCTGACTTGGGTTCGTCGCTCTGGGTGAGATGCTCATCGAGTGCAGACAAATAGCATTTATGGCTTTAAACGCGATAGCCTTTGGCGGTATTTATCGATTTTGCTGTCAAGTCGCGGCTTTGATGCGCAGAGCCGGCGTTGCCATCAAGCCTTGGCGGTCAAGTCGCGGCTGTGCGTGTTTGCCTCGACCTCTTGCGAAAAACCCTCAAGCTATTGGTTCGGCAATGGTATGTGCTTCATTTTTCAGTCCACTTGTCACGATGAGATGCCTTGCCGGGCGGAATCGCAGATTTTCCCATTCAGATTTGTCATGAAGATTAACCCAGTCCTTCGGGCGCTTGCGCTCTTTCTTACGCTCATGGTTACTGCGCTGCATGCGCAGGTGCCGCAGATCCTCAACTACTCGAGCCGTGTCGAGGTGGGGCATCCGCCGGTCAATTTCGATGGCGCCGGCGCGTTCAAGTTTGCGCTGGTTAATTCGATTTGCGGCACTGCTTATTGGAGTAACGATGGCACGAGTATTGCCGGCAGCGAGCCGAACGCGGCGGTGTCGCTGCAGGTGACCAACGGCCTTTACTCGGTGTTGCTGGGCGATACCACGCTGCCGAATATGGATCCCATTCCGAACTCGGTTTTCGCTAAGGCCGACCTGCGCTTGCGCGTGTGGTTCGATGATGGCGCGAATGGTTTTCGACTGCTGCAGCCTGATCAGCGTCTCTCTGTCGTCGGCCATGCGCTGGTGACCGGCAGCCTGCATGCCGGCAGGGACCTTGCCGCGGGCACCGTGGCGGGCTTTCGCGGCAATGGAGTGTGGCTCTTACACGCGAGTAGCAACACGGCCGTCTCGGAGTTGTCACTCAACTACCCAGTCCGCATCGCGGTGAATGGTCCGCGGGTGAAATTCGACGGCCCCGGCGCATTCAAGTTCGCATTGGTTGATACTGCCGGCAGCACCTGCTACTGGAGCAACGATGGCAGTAGTATGGCGGGCAGTGAGCCACTGATGGAGGTCACGCTGCCCGTGCGCCAGGGGCGCTTTTCGGTGTTGTTGGGCGATACCACGCTGACGAATATGACGCCCGTTCCGAGCCCGGTGTTCGCCAAGACTGATGTGCGGCTGCGCGTCTGGTTTGACGACGGCGCGCACGGTTTTCGGCGCCTCCAGCCCGATCAGCTACTCGCGGTGTCTGGCTACGCGACGGTGGCTGGCAGCCAGCAAATCGGGGCGGATATCGCCAGTTGCAAGGTGCCTGCTTTTCGCGGCGATGGTGTGTGGCTGACAAACATTCCCGCCGGTGCGATCGTGCCGAAGGAGCCCTCGTCTGTACCGGTAGGGATGGTGCGCATTCCGGCCGGGGCGTATGAGATGGGCGATCAGAGCGGCGACGGCTTATCCAATGCGGTGT
>Ga0115560_1002027_pt1 | contig 13659 bp, 10 predicted proteins | sample COGITO_mtgs_1105_5_FD_87278 | JGI IMG/M metagenome (GOLD analysis project Ga0115560, IMG submission 87278) | Pelagic marine microbial communities from North Sea - COGITO_mtgs_110509 | ecosystem: Environmental > Aquatic > Marine > Epipelagic | place: Germany:Helgoland, sampling site Kabeltonne... | reverse complement strand
GCAGTGGACCCAGCAAGGGACTTGGGTGGCCATTGAAGGCGGCGCGCTAACGACGGCGCAGACATCGGGTTTGGCTTCGGTGATAGAGTTGCAGCTCAAGGGTGCGCCTGCCGTGGTTGCGACCCTCGGTGTGCATCCAAATATGCCGACGGCGCTGCCGGCAATTTTTGCCCGTGTCGATGGGGCGACTCAAAAACGCATTGGTTGGATGGAGAAATTCGGCGAATGGAAGCACGTGACTCAAGTTGGCGACTGGCAAGAGGGCGGTATGGTCACTTGGGAGGTGGATGTGGCAGCAGCTGGTGATTATTATTTAGAGTTAACCTATCGTGGCGCAGGGCGCCTGGTGTGGGCGATCGAGACCGACGAGGGAACGACACTGCAAAATCAACAAGCCGGGACTTCGGGCTATCACACCTATCCGTTCGGAATCTTGAACTTTGCGACGTCAGGTAAGCACAGTGTTACAGTCAGCCTAGTCGAGGGTGATCCGGAATTAACCAGTCTCAAGTCGATCGGACTTGCGCCAGTTAATTGATCGCCTTGGTGGCACCACTTCGGTGGCGATTTAGAGCCCATACCATAAATGTAATGATGAAAAGAGTAGCTACAATTACATTTATTTTAGGATTAGCGTCACTGGCTTCGGCCGATGTCGTGCTACCTGAAATCATCGTTGGCCACGCTGAGGAACCTTTGATCGTCGCACATCGCGGCGCATCGCGGGATGCACCTGAGAATACGATTCCTGCCTTTCAGTTAGCGTGGATGCAAGGCGCCGATGCGATTGAAGCAGACTTCCATCTAAGCAAAGACGGGGAAATCGTCTGCTTCCACGATGCCGACACAGAGAGGGTCGCGGGCGCTCAACTGGTTGTTCGCCAATCAACCTTGGCTGAATTAAAACAGCTAGATGTCGGAGCAAGTCGCGGCGCGGCTTTCAACGGAACAAGAATCCCGACCATTGCTGAAGTTTTTGCGACGATTCCGGCAGGGAAGAAGATTTTTATCGAAGTAAAGTGCGGCGCTGAAATTATTCCCACATTGCTCAAACAGATCGATCAATCGGGCCTGACACAGGAGCAAATTGTTGTCATCTCCTTCAAGCAAGAGGTGATTCAGCAGCTCAAGACCCAAGCACCAGACATTAAGGCATCCTGGTTGTGCAGTTTCAATCAACAAGAAACAGGAGAGATCACACCGTCACTTACTGCGGTTTTGCAGACGTTGAAGCAGATTGAGGCGGATGCCCTTAGCTCGAACACGGCCGTGCCTGTGTCGGTCATCGAGGCAATCCGTCAGCAAGGATATGAATGGCATGTCTGGACCATTAATGATCTGCAGACCGCAAGACGTATGCAAGCATTGGGCGTTCTGTCGATCACCACCGATGTGCCAGGCTCCATGCGGTAACACCTAATCGAACAGACCTGTGATGGCTCTGCTTTGTCGCAGGTGTAGAGCTGGGTCGGTTTGTCTACGACTCTTGCCAGCGGCCTTCCTTGGTGGATAGCTCGTTGGGGATATTGCTGAGGTATTCCTGATTGTCGTCGCGGTAGCGGCTGGGGCTGATACCAGTGACCTTGCGGAATTGTTTGTTAAAGTATTGCGGGTCGGGAATGCCGACGTTGCTGCCGACTTCGTAGATGGTGAGTGGTGTGGTGGCTAGCAGTGATTTCGCTTTGTCGATGCGTCGGTGCAGCAAGTATTGGCTAAGCGTCGTTTTGTGTGCCTGTTTGAATTTTTGAGCTAAGGTGCCTGGCGCACAATTAGCCCGTTCGGCTAGCTGCGCCACGCTCAGCGATTGTTCGAGATTGTCATCGATCCATTCGAGCAGGCTATCCCATGAAAAGTTGCTGCGGCTGCGTTTGCCACTGGGGCGGCTGACGCTTAAGTTGTGCAAGGCCAGCAGCAGCGCCTTCAGGCGGTAGCGTGCCTCCTGTTGTATCGAGCCGTCGCCACTTTGGTGGCTATTGAATAGGCGACTGATCAGTTGTAGTTGCTCGCGATAAAACAGACTATTGGCGCCTAGCCGGAGATGACTGGGCAAGTGGAGGTTGCGGCTGTCTTCGCTGTGTGTTTCATCATAGTGGATGCACCAGTGCTTTCCGGGGGTCTCCGTGCTGAAGCTATAAACGCTGCCACTGTGGATGCAGGTGATGTCGCCGGGGCTGAAGGCATGTTCTTTTGAGCCGATTCGAATGCAACCATGATAGTCGTATAAATGAATGACATTGGTGGGATTTCGATAGGTGAACTCAAACACCGGATTAAAGAGTTGAAAAAGACCTGCTCGGTCGATTGCGGGAAGACCTTCAAGGTGGCTGGTGATGCTCATGTTATTTTATTTACCATGAATCTGAAATTATACCAGTGTAAATATACCACAATAGACGGCATTGAATACGTGCGTCTTTTCGCCGGATGGGCCAACCTGATTGATCTCAAATTTTAGCCATATACGATTTTTTAAACGACCGATGATTGAATATACCTCTAAACCTTTGAAGGCGGCTGGTGTTGCCTGTCTTTTTTTTGCATCGTTGCCACTACTGGCAGCGGACGCCGCATCGTTGAACGAACGTCCCGACGCTACCATTGAGCCGACGGACTATGTCGATATGGTCGATCCGTATATCATGTCGGCGCGCGGGCGCTGGTTTTTCTTCGGCACCGGCAAGCGTCCCTTCGGGATGGTGAATGTGTTTCCGGATACCAGTAACGAGGGCCAAGGGGGCGGCGGCTATAACTACCGCTTCAATGACGTGCTCGGGTTTTGCCATCTGCATGGCTGGATGACGGTCGGTTTGGATATGATGCCGACCACCGGCGGGGATTATGAATTGAACAAGGACGGCTGGAAATCGCCGTTTAGTCGCGACACGGAAGTCGTGCGTCCTGGCTATCATAAGGTGACTTTGGACAAGTATGCGATGGATGTGGAGATCACCTCCACCGAGCGGGTCGGGTATCATCGTTATACGTATGCCAATGCCGGTCGTGCCGATATCATTGTCAGTCTGGGTGGCAAGAGTGGCTCGGCGAAAATGGTGAATGGCCATGTGACCGCTGTTGGCGATCAGCACTTGGAAGGCTATTACGACCGTATCGATGGCAAGTGGGGCGGTCCACCGAAGGTTCGCACGTTCTTTGTGGTGGAATTGGACAAGGCCATCTCGAAGTTTGAGACATGGTCGAATGGGTTTGAGGATCAATCCGGTGTGGTGCGGTTTGATCATGTGGACGCGGGCGAGGTGATCAATATGAAGGTAGCGGTGTCGTTTACCAGTATCGACAATGCGCGCTTGAATCTCGAAACTGAAGCAACGGGACGTGACTTTGACCAAGTGGCTCAAGAGTCGCGAGATGTGTGGAACGATTATTTCGGACGCATCGATGTAAAGGGCGGCACGCCTGAATTGCGCACCAAGTTTTATACGGATCTGTGGCACGCGTTGATGGGGCGTCATAAGCTCAACGACGTGAACGGTGCGATCCCAAACTATACCAATGGTAAGGGCGGCAACACGGAGGAGTTGAAGATTCGCCAACTGCCGATGGATGAACACGGTCGGGCCAAATACAATTACTATAACGCCGACTCTTTCTGGCTAACGAATTTCAATCTGAACCTGCTGTGGGGCATCGGCTGGCCGCACGTGTTGGAAGATTTTGCCAACTCTTTTCTGGAAATTGATAAAATCGGCGGGGTGTTGCCGCGCGGCCCCAATGGCGGCGGGTATTCATTCATCATGACTGGTAATCCTGCCACGCCACTGATCGTGTCTGCACATAACCTGGGCCTGCTGAATGATTGGTCATCCGAAGAAGTGATGGAAGTGATTCGCCGCAACCACATGCCTGGCGGCGGCATGGATCGTAAGTGGGGGGATCTTCAATTTTACATTGATAACGGCTGGTGCCCGATGTGGGACTTTAAGGATGAGTTCGACATGACTGGCGGGCTGACGCTCGAATGGGCTTTCAATGATTGGTGCGCGGCGCAGTTGGCAGAAAAGATCGGCGACCAAGCGAACTATGATACCTTTATCGATCGTTCGCAGAACTATAAGAATCAGTGGGATGCATCCAGCGGCTTCATGCGTCCGAAACGCCGCGATGGCTCGTGGTATGAGAAATTTGATCCGGTGAAGTGGTATGGATTTGTGGAGGGCAATGCCTGGACCTATACGTGGTATGTGCCGCACGATGTGCCGGGGCTGGTTGATCTGATGGGAGGTGCTGACACCTTTGCGGATATGCTCAATCATGCGTTTGAAACGGAAATGCCTAACAAGTTCGGACGCGGGCACAGTGGTCTATTTGATTATGGTAACCAACCGTCCTGCGGTATGGCGCACTTGTTCAATCATGCGGGCAAGCCGTGGCTCTCGCAGTATTGGACGCGCAAGGTCAGCCAGATCGCTTTCGGCGGCACTACACCACACGATGGTTATTGCGGCGAGGAAGATCAGGGGCAGATGGGCGCATTGAGCGCGTTGATGAAGATCGGCTTGTTTTCGGAACGCGGTGCTTGTGCGGTCGATCCGATTTACGAACTCACAGCACCGGAATTTGACGAGATCACGATCCAACTGGATCCAAACTACTATCCGGGTAAGACGTTCAAGATTAAGGCTTATAATAACTCACCAGAGAATTGCTATATTCAGGAGGCCAAGTTGAACGGCAAGCGCTTGGACAACTGCTGGATCTATCAGAGAGAGCTTGCCGCCGGCGGCTTGCTGGAGCTCTGGCTCGGCTCGGAGCCGAATAAAAGTTGGGGTCAAGGCTTGCCTCCAGTCAAGCAAGGTGGGGCGACGAAGGACGCGCTCTGGCGTCAATACAAAGTAGTAGAGACCGCGTCGCATGCTCCCGTAAAAGAAGCCTCGCGTATGTTCCGGGCGATGGACGTCGATGGGGACGGGCAAGTGACCCGTACTGAGTTTGTCGGGTTCTGGGTTAAGGCGTTCCACAATCAGGACGAGGATGGCGACGGTATGCTGAACGTGACTGAGTTCGGCTCGGCAGCAGTCTTCAAGAGCATGGATTTGAATCAAGATGGCAAGGCGTCCTTGAGCGAATTCAAGACGATGTATGGCAAGCAATTTGAGGGCCTGGATAAAAACCGAGACGGCTCCCTGAATACGGACGAATTCTAGCGCGAGTGCGACTTAAAGATGATGCAATCCAATTACGATAAACAGCCTTACGTTGCGGTTCCGGATGGTGACGGCGCATGTGTGACAGGCTGGCAGGCCATAACGGATCAATTGAGCAAAGCGGTTGCCGCACGTGCATCGAGTCGCACTGTCCTGACGGTTGAGTGTTATACTGGGGTGCATTTGGATCAGGTGACGAAAGCCCTGCAGGCATTGAACCCGACGCACGTCCTCCAAAGCAGCGAGGCTTTTCTCGCCCCGGAGGTGATCGACTCCAAGGTAGGCACTTTTAATGGCGGTGATGATCCGGTGTTTGGTATTATGAATCATCTCCGCATCGAGGACTTTATCGATGCAGAGAAGGTGGCATCGATCGCTGATGAAATCGAGCAGGTTGAGAGTGGTCTGGTCGTTGTGATCGGCAATGGTGCGAGCTTGATTCATTCGGGCGATATTCTTGTCTATGCGGATCTCGCACGCTGGGAGGCACAGTTGCGCATGCGTCGCGATGAGATTTCCAATCTGGGCGTCGCGAATCACGACCTGAAATGGAGCCTACAATACAAGCGCGCCTACTTCACCGACTGGCGGGTGTGCGACCGCTTGAAGCGTGAGCTGATGGGGCGCTGGGATTTCGTGCTCGATACCAACCAGCCGAACGAGCCACGCATGGCCGAGGGCGCAGCGGTGAGGGCCGGGCTGAAGGAAGCCGTGCAACGTCCATTCCGTGTGGTGCCGTTTTTCGATCCCGCACCGTGGGGTGGCCAGTGGATCAAGGAAGCCTGCGACATGGATCGTAGCGCCAAGAATTACGGATGGGGCTTTGACTGCGTGCCGGAGGAGAACTCGCTGTTACTTAAATTTGGTGAGACGCTGATGGAGTTGCCCTCGATTGATGTGGTCTTTCAAGAGCCACGCGCACTGCTTGGCGACAAAGTGCATGCACGCTTTGGCGATGAGTTTCCAATTCGCTTCGACTTCCTCGATACCATCGATGGGGGCAACCTCTCGTTTCAAGTGCATCCACTCACTGAATACATCCAGCATCATTTTGGGATGAATTACACGCAGGACGAGTCCTACTATTACCTTGATGCCACTGAAGATGCCACCATGTATCTCGGCACCAAGGCTGGCATTGATCGCGAGGCGATGGTGGAGAATTTACGTGCGGCTCAGCGGGGTGAGAAGGACTTTGACGATGCAAGCTACGTCAACTGCCTGCCTGCCAAAAAACACGACCACTTTCTCATCCCGGCAGGCACCGTGCATTGTGGCGGCGATGGCGGCATGGTGCTCGAAATATCGGCCACGCCGTATATTTTTACGTTTAAAATGTGGGACTGGGGGCGTCTTGGTCTCGATGGACTGCCGCGCCCGATCAATGTCGAGCGTGGGGTCAAAAACATTGCTTGGGAGCGTGATGAGCATTACGTGCATGAGCACTTGCATAATAATATTCAAGCACTTGGCTCCGGTGAGGGCTGGCGCGAGGAGCGCACCGGTTTGCACGAGCGCGAGTTTATTGAAACACGTCGTCATTGGTTTACGGAGTCAGTGCCGCATGACACCGAGGGCGGTGTGAACGTCATTAACCTGGTCGAGGGCCGCGAAGCAATTGTGGAGAGTCCGACCAGTGCCTTTGAGCCTTTTGTGGTGCACTATGCCGAAACCTTTATTGTGCCCGCAGCGGTTGGCGCTTATACGATTCGACCGCATGGCGAATCCGTCGGCAGCGAGTGTGCCACCCTTAAAGCTTACGTAAGAACTTAGGATGATTGCTACAATAGATCTCGGGGGAACCCGCACAAAGTATGGACTGGTCGATCGCGGCTCGGTGGTGTGCGCTTCGAGTTGTCCTGCGGACGCACAAGGCTCGTTGGAAGCTCACTTAAATGCGGTGTTGGAGTCTTTGCGGGGCATGTGCAATGCGCAGGGAATCGAGCTGGCGGACTGCGGTGGCCTAGGCGTGCTGAGCACTGGCTTAGTCGACAATCAACAGATGCGTGTGCTTTCGACCAATGGGAAATATGACGACGCGATCGGATTTGATTTTCGTGCCTGGGCGCGTCAGCACGCTGATTTGGAGTTGAGAATGGATAACGATGCGCGTGGTGCCTTGCTCGGGGAGTGGTGTTATGGAGCTGGTCGTGGTGTGGATAATCTGGTCATGGTCACGTTCGGCACCGGTGTGGGCACGGCAGTTATGCTGGGCGGTCAGTTGCTGACAGGGCCCCACTTCAGCGCTGGCAATATTGGTGGGCATATTTTGGTTAATTCCGGTGGTCGGAAGTGCACCTGTGGTGCGACGGGCTGCTTGGAGAGTGAGGCGTCGGGATGGGTGTTGCCTATTTTAGTGCGTGAACATACCGATTATGCCGACAGCAGCCTAAACGGGCTGGATGGAATCGGTTTTCGTGAAGTAATGGAGCATGCGGATGCGGGTGATCCCTGTGCGAAAGACGTGCTGGCGCATATTCTTCGCTATTGGGGTGAGGCGCTGGTATCTTTTATTCATCTCTATGACCCTGAACGGATTATCCTCGGTGGCGGCATCATGAATGCACCTGAATTGGTGTTGGAGAGCTTTCGCAAGACCGTGTCCGAGATGGCTTGGGCCGAAGAAGGGCAGGTCGAACTGGTTCAGGCTGAGTTTCCAAATGACGCTGGGTTGCTTGGCGCCTCAGCTCTTTTTTAACGTCAGCCGTCAGAAATTGAACAACTAAATGATGAAGACTTTATTACCCTTATCCCTACTGCTCTCTGTCTCTATCTCTGCTCTGATGGCGAATGTCAGTGAGAACGATCCTCGGGTGATGTCATTTAATCTTCGCAATGGCACCGCGAATGACGGAGCGAACCACTGGAATCTGCGCAAAGAGTTCCTGAATGATGTGATCCGTGATGAAGCGCCCGATGTCTTGGGCTTACAGGAAGCGGTGCGCTTTCAGTTGGATGCGTTGAATCAGCATTTGCCAGAATATGGTGAAGTCGGGATCATTTCCGACAGCACGCGGCACACCGGGCAATATGTATCCATCCTATATCTGAAGGATCGTTTTGAGGTCAATGAGTCCGGCACCTTTTGGCTCTCCGACACGCCTGCACAGCCTTCCAAAAGCTGGGGGAATCATCATCTGCGAAACTGCACCTGGGCACGATTGATCAATAAAGCGACGCAGCAGTCATTCTATGTTTACAACACCCACATGGACGACGGGGCGCAACCCTCGCGTGAAAAAGGCGCTGAATTGATCATGCAGCACTTTCACCGGCAAACACACACGGCCCCACTGGTATTGATGGGAGATTTGAACGTCGGCGAAGACAATTCCGTGATCTCGTATTTGAAAGGGGAGAGGGAGTTGACGGGATCTACGCCTGTTCGGATGGTGGATACCTTTCGTGCACGTCACCCGGACGAGCAAACTGTCGGCACGTTCAACGGCTTTGAAGGGCGAGTGAACGGGCCAAAGATCGACTACATTTTTGTCTCGCCGGACATCCTTACGCTGGATGCGAGCATTGTCAGAACCAGCAGGGAAGGGCGCACGCCTTCCGATCATTTTCCGGTGACAGCGCAACTTCGTTTGAAGTAGAAAAAACGGCATGCTGTTTTGGCAGGCCTATTCGCCCACGCAGACCGCGAAGGCTTCGTGCTTAGGGAGGTTGCTGAAGTTCAGCAGTCAAAGGCGGTCTTCGTAGGAAGTAAGAATTACTACCAAAGTAAGAATTACTACCAGGCAATAAAATTGAAGAGTGGTTTGATTGTGTTCTGATTTGTGCTATAATATCAGTCATGAACAGGTTACGGAGAGCTAAGGCGATTGGGATCAGCGCTGCATACCATGCGATGAGTCGCACTGTGGGGAATGCATTTCTATTTGAGAATAGGGAGAAGGAGATGTTGAGGAAGATGATTTGGCAAGTGGCTGACTTCTGTGGGGTGGAGGTGTTAACTTATTGCATCATGTCGAACCATTTTCATGTGTTGATTCAGGTTCCTTGTGTGGACTCTGTCTCTGATGCAGAGCTGCTTCGTCGTTTTAAAGTGCTGTATCCCAAGCCGACGAAATACCAAGTGACGTCTTTTGCTGAAATTGAACGCTTATTGCGGGCTGGCGGTGATGATGCGTCTGATGTTCGTCAGAAATTGTTGGCGCGCATGGGTGATTTGTCAGAATTCATGAAGACTGTTAAGCAGCGTTTTTCTATTTGGTATAACCGTCATCATAATCGCTACGGCACGCTGTGGGCGGATCGTTTTAAGTCTGTTTTGGTTGAGGGAGAGGGTAATCCACTGCAAACGATGGCGGCTTATATTGATCTCAACCCAGTGCGGGCTGGAGTAGTCGATGATCCGAAGGATTACCGCTTTTGTGGCTATGCTGAAGCGGTTGCGGGAGTGGTTGAGGCCAAGAAGGGACTGATCCATATCTGGAGTGATCGTGGTGCGAAGCGGGTCAATTCAGCTCTACGGATGCATCGGATGTTGATCTTTGGTAAGCATGCCTCGACCCCTGGCCTGTCTGAAATGACGCGTGAGCGTGCGTTGAAGGTGCTGGATCAGGAAGACGGAGAATTGCCAAAGTCGGTGATGCTGCGCTGTAGAGTCCGCTATTTTACCGATGGTGCGATTTTGGGTTCTGCTGAGTTTGTGCGCAGCTTTACTGGGGCATGGCAGATGGAGCGCGGGCGAAAGCACCCATCAAAGGTGAACATGATGCAAGGGGGTGATTGGGGCGGCCTCGCTGTGATTCAAGGTATCAGGCGACAGATTTTCGGTTAGAGTTTCTGGGAGGCAGGAATAGGGGGGCGTAGTCTGAGCAAAACGACAATTCTCAAACAGAATAACTCACTGATTGTTGATTGTTGTTATTTCCTTTTAGCCGCTTCCGATCCATTGATCAACGAGGCAACAGGGCTCAGGGGGCTGAAAATGGGGTCATGTCATTACCTTTGTGGTAGGGCAGAAATGGTGAACAGCGGCAGGCTAGACTTGTAATTGGGTGAAGAGTGAATGGGTGTTGAAGTTGGTGCAATGGAACGTCCCGGAAAGGTGAATCTCCGAATCCTGTTGCGGTAGGATCAATAGGCAATCGTCAAAATGTATCTTTTTACCGCGTCGCGTAAAAGACTTCGTCTCACCGCGTAAAACGCTTGGGGCTTCGTATACTACGCCCCACACGTCGCTCCACGCGGTGAACTGCGGCAGGCTGTGAGTGACAACGGCTTCGCCGAGAGTGGTAGTGGTAGGAATAATCAGGACACCCATGAAAACGAGTGGAATTCCCAGTGGGGTAGCCTGCACATCCTTGGGGGACTGTGTCTTTGCAGCGTTCAAATTATGGCTGTCCTCGTTTCCTCTACTCTCCAAGCGATTCGCAAGGTGGTGGGAGCATCCTGCTCCGGGGGCGTGTTGCCAACGTGAGTGTTCCAACGCTTGACGTTTACAGACCGCAGCGCTTTAGGCAGTAGGTCCGGCAACTAAACCTCCATCGAGTAGCCGTATGCGTTCGTTGCCGCCGAACGGAAAGGGCGGCATGCAATGCATTTCAGGCGGCGCTCGGTGGCGGTTCTGTGGGCGTTGTTTTAGCTCCTGGTTGACGCATTTGGATGATTTTAATGCGCAATCTCGTATATATCAGCACCTTGATTCCTGATAATATATACGTCCTAAACCACCGTATAACCTCAATAAATGATAGCTATGCATCAATTAAATCAATCAACTCTCGCTGGATTGTCCATCGCCGCTGTCGGCCTGATGACATCGGCAAGCCTATCCGCACAGACTATTGCTCAGTATACTTTCGCTTCGGATCTGAGCGCCACATCCTCGGATGCGAATGTTACAGCAAATGCCTTCACTGTGGGTGCAGGCATTTCAGGTGCTGATGCTGGGCGTTCTGGCAGTTCAGCGTCCTTGTTCGCGCGAGCGAGTGTAACAGATTCATCTAACGTGATTTCCAGCACCACTGCGATCAATGCTAACGATTACTTTTCATTCACTGTTGATGTTAATGGAGGGTTTGAAATGGACCTGACGTCTTTGCAGTTTGATCTTGGATATACCAGAAATGGCAGTTTTGAGGACAAACAGTTTAGGACATATTTGCTATCAGACATTGACGGATTTACCTCAGGTGCTCTCATCGGTTTTGATACGGTTGATGTGACTGTGAATGGTGGCTCATTGCAGTATCCGAATGGCACAGCGACTATTTCGCTTGCTGGTGCGCAATTCCAAGACGTCACAGGATCTACCGAGTTTAGGCTCTACATTGCTGATAATACTGGTTCCTCTGACTATATTCACCGTATTGACAACGTTACGTTGAACGGTGCAGTTGTCGTCGTTCCAGAGCCAAGCACTTACGCTCTTATGGGCGGACTGTTGGCTCTCGGTAGCGTGATGATGCGTCCTCGTCGGGGATAAGTTGACACTTATTTTTAGGGTTATCTGTTGTAGAACAGATTTATATTAGGGGAAGACGTCCGGAGCAATCCGGGCGTCTTTTTTCACCTTCCTTATTTCCATAAAGTCAAGTTGGTGGAAATAGTGGGCGGGCTTATTTCCACAGAGAGGCTGAGTGGTGCCAACAGCCCCCAGGGTCATCACTAAAGCGAAGCGCCCATCGTATCCGACCAGAATCACTGAACGTTTGCTGAAGCACCCAAAGGGCATTCATACTGCATGCTACAAAGAATAGCTGAATTTCTCTGAATGCGCCCAACGTTACACAGCACTACAGCGTTTTTTCAATTTTGTAGTGCATGGCTTCTTTGCGGTAGCGCCCGGGTGAGATGCCGGTCTCTTTTTTGAAAACGTTGCCGAGGTAGGTATAGGAGGTGTAGCCGCAGGCCTCCGCTATGTCCTGCATGGGGAGGTTGGTTTCGGCGAGTAGTTTACGTGCGCGCTGGATGCGGATGCGGCAGATCTCTTTGGCCGGGGAGCGTCCCAGCAGGTTCTTGAATTTACGTTCGAGCGCCCTGCGGGCCATGGGGACTTTTCGCAATATGTCGTCGACTGTGATGTTCTCACAGGCGTGTGCCTGTAGATATTGGATCGCTTGGAGTGTCTGAGGGTCATCTATCGCCAGCACTTCGGTGGAGAGGCGCTCAACGACAGTTTCGGGGGTGATGAAGGTGGTTTCTTTGGGGGTCTTTTTTCCCTGAATCTGTTGGTGTAGGAGACTGGCTGCTTGATAGCCGATTTGTTGTGCCGGGGTCAGGATGCCGGATAGCGCAGGGTGGCTAGCGTCGCTGAGTAGCTCATCGTAATCACCGCCGAGTATGGCCACGTCGTGAGGGACTTGTAGGCCTGCCTTGCGGCATGCGGGGATGAGGTCACGCCCGACTTCGAAGCCCCAAGTGTAGATGCCGATCGGTTTGGGCAGGCTTTGCAGCCAAGTGATGAGTTTTTTTTGAGAGGGATGCCAGAAGTAGGTGTTGCTGCGTGTCGTCTTGCTCGGGTAGACGTGGCATGTCATGCCGCTTCTTGAAACTGCGTGTTCAAAGGCGCGTTCGTGTTGCTTGACGTAATCGAGGTGGCGGGGCCCTACGTAGGCGAAGTGCGTCAGTGCGCGGCTCTTGAAATGCTCGAGCGCCAGGGCTGCGCTGGCTTCTTGGTCGATGCAGACGCGCGGGAATGCGCTCTGTCCGAATTGAATACCTGAAATATTGACCACTGGGAGCTGACTGGTGGTCAGTTCGCTCTGTAGTTGCGTGGTCGAAATACGTGCGATCACCCCGTCAAACTCCTCGTCATCGGGAAGGGAGAATGTCTCATTCTGCCCTTTGGGATCGATCCAGACATCCCACGGCCCATGCTGAAGTGAATAATCCAGCACGCCGCGGATGGTCCGGCGCCCCCAGCTGGTCGCGGTATCGACTAGAATTGCAATGCGGGGTGTTGGTAGGCTCATGGGCTTAGAGGGGCTAGTCTCCAAGTAGTAGTTTCAGAGTGTTTTCTATAGGTCAAGCGGGGGCCGCGAATTCGTAAAAAGTTTACGCAAAAACGTATATTTGTAATGGCCCCATTTCTGTTATTTTAGAACCATCCAATACGCCTCTCCTCGATGCACCTATCTTTCCAGGTCGCGTTGGCGCTTGATGTGAGGTATTCGTCTCTTTTAAATTCCATTCATTATTACAGAATCGTCACATGCGAACCTTGAACCTTAAAGGTCTTCTAATCACATCTCTGCTCACTTCATCGCTTGGTTCGATGGTGCAGGCTGCGGATGTTAATTTGGCTGAAGCCGCTGTCGTATCTGCGAGTAGCCATCGAGCGGGCTATGAGGCAGAGAAGGTCAACGATGGCGTCGTCAGTGATGCGTCTCGCTGGTTGGCGGCTGAGGATGATCCCAAGCCGTGGGTCGAACTGACGTTTCCCAAACCCACCACAGTCGGCATGATCGATGTCTTTTCCGGATGGAAGACGGGCGATAGCTTGAAGGCGTTCGACGTGTCGGTTGAAGTGGACGGAGGTTGG
>Ga0115560_1002018_pt1 | contig 13698 bp, 15 predicted proteins | sample COGITO_mtgs_1105_5_FD_87278 | JGI IMG/M metagenome (GOLD analysis project Ga0115560, IMG submission 87278) | Pelagic marine microbial communities from North Sea - COGITO_mtgs_110509 | ecosystem: Environmental > Aquatic > Marine > Epipelagic | place: Germany:Helgoland, sampling site Kabeltonne... | reverse complement strand
ATAGCAGCTCACCAAATCAAAGATTTTCAGCCCCCAATTTAAATTTTGAAAGCTCTGTTGCCTTGGTACCCCCATCGGCGCAGCCTGGGGGATCCCGAACGCGTAGCGTTTGATATCTTCGACTTAGGGGGGGTTCCCTTGGGTGATTGTGATCACCGTAAAATTTAAATATAAATGAAATTTGCTGCAGTAAGTTGCTATTTTGATTATTACCTAAAGAGTCTTTCAAGGCCAAGAAGCATACCAGGCAATGCACAGGATTGCAAATCCTGCGAAGACAGTTCGAGTCTGTCCTTGGCTTACTAGTCTCAAATGCTAAAATCAAAGATTTTAACGAAACCCTCCACCGGCGAACCCCCCGGGGTACTGGAGCGGTCTGTTAACGCGTAACGTTGAACCCAAGATTCGATCGAATATGTTAATTGTGATGTAGGCCGTAGGCTTTAGCAGCGAAGACACAACTAGAAGGTAGAAAAACTAATGACTACATTAGAATTTAGGTTAAGTAATATAAACTAACATAGACTCCCCTTCTTTCTTCTAGAGTATTTCTATGTTAGTAGTACACTTCTGCCTCAAATCGAAGATTTTAGCTGCTCCAGTACCTCCACTGGTCGCGTAGTGTAAATATCTTCGGTCTCAGCTTCGTTTATTCATGTTAGTATGTTTGCGTCATTTGCTCGGGTGTTGGCAATATTCAACGAGAGTGCTACCAGCCTGCCTTGGTACCTCCCACCGGCGAAGCCTAGGGGTACCGAAGTAGGTTGGGGGGTTCCGAACGCTGGGCGTTTGAACAAAAATGAGGAACATATATTCCCAATATCTAGTCTTTCCACTAAAAAGTAGTATTCCTAGTATAATTTAGTTTCACTGCAAACAGGGTTTGCGTTTGTCGAGATCGGGTGAGGTCGTGTCTTTCATAAATTATAATGTATCAAAGGCTAAAATCAAAGATTTTAACTCCCAAGGCAGCATAGCTTTCTTATCAAAATTTAAATTGGGGGACGTGCCCCCGATCCCCCGTAGGGGAATTTTGATGTCAAAGGCGTAGCTTTCTTATCAAAATTTAAATTTTGATATCAAACTATATGATTAATCCCTGAAAGCTACGCTTCCGAAGGCAACCTTCGGTAAGAGGGATTCGCGTTATCACTTGATTACCAAAGCTAAAGCGGAGCGTGGTCATGCTCATCCCAACAATGGGTCTGCGAACACCCCCCCTTAGGGGGGGGGTTCAAATAATTGCTTGAGTCAGTACCAAGGCGAAGCCTGGGTTGATTATGCAAATAGAATAAGGAATGCCATCATAAGTGCGAAAAGTGCAATCGCCTCAGTTAGTGCAAATCCAAGAATTGTATAACTAAATAGCTGTCCTTTTAGAGAAGGGTTTCGTGCGAAAGAAGAAACAAGAGAAGCGAATACGATTCCTACTCCAGTTCCTACTCCTGCTAATGCGATAGTTGCGCATCCTGCTCCAACTGCTTTTGCTGCTTGTACAGTAGTGTTCATTTTGAAAATTTTTAATTTTTTTTGGGTTATTAAGGGCCCATAAGAGCCCTAATATGATGCAATCCACACAAAGATAGAAAGAGTCAAACCATTTAGGTTATATTCAAATCAAAGACTTCGTCTTTAAATTCAAATCAAAGATTTCAGCATACGCGATTGCGTACGGTCATTAAATGCTATGCGTTGAATTTAATATGAAAAGGGGATGCAACCATTGTGAGTCTATTTTTACCTTAGGTGAGCCTTTTTTAGGGGACCCGAGGTTTCACAATATATATTCTTTTATGCTTGTGTGCCTTGGTACCCCCACCGGCGAACCCCCCCCAGGCTTCGCCGATGGGGGTACTGGAGCAGCCTGGCGGTTTGGCTGGCACAGCCCCAGCATAAAAATGAACCTTCATTCTGTACTATTAAATGACAGTTTCGCACTTGAAAGTTTTACTTTCATCTGCGCAACGCCTCTAGAACAATTTCAAATCTTACCTCTATCAGCACAAGTTTATCCGGCAAGTGCCAGCATTTCAAGCTTAGAGCAATGTAACCTATTTCCACAGGTTTCAACAGATTCTGAATTTGTATATATGAGCGGCGCTGGACTTGCAGCGAAACTAACGTCATGAAGTCATCACGCATGACTTGATCTTTACTCGGCTGTACCTACGTATATCTATCCATCTATTGCTGCATCAACAAACAATGCAGCTCATTGAGGAGCACTTGAAGCAGGGATTGCTGCACCAGCAGCTTCTTCACTTCAGTGATATAACTTTGGTGCTTTCGTATTCCTACCAGTTTATTACCTTGTATTAACTGCTGCTTCAGGCTCTCTATGAGCATATTCATACGCTATCTCAACTGTAGGTGTAATCGTAAGTTACATTAACAGTTTAGTATGTTTCCCTTTCTCAGCAGTAGGAATGGGACTTAACTATCTTCCATGACAAGGAGGAGGTGGATTAACTGTTGCATGAGCATCACAAGCTAGCAGCGATGCTACTACTGTGATTCTTGATTCAGCTATTAACGCTAACTCGATGAGTTACGGTGTAAACCTTTTCTTTCTTCAATTCTCTACTTTTGTTCAGGGACTTTTTGCTGGACAACTTCTAGTAGGAGGTGTCTTTACTAACTTCATGTTAGTTACTATCTTAGGATTTATTGCACTAAAATTATTTATTAGTCTTAGCCTATACCAAACTCCACTTGTGCCAACACGATTACAATCGATTTACGAATTTTTCTACGGATTCATTCTTCAAACGGTTTGTGAGCAAACTGGTTCAAAGGTAGGAGAGAAATTCATGCCAGCTTATTTAACTCTTTTCTTCACTGTACTTTCAGCAAACGTAATCGCGCTTTTCCCTTATACTTACAGTATTACATCTCAACTAATTGTAACATTTACAATCAGTTTCTTTGCTTTCGCCGCAATTAACTTAGTTGGATTCTTACACCACGGAGTATTCCTTTTCGGAATGCTATTACCTAAAGGATGTCCTTTAGCAATTGTTCCGGCAATTGTTCTTATTGAGACAGTATCTTATGTTTTCCGTGTTGTTAGTTTAGCTCTTCGAATTTTTGCAAACATCTTATCTGGACACTGTATGTTAAAGATTGTAACAATTTTTGTATGATTCGTATTTGCTTTAGGAGGAGTTGGATTCCTTGTTCATGGATTCAGTCTTGCAATTGTAGTGGTAATTAATGTGCTTGAGGTGGCTGTAGCCGGTATTCAAGCTTATGTATTCACAATTCTATGTTCTGTATATACTAATGATGTTTTAGAATGTGGTCATTAATCCTTTAGTGGTCTACTTATCTACTTATCTACTTATCTACTTATCTTAGTAGCCTCAGCTCAAAGGCTTGACAAAAAGAACCAGAGGTTCCCTTGGGTGATCTCTCTACCTAAATTTTAAGTTATGTTAATTAAAAAATAACACTTAAAACTCTTCGAGGGGGATTTGAACCCACGATCTTCGCATTAACAGTGCGCTGCTTTACCGACTAAGCTATCGAAGACTAATATTAAAATCTCTGATTTAAGGGAACCTCCGATCCCGAATACTATGCACTTGAAACCTTTGCTTCTTTCCGCGAGCTCCCGAGGCTGCCCTGGTACCCCCATCGGCGAACCCCCCCTAAAGGGGTACTGAAGCAGCCTCGGGGTTTGTCTTTGATATCCACGGCGGGACTTGAACCCGCAAAGCTGAGCCAATTGATTTTAAATCAACCGTGTTTACCGATTTCACCACGTAGATGTTACTTGTCAAACGAACCCCTTACCAGTCTTCGCCGAACGCGTAGCATGGTTTTCTTCGACTTATAGTGGCCCAAATCGAAGATTTTAGCTGGGGGGTTAGTTCGGAATCATGGGTTTTAGATAGTAAATACCCAAATGATTAAGGGCGATTGGAGAGTATCGAACTCTCGGCATCCACAATCACAATGTAGCGCTCTACCACTGAGCTACAACCGCCATATTTTAGTAATAATCCTGAGTCTACCTCAAATCGAAGATTTTGGCTGCTCCAGTACCCCTATCGGCGCAGCCTGGGGGGGTTCGCCGATGGGGGTACCAAGGCACCATGCTACACGGAAGGTAAGCCCTTTGTCATCGCTCAGAATGGCAGGACTTGAACCTGCAACCTTTTGCACCCAAAGCAAATAATCTACCAGTTGATATACATCCTGTTGATAAGCATAACCCCATAATTAGTGGGTAGGTCACTCCCAAAAAAGTTGAGGTGATTATAATTACCCAACCCCCAGGCTGCTCCAGTACCCCCATCGGCGCAGCCTGGGGGGTTGAGTGATGATTAGTATCATTATCAAACTAAGCAAAGTGCTTCTCCAGATTCAGTAGATTGGGGCGTTTGTGAGACGAAGCTTGAAAGTTCTGCGTTTGAAGATTTAGAGATAGTTCCACTAAGAATTTCACGGTGGTTTAAAACACCAGCATTTGTGCTAAGAAATAATGTCTTGTTATCGCCTCAATTTTGTTCTACTGAATATTTTAAAATACGCTTCACATTTATATAAGTCCGATTTCCTGGTCGTGAAATTTGTTGAATTCCACGAATGGCTGGTATATTCTTGAAATATTTTAAGGTAACTTCAAGAGGACGCGCAGCGTTAGAAGCTTCACCTTCCCGGTTAATTGCGGCTTTGCCGCGGTCATGCTTCACTTGCCGAAGGCTGTCTTCGAGATCAAAATTTAAAATTTTGATATCTTCGACTTGCCCTGGTACCGGGTTACAGCGATGCTCCATCTCATTTTTTTGTACTTTTCAAGTATAAATATAGCCTGCTTGTGTAAAGGCATCTAGTAATTCGCGTGTCTGTTTGGAGTCAATCAGAAGAATTTTTTCAAAAGAACGGAAATAACCATTTCGAATACGTGAAATTGAATCTGCGACTACATCATTAGACCGCAACCCTGTAAATGATCGTGAAGAAATAGAGGCTGTGCCCCCGATCCCCCGTAGGGTAATTCCTCCTAAAATTTTGTGCGGCTTACCAAAGGTTGTCTTCGACTTCGCCGCTAAGCTATGCTGTTGGCTATTGGAGAAGCCTGCATATCAAAATTTAAATTTTGATGACATAAATGTTATTTTTAAGCAGTGCCACCCGAGGCCTGGCGTCGAAGTTACCAAATCCCTGTTCGTCCTTAGCTAAAAATGAGTCAAAAAGTACATCCAAAAGGATTTCGATTGCGTACTACCCCAGGTTTTACCAAGTCGAAGACAGCCCTTGGCAAGGGGATTACATTAGCTAATACACAACATGAAACAGAGGCCTGCCTTGGTACCCCCCAAGGGGGGTTAAAGGCGAAGCCTTTGCACTCCGCATTTGATTCAGTATGGTTCTCAGACCCTAAAAAAGGAAAACATTCATATACCCGTCTATCTCATGAAGATCAGCTTATCCAAACTTATACGAAAGGTTTTTTCCGATCATTTGGATTCTATCAACAAAAATGTGTCATCGAGCGTAAGTGTAACAAAGAGTTACATATCACGAGTTATGTATTACGAACTCCTAAACTTCAACCTTCTAAACTAGATATATTAGGGACACGCACACGGCAAGAGAAAACTCTCCAAATAGGATTAGAACAGGGTTGAATTCCTTATCTAATTAAATCTACAATTAGTAAAATTTTATATGATAAAAGTATTAAGCTTGCAGCCTTGCTGCCTAACTCTTTGAACGCTGCGCGGAAGGTTAGCAGTGAACCCTCCTTACCGAAGGTTGTCTTCGACTTAGGGGGTACCGGCGCAGCTGCTGGGACTATGCCCTCGATTCCTACATCTACTGCTCCATCTATTTCTGGTGTCGTAACTCTTCAAGAGAACTCTATAACGTCCGTGGCTACATCTGCAAAGCGTTTCCACTCTTTCTGAAACTATTGACTCCTTTGAAGCACGGCTTCACCAGGATCTAACAAAGGGAAGTCGATTAGCGGTGAATCCGCAACATCTTGATGATTTCATCGTAGTTGAACCTCAGTTGTACACTTTCCGCATTGATGTGCAACAGCTGAAGAAATAGGACAGGCAAGCCGACCGGCCGGTGCAACTTACCCCTCGGATTCTTTATGAGGAAGTTTTCATAGCAAGACTGAACTGAACAGTTCGCGAAAGTCATCTTTAACTGCCCCCCTACGATTAACTTACTCTATCCAACCCGCACAAAGTTTGACTTGTAGTTCTCAGCTAATCGTTGATTATATAGCAGATAAAATTGAACAATCAGTTTCGATCCAACAAATTTTTAATGAATTACTTCGATTTTTTGAAACAGAAGCCCTATGTTTAGGACCAGCTTTTGGTAATACTACTAGTGTCGAAGATGTATCGGGTTTGAATAGCCTCCCTAGTTCTACCGATCAATCACAGAGCTCTGACTCACAGCGTCCCAAAATTTTAGGGTTTCGTATTATTTGTTCAGGGCGTCTTCAAATGAGCTCTTTCTCTAAACCAGCAGAAAAAGCAGAGTCCATTGAACTTACACGTGGAGTTTTACCTTTAAATACAATAAGTGCGAATATTGATTTTGCCCAAACTTATTCGACTAATCCTTACGGTACTTGTGGTATTAAAGTTTGGGTAAATCGGGGCTAATTAGACAACAGCTAGTAATAAAAAACTTAACCCCCCAGGCTGCGCCGATGGGGGTATCTTTCAAATCGAAGATTTTGTCTTCAAGTTGTATCATTTCATATAATTATTAGTAATTACGATAGCAGCATATTACATTTTGCAAATATTGCTCTGCGCTCTTAGCTCAATTGGATAGAGCATTGTTTTTCGAAATCAAAGGCTGCAAGTTCGACTCTTGCAGAGCGCTTCTAATAATTTGATAAATATAGATTGAAACTCTTGATTATGAATGTTGCGCATTAAACACAAAGTGTTTGTCACCCGAGGTAGCATAGCTCAACGCTACGCGTCCAGCTGCCCTGGTACCCCCATCGGCGAACCCCCCCAGGCTTCGCCGATGGGGGTACTGGAGCAGCCTGGGGGATTGATCGTCACTCAAACACTTCGTGTTCAGTCGCATAAAAGAAGCTGCGGCTATAGTTTACTTGGTAAAATGCCTCTCTTCCAAAGAGGAGAAATCGGTTCAATTCCGTTTAGCCGCTTGTTGCCTGCCTTGAGTGACTGACATGAATATACAATTAAGTAATATAACTACTTTTATTTTTTTGGGATTGAGCAGCGCCTATACGCGCTTTGACGAAACTTAAATTCTTTAATTTGAGCTAGCCGTTTGGGGGCGGCTTTACCGCGAACCCTGGGGTACTAAGGCAATAGCAGCTTGCTGCAACGGGGGCATTAGTTTCCATTTCATAATGTTCAAGCTTCATCAGTTGAACGGTTCATTTGTTCAAATAAATCTTGGTGTTTAATATATTCATGACGGAAACCAGTAAGTACGATTACCAAAATCATAGATACAAGTAATAACATGGCAGCTAGAATGAAGTGTAGAAAATAATGCGTGTAAAGCACAAGGCCTAAGGCTTCTAAATTTGTAACGCTATCAGCTAAAGGTACTCAAGCTAGGTAGGGTGAATCCTGCATATTTTCCATACAACTCACTGTTAGAGGTGAGCTCTCTGATGGAAGTGTGTTTAGAACCATCATCGTAGAATCTTTCGAGAGAACATATAAAATTGCAATAAGGGAAAGAAATGAAAGAATTCCTCCTACGGGGAAATAACGAGCAATTCGGCCTCGGACAGTTTCCTTTAAAGTGGCATGCTTGATGTTTAGCATCATAATTACAAATAAGAATACGATTGCTACAGCACCTACATAAACAACAATAAACGTAACTCCAAGATACTCAGCTCCAAAGAGAATTAACAAGCATCCCGCACCTGCAAATGATGAAACCAAAAAGAGGACTGCGTGGATGGGGTTAGGGGTAGTCACAACTACAAAAGCGGACGCAATTGCTAGAAGTGAGAAAAGATAAAATAAAGTATCACTTAATGATAATAATAACATAGATTAGTGTATGATTGGACTTCGCCTTTTAAGCTCCTGGTGGTTACTATTAGGTAGCAATCCCTGCCTCGAAGATATCAAAATTTAAATTGGGGACTGAAAATCTTTGATTTGGTGAGCTGCTATTGCCTTGGTACCCCCTTAGGGGGGGGTTCAAGCCAAGGGCAGCCTTCGGCAAGTCGAAGATTTTAATAGCGTACAACTAACTTGGCTTAAAATGAAAAATAAAATCAAAGATTTTTATTACTCAAAGGGGGGTTCCGAAGCACGGCTTTCAAAATCTCACAGCCACCTTCAAGCTTCACCTCGAAAAACATTTAAGAAACTCTATGAACAAAAACACTTAGTCCGAAATACAAAAGACCAATACAGTGCAGTTTGTGACAAGGTTTGGCAGAAAAGTCATCAACGGCTGAAGATCCAACTAGATGGGGCTATGTCGAATAGCATTCCTCTAATTGAATGCCCTACACAATCTGAGGGTACCAAGTCGAAGACAGCCTTTGGCAAGTCAACTACATTTGATTTCTTTGATTTATATCCAGTGAAAAAAACTCCTAGCTCAAACAACCGGTATATGTTATTAGGGTCCGCGAGTATGTTACCTTTAGGCTCAGCAGCTGCCCCGGTACCCCCTAAGTCGAAGACAACCTTCGGTAAGGGGGGTTCAGCCAGCCTTACTTCTTCCATAGTAGTTAAATGAAAACGAAAAAATACAGCGAAACTTAGTAATGTAGGTAGTTGAAATGCTCTAGAAGGCCAAGTAGAAGGTCGAACGGTGGTAAATATTGCTTCCGATAAATATTATAAACGAATCAAAATAAAAACGCTGAAAGAGATGATAGGTTAGAAAGCTGCCTCAGTAACCTCCAGCTCAAAGGCTTTACGGTGATAATTCAAATATAACACTTTATAAATTAAATTAAAATACTTAATTAGGTGTAGTGATGATGAAATACGAAGTGAAAAGCAGTCGGGGGCTTACCGTGCGTGCCTAAAATCGAAGATTTTGGCTTCGTCAATGGGGGTACTGGAGCAGCCTGGGGGGTGTCTTTGATTAGGCGCTCACAATCACTCAAGGGAACCTCCGATACTAGTCTTAATCTATATCTACTAGACCTTAGAAGCTTACAGCGAAGATTTTGTGGACGTCTAACTCATGAATACTTTATTATCTACAGATGGAGAGACTCGAACTCTCAAGCGTATAGCACTGGAATCTAAACCCAGCATGTTTACCAATTTCATCACATCTGCTCTTGCTACGCCAACCCCCCAGGCTGCTCCAGTACCCCCATTGGCGAAGCCTGGGGGGGTTGGGGATACCAAGGCAAGGCGCAATGTCTGAGTGGTAATAAGTATTAGGGACTGGCCCCTTGTTTTGGGAGCTACGTCCCCGCTATCACATTAGAGCCGCGTCCGAAGTGGAAGATAGCAAACACATAGCTTCTTCACTTGAGTGAATCCCCCGCATTTAACTTATCCATTAAGCATTCGAATTGACTCGATTGCAATTGTCCCACGAACTCGAGAATACACAACAAGAATTGCAAGACCAATAGCTGATTCAGCTGCTGCTACTGTTAGAATTAAAAGGGCAAAGATTTGTCCCATAAAATCATCTAAATAAACAGAGCACAGAATAAAGTTAACATTAACGGCTAATAGCATTAGTTCAAGAGATATTAACATAATAATAATATTTTTACGGTTAAGAAATAATCCTCAAATACCTAGAAAGAAAAGGGTAAAGGATACACCTAGAATTTTAAATAAACTGATTGGCATTTTTAGTTTGTTTTATGCTCGTGTCCGCTACTAGTCAACCCCTCAGGCTGCTCCAGTACCCCCATCGGCGCAGCCTGGGGGGGTTCGCCGATGGGGGTACTGGAGCAGCCGGGAACCAGAGGTTCCCTTGGGTGATAATCAAAATTTAAATTGAGGGCCGTGTCCCAAAATCTTCGATTTGAGCTACTATTATTAGCATAAAATATGAATTCGATGTTACGAATATCTCGTGGTTTTAGCACATCAATTATACATGGAAGTAATGGTTCACCTTATTTGCTCGACTTACATAATCAAATCCTAACATTGCGAGAAGCTATTTTCGTTGCTCAAACGCGCAGCGTTGATGGGGAAATGGAGGATCAAGTGTACAGTCCGAAGAAAGAATCTGATAGTTTAGATATGGAGACTTCTGCGGAGCTGGCTTCTAAAGTAAGTGTAAGTGAGAAGGATTTCGTAAGTTTACAAGAAGAGTACAATAAAATAATGCGTGTAAAGCACAAGGTGTGGTGCCGTTCTTTTGTAATTCCTGAGACTTTTATTGGTCTTTCATTTCAAGTCCATAACGGATCAAAATTTATATTACTAAAGATCACGGCCAAGATGGTAGGTTACCGCTTTGGGGAATTTGTGCCTACCCGAAAAGTCACAGTTCATAAAGAGGTCAAGAATAAATAGGCTAAGTTGAATGTATAGTGAACCCCCTTAGAGGGGTACCAAAGCAAGGTTTCGATTTATACTATTGTCTTGCCAAGGGCTGTCTTCGACTTGGTACCCCCGCCGGCGAACCCCCCCAGGCTGCGCCGATGGGGGTACTGGAGCAGCCTGGGGGTTAGCTTAAAATAAGAGGGAATAGTTCAAGTGGTAGAATATCAGATTTCAAATCTGTCGGTTGTAGGTTCAAGTCCTGCTTCCCTTGCCAAGGGTTGTCTTCGAGATCAAAACTTAAATTGGGGGCCGTGCCCCCGCTGCAGTGAGCTGCTATTTTGATATCTTCGACTTAGGGGGTACCAAGGCAGTATGGGGTTATTTTGGAGCCTATAGCTCAGTGGTAGAGCAGTACATTGATAATGTATTTGTCAGAGGTTCAAATCCTCTTAGGCTCAAACGCTACGCGTTCGGAATCCCCCAGGCTGCGCCGATGGGGGTACTAAGGCAGCAGAGCTTTCTTGTTAAATTAATAATTAAACAATTTAAATTAAAATTAATATAACCGTCAGATACTGAAGGTGTCTTACGGCTCAAAGGCGTAGCTTACTCCAGTACCCCCATCGGCGCAGCCTGGGGGGGTTCTTATCAAAATTTAAATTGGGGGCCGTGCCCCCGCTGCAGTGAGCTGCTATTTTGATGCCAAATCGAAGATTTCAGCTGGGGGGCTAGGTGATAATCAGAATCTAACCCCAGGGTTCGTCGATGGTGCTCAGTTAAACTATTGTTGAGTTTTATCCACGGAAGAGTATGCTCCCCCCATCGGCGAAGCCTGGGGGGGTTATGCCATACCTCCTCATCAATAAATTACAACAAACAAGAACAATCATACGACATCTACAAAGTGTCAGTATCAAGCTGCTGCTTCGAAACCGAAATGGTGTTGTCGCGTAAAGTGTCCTTTGATAAGTCGAAGGAAACAAACGAATAAGAAAATCGTTCCTACTTGAACATGTAAACCATGAAATCCTGTAGCTAGAAAGAATGAAGATCCATAAACAGAATCAGAAATATGAAATGGACTTTCCACATACTCAAGAACTTGGAAACAAGTGAAAAGGAATGCTAGAACTAGAGTTAATCCAAGACTAATAATCGCTTCTTTTCGGTAACCTGCAACAATTGAATGGTGAGCTCAAGTTACTGCACAACCAGATAGAAGAAGAAGCATTGTGTTAAGAAGTGGTACTTCTCATGGGTTGAATGCCATAATTCCTTGTGGAGGTCAAACGTTACCAATCTGAATTGCTGGTACAATAGATGAGTGAAAAAAGGCTCAGAAAAAAGCGAAGAAGAACATAATTTCCGATACGATGAAAAGAACCATACCAATCCGGTGAGATTTCTGTACAGCCGTTGTATGAAGACCTTCAAATGTAGCCTCTCGAACTACATCTCGTCATCAAGTAAACATTACAAATCATAACATTACTTGTCCGTAAGCAAGAGAAAAAGCTCCAATTTGGTAACAGTGCATATACGCAACAGTACCTGTTGTAATAGTAAGCGCAGCTGTTCCTGCCATGAAAGGTCAAGGGCTTGGCGTTACTAGGTGATATGGGTGCACAGGGTAGTGCGACGCATAAATAGATGCATGTGGCATCGAGTTATTAGATTTTGTTTGAAACATTGTTAATAAGTTTTTAAGCTAATGTACCGTACAGTCAAACGCGTAGCGTTCGGAACCCCCCATCGGCGAACCCCCCCAGGCTTCGCCGATGGGGGTACCGGCGCAGCCTGAGGGGTTGGGTTTGCGTAAAATAATGTTTACCTCAACTGGAACAACAGCAGCCGAAACTGCTATTACACAACAATTTAATTGATTCTTTTTTGGAGGTAGCCTTCCTGAATGATTCCTTTTATTTTCACTTGTTGCTCTTCTCCTTCATGGTGTTTGATTTTCAACAAGTCCGTTCTTAAATTATCCATCTATGGTTACAAATACTTTACATCATGGTCTATTCATTTTAGTAATTACATTGTGACTTGTCTCTGCCCGATTTGAGGCGTTTCCTTCCTTTTTACTCTTCCGGAGTAACCTTATTTACGATGATTTTTCGATGAAAGTTAGTTTCCTTTTAATTTTATCTACCATTATTTGTTTAATGTTAAGTACTACTTATCTTGCGAAAGAAAAAATTAACCTTTTTGAGTATGTAATCTTCACTTTACTTTCTTGTTTAGGAGGTTGTTGATTGGTTGCTTCTTATGACTTCTTCACAATGTATTTAACTATTGAACTACTAAGTCTTCCTTTATATGGTTTAGCTTCAATTAAAAGCCGGTCACTTCTTTCAACCGAAGCCGGTTTAAAGTATTTTATTTTAGGTGCTTTCTCTTCTGGAGTATTCCTATTTGGAGTTTCTCTTATTTACTTAGCTACAGGTAGTCTTAGTTTTTCTGAGATTGGTCAGCTATTTGCAGGAATTAATGTTGATCTATTCTCTTTGATCGAGGCTGGTGACACTCACGCATTAAGTTATGTCGCTGCTTTCTCTATGGGAATGTTACTTGTCATGATTGGGCTTCTTTTTAAATTAACGGCGGTTCCGTTTCATATGTGAGCCCCTGATGTTTATGAGGGTGCACCTACGCCAGTAACAGCTTACTTCGCAACAGTTCCTAAATTAGCTGTATTCGCTGTAACAATTCGTATTTTCTATGTAACTTTCTTTGATATTAGTTTAGAATGACAAAAGGCAATTACTCTTTGTGCTATTGGTTCTATGATTTTAGGAACTCTTGGAGCAATGGTTCAAAAACTAGATTTAAAACGTCTTTTAGCCTATAGTGCCATCGGTAACGCTGGATATATGCTACTAGGTATTAGCGCAGGTAACTTAGAGGGATTACAAGGACTTCTTCTTTTCGCTGTTATTTACCTCGTGATGTCTATTAATGCTTTTGCAACAATTTTAACACTTCGATCAAGTAAATCATCAGCTGAGGGACTTTCACAAAGCACATTTCACTGAGAACAAGACCATTCAAACGCTCGAGCTCTTTTTTACCAAAATAGTAATGAAGTTGTTAAACTACCAGCACCGACAAAAATGTCTGGTACAAGTGTGGATCAGGAAGCTTGACTGCAGGGAGCTTATATTCCTCGACAGTTGGCTTTAGGAAGTCAAAACTCTTTAGGTAACTTAAAGGGTATTTTACAATTCCGGACGCT
>Ga0115560_1002012_pt1 | contig 13737 bp, 10 predicted proteins | sample COGITO_mtgs_1105_5_FD_87278 | JGI IMG/M metagenome (GOLD analysis project Ga0115560, IMG submission 87278) | Pelagic marine microbial communities from North Sea - COGITO_mtgs_110509 | ecosystem: Environmental > Aquatic > Marine > Epipelagic | place: Germany:Helgoland, sampling site Kabeltonne... | reverse complement strand
GCAAAAAAACACAGCCAGCTGTCGCGGCAAATGTATGCAGGCTACCATATTGATTCCATTACCAACGGCGTGCATGCGGGAACCTGGGTCTGCGAGCCGATGCAACAACTATATGACCAGTACATCCCTGGCTGGCGACTGGATAATGCCAGTTTGCGCAGCGCACTTAATATTCCCTGCACACCGATTCTGCAGGCTCATCAGGCAGCCAAGCAGGCACTTCTGGAGACGGTCAACCAACACTATAATCAGCCCGCAAAGCAAATGGAAATCGATATATTCACCATTGGCTTTGCGCGACGCGCGACGGTTTACAAACGTCTTGGCTTGCTCTTTAGCGATATCGAAAGACTGAAGTCGATCTGCGCAAAATTTGTTCGTCTGCAAATTGTTTTTGCCGGCAAGGCCCACCCAAACGATCAGCAGGGAAAGTTGCTTATTCAAAAAATTATTCATTTAGCAAATAATCTTAACCAACATATTAATATCGTTTTTCTCCCTGACTACAGCATCAACCTAGCCAAACTTATGGTCAGTGGCTGTGACCTTTGGCTAAACACACCGCAGCCACCACTCGAGGCATCGGGTACCAGCGGAATGAAAGCCGCACTCAATGGCGTGCCATCATTAAGCACCATGGACGGCTGGTGGTTAGAGGGCTGTCTCGAGGGCTTAACTGGCTGGGGAATTGGCAACGGTGAGAGCATTGCGGAAAAGCTCACAGCGCAGGGCTCAGATCAAAGCCAGCTCGAGGCCAGTTTGCTGTACAACAAACTGGAACAGATTATCTTGCCACTCTACTATCAAAATCAGCATGGTTATCTGGAAGTGATGCGCAATGCCATTGCACTGAATGGCTCCTATTTCAACGCCGAGCGTATGCTCAACCAGTATATTGCCAAGGCCTATTATTAATGCAGCGAAGAACCCGTTTAAGGGCCACTAGGTTAGAGTTGCCAGCAATCAGCTACGCTTGAATTAACAATCAGCAGACTTTCGGGTAATTGAATGGACCATCATCCCGCCTGGCACAGCCTTGAACCGGCCGCCGTTATCAGTCGACTCGACAGCCATACCAAAGGACTATCCAGCACTGAAGCTCAGCGCCGACTCGAACGCTATGGCGCCAATCGTCTTCCCAGCCCATCACTCAAGTCTTTTTTCCGGGTCTTGCTGAGCCAATTTATCAGCCCTTTTATCTATGTTCTGCTGTTTGCCATGCTGTTATCACTGGCCATTGGCAACCTCAACGACGCGGTTTTTATCGGTATTATTTTACTTGCCAACGCGCTGATCGGCGCGCTGCAGGAATATCATGCCCAGCGCAGTGCGCAGGCTCTGAGAAAATTGATGGTCAACCACTGCGAGGTAGTTCGGGACGGCCGCAGTCAGCAGCTCGCCGCAGAACAATTAGTACCGGGAGACTGTGTAATTCTCACCTCTGGCATCCGTGTGCCGGCGGATTTGCGCTTGCTGGTCAGCGACAATTTACACATAGACGAATCGCTGTTAACCGGCGAGTCGGTGCCAGTAGAGAAATCCGCCGAGGCAGTTTTGCCCCCACAGACTCAAGTCGCCGAACGGCAAAACCAAGCCTTTGCCAGCACGCTGGTGACCAGCGGCCGTGGTCGTGGTCTGGTGGTCAGTACTGGTTTAAACAGCGAAATCGGTCGGCTCGCCAGCCAACTATCAACACAGCAACAGGCGCAACCACCGCTGCTACAACGTATCGAATTGTTTAGCCAGCGCTTGACTCTGGCCTTGCTCGGATTAATTATTCTACTGGCAGCGGTTGAGTTAGCCCGTGGCACTGAGCTTATCGTCGTGTTTATGACCGTGACCGCACTGGCAGTAGCCGCTATTCCAGAAGGACTGCCAGTGGCACTGACGGTCGTGCTGTCGATCAGTATGCGGCGCATGGTGCAACGCCATGTTGTGGTGCGCAAGCTGGTGGCAACCGAGAGCCTGGGTTCCTGCACAGTCATTGCCACGGACAAGACCGGCACCCTAACGCGCAACCAGCTCAGCGCAGAACAGCTGCGGTTTTGCGACGGGCAGGGGATGCCGATAAGTGGCAGTGATACTAGTCCGACCATCGACACTATTCCCAACGGCGCGGAGAAAACAGCCGACACTGAGCGACTACAACGTCTGTGCCGAGTGGCCGGACTGTGTAATGAAGCAAGCGTAGTGTTCGACAACAACAGGGGTGAGTGGCACGGCTCTGGTGATCCGGTCGATCAGGCACTACTGGCCATGGCCTATCAGCTTATTGGCCACGACGCCCTGCAACGCTACCCGACAGTGGCCCATATTCATTACGAACCCGCCCTCGGCTTTGCCGCCAGCCTGCATCGGCAGCCGTCTCGAGCTCACCAACTGGTCTGCGTCAAAGGCGCGCTAGAAAAACTCCTGCCTCTATGTACGACCATGGCTGGAGTGACTGGGATTGAACCCTTAGACGCCGAGAAGGTGTCCTCTGTTATGCACGATATGGCCGCCCAAGGCATGCGCATTTTAGCCTTTGCCGATGGTAGCCTGGCAGCACAGCAACCCTTCAAGAGCGATCATCTCGGCGAGCTCTGCCTGCTGGGGCTTGTTGGAATGACTGATCCATTGCGGGCGGAAGCCAAAGATGCCATCGCCGAATGTAAAACTGCCGGCATTAAAATCTGCATGCTGACCGGCGACCACCCGATCACCGCCCTGAGTATTGGCAGGCAACTGCAGTTGGTCAGTGACGACATCAGCGCAGACCGAGAAGTGGTTACTGGAGAGCATCTGGTGCGCGCCGCAGCCGATGGCGAAGCAGCCCTGGATCAGTTAACTGCCGACGCGCTGATCTATGCGCGCGTGACGCCGGAACAAAAATTAACCATTGTCGAATCACTGATCCGTCAGGGTGAATTTGTCGCGGTGACCGGCGACGGTGTCAACGATGCCCCGGCGCTAAATGCCAGCCACGTGGGCATCGCCATGGGACTGCGCGGCACCGATGTCGCTCGCGAAGCCTCTGATCTGCTGTTGAGCGATGATAACTTTGCCTCGGTGGTGGCGGGAATTAAGGAAGGCCGCGTCGCCTATCAAAACATTCGCAAGGTGGTCTTTTTCCTTATTTCCACCGGCGCGGCCGAGATGATGCTATTTTTATTGTCGACGATTTTTGCCACCCCCATGCCATTGACGGCAGTGCAGTTACTCTGGCTAAACCTGGTGACCAGTGGCGTGCAGCATATTGGGCTGGCGATGGAACCCGGCGAGGGCGATGAGATGCAAAAACCACCGCGTCGACCCAGCGAAGCATTGTTTAACCCGCTAATGATTAAACGGGTACTGCTCTCAGCGCTAGTGGTAGGCGCAACCAGCTTTTGCTGTTTTGCCTATTTATTGTATCTCGGCTGGGGCGAGATCAGCGCGCGCAATAGTACCCTGCTGTTGATGGTGTTATTTGAAAACATTCAGGTACTCAATAGTCGCTCTGAGAGCCGTTCAGTCTTTCGCCACCCTCTGTGGACCAATCCCACTCTGATAGTCGCCACCTTGGCGGCTCAGGGAATCCATATCGTCTCGATGTACTGGCCTGTTATGCAACGCGTGTTGAGCACCGCACCGGTAACACTAGCGCACTGGAGCAGTCTATTGCTGGCCGCTTGCTCTATCTTAGTGGTGATTGAATTGGATAAACTGCTGACAAGACTGGCGCCCAAGACTGCTAATACAGCCAGCAGAGTGGCTTAGTCGGTTTAATGCGCTTGTTTATCTCAGCTTGTATGAGCGGCAAACTGACTGCGTGCCTGAGCAATCTTTTCGCCGTCATCATCACAGCTATCGGCAATTTTTTCTGCCGCTAGCAGGCGATGACGCAGTCCAGCCTGATTGGCCACCTGTATCGCCAGCCCTGGTCGCGCATTGAGTTCCAACAGCATGGGTCCGCGCAATCGGTCGAGAACAATATCGACACCCAGATAGTCGAGCCCCGCCATACCGGCGCAGCCCGATGCCAACTCCAGCACCTGCTGCCAGAGGGGAATGGTTAATTTATCGAAATACATTTTGGTATCCGGATGCTGACTGACAACGCGATTGCGCTGAACCGCGCAAATACTCCGGCCAGTGCCGATATCTATCCCCACGCCCACCGCACCCTGATGCAGATTGGCTTTGCCATCCGAGCTGTGGGTCGCGCAGCGCATCATTGCCATCACCGGCACACCGCGAAACACAATCACACGGATATCTGGCACGCCCTCGTAACTGTAGTCTTTCAGGATCGGATCAAAATCAATCAAAGCCTCAATCATGGCGCTGTCATTGCGGCCACCGAGACTGTGTAGCCCAGCGAGAATATTTGAGCTGTGGCGGCGCACTTCACGGTCATCAATCAGTGCACCGCTGGACTTAACAAAGTGATCACCGTCGCGTCCGACAATCACCAGAATACCTTTACCGCCGCTTCCCTGACTCGGCTTAATCACAAAGCCATCGCGGTTGTGCAGCATGTCGCTAAGCGAACTGACCTGAAATTGATAGTCAACCGTGCCATAGAGTTCTGGGACTGGAATATTGCGAGCAATGGCAGCACTTTTCGTTTTTAGTTTATTATCAGCTTGGCTATAGTTTTTACGTTGATTGTAACGACCGATAAAGCCAATATTACGGTTGTTCATGCCGAGAATGCCCAGCTCGCGCAATGTCAGTGGCGAAACCATTAGCACCACCTTATTACTTGCCCGCCATATCGCGGAAACGATAGAGCTCAGAGAGACGGTAGCCGGTATATTTCCCTAGCAGCAATATCACTCCGAGCAGGCTCAGCGTTAACTCTGGAAAATTAAAGGTCAAATGTTCAACCCAATGATTGGACATGGCCAAATAGGCCAATACCGCCACCAATAGACTGCCACTGCCTTGAATCAACACCTCGTGGCCGCCCTCCTCTTCCCACAGAATTGACATGCGCTCAATTGTCCAGGCAACAATCACAGTGGGGAAAAAGGTCACCGTGAGAACTTGGTCAAGGCCCAGCTTGTAACTGGTTACAGCCAACGCAGCCATCATCAGAATCACCATAATAACTACCGCTGCGACTCTTGCTACCAGAAGTAAATTAAGCCGACTGAGGTAAGAGCGGATCCACAGACCGGTGCCGATCAAACCAAGAAAAATAATCAGACCGACCAACAGGGTGGTCTGAATAAAGGCTAGTGCAATCAGAATCGGCATAAAGGTGCCAGAGGTTTTCACCCCCACCAATAATCGCATCACTACCACCACCAGTGCCGCCACCGGAATCAGCAGCAGGCCTTTAAAGACACCCTGCTGCTCTACCGGCAGGGTGTAGATCGAGAAATCCAACAGAGCAAATTCGTCTGCGCGCTGCTCCATGCCGAGCACGGCTTTGGCCGGCAAACTATTGCTGACCAGAGCAAACTCAAGACTGGAGTTGCGTCCGCCAGTGATATTAAGGATCGCGCCATCGCCACGCTGCCAGATAAAGAAATTAGCCGGCAGACCCACTCTGCCTGTCTGTGGATTGATAACAAACCACTGTCCAGCGTTGCGAACTTCGAGCAGCGAACTTAGCGTCTGACGGCGACGGCCATCTTCCAACTCAATACCGCGCAGTTCATGGGCGCTGATATTCGCCGTCGCCAAGGTGTCCAACATCAGCGCCAACGAATCATCGGCATAAGAGCTGAGTAAAAAGAGCCTATCCTGATCCTGAGAATCGCGCAGTAACTCCTGCACCAGCAGCAGCGCAAAGCTCTCATTATCCGATGATTGCTCGGCAATTCGGTCTATCAGCCTATCCATCGCCGCCTGCTGATCCGCCTCCAGCAATGGCTTGGTCGGCACATCAGCAGCCATGTTCGGCAATGCTCTATCACTGCGCTCGCGGTAAATCTGCATTTTATAATAGAGGGTGGTGGGACGATCCAGAGACTGTCGCGTCCAGCGCGCTGTGCTGACGGCATCTGACTCTTCAATGATGGAAAAGCCAAAGCCGGATGAGACAAAATGCTCGTCCAAAATGACCCAGCCAGCCAGTGACGCGGGCAAGCGCAGTTCGACATTGACTGGGCCTTTAGCGGGGGTAAAACTGGTCTTGGATTCCACCGTCCACACTTCACGGTACTCACCCGGCAGCAGCGGTAAGTTGAGACTCACAGCCTTATATAAGGTCAGCCCAACACCTAACGCAATCAATACACCGGCGATCAAACCAATCTGAATCCGTGAATTAATCACCCCGAATCTCCGGGCGCAGCCTAACGGTATGATGGCGGCTGACATCAACAATCATGTTATCCATAAGAAAGTTGCGCCCAATCAACAACGGATACTCAAAGTCGGTACGGTCAGAGAGATTGACATCAATCTTGGAGCGAATATCACCTACTGTCACCCACATTCTCACCACATAGCGTCTTTCTTCAGGACCGCTGCTCTGCTTAATCAACCCCCGGCGACGCAATCGTAACTCCTGTTGATGCGCACTGCCTGTCACTGCGTCAAGCAACACAAAACGCACATAGCGCTTGCCATCTTTTTCAATTAGTTGAATATCTTCGGCATGAATGGACGTTGTATCAGCCCCTGTATCAATGCGCGATTCAATCCATAGACCTGCAGGCTGAACCCTCGCCCATTCCACAGCGCCGACAATTGGCAGATGTAGTTTCCCTGCAGTGGTAGCCTGCGACGGCAGTGCAGCGGGAATAGTTTTGGTGATAATACGCTCAATAACCTGCGGCTCTGGACAGCTCTGGTGCTCCACAACGGGCGGAGGGACTTCTGCTGCAGACGGGCATTCTGTTTGAGTCACCATCTGGGGAAGCAGTGAGCAGCTCGATAGCAGACAGGCGTTTAACACGCTAACGGTTAATAAGCTAAATAGACGCATTTCATCAAACAGCCGTTCATCGAATTAAAATCTCATTATCCACGTAATCAGGTCATCAATAGCAAGCGCAGAAATAGAACCTCGACATATTAATACTTAGTTATTCAATTCCCACTATTATTTATTCATCTGCAAGATTGTTTGACCAGACGGCAAATTCATTACCTGCTGGTTCAGTGAAGTGAAAACGTTGCCCCCCCGGGAAGGAGAAAATCGGCTTGACGATCAACCCGCCTGCCGCCTCAATATTACGCTGAGTCGCGTCAAGATTATCACTGTAGAAAACTACTAGGGCGCTACCATTGGCGGAGCTGGACGCTAAATCGGCGGCATAGAAACCGCCGTCAATTCCAGCATCAGAAAACGCCGTGTAATCTGACCCATAGTCAGTGAATGTCCAACCAAATACAGCGCTGAAAAATGTTTTACTGGCAGCAAGATCCCGCGACGGGAATTCAAGATAGTCTATTTTGTCATGCTTGCTAATCACCTACATCCGCCTCCCACCATTAAATACAATCTGTTTAAGATAGCACAGGCTGCGTCGACTGGGATTATCAATGCGGTTGGTCGAGGCTGGCTAAAACCAGCCCTTTAAAAATGCTAAGGCAGATCATCGACTAGCTCGCCTTCAACCGGCTCGAGCAAATCTTCGCGGTCAACATTGAGCGCCAGCATTACAGTGGCTGCAACATAGATTGAGGAATAGGTACCGATGCCAACACCCACCATCAGCGCCACGGAAAAGTTATGAATTAACTCGCCACCAATAAAGAACAGTGCCAACAGCACCAACATGGTGGTCAACGAAGTATTGATGGTGCGCCACAGCGTCTGTGAAAGAGACTCATTAATCACTTCCACCGATGTTGCCTTGCGGATCTTGCGGAAATTTTCACGGATACGGTCAGACACAACGATGGTGTCATTCAGCGAGTAACCGACGACCGCCAAAATTGCCGCCAACACCGTGAGATCAAACTCAAGCCGAGCAATGGAGAAAAATCCAAGCGTGATAATGACATCATGAGCCAGTGCCAATACCGCGCCAATAGCGAATTTAAGCTGGAATCGGATGGCCACATAAAGCATCACCACCGCCAGTGCGGTAAGCATGCCGAGACCACCGTCTTCGCGCAGCTCTTCGCCAATTTGCGGGCCGACAAAATCCACCCGTCGCAGTTCGACCGCCTCACTACCATTCTGTAAAACGTCGTAAACCTTCTCGGACAAGCCCTGCTCGGGCTTGCCCTGCAACCGAATCAACACGTCGGTTTCAGCGCCGTAGTGCACCACCACCGGGCCCTCAAAGCCAGCGCCTTCAAGCTGCCGGCGAATCACTGAGACATCCGCTGGCTGCTCATAGCCCACCTCGATTTGCGTGCCACCGGAAAAATCCAGCCCCAGTTTTAGGCCATTGATCGACAGCGAGGCCACCGACCCAATCAGCAGCAGAGCGGAGAAGATTGCTGCAACTTTGCGCAGCCCCATAAAGTTATACACTTTTATGTCAGTCATCATCTTCTTCCTATATCCACAGAGTTTTTATTTTGCGGCCACCGACAACCAGATTAGCCAGTCCGCGGGTCAGCACAATAGAGGTAAACATCGAGGTCAAAATACCAATCGATAAGGTCACAGCAAATCCTTGGACCGGGCCAGAGCCAATCAGAAATAGAATCAGAGCAACAATTAACGTGGTGATATTGGCATCGAGAATTGACACAAAGGCGCGGTCATAACCAGCGCTGATCGAGCCCTGAATAGAGGCCCCTGCTGCCAGTTCCTCGCGAATTCGCGAAAAGATCAACACATTGGCGTCGACTGCCATGCCCACCGTCAAAACGATACCGGCAATACCGGGCAACGTCAGCGTTGCACCGAGCAGTGACATAAAGGCCACCAGAAGGACTAAATTCATCGCCAGTGCAATATTGGCAAACACCCCAAAGCCGCGATAGACAACCAGCATAAACAGCAGCACCAACACCATGCCGAAAGTCACTGATTTAACGCCTAACTCAATATTGTCAGCACCCAGTGACGGGCCGATGGTGCGCTCTTCAACAATGTACATCGGTGCTGCCAATGCACCAGCACGGAGCAATAGCGCCAGTTCTGAAGATTCACGCTGTTCGAGACCGGTAATTCTAAACTGCTTACCCAGCTGAGCCTGAACCGTTGCCAGACTGATAATGTTTTCTTCGACAAAAGGCACCGGCGTCAAAACCAACTCACCGTTTTCATCAATCGATTTTTCCAATTTGGTTTTGTACTCGATAAACAACACGCCAAGGCGACGGCCGATATTGTCGCGAGTCGCGTAGCCCATCTGCCAGCCACCTTTCGCGTCGAGAGTGATACTAACCTGAGGGCGACCATTTTCATCGAAGCTGGCGCGCGCATCGGTGACATTTTCACCGGTAATAACCGCCTTGCTCTCCAACCGCGCATCGGCACCCTGACCACTTGGGTTGCGAAACTCAAACACCTCACCAACCCGATCACTGGCCTCAAGACGGAACTCCAGATTAGCTGTCTTACCAATAATGCGCTTGGCTTCAGCGGTGTCCTGAACACCGGGTAACTCAACGACAATACGATTTTTGCCTTGACGCGATACCAGTGGCTCAGAGACACCCAGTTCATTGACGCGGTTGCGCAGCGACGTGAGATTTTGCTTGATCGCATTGTCTTCAATTTCGCGGCTGGCAATGTCACTCAGACGGAGCACCAGCGACAGCGGATTTTGGCCCGGCTGCGACTGTGGCTGCAGATCGCGGTAGTTGGTGCGAATAAGTGTCTTAGCGCGCTCAACCTCTTGTTCATCACGGAACTGACCAATGATCTGATTATTACTCAGTTCAAAACTGCGATAGCGAATGCGCTCTTCGCGAAGCGCGCTCTTAACATCTTCGAGATCACCCTCAAGACGGGTTGTCAGGGCCGAGTCGAGGTCGACCTCAAGCAAAAAGTGCACACCACCACTGAGATCAAGCCCCAGCTTCATTGGCATACCACCAATATTTCGCAACCAGTCAGGCGTTGTCGGCGCGAGATTGAGCGCGACAATATAATCGCCGCCCATACTTGCCTGAATCACTTCTTTGGCACGCAACTGCCGATTGCCATCTTTCAATCGCACCAACAGCGCTTCGCCATCAGCCTCACCAGAAAAATGCTCAATGCCGGCTTCATCTAAGGATTGCTCTACCTTTTGCAGTACTGCGGCGTCGATCTGCATAGCACCACTCTGCCCCGACAGCTGAATCGCAGGATCCGGTGGATAGAGGTTTGGCGCGGCATAGACAAAACCAAAGGTGACAACCAAGAGGATTGTTATATTCTTCCAAAGAGGAAACGTGTTAGGCATGGTTAGACAGTCCAATAAATTCAGCGGTGCATTATAGCGGCATTAGAGAGACAGTTGGGGGCACAATTGACGATTTAAACCCCAGGCAGTATCCGGCTCTAAAGCTCAGGCTTTACCTTGCCCTGCTGCTGATAAAACTCATCGGCAAAGGCTTCCAGGCGTCCCTCAGCAATAGCGTCACGCAAAGCTGCCATCAGCGTCTGGTAGTAACGCAAATTGTGGATGGTGTTTAACTGCGCACTGAGCATCTCGCCGCAGCGCTCAAGGTGATGCAGGTAACCGCGACTAAAATTAGTGCAGGTATAGCAGTCACACTCCGCGTCCAGCGGGCCGGTATCATGACGATGACGTGCATTGCGAATCTTAATCACACCGCTGCTGGTAAACAGATGGCCATTGCGCGCATTGCGCGTCGGCATCACACAGTCAAACATATCAATGCCGCGACGCACCCCCTCGACCAAATCTTCCGGTTTGCCGACGCCCATCAGATAACGCGGCCGATCCTCAGGCATCTGGTGTGCCAGATGATCGAGAATACGCATCATATCTTCCTTCGGCTCGCCCACCGACAGACCACCGATGGCATAGCCATCAAAACCTATATCCACCAATCCCTGAAGCGACTCATCGCGCAGGGATTCGTACATGCCGCCCTGAACAATACCAAACAACGCAGAGGGACTATCACCGTGAGCCGCCTTACTGCGCGCCGCCCAGCGCAGCGACAGCTGCATCGAGTCGCTGGCCTGTTTTTCCGTCGCCGGATGTGGCGTGCACTCATCAAAGATCATCACAATATCGCTGCCGAGATCTCGCTGCACCTGCATCGAGGTCTCCGGATCGATAAATACCGGGCTGCCATCAATCGGCGATTTGAAGTTCACACCGGCTTCGCTGATCTTGCGCATATCGCCGAGACTAAACACCTGAAAGCCACCGGAGTCGGTCAGAATCGGCCCCTGCCACTGGGTGAAATCATGCAAGTCACCATGGGCTTTGATGACTTCGGTACCCGGGCGCAGCATCAAATGAAAGGTATTGCCGAGAATAATCTCAGCGCCAATCTCGACTATATCCTTCGGCAACATCCCTTTGACTGTGCCGTAGGTACCCACCGGCATAAAGGCTGGCGTTTGCACCTTGCCGCGAGGGAAACTCATTTCGCCACGTCGCGCTTTGCCATCGGTCGCGGAAACCTCAAATTGCATAAAGCATTGGCGAGATTCGGTTGGCTCAGGCAGGTCGGTCATTGCGGAATATCCTTGGCGGCGTCGGGGTTGTTAATTAAAAACATGGCATCGCCATAACTAAAGAAGCGGTAGCGCTCGGCGACCGCCTCTCGATAAGCCTGCATTATAGGCTGATAACCGGCAAAAGCGCTGACCAGCATCAGCAGCGTCGATTCCGACAAATGAAAATTGGTTAGCAGTCCATCGACCACGTTAAAGCGGTAACCCGGGAAAATAAATATATTGGTGTCGCCTTCGAAGGGCGCAATAATGTCACCAACTGGAGCCGCGCTGGCCGCCGTTTCCAGACAGCGCACGCTGGTGGTGCCCACTGCGATAACACGACCTCCCGCAGCTTTGGTATTGCGAACCTGCTGGCAGACCTCTTCGCTGACCTGCAACCACTCCGAATGCATATTGTGATCGTGAATATTGTCTGCACGCACCGGCTGGAAAGTACCCGCCCCTACATGCAGCGTGACAAAGGCGATCTTCGCGCCCTTAGCCTTTAATTGAGCCAGCATCTGATCATCAAAATGCAGCCCGGCCGTTGGCGCCGCCACCGCACCCAGCGTCTGAGCATACACAGTCTGGTAGCGACTTTTATCTTCCTGAGTATCGGCACGATCGATATAAGGTGGCAGAGGCATATGACCAATCTGCTCTAGCACATCCAACACCGGCGCACTAAATTTCAATTCGAATAGATCATCCGCGCGGCCGAGCATCTCGGCGCTGTAACCCGCATCAAACCGCAATTGGTTTCCCGGCTTCGGCGACTTGCTGGCACGAATATGCGCCAGCACCGAGTCACCACTCAGCACTCGCTCCACCAACACCTCAACCTTACCGCCGCTCTCCTTCTGCCCATACAGTCGCGCTGCGATCACCTTGGTATTGTTAAACACCATCAGGTCACCGGGCTCAATATGCGACAGCAGATCATTAAACTGCTGATGGCGCAGATCCTCAGCAGCAGAATCGAGATATAACAGACGACTGCCCTGGCGCTGCTCAGCAGGCTGGCGGGCTATCAGCTCATCGGGAAGATCAAATTGAAAGAGGTCACGGCGCATAAATATAAGGGCAAAAGCCAGTTCTTGTTGGTTGATTCACTCAAGCCGGCAAGGGTATCGAAATTAGCACCAAAGGCCAAACCCTTTCAGCGCACAACATTTAATCGCAAAAGCCGTGCATCCGCGGTTGACCGCTTATTGATCACTGCTATAATCGCCGCCCTTCTGCCGATTATCGCAGTGGGTAGAAATACCGCAGAGAGCGATCTCTTTAAAATATCGGAATGCCAGTGTGGTGGAATTGGTAGACACACGGGATTCAAAATCCCGCGCCCTTAAAAGCGTGCCGGTTCGAGTCCGGCCACTGGTACCAAACAATAAAACCCTGCCTCTGAAAAAGAGGCGGGGTTTTTTGTTAGGTATGAGTTGTCGGCGAGACCGGCACCTCCGGTTCGACTAATTGCGAAAGCAATTTGGACGCGGAGCGCAGCGAAGGCGCTTGCGAAGCAAGTGACAACAACCCCTAGGTTGTTGTTATCAATCCGGCCACTGGTACCAAGCATACTCTGAAGCCCTTGTAATCATTAGACTGCAGGGGCTTTTTAGTTCTAATCTGGTAATTTCCTGTCACATCTTCTGTCACACCAGCAAAACTTTATACGGGCGGGGGAGTCTGCTGAGTACTTGTGGTTGTTGCAGTATCTGCTCAGATACTTTAGAGATGGATTTAGAAAAAAGGCTGCTGCATAGAAACATACAATGATGATGGAACTGTTAAGAAAAGACAAAGCTATAGTGGTTGAGGCTGCTGAGGTATTATTGCTGTTACTGTATCTGCTTGCAATTTACACTCACAGCTCTATACACTGAAGACGTTTTAAAAGTTGTAGGCACGTCTATTTTTAGAAAAAATCCCTAAAAAAGGTTACCAAATGGATCAAACTCCTGTTCATGATAATCATAATCCTGATCTTTTGAGAATAATTCCGTCGTCAGTAAAAAATGTTATTGAAATTGGCTGTAGTTCAGGTCTTCTTGCTCGAGCATTTAAAAATACACATCAAAATGTCAATTGGGTTGGTGTAGAAATCGATGAAACCTATGGGAAGTTAGCGGAGCAATATTGCGATCAAGTATTGATTTCTAACATTGATGACTGCGACGAAAGCTTTTATACACAATTTTCGGATAGAGATTGCTGGGTTTTCGGTG
>Ga0115560_1002009_pt1 | contig 13748 bp, 15 predicted proteins | sample COGITO_mtgs_1105_5_FD_87278 | JGI IMG/M metagenome (GOLD analysis project Ga0115560, IMG submission 87278) | Pelagic marine microbial communities from North Sea - COGITO_mtgs_110509 | ecosystem: Environmental > Aquatic > Marine > Epipelagic | place: Germany:Helgoland, sampling site Kabeltonne... | reverse complement strand
TGTTGCATTATGGCGATGATGATCAACTAAACCGTTACGGCTGTAGTGATGTGGCATTTTTAGACAGGCAAAGAGGTAACTCTTCAACCGAAGTCCGCCAATGTTCAATTAAGCCTAAGCAATATTGCGCTTTACGCCAAGACGAACACTTTGCTCTTCTACATACGCTTGGCAAGCAGCCCAATCATCTGCATAAAAATCACGCACACGCGCTAAGTCTTTAGATTCGATCAAGGGCTCATCGTTCAACCAAGAGTCTGGTGCGAAACGAGCAAGACGCATAAAAATGCCGGTAAACCAAAGCACTAGACGATGCCTAATACGACGCCAGCGTGTGTGGTCAGCCAGCGTTTCAGACCGGTAGCTATCAAGGTCCATTTGAGGGTCAAGAAAACGATCAGAAAACTGTCTACGCAGCCGCAATTGTTTATCTGAATACGACTTATGCACTTCTTTGTCGCTCAATGCTAACAAGTCAATGTCACATCCGAGCCATGCACATAAAGAGTCTATGTAGAATTTTCGATCGGCTTTGTAGTCTTCAAACAACAATACCAATGGTTTTTCACCCGTGCTTTCTTCAGCGTACTTAATGTACTTCATAAAATCGAAATCAGTTTGCTTCCAAACACCTTGGTCGTTATCAAGATCAAGAAACTGCGGGAGCCGAATGGTGTGACCATTTTTGGCTTGTAGGCGGTAAGTACTGGCAACTAGAGAGTCGTGCCGGCGCAATGAAACCATAACCTTACTGCCAAAAACCCTTTTTACGTCGTCGGTTCGTTCGTAAATATAGCGCCCTGCCTCTCGCGACATAAGAATTTTTGAACCCTTAAATCGGCGCTTTTCGCTTTCTCGCACTCGAAACCGGTTACGCGGAATATATTGGATTCCTCGCAGAGCGGGAAACAAATTCTTCTGCAGGAACGTAGATGCGGCTCTTGCGTAACCAACGTGAAAATAGGTTTGCGCTTGTTTAGATTCTGGATTGGTCATTTTCATTTAGCCGCATAGTTTTACGACTCGAGATGTCAGCTTAGAATTGAGTGTAAATGCGAATAGGACTGTCGCGTCCTTTACAGAAACGGATCGTTATTCGACCACAATAGTATAAAGCAGTCTGCTCTGGAAAAAGCGGATTAGATAAGCAAAACCATCTAACCCGCTAGTAAAACCTATGTTAGCCCTATTGTTTCTTAGGAGGCATAGGGAACAAGGTAGAGGTGTTTGCTCTGTATTTCTTGTAGTCCACGTCATCTCCCCAGCGTGCTTCAGCCTTATGACGCAGCATTGGAATACCGCTCAAACGCGTGAGCAATAACACCACAAATAAGGGTGAAATTAGTGCTAAGTGCTGCCAACCCTGCATGATAGGTAACGCCATTAATGCAACGCCCGTCCACAGTGTTATTTCACCAAAATAGTTTGGATGCTGTGACCAAGACCAAAGCCCAGTTTGAATGAACCGGCCTTTATGACGAGAATCCTTTTTGAATGCGCGTTTCTGCGCATCAGCGATCACTTCAATAAGAAAGCCAACGATCCACAACAATATCCCTATCCGTCCAATAGCTTCTAAAGGTGCTTGTTTGTCTGCGGTAAGAATTACCAATGCACACGCGGCGGTCATTATGGTCCATAGAGCTTGGACCGTCCAAGCAAAGAAAAACCTAACTGGGTTGACCTTAATCTCGTCGAAACGATCATCTCGGCCATCTTGCTTTATACGCACAAACAGAAAGCTACCTAATCTCACAGCCCAAACTAACACCATTAACGCTACAATTTTTCCGCGTGGATCTAAACCTGGGCTAAGAACCACCGCCAATAGGATCATGCTGATATAGGTAATGCTACCTGTTAGGTCATAATAATGCTCCGTCTGCGCCATATTGGACGGAATGAACACCAGCCAGTTGAGAGCAAATGCGAAATAACAGCACAATGAGAATACGGCAATATTCATAGCCTGCACGCTGTTCTGCCCACCAGCCCAGGCCATAAGAACCCCTAAAGCGATGGTAATAACGAGTGCAATGGAGATAGATTTTTTGTCGCGTTTCATACGGTAGATATCCTCATTTTTAAAATTTTGTGGTGAGCCTGCCCTTTGGCAAGACAGCAAGGGCCTCAATTGTCTACAAAACCAGCTTTACAGGGTGATTTAGACACTATCAGTGAACTTTAAACTGATAGTTAGACTTAGTTCAACCGCTAATCAACGTCATACTAAATTCTAAGCCTTTAAATCACGTAGACATGGGCAAACAAAGCCGCTATTTGAATTGTTAAACTTGCGTCAGCCATACTGTAAACGGATTCAATATCATGATAGTTTCGGTCTTCTTTAGCATGATAGTTTCGATCTTCTTTAGCATCACGGTTTCGCCCTCTTTTTAAGCGCACGTCGAACCAATACTCTAGAATGCCTTTAGAGCATCAAGATAACGTATTTGGCGCTTTTTTAAGATGAATATGTTGCTGTAATTAAAAAAATCAGCGGCGAGCGTCAATTGCGCGCTAAACGTTTTCTTAATTAGATTACTTCGCGTTCCAGCATCATCAAAAATCAAACTTAACCTTATACAAACATACTCGTTCGTTACAGCAATGATCACACACTTAAACTTGAAAAAAATTTCACTAATCTTATGTTCGTCGATCGTGAGTATTATGTTTGTCCATACCAGCTTTGCCCAAGATGAGTTAAGTCAAGACGCCTCCTCTTCACGGGACCTCGCCGTTCAAGACGAAGCAGTTCAGGCAGAACTTATTTGGACAGAGTTTGATGGTGCAGATCATTTACTTCTGCATTCTCAGTATCAAGCCGAGCAATGGTCGCAAGCCACGACTATTTACTCGGGTAACAACCCAATTAGCGGCCCTACTCTCGCCCAGTTGAATGACCAATCAAAAAAAGCTGATTTTGCTGTATGGACTGAACAACGCGGTACTAAGACTGTGCTTATGCAAATGCGCCGACTTGATCGAAACAAATGGCAACCCGCCACTCAATTTTACGGCGGTGGCACCAATAATTTTGCGCCGTTTGTTATAAGCGACCTGCTCGGAAACACTTTGGTATTCTGGTCAAGTTCAGACATAAACAGACTCGCTGATATTGTTTATACTGTTGAAGATGACGGCTGGTCTACCCCACGCCCATTGCATGCACCAAATGAAGTGCCCGACCTAACACCCGCAGCTGTATTAAATCCAAATGGTACGATTGAAGTGAGCTGGCAATCGTATGACTTTTCGGCTGGAAGTTATGTTACCAAAACCGCTAACGTTAGTTTAGCGGAGGATAATAGTAACAAGAATAATGATGCCCTCAAGTTCATTGACCTTGTAAATCTAGAAAAAATATCACTTCCGAATTTTCTACCGCGACAACGTGGCCGCTTTACAGTATTTTCTGCGCTTAATAAAATAAAACGCGCTGTTGTTCGCCAGTGAGTTATTAGAATGAACTTTATCGGTATAGATACACACTACGCATGCGCCGATGGAATGGAGCGCACGCGTATACATTTAGATGGAGCGGCATCCCCTTTGGCTTCTAAAGTTGCAGTAGATGCGGCATCTGCACTTCTGCCTCACTATTCTAATAGTCACTCTTATGTGCATAACTCAGCGGAAATAAGTACACGAGCATTTGCGTGGGCCGAAGATACAGTCCTGGATTACTTAGGTGCTGATAAACAAGAATATACCGCCATCTTTATGGGCAGTGGCACCACCGCGCATGTTAATCGTTTAGCTAGAGGGCTGAATGGTCGCGCAAACGAACGTCCAGTTGTTTTAGTATCGTCGATGGAGCATCACGCGAATGACTTACCGCACAGACTGCCTGGCAATGACGTGCATTATCTTGATCTAGCTGGTCATGGACGTGACATGGGCGCCATTGATTTGGAGTCCACCAAGCAAATGATTACCAACACTGGAGATCGTTTAAATTACCTCGCATGCTCGAGCATCAGCAACGTGACAGGCATTAGTAATAATTGGCCTGAATTAGCCGCCTTAGTCCATGCTCAGGATGCGCTGATCTTGGTAGATGCCGCACAGTCTGTGGCGCATCAAGAGTGCGATTTTTCTAGCTTAGAACCTACACAACGCCCTGACTTCTTGGTCTTTTCTGGACACAAACTCTATGCCCCTATGGCACCTGGAGTGTTGGTGGCAAAGCGCTCAGAGATTAGAAAATTAGCGGGGCAGAATGTCGGAGGTGGCTCTGTTGCAGATGTCAGCCTGCACGATTATGAGCTGCTCGATACTCTTCCTGATCGCGAACAGTCTGGTACACCCAATATTATTGGGGCATTTGCATTGGCGTCGGTTATGAAAGCCTTAAAGTCCGAGGGATTGAAGAAGGTTCGGAAACGCGAGCAAGATTTAATGACAAAGCTAATCACCCAGCTTTGCGACTTGCCATCCATTGAGGTCTACGGCGACTTAAAAGAACCTCGACTTGGAGCCGTGTCGTTTAATCACAAACACATTCCTCAAAGCCTATTGGCTGCTATCTTAAACGACTACTACGGCATAGCCGTACGTAACGAGTGCTTCTGCGCGCACCCTTACGTGAGCGAGCTTTTGAAAGAAGACCTTTGGGAAATGGATTTAGACGGTTTAGATGATGCGCAAATAGCCACACTGGTGGCGCAAAACAGAGGAATGGTGCGTGCCAGCATTAGTCATTACACTACTGAGGCAGATATTGATTCTTTAATAGCCGCATTGGCTGATATAGATAAAAAGCAAGAAGAGTATACGTCGCACTATGAAGCGCTTACAGATGGGTCGTTTAAGCACACAAGCTATCGCTTAGACTGGGAGTCAGAACTAGCAGGATTGATAGGCTAGTATTTTAAATACGGTTTTATTGAGACCTTCGAATGATTGATCAATGCAACGGTTGCACGATAAGCGCGCTAGCCCGCCTCGCCAAAAACGAAACTAAAACAGCGGCTGTTCTGTTTATTTAGCCCCCGAAGACTAATTTCAAATGACGAGCTGTTTCAAGAGTCGATGTTTTATCCTTCACGATTCGACCGCGCAGCCCTACTTTGTGCAGCAAGCCTTTGTTGTTAACTTGTTTAGCCGTTTTAGCCATCTTCAAAGGAGCTTGGTCAGCTGGGTTTAACTCAATTGATAACCAACCATGACACGCCATGCCACTGCTATACGGCACCAACGGCCCTTCGATCAGCTCTGGGCTGTCAAAAATAAGCTCATCGCTTACCGGAACAAAAACTTGATTATCTGGGCAATTCCATTCGCTGTTAAACATCTTCATATCCTTCATAGTACTGTTTAGTTTGAGCTTCTTGTCTTCCAAAAGTCGTGTTCCAAAACTTGTCAAACTCCGTCACTGTTTTGCTTTAAAATGGCAAACGCCAATTGTGCCTTAGGAGCTCGAAGATCTTTTTGGTTCAAAGCTATTAAACTCTCACCAAATGACGAATAACGGTGAAACTAATGGTATTAAAATGGTTTTATGACCAATTAATGAGAAACCAGTATTTTTGAGGCAAAATATCGTCTAATTCATCCTCACACACCCGCAACACCAACCCTAACTGGCTGATATTAAAAAACAAATGGCAAGAAAAGTAGCAATTGTTGAGGATGACTATGATCAACGCGAGAATTTCGCCGATGCACTAATAAGCTCGGGTTATGAAGTGGCAACCTATGCTAATCGCCGAGAGGCTTTAGCAGGCATGCGAAGCAACATGCCTGACTTGGCTATTTTGGACATTATGTTGGAGAACGAAATGGATGGCGGTTTCGACCTATGTCGCGACCTCCGTAATATGTCACCAACACTTCCAATCATATTTCTCACCGCCAGAGACAGCGACATAGACCGAGTATCTGGACTACGCTTAGATGCTTGGGACTACCTCACTAAGCCACTCAACATGCAATTTCTAAGCGTTCGTATAAACTCACTGTTCAGAATTGTTGATAGCCTGGCAAACGTGGGTGACGGCAGCCAGAAATCGGAAGTTCTTCGAATTGGCGATCTAGCAATTGATGAAGACAGCATGTCCATAAGCTGGCAGGAGCACGAACTCAGCCTAACGCTTACCGAGTTTTGGTTAATCGAGTCAATGGCGCGTCATCCAGGCCATGTTAAGACTTATGAAAACATGATGCAGATCACCAAACAAAGCTATGTAGAACGTAATACCATCAATGGGTATATACGAAGAATACGCAATAAATTCAAAGAGATAGATCCGTCATTCAAACACATTCAAACGGTCTTTGGTGTGGGATACAAATGGAAAAACGCGGAACATTCCTAATCTTTCAAACTATCTCACCATGCTTTTCACAGAGTTCATAATTCGACGTCTATTTATGTTTAAACTGCTAGCACTCAATCCTCCAGTCCAGACTTGCACAACAGTACGATCATCGTCATTACTCAGCCCATTGGTTGATATTAGTACGCAACAACGAACCTACTAGCTCTCGAAAATCATGTTAACGCGCTTTTCGATTCGATCAAAACTACTCCTCGTAGCGCTACTGCTATTGCTAATTCCCTGGATGTCTTACATCTATGTACGAGACATGAAAGCATTCTTGCTTTCAGGCCAAGAAGACGCCCTAAATTTATTAGCTCGAGCCGTTGCCACTGTTTTACATGACCGACCAGAACTGTTTGATCCGGAGGAAGAAGAAATTGCCGTTAGTAGCGAAGAGAATGAGATTTACGCCTTCCCCTTACCTAATTACATCAATCTAAATGGCGAATTTAGCGACTGGGGCGAACAAGCTAATCAGGCCGTAATTTACCGTCCACCATCGAGCAATGACCCTATTCCGACCGTTGATGGTGAGGAGAGCGACGACGAGTTCACCAACCAAGCGATCTCGGTACTGGAAATGCAGCAAGAGCAAACGGAGGGGAGCAACACGTTAATTAGCCCTACTGAAGAAGACATATCCGTTCGCCATGTACTGGGTTATCGCGGCAATTTCATTTACGCACTATTTGATGTAAGTGACAACAACGTGGTGTTTCGTAAAAAAGAGATATTGCGCGTAGATGCGGCAGATCACCTTCGCCTGACCCTACAAGACACAGCAGGACGAGAGCAACGCTTTACCTTGATCGCTGGCGAACCCGGCCGAATGAGTATTTACGCCATGGATGAAGAGTGGCAATACCCAATTACAGGCGAACCGATCTACGATTTAGCAGCGGAAATGGCCCTTAGCGACTCTGGCTACAGGATCGAGATACGAATACCGCGCTTTCTGCTTCCTTCCAGCACCCGCATTCGACTCGCGGTTGTTGACGTTGACGATACCCAGACTTTGGATATCTCAGCGATTGTCCCAACTACGCCACAGAGTGAGAATGACGATCTATCCAGGCTAACGGTTCAGTCGCCTGAGTTGGCTAAGATTTTGCGTGCGCTAAATCGAACCGACACTCGTATTTGGGTTATCGACGAAGGCAAACGGGTTCGCACTGTCGTCGGCAACGTCATTCTCGAAGACGATGAGAACCAAGTGACTAAACCAACCTCTGGCCAACCCATGGTTGACCGACTCCTTGGTTATATAAACTATTACTACAACTACGGTCTGCAGTCAGTCTTCTCTTATATTGTGGAAGGTGGCAACGAAAACGATTTAGAAGATGACGACGCTCGTAACGACGAGATTATTGATAAGGCTCTTGCTGGAAAAATTTCGTCGGATCGTAGGCCTGGAGTCGATGGTCAAGGCATGATCATTATGTCGGCGCACCCAATTTACTTAGGGGAGTCCATTCCTGGCGCCGTGGTTGTTGAGCAGAGCACTAACCAAGTACTTCGACGGCAACAAGAAACCCTCGAAAACGTTATTAGTGTTACGTTATTAGTGCTCGTTACAGTAGCAACTGCCCTACTCTTGTTCGCCTCAAGGCTGACACTTCGAATTCGCCGACTTCGGGATGCCGCCGACAGCGCGATCGACCGAGAAGGACGCATTCTTAATCAACGCCTTCCTAAAGAAGAAAAATCTGGCGATGAAATTGGAGATTTGTCTCGCAGTGTGAGCAATATGTTAGGCAGACTGTCGCAATACACGACCTACCTTAAAGGCCTACCTGACACCCTTGCTCATGAAGTGAGCAACCCTTTGAACGTGGTCAACTCAAGCCTTCACAATCTATCAAGAGAGAATTCTGACGCCGCGAAGAGTAAATATATGGAACGCGCAAAGAATGGGCTGAACCGTATTGGAGCGATTCTTCAAAACCTAACAGAGGCCGCAAATCTTGAGCAAGCATTACAAGACGAAGAGCGTGAAACCATTGATTTAATTGAACTTTTAGAAAGTTATGTCGATGGCTATGCGTTTAGCAACCCTTCTCAAAAATTCCGCCTGATTACTGACCATAAACCAATAATGGTGGACGTAGCACCAGACTATATCGCGCAAGCACTCGATAAACTGGTTGATAATGCCTTGGATTTCGCAGCACCGAAAACACCCATCGTCATACATGCCTTGCGCTCAAATAATGTCGCATTAATAGAGGTGAGCAATGAAGGATCTAGTTTGCCTGATGGAATGGCAGAACGAATTTTTGAGCCGCTAGTTTCATTAGGCCGCAAAGACGCGCAAAAAACTCGCCTTGGAATGGGGCTCTATGTGGTTAAACTCATCACCAGTTTTCATGGCGGCGACGTTTTGGCTCACAACATGCTAAACAAGCAGGGCGTTACATTTACCATTAAGCTCCCCATACACGATCTGTTTAGCTCTACTCTTGCATAATTGCTCACTTAATTAACGTCGACCCTGAATTACAAGCACTTAGCTATACCGATGCGAAATATTGGGGTCTGTATCTTACTGAAAACACACTTTTTACAGCGTACCTGACGCATAATTAGAAGATAGACATACACTTTAGCAAGAACTCATATAACACTTTACGGACTAATATTATGGGCAACAGACTCAGCAAACTCTATACACGTACTGGCGACGATGGAACATCTGGTCTCAGTGGCGGCCAGCGAATAGCAAAGAACCATGAACGCATGAACGCGATGGGAACGGTTGATGAGCTTAACAGTACCATTGGCATGATGATCTCAAAATTGGACGACGAAGAGTTGAGCACGCTCATGACCGCTATTCAGCACGACTTGTTTAACATAGGCGGCGAAATAAGCATGCCCGGCCACTCCTTTATCAAGGCTGATAAAATTGCCGGCCTTGAAAACCAAATTGATGCGTTCAACGGCTTGGTCGAACCGCTCAAAGACTTCATCTTGCCTGGCGGCAGCGAAGCCGCAGCAGTTTGCCACGTGGCGCGCGCGATCGCACGGCGAGCCGAGCGCGATGTTGTGACATTGCACCAAGCTGAGCCCGTGTGCGACACTACTCGCCAGTACCTTAATCGCTTATCTGACTTACTGTTTGTGGTCGCCCGTATTATTAATTTACGCACTGGCAACCCAGACATACTGTGGAATAAAGAGCTAGCTTAGCAAGTTGTACGAGAGATATACCAGTTAGGATCCGCATTGAACTTTACATTCAAATTGAAGACAGCATCTAAATAGACGGCCAAAAATGAAAGAACTATTCAATAAAATCAATAACATAAGCTTAGTTTCAAAAATATTCATCGGTATCGTAATCGGCGTCGCATTGGCGCTAATAAGTCCGTCTACCGCAGCTTCGATGGCCTTTCTAGGCAATTTGTTTGTATCAGCATTAAAAGCAGTGGCTCCTATTTTGGTTTTCGTACTGGTGATGGCTTCGATTGCTAACCAGAAATCGTTCGGCGACACCGCGATGAAGCCGATCATAGGCCTCTACTTAATCGGTACTTTGTTAGCTGCTTTGGTGGCTGCGTCATTGAGCTTTTTATACCCTGCCACGCTCACGCTGATGACTGAAGTGCCTAATGTGAGTCCTCCTGAGGGCATATCAGAGGTATTGAGCACACTAGTGTTCAAGATAGTTCAAAACCCTGTAACGGCGCTTATGGAGGGCAATTACATCGGAATACTAGCGTGGGCCATAGGCTTAGGCTTGTCGCTACGCCATGCACAACAGAGCACTCGCGATATTATTGGCGATCTAAGCGATGCTATTACCGCTATTGTTAAGTTTGTAATCGCACTAGCCCCTATCGGTATATTTGGTTTGGTAGCGAGCACCGTCGCGGCAACGGGTCTTAGTGCCTTAGCCGAATATTCGCACATCCTTTTTCTATTAATCGGATCAATGCTGATTGTGGCTCTGATAATAAATCCTATCTTGGTGTTTTTGCTAACACGGGCAAACCCGTATCCGCTAGTATTTAAATGCCTACGAGAAAGCGGTGTTACGGCGTTCTTTACGCGCAGTTCTGCTGCCAACATCCCTGTTAACATGCAACTTTGTAAGGATTTAGATCTGGATGAAAACACCTATTCCGTGTCTATTCCCCTAGGTGCTACGGTTAATATGGGCGGCGCGGCAATTACCATATCTGTAATGACCTTGGCGGCAGTACATACGCTCGGCATTCAAGTGGATATTGGTACCGCTATATTGCTGTGTGTTATCGCTGCAGTTTCAGCCTGTGGCGCAAGTGGTGTTGCTGGAGGATCGTTACTACTAATACCTCTCGCCTGTGGTTTGTTCGGCATTCCTAACGACTACGCAATGGAAGTCGTTGCTGTAGGCTTCATAATTGGTGTAATTCAGGACTCTGCCGAAACAGCACTAAACAGCTCAACAGATGTGATTTTTACGGCCGCGGCTATTCGTAACAAAGCACTTTCGACTGAATAAGAGGTTTCTTGCAGTTCAGTGCTAACAATCACTCTAACCTTGGCATAACAAAGTTCGGCTAATGGTCTAGTCTCCCAAACTACGTAAAGACTGACTATTTTGAAATCAATTGAGATTCCTTTTTTTGGAATCAACAAATTTCGTTCTAGGCCACCGGTAGCCTAGAACGGATGAAATTGGGTAGTGGTGTTCACGGACTTCATTCAGTTGATTGCCCCCTAAAAGAAAGATTCTATCCCCCTCAATTTTTAAAAAGAAACCAACATGGCCTTGCCATCCATCAGGGTGTTCGCGTTCTAAAATGGTGATACAACCGAAGCACGGCTCACTAAGTTGTGTGCCCCAATCCAACCAAGAACGAGCTAAGGCTGAATTTGTTCCAATATGACCGGATTCGCTGAGCACCCAGTTTAAAAAAGACGGGCACCAAGCGGCTTTATCATCATATTCAGCGATATTAGTACCATTGTGATATTCGATGATACGAGGATTACTTTTGCCCTCAGGGAAGGTTTTAAGCCCAATCTCGTTTTCCGCAACGGCCATCCACTCTTCTGCCTTCATAAGCTCAATTATAGACGCGAGCGCTTAATTAAGATTGGGAATGTCTCTTTAGGGCAAGATTGCGGCAAATGACAGGCTCTGACATACTCAGAACGATCGTTCAATATGAAAAAGAAGAACACTAACTGCCTCCACTACTGAAAGCTTTACTATGATCCGACCGATGCTTTACATATTTACAATTTCACATTATTGCGAAAAAGCGAGGTGGGCATTGGACTATCTAGGTATTGATGTCGATGTTCAAATTCTGGCACCAGGCACGCATATTGAAATAGCTAACAAATTAGGTTTAAAGCGAGGCTCAGTGCCGTTCCTACGTGTTGGCGAAATCGTAATCCAAGGTTCTGATGCAATCATCCATTGGGCTGAGCAAGAAAACAAATCAAACGCCACATTGGGCTCACTAAATCCTGAGGTGATTGCCGTTGAGAAACGGTTGGATGATAAGCTCGGAGTGCATATTCGTCGCTGGTTTTATTCTGAAGCAATTCTGGAAGCTCCCGCGTTAGTTAAACCCATATTTATGCATGGTATTTCCGCATGGGAAAAGCTTAAACTAACATTGAAGTGGCCTATTATATGCAGGCTAATGACACAAGGAATGGATCTCGGTCATCAACAGGGACTTGAATCGCTAGAAATAATAAAACAAGAAATAGAATGGTTAGAGTCTCTCATCGGTGACAGAAACTCCTATTTGGTTGGAAATACTTTTTCACGTTCAGACATTACAGCAGCTAGTTTGCTCGCACCATTAGTTACACCAAGTGAATATAGCTGCTCAAAATTGATGTCACTCCCGCCTCGCGCAAAACAAGAGAGTGAAGAAATGGTTGATCGTCTCTTTTGGAATTGGGTAGAAGCACAATATAAAACCCATCGATCTTAGCTTTTACTGAAAACTAAACTAGTGCAGATGCCTAATATAAATGACCGCTTAGGGCAACTTTGACACACTCGCGTTGACATAATCAACTGGGTCTTAAATACTCATAGCATTCGTTGTGTTGAGTTTCTAATCAGTCGGAAATATATTCATATCTGACTCTTAGATTGATTTGGAAACCCTAGTTCGCACCCGTTTGATGTTTAAGTGAATACTCAAACAACTTGGCTCTGTACATTTTTAAGAGAACGGGGTTCGGAGCTACTTTTCGTAACCTTTTTCAGAGGCCGTCAGAAAGTTGGAGAAGCCGTCAATAATTTTGATTAATATTCGTTTATCAATTTTTTCTGCACTGGCAGGATCGGGAACCTTAGACACACCATTCTTTCTATCAGAATAACCTTCAACCAGTAGAGGATACGTTTCAATTGAGTGAGTTCGAGTTTTTAATTGTGCTGGTGTCCATCGTGTTTGGTGTAGCGTTGACACAAATTATGTCTGGAGCCGTGCGCAGCTTCTACGAGGGTACGCTGAACGAAATTCAGATTCTGTACACCCTAACCCTGACGTTAATACTGGTGATCGACTGGTGGGTCAGCTTCTCATTTAACCTTGTTGAGAAATGGGAATTTGGCACCTTTCTGCTACTGGTTCTATGGGCGATGGTCCATTATGTAATGGTGGCCGCGCTTTACCCTCCCATATCTAAATCATTAGCCTTTGAGCGCCGCAGGCAATCTTTCTTTTGGGCCTTCATCGTAATGCTAATTGCAGATGGTGTGTTGACGGCCGTAAGAGGTTCGCTATTTGAGCCGTGGTACTACTTGCCGTTCATATTACACTATATCGTTATAGTGGTAATTGGCCTGCGGTTTGACGCTGTATGGCTACACAGAATAATAGCCTGGTGGCTACCGATTTCTTTTTTGATTTGGGCCCTATACGTGAGAACTCTTTTATCGGAGGTTGCATGAACGCAAGCCTGTTTAATCATTTATTGCCGGCAGTGGAAATTTTTCTGAAAAATTGCTTCGTTCCATCTGATATGACTATATTATTTTATGAGCCTCGTGATAGCGCTTTTGCTAGCCTTCGATTTCAGAGCTTTGTTTCAAATGTGATTTTCTAGAAAGAAATAGGGTCAGAGCCGAATCTAGTTAAATGGCAGCTTTGGGCAAAGCAGAACCAGTCACCCGCTCTTAGTGTAGGATAATTTACTAATTCCCTGTCTACTACTATAGCAATGAAAAAGCCCTAGAAATCTTACATAGCATAAAATCCATTAAATTCAACGGCTTACCGGCATGCAAGTCTTACAGAGGTTGTATAAACTATGAATTCCGAGAAAATTAATAATTGGCTGACACTGGGCGCAAATATCGGAGTCTTGGCGGGGATAGTTTTTCTTGCCTATGAACTGCAACAGAACACGGTAGCAACGCAACTGGAGGTCGCAAGCAACTTTCAAAACAGTTTT
>Ga0115560_1002000_pt1 | contig 13761 bp, 9 predicted proteins | sample COGITO_mtgs_1105_5_FD_87278 | JGI IMG/M metagenome (GOLD analysis project Ga0115560, IMG submission 87278) | Pelagic marine microbial communities from North Sea - COGITO_mtgs_110509 | ecosystem: Environmental > Aquatic > Marine > Epipelagic | place: Germany:Helgoland, sampling site Kabeltonne... | reverse complement strand
GGACTGTAAACATTTTATAAAAATTCACTGCGATAGCTGAATTATGCATTATTCCTTATCGCGCCAATTTTTCATGTCCTCCCCGGTGCGCCACCTAACCACATAACGAATTGTAATACATCACTATTTTGACTTATGCAGTGAGCCGTAGACCATGCTGGCAACCAAATCTAATCCCTACACGTTTCTAAAAGACGGTATCTGGTACTTCTCGAGGAGAGTTCCCGCAGACTTACGCAGACACTATAGAACGGGTAGGATTGCTTATTCTTTAAGAACTAAATCCATTAGAGATGCCCGTGTTAGAGCTATAAGTGATGCAACTAAGTTAGAGCGGCATTGGCATATCCTGAGAATCTCTTCCGATGATCTACCAGGAAAGCATTTGCTGGCTGGGGCTGTTCCGGAGCCACTAGCTGAGGCTTCTAGCGATGACCATTCGTTTAAGGCCGCTGTAGCAGTTTATCTGCGTTTGAAGGGCAATGACCGTCCTCCAACCTTTGAGGCTGCTATACGGCGCTCCTGTGGTTACCTGATAGATTGCTGTGGAATGAAAGACCTCAAGGATTATTTGCGCTCTGATGCTACCAAGTTCCGTGACTATCTGTTTGCTAAAGGGCTTAATGGCGCTTCTGTAGCGAGGATATTTGGGACTGTTAGGGCCGTTATAAACTTAGCCCTTAGTGAGTTTGGGCTTTCTATCGTTAACCCATTCTCAAACGTCTATTTCGATCAGAGCCAAGGGGTTAAAAAACGCCTCCCCGTAAAGTCTGAAGACATTAAGAAGGTTCAGGCAGAGTGCCATAAAGCCGATGACGAGAAGCGATGGCTTATAGCCTTGATCGCTGACACTGGGTTACGCTTAGCTGAAGGCGCTGGACTGCTAAGGTCAGACTTTCTACACTCAGCGAGAAAGGGTTGGAGCCTCTTCTGATGATTACCGTAATGGTGCTTCTTATTGCGCCATGAATTGCCTTCTTTTTATTTCACCACGTCGATCTTGCTACGGTTCAGTGAAATCGCAATGGCCGCAATGAGCCTCAACCGATATGTCAAATTCGTGCTGCACGCGCTCGCAGCAGGAAAATGGTGCCATCGCATTAAGCTCGGTGCTGCGTTACCGCAGAAAAATCAGTCGTTCATGCAAGCTCTGATCCAACCTTAGGCCGCCTAGCTTCTTCTCTCTCAGTGAAGAGTGAATTAAAGACTGATCAATTTATGTATTGTCTTAGCGCATGTGGTTGCAATTACATGAGCCTGTCAAAAACAGCTACCAGCTCCACACAAGCGGCAGCATGTCCGATTATTTAACTTAAATTTATACGATTTATAAATGAGTATAAGCCCTCTTTTATGAGCAAATTAAATTGAATGGTTTTCCATTAAATAATTAACTTACAGGATCTCATCAACGAGTGCGCCACGCTTGTGTACGAGCCAGAACACCTTTCGAAATAAACAAATGGATAATTCGCGCAGCCGCATTTGTATAAAAAATCATCATGCCCATCGCAGCAGCTGGAGCAATATCGCCAGCGTCATCCATATTTAAAACTGCAATCGACGCGAGTGCCGTTTTTGGAGAGTATAAAAAAACGACCGCAGAAACTGTCGTCATTGCATTGATGAAAAGATAGATCGATATATCAAGTACTGAGGGCAAACAAACCGGAACAGTAACCCGGCTAAAGAGTTTGAGAGTAGGCTGTTTGAGAGATGCGGAGACAGACTCAAACTCTCGATCCATTTGCTTGAGAGCAGTTACAGCAGTCAAGTGTGATACCGTGTAGAAATGGGTCACCGTGCAGACCACTAGGATAGCCATTGTTCCATAAATTGCATGCAATGGGTTGGAGGGATTATTGAAAAAGAAGATGTAAGCCAATCCTAAAACCATGCCCGGAATTGCCATCGGCAACATTGCAATCATCTGAAATGCTGCCCGACCAAGAAAGAAACCATTTGATTTTTCAACTAGGTAAGCACCAAAAAACACTATTGCTGTACCTGCTACAGCAGTCAGAAGGCCGAGCTTGATGGAATTGAAATAAGCGCCCCATCCTCCACCATCCATTTTGTCAAATTGATAATTGTTCAAACTCAGGCTCAGGTCATAGGGCCAAAACTTGACCAACGCTGCAAACTGACAAACGGCAAGCATTCCAATAATGAAAAGGCCTACAAAGCTGCAATAAATCAAAAATATCGCGTCCGTCCGCCGATCAGGCTTTGGCTGATAGGGAACAGACCGCGCCGTTAGAGATGATATCTGTTTAGATTGCACCAAACGATCAATAATAAAAGCAAAGATAGCAGGAATAATAAGGATAACGGACACAACAGCGCCCATTTCAAAATTCTGCTGACCAATGACCTGTTTGTAAATATCAACAGCCAGAACATTGAACTGGCCTCCTATTACCTTTGGTAATCCAAAGTCAGTGATGACTAGATTGAACACAACAAAAGCGGCAGAAATTAAACCATAGCGTGCGCCAGGGATAGTCACCGTCCAGAATGTGCGCCAAGGAGAGGCTCTTAAACTACTGGCCGCTTCATAAAGACGTCCATCAGATATAGCCAATGCAGTGGTGATAATAAGGAACGCATGCGGAAAGGTAAAAAATACCGAGCCAATCACAATGCCAATCGGACCATAAATACTGGCACCAAATAATAGTTCCTTGAGCATGCCTTGGTTACCAAACAAGTAAACAAGCGCAATACCCGGCAAAAGGGAAGGAACGAGTATGGGCGCCATAGCAATCAGTCGAAATAGACCCTTAAATCTCATGCAGCTTCGGTTCAGTGCATAGGCAAACCAGAAAGCAAGTGAAACAGTAACCAACGTACTTAAAAGCGAAATCCAGAGTGAGTTCTTAATTGAATTGAACAATGCAGGCGTCGAGAAATAGTTGATAAAATTATCAATTCCCCTCGCTTGAACAGGTCGGAGTTGAACCCGTCTAAATGTGTTTGAGTCCAACTCTAACCACTGAGTATCGTCATAAAGGGTCGATCCCACCAAAAAGCGCCCACCTTCAACAGTATTACGCAATTGATAATGGACTGGGCTACGAAAGCTAAAATCAAGAAAGAAAGCTGTAACACCAAGCCGTCCATCGGAGCCAGTACTTAAATCAGTCAGCTCATAGGCACCTGTTTTATTGTTCAGATCTGTTCCTGAAACGATGGTACCATCAAATATGCCATCTTCATCACTAACCTGAAATTCATATTGCGATAGCTGGAATTGATAAGTCGAAAATGACTTAGAAAGCATAGTGTAAAGCGGTAATGCCAGCGTCACAATTAAGTAAAGTGCGATGACTGCCATACCACCACGCATGATCAGATCATCTCGACTGAGTTTGCCTTTTACGTTTGGTCCTGCTGGTAATTCAGACAAATTAGCTGAGGAGGCCGGCATTAGTCTACCTCCGGACGATCGAAGGCCATCAAACGATCAGCCGGCAGTTCAATCACCATATCCTTGCCTTTTAAAAGTTTAAGGCGGCGGATCGCGTTAATCGAAAAATCAGCCATAAGTCCGGATATTCCAAACTTATTATTCTGAAGGTGACACCGCCAAAATGATCCAAGAAATTCCATTTCTTGCAAGAGAACCTCAATGCAATTGCCGTTCTCTGCATCCGATACATAACCCTCTTCATGTGGTATAATATCTTCGGGTCGGATAGCTGCCACAACCAGCATATCATCATCAAAATTGTGGCTATGACAGGCAAATGTTGTCTCACCAATACTCAAACGGCTGCCGTTTAACACAGTAGATTTAATTTGATTCATTTCTCCAATGAAGTCGGCAACAAACAGGTTTGCCGGTTCACGGTAAATTTCAGTTGGGGAACCAACTTGTTCGATTATACCATGGTTCATAACTACAATTCGGTCTGCCATCGACAGAGCCTCTTCCTGGTCATGTGTCACCATCACAGTGGTAACGCCAAGCTTGCGTTGAAGCTCCTTGATTTCATGCCGCAAATGGACCCGTACCTTTGCGTCTAAAGCGGATAGTGGTTCATCCAGCAACAACAATCCAGGGTTTGTCGCTATAGCTCTCGCCAGTGCAATGCGTTGTTGTTGACCTCCAGAAAGCTGTGCCGGGTATTTCTGACCCTGATCGGGCAATCCCACTAATTGTAAAAGTTCTCTAACACGATCTGTAATTTCTAATTTACTTCGGCCTGCATTTTCCAAGCCAAAAGCAATATTTTTATTAATCGTCAGGTTTGGAAACAAAGCATAGGATTGGAATACAATTCCAAAATCACGCTCTGAGGGTGGCAAGTTTGACACGTCCTTGCCATCTTGCATGACCGTGCCCTTAGTCTGCAGGTCAAGTCCTGCAATCGCCCGTAGCAATGTTGTTTTACCGCAACCCGAAGGGCCTAGAAAACAGACAAACTCTCCTTCGTTTATATCAAGTGTGATATCTTTGAGCGCGATGAAACTTCCAAAAACTTTCCAAAGGTTATCAATGCTAAGATATATTTCGCTTGAAGCGTTTTCTTGCGTCACGGGATTGGTCCTTACGTCATCGTATTGGCGCTTATGCACAATCAATCCGACAGTTGTCGAGAATAGTGAGCAATATTAGGCGGGGGCATTTGGAAATTGCGAGGAACAAACTTTGCCCCTCGCAATTAAGTATTATTTAGGATCTGACTTACCGTCATAGCGGCTCTGCCATTCCTTCAAAATAGCAGCACGATTATTTGCTGCAAACTCAAAGTCATTGTCGATCATCGCGTCAAGCAACCCTTCAGGGAAGAACTCAACAGGCTTGGCAACACCAGGATATGCAACAACAGCGTAACCGGTATTGTACATTTCGTTAGCTTGTTTTGTGACTGTGAAATCTACCAGTTTTTTAGCAGCATCCAGATTTGCAGTGCCTGCAACAATCGCAGTCGCTTCCATATCCCAGCCTACGCCCTCAGATGGCACGATGATTTCAATAGGCGCACCAGCGGCTTTAGATTTTGCACCGCGGAATGCGAATGAAATACCAATTGGAATCTCGCCTGCTGCCGCCAATTTACAAGGTTTGGAACCAGAGTGTGTATAACGTGCAATATTTTCATGCAATGCATCCATGTACTCCCAACCACCGTCTTCACCAAATATCTGCAACCAGCTTGAAACATCAAGAAAGCCTGTGCCAGATGAATTTGGGTTTGGCATAATAAGATGACCAGCATATTGTGGATCAGTTAGATCTTTCCAGGATGTTGGCGGCGTCAACCCTGCTTTTCCTGCCTCAACGGTGTTATAACACACAGAAGCAACCCAGGCGTCCATACCAACCCAAGCTGGCGGATTGTCTCCATCAACAAACTTTGCGTCAAGTTTATCGACTCCAGCGGGAGCATAAGCGTCCAGCATGCCTTCGGATTTCAACAACAACAATGATGTCGCAGCTAGGCCCCAGATAACGTCTGCTTGTGGGTTATCGCGTTCAGCTAGTAATTTTGCAGTGATGATACCCGTTGAATCACGTACCCAGTTAATTTTGATATCCGGGTTGCTTTCATTAAATGTTTCGGCATAACGCGCGAGATCTTCAGCCTCAACAGCCGTATAGACAGTCAGTTCTGTCTCCGCAGCTGCAGAAGTAGCCATCATCGCGCCGACGACTACTGATGTAATATTCTTGGTGCTCAGTTTCATTTTTTTCTCCTCTGTTGGTCTTTCATGATCTTTGTCGGATTGTCTTCATATAAGTTATATTGAATTGACTGTAAAAAAGTTGTGACAAGTTTTCATAAACTCGTGCACTGTGGCAGATTAAATCAGCAAGAAAAGTCGATAAAACCTACTAAGTCATTAATTTAGCTTATGATGAAATATTCATTTTGTTCTGCCCCGACGCAAAATATCTCCAAAACAATTTAAATTACAACCTTTAATCTGATCATAACTTATTTATTGTCTGATTTCAAAAAGTTGACGATCTTCAACCTATCACTTTTTTCACAAATTCATAACACTAATTAAATCAAGCTGACCCTCAACCATCTGCCTTCGGTCTCTCACTTGCTGGATCATAAGGCGATTTAAGACAAACCTTCGCAGAGAGTTTAACACCAGCCAAGTCTATTTCAAATTTATGCATTTTGAGAAAATCCATTGTGATTCTCTCTTTCGCATTCAAATGACACAGAGCAACACAAGCCCCCAAAGAGTGTCCGTAGGCTGCAGAACGAACTTCACCGATTTCGATACCATCACAAAGTACAGCCTCACCACCCCAAAGCTGAGGGCCATCATCATCAAGGACTAATTGAACTACTCGGGTCCTCATATGTTCAGGATTAACTTTTGCTAAAAGCAGCGCCTCTTTACCTACAAACCCGCATGGCTTCTCAAAATCGACGGTAAAGCCAAGGCCAGCCTGAAATGGCGAAATGTCAGGCGTCAGTTCACGGCTCCATGCACGAAAACCCTTTTCCAAACGCAAGCCTTCCAGAGCGTAATATCCCGCATCACGAATACCACTATCAGCGCCTGCCAGCATTAGATCTTCATAAACTCCGACGGTAAATTCGACTGGTACGACAAGTTCCCAGCCAAGTTCGCCGACATAGGTCATCCGATTAGCAATAACCGTCGCGTACCCAAGATCTATTTGTTGCCATGATGCGAATGGGAACGCCTTATTAGACAAATCTACTTTGGTTAGTTTTTTGAGTACATCACGCGATCTTGGCCCCATCAAAGCCAATACAGACCATGCAGAAGTTACATCTGTTAGAAAAATATGAGCTTCAGTATCAATGTTTCTGCCTATCCAATCTGCATCCCGCACAGCTTGAGCAGAACCTGTAATCAACATGAATTCCTGCGTCTTCAGTCTTAGGACAGTAAGATCACTTTCATAACCACCACGCTGGTTTAACAAGCCGGTGTAGACAGTCTTTCCAACTTCAACATCGACGTTCCCAGCACAAATTCTGTTTAACTGTGCACACGCGTCACGTCCCTGTACCAGAAACTTTGCAAAGGAACTTTGGTCAAAAACTGAAACAGCTTCTCTGGTATGTTTGTGTTCAGCGGCAACCGCATCATGCCAATTCTGACGCCCAAAACTATATTCGATTTCTGCACTTTGGCCATTGGTTGCAAAAAAATTTGGCCGTTCCCATCCCATTTTAGATCCGAATACTGCATTTTTGGCAGCAAGACGATCAAACAGTGCTGATCTACGAAAGGGTCGCGCAGTATCCAGTTCCCGGTTGGGCCACGGCATCGCATAATGCAATCCCAGAGTTTCTTTAACACGATCGTGCAGCCAGCTTGGGTTGTTGTTAAAATTTGCAAAACGCCGAATATCAACGGCAAACAGATCCGAGGTAGGAGCTCCCTCAACAATCCACTCAGCCAAAGCTCGGCCCGCTCCACCAGCACTGGCGATTCCCATGGAGTTGAAGCCTGCACCAATAAAAAAATTCTTTAACTCAGGCGCTTCACCCAAAAGGTAATTGTTATCAGGAGTAAAACTTTCCGGTCCATTATAGAATTGACGCACGCCGGTTTCAGCCATTTGTGGCACTCGGATGAGCGCGTTTTCAAGCAATACCTCAAACTGATCCCAATCATCAGGCAAAAGTTGGAAAAAGAATTTTTCAGGAATGCCGTCCATGGCCCAAGGTTTTGCCTCGGGTTCAAAACCACCCATTACCAGACCACCTGTTTCTTCTTTAAAGTAAATGTACCCATCAGGATCACGCAGCACAGGTAGATCTGGGGTAATACCTTCAATTTTCTCAGTTACAATGTACATGTGCTCTGCTGAATGAAGTGGCACATCAACACCACACATTTGCCCTAGTTTACGGGCCCACTGGCCGCCGCAATTGACCACAACTTCAGCAAGAATTGTTCCATGATCAGTGACTACTCCTGTGACCACGCCTTCTTTGGTTAAAATATCTGTTACCTTTACGTCTTCTATGATATTTGCCCCTTTCATACGCGCTCCCTTCGCAAGAGACTGTGTGAGATCGGTTGGGTTAGCCTTACCATCACCCGGCATCCACAACCCGCCTTTCACGTCTTCTACCTGCATAATAGGCCATTTTTCCTGCGCCTCTGCGCCAGTGATCACGTCAACATCTACCCCTTGAACCCTCGCTGCAGCCGCCGTGCGTTGCAACATTTTCATCCGGTCATCGCTGCGCGCAACTGTTACAGACCCACACTCTTTCCATCCGGTTTCAAGACCCGTTTCAGAATTCAACTGCTCATATAACTGAGTGGAATAACGGATCAGATTTGTCATGGCAGGCTGACTTCGAAGCTGCCCCACTAGACCAGCGGCATGCCAGGTCGTTCCACAACTTAATTGTCCTTGCTCCAGTAAAACGACATCTTGGTGGCCCATCTTTGCTAAATGATAAGCGACTGAACATCCAACTATACCACCGCCAATAATTAAGTGTTGCGCTCTATCTGGTATACTCTTTCTGACCATTACCAAGCTCCATGCAAAAGATGTCTAGGATTGTCATCAATAATCCCTAGGAAGCGCCAATTCCAAAGCACCATTGCAGAAGTTTATACTATATTTGAAATTGTAAATAATAATGAATATATAGGCTGAGCCTTTGCAAAGCAGAATATCAAATAAGGAATTGATCAGTTTGAATCAGATCAATTTGATGTTGTAGAATTTGATTTAATTTGTCCATTCGTCGGTTAAGTATTAAGACTAGCAATATGATTGTTAAGGAATTCTGTATTGGGTCTTAGCCCCTTCAGAGGTAATAATAGTCTCAGAAAGTGTTTGTTCTGTATATTTCATCCGATGACGTAAAAGGCGCAGTGTCATTTCATATAAAGTCTCTTGGTACTCTGGGGCCTTTGAAACATCGACCATTTCACCCTGTCGTGAGTGATCAAATAGTAGTGGGGGCAAGTCCGCAGCAAATTGTACAAGTGTAAATTGTTCTTCTCGAATAATGGACAGATTACCATTCTTTGTATTAAGGCCAAGGATCTGCTCCCAAACTGTTGGAGCAGTTGGTAAGGCAAAATCAAGCTCTGAAAATGAGTACTTTCGCCAATCGGTTGGTCGCTCTCCATGCAGTATGGGAATTAAAGATCTTCCATCCATCGAATTAGGGACGCTTTGCATTACCCAGTCAAGAATAGTGGGAGTGATATCGACAGACTCTGATATCATCTCAATTTTTTTGCCCGCTTGATCTCCCAACTCGGGGACCCGGATAATCAAGGGTGTCTGATACGCAGCATCATAAACACTCAATTTCCCCCAAGAATGTCGATCACCAAGCATTTCACCATGGTCTGAAGTCAGAATAATCATGGTATCATCATATTGGTCATTATCCTTAAGAAACTGGATAACGCGTCCAATATGGAAATCAACTTCTGTTGCAAGACCTAAGTAAATTGAACGAAGAACCTGAACATTTTCATCCGTTGCCGAAAGCTGCGGGAAGCCAGTGACAAATTTAGAAACCGGATCCTTTATATGCAACGGTCCAAAAAAAGGATGTACAGCCTCTTCATCTTCTTTTGTTGTCAAACGGGTTGGAAGTGGGAGTTTTGATGGGTCATACATTGTGTTGTACGGAGATGGCGCAACAAGTGGCGGATGGGGGCGAATATAAGTTAAGTGTGCGAACCAACTTTCATCCGCATAATTTGGTATTTCTGCAAGAAACCGGTCAGTGAGAAACGCCGTATCGCTATGCTCTGCAGAGTAAAAAGCCGGGTCATTAATTTTAGGCGTTCCTCCAGTTTTTGACACCGGATGAAAAATATTCTGATAATTAGAGAAATTATAACCACAGTCCAATAGATGTGACCGCCAAGGATATGACATACCCTGACGCATCTCGACCACTTCATGAAAGCCAGTCATCGGGTATTCGCAACTTTTAAGGGCTGGGTCGTCTGCATCATGAACTCGTGGATCTTGAGACGTGTCTGTATACCCAAACAGCATCGGAACATATCCAGCCTTGCGAATTTCTGTTGCCAGATTGGGAGTATCATACCGCAGTGGTGTTCCATTGCGCACAGAACGATGGTTCATGGCATATTGCCCAGTCAAAATAGAGGCGCGCGAGGGTCCGCATGGATTGGTTACAGAAAAATGCTGCAGAAAGCTGACGCTATCTTCTGCCAATCTCTGAATATTTGGTAAATTAACATGCTGTGCAAGATTGCCAAAAACACAATCAGCGCGTAGCTGATCTAGAATGATAAATAGAACATTTGCGCGCTTCTGCATTGGCTCACCTTTCTGGTCTTTGTCAAAGCCGAACTTAACAGTGAATGTACTTTAGACAAGAAAAGTGAGCCAATGTCTGATCAATTTGACGACCATGTTGCGTCCATTACCAACTTGGTAAAACAATCTGTTCTAGGGAGTTTTCGAAATCTTTTAGAAGTAGAATTCAAGTCCGACGAAAGTCCTGTGACAAAAGCAGACCTGGAAGCTGAGAAACTCGTTCGTCAATATCTGGCGAAACACTTTCCTCAGGATGGAATATTTGGAGAAGAATTTGGCACTGAGGGTGTCGAGCGTGAAAATGTTTGGGTTGTTGATCCTATTGATGGCACGCGTTCGTTCCTGTCAGGCCATCCAACGTTTGGCTTTTTACTGGCGCGCCTAAAAGCGGGTGTTCCCGAATTGGGTGTAATCGCCATGCCAGCTCTGAACGAGACGCTCATTGGGCACCGTGGCAAAGGAGCAAGCTTAAACAAAAAGCCCGTTCAAGTATCCTCGCAAAAGTCTCTGGATCAGGCCATTCTTTATGTAAATGAAGGCGATAAAATTTATAAAATTCATCCTGAAATTTTCGAGCGCCTAATGAACAGCGGGCAAACCCGGCGTTTTGCATATGACTGTTATCCTCATGCGCTTGTTGCAATGGGGCATGTGGATGCTGTTATTGATTATGACCTTCAGCCTTACGATTATCTCGCGGTATCCACGGTGGTTAAAGCGGCTGGCGGAGTTGCAACAGACTGGAACGGTAATTCGCTAGGGTTAAGTTCTGGTACTAGAGCCATGGTTTCAGCCGCGACGCCAGAACTTCATAATGAAATCCTTAATTTGCTTAAAGACGCCTGAATGCAGATCATGAGTTTGACTTGCCCCAAAATAATTTTGCACTTCTGTGGAAGACAAATTTAATCTAACGAGCGCTGGGAGTCCTACGATTTTTTGCCAGTATCTTATGGTAGGAATTAATTTCACTTTTGATCTGAGCGTCAGACCAACCGAAGTCCAGCGCAGCGTGAGCTGCAATTTGATCGACCAGTTCTCGACCCTGATCGGCATCCCATCCAACCCCAAGACGCCGTAACAATAGATCTGAAAGATTTGCTGGATTTTCATCCTGAACTGACCGCGTTATTTCATCAAGCAATTCTTTTCCAATATGACCAGAACTGTTTGTCCCCTTGGAAATAGCCGAGCGATACGCAGATTGATAACAAATTTCTTGGCCAGAGCCTGAGGGTGGCAGCACTGCTCGCACGCGATCCAATAAACGGTTAGCCACGCGCCGGTGGGTCGAAATTGCACCACCAGTGAGAGTCAACATCCCTTTTAAACCATCGCCGGAAGAATCATGAATTTTGATCTCACGGCTGCCCATGGGCTCTTCAACGTCATAGGTTAGCGGGTTCACACCCGCCCAGCTATAAAGAATATCCGTGCGCGTCAGACCTAAAGCGGGCAAGCAACGATTGGTTTCTCTGAGCATCCAGTCTATTTCTTGATCAGTGGCGAAAACTCCACTTGCATCACCCATATGGGGCGTGCGGGTCAGACCAACATAATGGATGCCGCGCCAAGGCAAGCAATAAAGTGGCTCACCAAGACTGTTATAAGTGAATATACCCCAATCGATAAACTCAGGCGGTAATTGCACTGCAATGTGGATCCCCTTTATACCCATACATTTTTGTGATGTATTTTGCCCGGTACTACCAACGACGGTGTCAACCCAAGCCCCTGATAGATTGAGCACAAGAGTGGAGGTCACTTCCTGCACATTGTCCTTTTTGGACACATCTTGGAGTTTTAATTTCCAGATGTCTTTAGAGATGTCTTGCCGCAGTGATACAACTTTTACGTAATTGTGGACTTCCGCCCCCATACGACGGGCATCAAATAACGCATCCAAGGCAATCCGTTCCGGCCAATCAAATATATATTCGCGAAATACTACAACACTGCGCAACTGTTCAACATCCCTAAACCACGGGGCAATTGGAACTTGATCCAATTGATTTGCACTGTAACGACGATAATCAAGCGGAACACCTGCAGGGCTGGATAGACGCAACATTGCGAATGCAGAATCCAAATGCCATGGCGCATACGTGTCACTCTGATAGATTGGCAAACAAAAATTTATCGCTTTGACGCGATCAGGAATAGTTTGGACAATTTCGTCACGCGCAACCATATCATCGCGTACAGTTTTCAACGAACGAAGCAGCTTATCCGGCCGCATTAGGATTTCATAAACGCTTGATCCATTTGCCAGATGACGCAAACCACAATGCAACAAACGGCTGGACCGACTGCTAGCCCCATTCGCAAAATCTTCTTGATCCACGATTAAAACGCGGTATCCGGCAGCACTTATATGTTGAGCGGCACTGGCTCCATTTATGCCTGCACCAATAATAGCCACATCAAAATGCTGCCCATCCAAGTTATTCAAAATCCCACTTATCATGCTGACACCGCTATAAGTCCAATTCCAACAACAACAATTAAGGCCGCAAAAAGACGCTGGTTTCTGGGGCCTTCCTTAAACCAGATTACCCCAATTATTGCTGCAAATATAACAGATGTTTCACGAAGTGCAGAAATAATTCCAAGTGGAGCAAGTGTCTTTGCATAAAGAACCATTGCGTAAGCCAACCCAGAAATCACTCCTCCTGCAAAGCCTATGTAAAGAGTTCGTACTGATACGACACGAAGTCGTCTAAATTGTGAAGAGAAAATAAACGCAGCCACAAAAATCTCATTAACAAAGAGCCAACCAATGTAACTCAGAGCATTACCTGAAATCCTGATACCTACTCCATCAACCAGTGAATATGCTGTCACAGCTAAGGCGACACCGACAGCAGCAACTATAGCACTAGGCGGTATTGCACCACTAAAACTGCCACGCGTTAATATCATTATTCCACCGGACACGGTCAAAATTCCAGTCCATGCTAAAACAGGAAGTTTTTCACCTATCCAGATTTGTGAACCCAGCGCTATTAAAACGGGTGCCAACCCCCTTGCTATTGGATAAATTAAACTAAAATCGCCAATACGATAGGCAGTATTCAACAGGAAATAATAAACCCAGTGAATGATCGTTGATGCGATGATGTAAGGGACCGACTCTATGGGTGGTAGCGGAACCACCATCACGATAAAAAGCCCCGGTATGACATGGCCAAGAGAAATTAAACCAAGAACAATGGCCTTATCATCAGACCCCTTTACCAAGGCATTCCAAACTGCATGCAATAAAGCCGCGGAAAGTACCAAAAGACCTATGGCTAAGGTCACGCAACCTCTCGTATCGCGTTCACCACAATATCAAGTGCCCTATCCAGATCAGTACGTGAAATGGTCAGTGGCGGCGAAAGTGTCAGAACGCTGCCCTGAGATATCTTAAAGCTTAACCCAGCACTCAAACACGCATAATAAATTTTTTCTGCAAGATCGTTACCAGGCGTTTT
>Ga0115560_1001992_pt1 | contig 13796 bp, 13 predicted proteins | sample COGITO_mtgs_1105_5_FD_87278 | JGI IMG/M metagenome (GOLD analysis project Ga0115560, IMG submission 87278) | Pelagic marine microbial communities from North Sea - COGITO_mtgs_110509 | ecosystem: Environmental > Aquatic > Marine > Epipelagic | place: Germany:Helgoland, sampling site Kabeltonne... | reverse complement strand
TACAATCAAGAACAACCTGAAGTAGTGATTGATGCAGCTGCAAAAGTTGGTGGGATTCTTGCTAATAATGATTTTCCATATCAATTTTTAATGGAGAACATGCAAATTCAGAATAATCTAATTGATGGAGCTTTTAAAGCAGGAATTGAAAAATTTATTTTTTTAGGGAGTTCTTGTATCTACCCGAAGTTTGCACAGCAACCGCTAAAAGAAGAATATTTACTAACAGATTCTTTAGAACCTACCAACGAGTGGTATGCCATTGCAAAAATCACTGGAGTAAAAGTATGTCAAGCGATACGCAAACAATATAACAAAGATTATGTAAGTTTAATGCCTACCAATCTATATGGTTCTTTTGATAATTTTGACTTGCAATCCTCACATGTATTACCAGCAATGCTGCGGAAATTTCATGAGGCTAAAATAAATAATAATTCAGATGTAACGCTCTGGGGAAGTGGAACTCCAATGAGAGAGTTTTTGTTTGTCGATGATATGGCAGAAGCAGTGGTGTATGCGTTAGAAAATAATTTACCAGAATACTTGTACAATATAGGTACTGGAAAAGACATTACGATTAAAGAACTTGCAGAGACCATCCAAAGTGTAACAGGACATCAAGGGAAAATTATTTGGGATGCCAGTAAGCCAGATGGTACGCCAAGAAAACTAATGGATGTTTCCAAAATGAAAGAGATCGGATGGGAGTATTCTACAGAGTTAGAAGACGGTATTAAAAAAACCTACCAATGGTTTTTAGAGAATATAGATAGTATTAAAGAAGTAAAATTATAATTATGAAAGTTGCATTAATTACGGGAATTAGTGGACAAGATGGATCTTATCTTGCAGAGTTATTATTAGATAAAGGATATAAAGTTCACGGTATTAAAAGAAGAGCATCTTCATTAAATACGCAAAGGATAGATCATTTGTATCAAGATCCTCACCACCCTAATCAACGGTTAAAATTGCATTATGGAGATTTATCCGACGCAATGAATTTGACGCGTATTATCCAAGAAACACAGCCCGATGAAATTTATAATTTAGGAGCGATGTCTCACGTGAAGGTATCTTTTGATACTCCAGAATATGTAGGAAATGTAGACGGGTTAGGTACTTTACGTATTTTAGAAGCAGTTCGGATTTTAGGTTTAGAAAAGAAAACAAGAATTTACCAAGCTTCAACATCTGAACTGTATGGAGGAATACCAGAAAATAAAAATGAAAGTGGATTTTATGACGAATTTTCGCCGTTTTATCCGAGATCCCCTTATGGTGTTGCTAAAATTTATGGATTTTGGATTACAAAAAATTACAGGGAGGCCTATAATATGTTTGCTTGTAACGGTATATTATTCAATCACGAATCTCCTAGAAGAGGAGAGACTTTTGTAACCCGGAAAATTACTCGTGCGGTGTCAAAGATAGCTTTAGGTTTGCAAGATAAATTCTACTTAGGAAATTTAGATGCGCAGCGTGATTGGGGGCACGCGAAAGATTATGTTAGAATGATGTGGATGATTTTGCAAGCAGACCAACCAGAAGATTGGGTAATTGCCACAGGAGTTACTACCACAGTTCGTGAATTTGTGCGTTTGGCTTTTGGAGAGGTTGGAATCGAATTAGAGTTTAAAGGAGATGGGGTAGAAGAAAAAGCATATATTAAAGTGTGTAATCACAAAGATTATCAATTGGAAATAGGGAAAGAAGTCTTATCTGTAGACCCAACTTATTTCCGTCCAACAGAAGTAGATTTGTTAATAGGGGATCCTTCAAAGGCGAAGAAAAAATTAGGTTGGGTGCCAGAACATGATTTAAAATTTTTAGTAAAAGATATGATGGAGAGTGATTTGAGATTAATGAAAAAGGACGTTATTTTATTAAAAGCAGGCCACAAAATATTAAAACAAGCTGAGTAAACAAGTTATTCACCCAGATTCAAAATTTTAAAGAAAAACATATTAAAAGTGTTTGTGCAGATTTAATTTATTTTAAAAAATAAAAATATGAAAAACCTTGTAATGGATATTGATAAAACTTTAACATTAGGAGATAATAAAGACTATAATCTTGTGTCCCCTAATATTGAAGTTATAAAAAAGGTAAGAAAATATAAGTCAAATGGATTTAATATTATCTTATTTACGGCAAGAAATATGAGAACACATAATAGTAATGTCGGTAAAATAACAGCAAAAACATTACCAATTATATTTAAATGGTTAGAAAAACACAATGTTCCTTTTGATGAAATTTATGTTGGTAAGCCTTGGTGTGGTAATGATGGGTTTTATGTAGATGATAAGACAATTCGTCCAGATGAATTTTTAACTAAATCTTATGAAGAAATAAAAAAAATTATAGAATAAATGAATACTAATAAAGTATTTTTAATAACTTCTGGTGCATATGCTAATGCAGAAATTATATCTGATTTTGGATTATTACCTTCAGCTTTTTTACCTATTGGACATAAAAGATTAATAGAATTACAAGTTCAAAATATTAAGAATTTTGATGCTTTTAAAGTAATTACTTTACCAAGTAATTACAAATTATTAGAAAGAGATAAAGATTTCTTAATTAAAAATGATATACTAGTATATAGAACTAATCCAAATTTAAATTTAAATGATTCTATATTAAGTTTTTTAGATTCTTATGAAATTGAAAACACCATTGACAAGTTGTTTATTCTCCATGGTGATACATCTTTTAAGAGCTTAAAAGAAGAAACAGATCTTTTATACTATGGATACACAGATATGTTTTATAAATGGGGATATATTTCTGATATAGAACTTAATGAAGATAATTTTAAGCAGGCTATAATTGCAGGATATTTTACTTTTAGTAATCCAAGTTTTTTTAAAGAGAGTCTTCTTTCAGAGAATTCATTTGAAAGAGCATTAAGAAATTATAATAATAAGATAAAATTTAAATTAATAAAAAAGTCTGGATGGTTAGATTTTGGACACTCCAATTTATATTATAAATCTAAAATGAAATTAAATGTTACTAGAAATTTTAACGAAGTTATTGCTAACAATAATTTCATAAAAAAGACTAGTAATAATTTTAATAAAATTGAAAGTGAGTACAAATGGTTTAAACAATTACCCGAAGAGTTAACAGTTTTTACTCCAAGTGTATGGGGTTTTGAAAGTATAGATAATAAAGCATCTTATAAAATTGAGTTTATTGGTGCCCCGACACTTCAAGAGAAATGGGTTTTTGGAAATCTTCCTGATTATGTATATCATAATATTATTAATCAAATTTTTCTTTTCTTTAAGAAGACTAGCCAATTTAATTTTAAAAATTATAGTCCAGAAATTATAAAAAAAGAACTACAAGAATTATATATAAATAAAACTATTGAAAGAGTAAAAATTTTTTCTAATCAGATTGATTTTAATACATCAAAACCCGTTTATATAAATAATATAAAATACCCACCTTTATCAGAATTTCTAAAAACAATAAATGAATTAATTCAGCAGAAATTAAATAGCGAAAAGTTAAATAAACTGACGTTGATGCATGGAGATTTGTGTTTTAGTAATATTTTATCAGATTCAAGAAGTAATATTGTAAAGTTTATTGATCCAAGAGGAGGTCTAAACGATAGTTTTAATGCTGATAGCAAAATTATTGGTGATTATAGATATGATATTGCAAAATTTGGGCATTCTTTAATTGGTAATTATGATTACATAGTTACAGGTTTTTATAATTTAGTGAAAAATGATAAAGAATTAAGCTTTAATTTTAGTTTACAACATCCATCAAAAGACTCATTAAATAGTTATTTTTATAATAAAGTTAAAGAAATGAATGTTGATGTGGAATTCATTAAGATTTCAATTATAAATTTATTTATATCAATGTTGCCTTTACATAATGAAGATGAAGACAGACAAATTGCTTTATTACTAAACGCGTATCAATTATATTACGACTAATTATGATTATTATTCCAATGGCGGGTAAAAGCAGTAGATTTTTTAATGCAGGTTATGATATCCCCAAATTTATGTTGCCATTAAGCAAAAGCAATGTTTTTAGAGAAGCTGTAAAAAGTTTTAAAAAATATTTTGAAGACGAATTATTCTTATTTATAACCAGGAACGATTTCGGTGTAGAAGATTTTGTAAAAAAGGAATGTATATCCTTAGGAGTTAAAAAATTTGAAATTGTAGTCTTGACAGAGGATACTAGAGGACAATCTGATACTGTTAAAATAGGTTTAGACAGATCAAATGTTGATACTAAAGATCATATGTATGTTTTTAACATAGATTCTATTAGAGTAAATTTCCAGAAACCTGATCCTGTTTTTTTAAATAACACCTCTGGTTATTTAGAGGTGTTCGAAGATGAAGGTGAACATTGGTCTTTTATAGAGCCACTCGAAAATAATTATGTGAAAAGGACAACAGAAAAAATCAGAATCTCTAATTTATGTTCAAATGGTTTATATTATTTTTCGTCAGTAGATCTTTTTAATCAATTATTTACCGAATTTGAGAAAATTAATGATTACAAGGAACTTTTTATAGCACCTATGTACAATATATTAATATCAAAAGGACATAACGTTAAATATAATCTTTTAGACGAAAATCAAACATTATTTTCGGGAACTCCTGATGAGTATGAGTACCTATTTAAAAATTATACAAATTAATTTACATAATTAAATCTATATAATAATTCTATTGCTATCATTTTTTAGTTTTAAGAATAGAAAAAATTAGATAATATGGAAAATAAGACATTTATTAATATAAAGTTAGTTTTAATTTTTTTGTTAATTACATTTTACTCAATTGCACAAAGCCCAATTCACATTTATTGCGATGTAAATCAAGATATTAATTTAGTTATAAAGAATGCGAAACCTTTAGATAAAATTGAGTTATGCCCAGGAATCCATTATACAAATGGTGTTTTTTTAAAATCAAATATTACATTTATAATACCTAATAATGCAATCTTAAAATTAAGAGACTCTGCAGATATTAATAAAGAAGCATTTGGTGGTATAGCTAATGCAGTTATAATGGCAAAAGGTTCAAGAGAATTACCGCTAGTTAATTTGAAAATTAGAGTTTATGGCGAAATAGATGGGAATAAAAAATATAATACATATGAAGAAGGTGGTGTAGAGGGAATTAATCTATCATGGGTTAAAAACTCTGTGATTGAAGGAGATGGAATAATTCACTCAGTTAATGGTGATGGTATAGATTTAGATGCAGTCACAAATATTATTGTAAAAGATATAACGGTCACTAATAATGGAGGGTCAGGAGTGCATTTTGGAAGTCCTAGACCAATTTATGGGAGTATTGGAAATGTAATTCTTAATGTAAAGTCTTTAAATAATGGTTTTAGAGCAAAAAGAAATGGGTTCGACTTGTCTTGGCCAAATCCTAATGGAGCTGTTTTTGTAAACTGCTTATCTAAAGATAATTACAGGAATTTTGAGATTGAAGCTATTAATAGTGTGGTATTAAATTCTAAGTCAATAAACACAGGAGTAGTAATTGATGATGATTATTTTGGTGGGGCCAATTTCGTCTTTATCAATGGAAAAAACCAAACTAATAAAAGTTGGTTTTCACGAAAAACAATTATTATTCTTAAACATAAGTTCAAAAGATTTTTTAATATAGACTCCCCTAAATATCTAGATAATTTAAAGTAGAGAAGAGGTCTATTACTATAGTCATAAAAAAATATTATGTAATGGTTATTCAATAATTAATAAATTAAAATATGAGAACAGCAATATGTTTTTATGGATTAGTAGGAAGTATATCCGATAAAGCTGGGAATGGAAAAAAATTAGACCCTAAAATTGCCTACGAATTGAATAAAACAAATATCATTGACATTAATAATGCTGATGTGTTTATTCACAGCTGGTCATTTGATTCAAAAAATGAATTGGAAGAACTTTACAAGCCTAAATCATCAATTATTGAGAAACAAAAAAAATTCCCAGATTCATTGAAATTACTTTCAAATATTAATTTCAAACAAAAAGTTATTGAAATTTTTTTACGGGTTTTCAATAATAAAGAATATGAGTCTATAATTAGATTAAGGAAAAAAGAGGCCTTTAGAGCTCATAGTAGATGGTATAGTAATAAGCAAACATTAAAGTTGAAAGAGGATTATGAAGTTAAACATAAATTTAAATATGATGCGGTTTTAGTTTTAAGATTAGACGTTGCTTTCTATAAAACTCTGGATATGAAGAATTATGATTTGTCAAAGTTTTATGCATCTCATTGGAATGATTATCCAACTACAAATAATGAATTTAAAATGAATTTTAAAAATCACAACCGTGGTAAAGGATTTTTAGATTTTTGGTTTTTCTCAAATTCTGAAAACATGGATAAGTTTGGAAAACTTTATGATGAAATTGATAAATACCAAATTAGTCCTCATATATCCTCATTTCAACATGTAAAATCAAATAAATTTAATATTGATTATACATTTTATAGATGGCAAGACCATGAAATGATAAGAAGGAAAAAATTTTTGGCAATCAGATGATTTCAAAATTAATTAAAGATATATCATGGTTTCTTTTAGAACATGGAATTAGAACTATTTGTTCTATTATTTCATCAATTTTAATTATCAATTACTTTTCACCTCAAAACTATGGAATACTTTCAATATCGTTATCTATATATACAGTTTTACAAGCGATTTCTTCTCTAGGGTTGGATTCAATATTATTAAAAAAGTTAATCGAACTAACAGATTATAGTGTAATTGCAGGTAGCTATAAATTAAGATTTATTTGCTCAATTTTAATTAGCACAATCTGTCTTTTAGCTCTTTTATTTTTAGATAATCAGTGGTTAGTTATTTTAGTTATATTGATTGTGTCTCTTTATTTTGATAGTTTCAGAGCATTAAAAGAGCTTGCCTTTTCTAAAAAAAAATATACAAGTATTGTTTATTCTAATAGTATTGCTAGTTTAATTCAATTAATATCTGTAGCATTATTAGTGTATTTTAAATCATCATTATATTGGTTTGCTTTACCATTTTTACTAAAAAGTTTAACTTTTATTTCTATTTTATTTTCATTAGAGTGGGGGTCTGCAAAAAACACATTATATATTCCAAAAAAAATAGATTTAAAATTGCTCAAGGAAGGTATTCCTCTTATGATAGCCTCGATAGCTGGTTTAATCTATGCAGTACAAGATCAATGGATGATAGGAATATTTATGACAAATGAAGATGTAGGTATTTATTCCGCTGGAGTGAAATTTGTTTTGATTTTACTTATTTTACCAACAATAGTAACCAATGTTTTATATCACAAGATTATAAATCTTAAAGAGTCCAATTACTTTGATAGTTATATGCAATCTTTATATTCGATTCTTTTTTATTTTGGATTAGTACTCTATATCGGAATGTATTTTTTCTCAAAATATATTATCGATTTAATTTTTCCTGAAACTTATGAAAGCTCGAAAGAAGTATTAATAGTTTATTCTATTATATTAATAATGGCTTTTTTTCAATCATTAAATAATAAATTATTGATATTATTTAACAATCAAAAATTGATAATGCAACGCGTTTTACTTTCTTTAATTTTTAATCTTTTATTTAACCTTTATCTAATTAATAACTATGGAATAGTTGGTGCAGCTTTAGCGACAGTTTTATCAGAATTTATTGTTTTAATATCATATTCATTTAATAAATCTACAAGAAATATATTTATTTTTCAAATCAAAGCTATCAATCCAATACACATTAAAAATATATTTATAATTTCTAAATGATTATGGATTTAAAGAAAAAAGTAATTGTTCCAGATTTCTTGACAAAAGATTTTATTTTTTCACATTTTGAGGTTGTTAATATTAATAAAATTTATGTGGGTCTCTTTAATTCAAATCTTGGAAAGATTAAGTATATAAATATTAAAAAAACTCCTCATTATTATTTTGTTACTGCCTACTTAGGTATTAATAATAAATATGAAGAAAACATAATTGATTATGATGAGTATATCAAATCAAACCCATTAGATCGAAGGTCTATTACAAAATTTATAGAATTGATTAATTCTATAAAAAATGAAGGTTATAATTTTAAAGAGTCACCAATATTAGTTTTTAATACAGTCAAAAGACCCTTTCCATTTGGAAGGTTTGATGTTGCAGATGGTTTTCATAGATTATCAATATTAGCTGTACTAGGATATGAAAATATTAATGTTGCTGTTTTAAAAAGAAAACAATCTGTTTTTACGAGATTAAAAAAAAATTGAATGAAATCTATGAATAGAAATATAGTTTTATCAGTGAGAGATAAATCACTAAAAGAACTAACTAAAAATAATTTAAATTATGTTCTTCTAAGGAGACCTAAATTATCTGAACCTAATGGAGATGTTGATATACTTGTAAAAGATATTTCTGAAGCGAATAAACTACTTATAAAATTAGGTTATATATGTTTTTCAAAAGGGAAAAATAATGCAAAGTTTCTACGTTTTGACCACGATTTAGACAAATGGACTCATTTAGATGTACAAAGTAATATAAAATTAAAAACTTTTTGGACTCCAGATAGCTTTACAAATATTCTTTTAAATTCTAAAGTAATTGAAAACGGTATTTATGTTTTAGTATCTTCTCATGAAAAAATTATTACAATATTGCATGCAGGAGTTAATAAGGGATTTTATGATAAAGAATATTTTGAAAGAATTTCTTGTATAGATATATCTGAATTGGAAATATTCATAGATAGTTATTCTTTTTTACCTCTAAACACAAAGGTGTTATTAAATTTGATAGATGCTTTTACTAAAGGTGAAATTAAAGAAAGTGTTGTTATTAATTATCTTAATAAATACTTTCCTGAACACAAAAAAACATTAAAAAATTATACAAATAGGCTTATAAATAGAATTAGTTCATTTTTTTGTTTTCAAAGAGGAGTTGCAATATTAGGCCCTGATGGAAGTGGAAAAAGCACTTTGGTTAAACCATTATCTAAACTAGAATGGCCCTCTGTTAAGAAACAATATATGGGGCCTAGCTCAAAAGAAGATATGAAACCCTTTTTTTTTAATCTTCTAAATTATTTTTCGAAGATTAGAGACAAAACTTCAAAAACAAATCCAATAGGCGTATCTTCTAGGATTATGTGGGTTGTTATTTGTTATTTTGATTTTTTAGATAGATATTTTCGCCATAATTGGCATTATGGAAGTAAAGGTTTGATTATCTATGATAGATTCCCGTGTGACATGTTTTTTAGAACCCCCACATTTATTAACGAACTTTTTTTCTTGTTATTTTTCCCCAAACCAAAATTTGTTTTTTTATGTGTAGGTGATTCAAAAACAATATATGATAGAAAGAAGGAGTTACATTCTGCCAAGGAAGTTGAAGATACCATTCTCTTATATAGAAAAAAACTTAATAAATACAGAATTAATTTTCAAGAAATAGATACTGTAAAAACTAATATTTATATGTCAAACAGAATTATTTTAAAGACTTTAATTGAGAACAATTTTTTTACAAGATGATAGTATTGATTAGTGAAATTCAAAATTTATGAAAAAAGTATTAATGATTTTTGGGACTAGACCTGAAGCAATCAAAATGGCACCACTAGTTAAAGAATTTCAAAAATATCCAGAAGTTTTTGACACGAGAGTTTGTGTAACGGCGCAACACCGAGAAATGCTAGATCAGGTATTATATTTTTTTGAAATCAAACCTGATTATGATTTAGATTTAATGAAGCCAGGACAAAATTTATATGGCTTAACAGCTACTATTATTGAGTCTTTAAAGCCAATTCTTGAAGAATTCACCCCAGACTATGTATTTGTTCATGGAGACACTACAACTACTATGGCAGGTTCTATAGCAAGTTTTTACTCTGGAGCAAAAGTATGCCACGTGGAGGCAGGTCTTAGAACAAATAATAAACGATCTCCTTTTCCCGAGGAAATAAATCGTCAAATAACAGGTAGAATTTGTGATTATCATTTTGCTCCTACTGAAACTTCTAAAAGTAATTTATTAAAAGAAAATATTTCTGAGGATTCAATCTTAGTTACTGGAAATACAGTGATTGATGCTTTAATCAAGTCCGTTCAAAAAGTTAATGATAATCCTAGTCAATTAATTCAAGATCTATCAAATCAAATTGGAAAACAAGAAGTAGTTTTAGTCACAGGACATCGAAGAGAGAATCATGGTGGCGGTTTTGAAAGAATTTGTAATGCTTTAAAGAGAATTGCAGAAGATGACACAAATCGTATCATTATTTATCCTGTTCATTTGAATCCAAAGGTACAGGAGCCTGTTAATAGAATTTTATCCGGAGTTAGTAATGTAATTTTAATAGATCCTTTAACATATCAAGATTTCATTTGGTTAATGAATAGATCTAAAATTATTATTACAGACAGTGGAGGTGTCCAAGAAGAAGCACCAAGTCTAGGTAAACCAGTTTTAGTTATGAGAGCCACTACTGAAAGACCAGAAGCAGTAGATGTAGGAACAGTTTTATTGGTAGGCACTAATGAAGATTTAATTGTTTCTAAAGCACTGGACTTGCTAAATAATAATGACGCTTTTATTACAATGTCTAAACTTCATAATCCATATGGAGATGGATTAGCATCAAAAAGAATTGTAAACTTTATAAAAAATATAAAATAATGAATCCAGAAGTAGTTACTATAGGTTTAGGATATATTGGATTACCCACATCAGCATTAATAGCGTCGCACGGGACAAATGTATTAGGAGTCGATATAAACCAAAGTGTTGTTGATACCATTAATCAAGGGAAGATTCATATTGTGGAACCAGAATTAGATGAAATTGTTTCCAAAGCAGTTTCTAATGGTTTTTTTAAAGCATCTACTAAAGCTTCTCCTGCAGAAGTATATCTAATAGTTGTTCCTACTCCTTTCAAAGGAAACCATGAGCCAGATATTTCATTTGTTAAGGCAGCAACAAAAGGAATTTTACCTTTATTGAAAAAAGGAGACTTATATATTATAGAATCTACCTCTCCTGTTGGTACTACTGAAAAAATGCAAAAACTAATATTTGAGTCTAGACCAGAGCTTGAAGGAACTATTCATATCGCCTATTGCCCAGAAAGAGTATTACCAGGCAATGTAATGCATGAACTAGTTGAGAATGATCGAGTAATTGGAGGTATAGATGAATCTTCTACTCAAAAAGCAATTTCATTTTACAGGAAGTATGTGAATGGAAAACTACATGCTACCAATGCGCGAACAGCGGAGATGTGTAAGTTAGTTGAAAATTCTTCACGAGATGTTCAAATTGCTTTTGCAAATGAACTTTCCTTGATATGTGATAAAGCGGATATTAATGTGTGGGAACTAATTAATTTAGCTAATAAACACCCAAGAGTAAATATTTTACAGCCCGGTTGTGGGGTAGGAGGGCATTGTATAGCAGTAGATCCATATTTTATTGTATCTGACTACCCTATGGAGTCAAAAATTATAGGCACAGCAAGAGAGGTTAACAATTATAAATCTTTTTGGTGTGCTGAGAAAATTCAGACAGAAAAATTAAAGTTTGAACTGCAGCATGGAAAAAAACCAACTATTGCCCTAATGGGACTTGCTTTTAAACCTAATATTGATGATTTGAGAGAATCACCAGCTAAATATATTGTTCAAAAGGTTTTGCAAAATGATAATGATGGTCAATATTTCATTATTGAACCAAACATAGAAAAGCATAATATTTTTAAATTAACAACTATTCGTGAAGCTATCGAAAAATCTGATATTATAGTCTTTTTAGTTGCTCATAATCAGTTTAAAAATTTAAAAATTTCATCTAATAAAAAGGTTTTAAACTTTTGTAATGTTTAATGAATTAAAACAAAATTAATGATTACAATAGAATACAGTGGAGGACTTGGGAATCAATTATTCCAATATGCTTTTTCAAGGGCATTAGAACTAGATTTGAATGTATCTGTCTTTAGTGATTTCTCTAACTACAGAAGAAAAGAGAAAAGAATTCTTTGTCTAGATAAATTTAATACTGCTTATAAAGAAAAAGAAACTAGTTATCTAAAAAGAAGATTTATAAGTTTGTATTATAAAATTTCTACATCAGACTTTCATGGAGTTTATACTGAAAAAATGCCTGGACAATATGATGTCTCTTTAATTTATACACTTCAAAATTTAAACAATCCAATAATTCTCCTTGGCTATTGGCAAAATCACTTGTATTTTGACAATCATAAAGAATTATTAAAGAAAGAATTGAGATTGAATTCCAAAGATTTACCAATTTCAAACTTGGGAGATGAAGATGTTTTAATTCATGTAAGAAGAGGTGATTTTTTATTTACTGATAAAAACAATAATTCACCACATCTTGTATGTAATCAAAATTATTATGAAAATTGCATTAAATTTTATAGGAACAAATACCAAAATCCAAAATTCTATTTTTTTTCTGATGATATCAATTGGTGTAAACAACAATATATTTCCCATGACTTTGTGTTCATGGAAAATAATTCCGATTTTATTGAATTTGAAATGATGAAGAGATTTAAAAATTACATAATTTCTAATAGTACTTTTTCTTGGTGGGGTGCATACCTTAGCGATTTTGACGAAACTACTGTTTTATGTCCTAAAAGTTGGTGGAATAATCGGTCAGCTAATATCTCATTACCCAATTGGATAAAAAAATGATAATCAGTAAGAAAAAATTTCACTTTTCAATTATTTCTGCTTTATTTTTTTTTGCAGCTTACTATTCATATCTAAAATTTAATTTACCTTATATAAAGGGTGAAATTGATTTTTCTCTAATTGTTGCTGACTCAAAATATTTTTATCAATTTACTGAGAAATATCCCTTGAGTTTTATTTTTTCTCAATCTGCTTCTTCATGGATGGTAATGTTGTTATATAAATTATCTAATAATTTAGTTTATTTTTTTTTTATGAACTTTATTATTCTATGTTACGCAGTATATAAAGCTTTTAAAAACAATAAGTTTTTTTTAATAATATCATTTTTAATACTTTTTAATCCAATAGTTTTATTCCATATTTCTGTAATTAACAAGGATATTTTTGGGTTGATTTCAGTATTATTTGTAATAATTAATCAAAATAATAATAAAACTCATTTTTTTTATTATGCTCTAATTTTTTCGATTCTAAGTAGGTGGTCACTTACTATAGTTTTATTAACATACTTCCTTTCAAAAAGAGATTACTTCAAAAAAAGAAGATTGTATATTTTGACTTTGTTAATTATTTTATCATCTTTTGTTGCTTATTTTGTCATAAATTACGATACCTCAAATATAGCCTCCTTAACTTCTAGAGATAATTCACTTGGACTATTAAATTGGGTAAATAATTTATCGTCTGATGGCTTCTATTTTTTAGTATTACCAATTAAAATAATATTAAATCTTTTTTCAGAAAGTATTAATATTTTGAATCCTATAGGTTTTTCTAAATTTATTTCAATATCATCAATATTATATTTATTTCTTATCGCAAAAATAATCTATAAGAAAAAATTTAATTTAAGTAATGATTTTATTTTCTTGACTATTATTTTCTGTATAATATATTCCGTATTACCTTTTGTACAGCATAGATATTTTTTACCATTGTATCCAATTTTAATATTTATAATTTTTAACAATAAACAATTACAAAATGATTAATT
>Ga0115560_1001988_pt1 | contig 13806 bp, 17 predicted proteins | sample COGITO_mtgs_1105_5_FD_87278 | JGI IMG/M metagenome (GOLD analysis project Ga0115560, IMG submission 87278) | Pelagic marine microbial communities from North Sea - COGITO_mtgs_110509 | ecosystem: Environmental > Aquatic > Marine > Epipelagic | place: Germany:Helgoland, sampling site Kabeltonne... | reverse complement strand
TTGTAAAAGCTTGAGTTGTATTTATCACAAACGATTTTACATTTAGTATGAAAATGAATAATATCATTTTCAAAAATATAATAAGGAGTAAGGTCAAGACCTCCTCCAAACCATCTATCTTTTAACCCCCCATTTTCGTATAATTCGAAATATCTTAAATTGGCATGAAAAGTGGGAGCCATTGGATTTTTAGGATGTAAAACAATACTTATTCCACATGCATAAAAATCAGAATCTTTAGTTTTGAACATCTCTGCCATTGACTTTGGAAGTTTGCCATGAACTTTAGAAACATTTACGCCTCCCTTTTCAAAAACTTTACCATTCTCAATAACCATAGTTAAACCACCGCCTCCTTTTTCTCTTGACCAAACATCTTTCTTGAATTTTCCTAATTCATCAACCTTTTCCAAGGCGGACGTTATCTCGCCTTGAAGAACATCAATGTATTTAGAAAAATTATTTTTTATCATGAAGAATAGTTTTTAATAGTTTCTACAAAAACTTTAACATTATCAACAGGTGTATTTGGAAGAATTCCATGACCTAAATTTGCAATATATTTATCTTTTCCAAATTCATTCAACATTTGTGTAGTTTGACTTATTAACTCTTTTTTAGGAGAAAATAATCTACTCGGATCCAAATTGCCTTGTAGAGTAATATTGTTTCCTGATAAATATCGTGCATTTCTAGCTGAACACGTCCAATCAATCCCAAGTCCAGAAGCTCCAATTTTCGAGTATGCGTTTATGGAGTGCCAACATCCTTTTGGATAGATTATCACAGGTTTAATTTCTTTTATGGCAGCTGTAATTTGTTCTATATATGGAAATGAAAAAATTTGATAATCAGTGTGAGATAGAACACCTCCCCACGAATCAAAAATTTGAACAGCATCAACACCTGCTTCTATTTTCTTTTTTAAATAATCAATAGTTATAGAGGTTATTTTACTTAAAAGTAATTTAGCTAGTTCGGGATTTTCAAAACAAAAACTTTTAGCTATATCAAAGTTTTTAGAACCACTACCTTGAACCATATAGCATAATATTGTCCATGGAGATCCTGCAAATCCGATTAAAGGAATATCAGCAGGAAGTTCTTTTTTAGTCATTTTTACTGCATCAAAAACATAATTTAATTTTTCTTCAACATTTTGAATATTTAAATTAATTACATCAGATTTTTTTCTAACAGGAGATTCTATGTATGGACCAAAATTATTTTTCATTTCAACATTAATTCCCATTGCTTGGGGAATTACTAAAATATCGCTAAATATTATAGAAGCATCTAATCCTATTTGTTTAATTGGCATTAATGTTATTTCTGTAGCTAGTTCAGGTGTTTGACATCTTGTAAAAAAATCATATTTGTTTTTTAAAACCATAAAATCTGGCAAATATCTTCCTGCTTGTCTCATAATCCATACAGGCGGTCTTTCCACAGTCTCACCGTTTAGAGCTTTTAAAAAAAGAGGGGTTTCGTTTTTAATCATTTTTCAAATAATTTAATTGTTTCGTTAATTACGTTTTCAATTGTAGGAACTTTGCAACTTAAAACTTTGTTTGAATATCGTTTAGCATATTTTGAAGTAGTTTGGCCAATACATACACAGTATGAATTATTTAATGAGTTATTTATCATAAAGCTCTTAATTCCACTTGGGCTGTAAAATAAAATAGCATCAAAAATTTGATCGTATTTTTTAGGTTTTGCTACGTTGTTGTAAGCAACTAGCTCCTTCAGTTCTATATTTTTTTTCTTAAAAAAACAAGAAAACTCTTCATTTTTAATGTTGCTTCGACAAAAAATGAACTTTTCGTTTTTAGCTGTTTTTGATATAAATTCAGCTAAATTTGATGAATTTTGAGCCATTTTTGCAATTTTTTGACCTTTTTTGACTAAAAGTGATTTTGTATTTTTGCCTACACAATAAATTTTATTAAAAAAATTGTCAATATTTTGATTACTTGAAAAAACTGCTTCAACAGCATTTTTGCTTGTGAATATCCAGCTTCCATCATGTTTGGGAAGATTTAGGATTAAGGGTTGTATTGAAATAAAATCATTGTGATATAAATCAAATTTTAAATCACTGAAAAGATGTTTTAAATCATTACTTAACGTTTTTGTAGAAAGAATTTTAATTTTTTTCATTTTCTTTCTTTAGTTCTTGAAGTATTTTTTTACCTCCATTTTTCAAAATCTTTTTGTACATTTTTTCACCTGTTTTCAAGTCGTTACAATCAAATGAATCCTCAACTTTGATTATGTTTTTTGAATCCATTGTAGAGATGCTTACTTTGAACACAAGCCTATCTCCTTCAATTTTTGCAAATGCAGAGATTGGTACAGAACAACCACCATTCATTAATTTTAAAAACTTTCTTTCCTGATTTACACAGTGAAATGTTGAACTACACGAAATAGATTTTAATAAATTATTTAATTCGTTTTCATTTGTTCTTGATGCTATTGCAATAGCTCCTTGTGCCGCAGAGGGTATCATCCAGTCCAAAACAATTTTGTTTTCGGGACATATTGATAATCGATCAAGTCCTGCTTTTGCGAATATTGCACCGTCCCAATTATTTTTTTCAAGTTTTGCGATTCTTGACTCTATATTTCCTCTCAGAGACACTATTTTATGATTAGGATATTTGTTTTTCCATTGAGTTTTTCTTCTAATACTGCTTGTCGCAATAGTGAGAGCATTATTAAAATTGACATTTTTTTCTTTAAAAATTAAAACGTCTTGAGAACTTGCTCGTTTAAAAACACAATGAATAGATAATCCTGAAGCTAAATTTACTGGAACATCTTTATAACTATGAACAGCTATATCAATGTCGTTGTTTAATAAAGCTTGATCTAAACTTTTAGTAAAAATTCCACTTACTCCAAAATCATACAATGGTGTAATTTGATTTACGTCTCCCTCTGATTTTATTTTGACTATTTCACAATTTAAACCCAGACCCTCAAGTTTATTTTTTGCATAATTTGCTTGCCAAACAGCTAACTTGCTTTTTCTAGTGCCTATTTTAAGTTTAGTAATCATTGTGATTAAGTTGAAAAATTGTTTTTATGGATTCCAATTCTTCTTCAAAATCATCGCTGTCTCTTAAATGATTAGCTATTTGATTTGTTATTTTTTGAATTAAGTGTTCAGAGACTTCATTGACATTTGCGTCATCGAATGAGGATGCTTTTTTCTTAAGAATATTGATTTTATTTTCTTGGATTTTTTTTAGTTTTAATTTTAGCGCGTTAACTGTTGGAGCAAATTTTCTAGTTTCAACCCATAAATAATAATCTTCTGTTATTTCTTTAATTATTTTTTCAGCTTTAGGTATAAACTTTTTTCTGTTTTCTAAAGTTTTATTAGTTAACATAGATAGATAATCCAGATCTAATAAATCTACATTTTTAAAAGATCCCAATTTTTCATCAACATTTTTTGGCACTGATAAATCCAAAATTGTAAGCGATTTAGATTTAGATACCATTTCGCTAAGTATAGTTGGTTTGTTGCCAGCGGTGGCTACAATCAAGATGTCAGTTTTTGATATTTGATTATTTAAATCTGAAATATTTTTTACCAAAACCTCAAATTTACCAGCTATAAGTTTAGCTTTCTCTTCAGATCTATTAATTAAGGTTATGTGTTTGTTTGAGGTGTGTTTTACTAGATTTTCACATGTGTTTCTTCCGATTTTACCTGTTCCAAATAAAAGGATTCTTTTTGATGTTAAATCTGAAATATTATCTAATATATATCTAACAGCTGCATATGATACTGAAGTTGCACCTGAAGATATTTTTGTTTCATTTTTAATTCTTTTACTTGCATGCTTAATCATATTAAATAATCTTTCAAACGAAGGATTAACTGCATTTAGTTTTTTCGACCTTAAAAAACTATTATTTAATTGAGCGATAATTTCAAAGTCTCCTAAAATTTGACTGTCTAGACCAGTCCCCACTTTAAAAATATGATTCACAGCTTCTTCTCCTTTAAAAATGTAACCAAATTTTTTAAATTCTTTAACGGTTCCATTAGAATGTTTGCAAAGCAGTTCTGTAAGTAGATTAAAATCTAAAGTTGAAGAATAAATCTCAACTCTGTTGCATGTAGAATTAACAACTAAATTGTCTATACCCGCTTGTAATGATTCCTTAATAAGATTTTTGGATTGGTCTAGACTTAAGCTGAACATTCCTCTCACAGAAGTATTGGCATTTTTATAGCTTATTCCAATAACATTAAAAAAAGGAGCTTTCAAATTATGATTAATTTCGAATGTAAAAATAATACTCACATTAGTTAAAAAATAACCCTAAAGGTTCTATAAATAACTCCACAAGTTTTTTATTGAAAAGTATGATTAAAATAATGTAAAATTTTATATTTTTACAGATATAATAGATATACTCTAATCCATTAATTTAGAACGCTTCTAAATTAAAAATTTTATTTGCATGAATTTAAAAAATATCGCAAAAGGATCTACTGAAAGTTTTACAGTTGATGATGGTGTAATTTTATTAAAACAAACCAATGATAATGAATTTGCTTCAAATTTTAATTACAATATTAGTAAAGATTATATTCAATTTCATTTTTGTTTGAAAGGGATTTCAAAATTTTTATTTAATCAAGGATCTTATGTTTTTAATGTTGAAAATGAAAATTCAATTCTATTATATAATCCTAATAAGGAGCTCCCAATAGATCTTTTATTGGATTCAAATAGTCAAGTTTTGTCAATACTTATTTCAATAAAGAAATTTCATAGTTTATTTTCAGATGAATCAGATCAAATTTCTTTTTTAAATAATGATAATATTGGAAATAAACTTTATAAAGAAAAACAAATTGGTCCAATGATTGCAATTATATTAAACCAAATGTATCAGCAATCATTAAATCTTTCAATGTATAAATTATATTTAAGAGGCAAGATTTTTGAACTTATGAGTTTATATTTTAGCAAGGACAAAGAAATGGATATTGAACAATGTCCTTTTTTGGCTGATGACAATAACATAAAAAAAATCAAGAAAGCAAAAGAAATTATAATTTCTAGAATGATTGAGCCACCAACTCTTGTACAGCTTTCAAAAGAAGTCGATATAAGTTTAAAAAAATTAAAACAAGGGTTTAAACAAGTTTATGGAACCTCTGTTTTTTCTTTTTTGATTGATTATAAAATGCAAGTATCTAAAAGGCTTTTGTCCTCAGGTGAATATAATGTAAATGAAGTTGCTCTTAAAGTAGGGTATAGTACCGCAACTCATTTTATAAATGCTTTTAAAAAAAAATTTGGTACTACTCCAAAAAAATATCTAATGACAATTTAATAATATGAGAGGAGCTTTACTTGTTAATTTAGGATCGCCTGATAGCACTGAAACTAAAGATGTAAAAAAATATTTAAAAGAGTTTTTAATGGACGAACGTGTTATTGACGAACCTCTTTGGTTAAGAACAATTTTGGTTAAAGGAATTATTTTAAATTTTAGACCAAAAAAATCTGCAAAAGCTTACAAAAAAATATGGTGGAACGAAGGGTCCCCATTAATTGTTCTTTCATATAGGCTTTTAGAAAAAGTTAAAAAAATGACATCAGTTCCGATATCTCTTGCTATGCGTTACGGGAATCCCTCAATACACTCTGGCATTAAAGAGTTAGTAGACAAAGGAGTAACAGAAATTTTACTTATTCCGTTATATCCTCAACATGCAATGGCCTCAACTGAAACCATTTTAGTCTTAGCTGAAAAAATAAAAAATGAATTTTTTCCTCAAGTTGAGTTTACAAATCTTCCAGCTTTTTACAATCATAAAGATTACGTAAGAGTTCTTTCTAATTCAATTCAGAGTTATTTGAAAAACAAAGAATGGGATCATTTACTTTTTTCTTATCATGGTATTCCCGAAAGACATATTAGAAAAACAGATATTACCAAGTCACATTGTAAAATTGATGGCAGTTGTTGTCAAACAAAATCACCTGCTCACCAATTTTGTTATAGACATCATTGCTACGAAACCACAAAACAAGTTGCTGATTATTTAGAGCTTAAAGAAGGAACATATTCTAGTTCTTTTCAGTCTAGATTAGCTGGACAGCCGTGGCTCAAACCATATACAGATAAAGTTGTAGAAAATTTCGCTCAAACTGGAACTAAAAAGATGGCAATTGTTACACCTGCTTTTGTTTCGGATTGTTTAGAAACTTTAGAGGAGATTGGAATGGAGGCTAAAGAAGATTTTATTGAAAAGGGGGGAGAAAAATTTCATGTAGTTCCTTGTTTAAATGACGATAAAGAATGGGTAAAAACTCTAAGCAGATGGATTGATGAATGGGCAAATATTAAATAATTTATTTTCATAATGGAATATTTTAGTTACATAAAATCGTTGCATATAATATTTGTTATAACATGGTTTGCTGGTCTTTTTTACATACCGAGACTGTTTATTTATTTTATTGAAGCTTCATCAAAACCTAGTCCCGACAAAAAAATCTTAATGGATCAATTTACTTTAATGATGAACCGTTTATGGTTTGTAATAACATGGCCGTCGTCTGTTTTAGCCATTTTATTTGGATTTTGGATGATTGTTTTAGTCCCAAATTGGTTATTAGAAAATTGGATGATAGCTAAGTTAGGATTTGTGTTTTTATTAATTATATATCATTTAAAAACTCATTTTATTTTAAAAGAATTAAACTCAGGTATTATAAAATATTCTTCTAATTTTATGAGAATGTGGAACGAAGTAACGATTGTGATATTAGTGTCAGTTGTATTTTTAGTAGTTTTAAAAAACAATGTAAATTGGTTAAAACTTACAGTTGGTTTGATAATATTTATAGGTTCTTTACTGGTTCTTATTAAGTTGTATAAAAGATTTAGAAATTGATTAGTAATTTAAAATTTAACGCAAATTTATCATTAAGAGCTAGAATTTTTTTAGCTATGACTGTAATAGTTGTTGCTACTTTTGTGTTAATTTCCTTAATTACAATTCCACAATTTAAAACTCAGTCCGAAAAATACCATTCAAAAAGATTGGAAAGAAAAGAAGCCCAAATCCAACGAAGTATTGCTTACTTTTCTCAAGAAACATCGACTCAGTTGAATCCAAAAAAATTAGATTCAATTTTAAGTGAAAAAATTTATCAAGTTTCAGATGTTCAGAGCGTTAAATTTAGCATCTATTCTTTAGATGGAAATCTAATTAATTCAACACTTCCAAAAAATGAAATATCCTTTATAAATAAAGAACTTTTAAACAAGATTCTTAGTCAAAAGGATTCTAAAATTATTGAAATTACCCAAAAAGATCAAGTGCAATATAGATCCTCTTTTTCATTAATTCTAGATGATAATTTTAATCCACTTTGGATTTTAAATCTTCCTTATTATGATGATGATAATTTAAATTCGTATGAATTAGAATCATTTCTTATAATTTTAGGAGAAGTTTACTTTTTCCTTTTTATACTTTCAATTATTATTTCATATTTCGTATCTCAGTATATGACAAAAGCAATTTCTGAAATTGCTCTTAAAATGAAACAGACACGTTTAGATAAAAGAAACTCTAAAATAAAAATTAACGCAAGAAGTAAAGAAGTTAAAAGTTTGGTAGAATCGTACAACAATATGGTTGATATGCTCGATAAAAACGTTAAGGAATTGTCAAAATCTAACAAAGAACAAGCATGGAGAGAAATGGCCAAGCAAGTTGCGCATGAAATTAAAAATCCTCTTACTCCAATGAAACTAAGTGTCCAAAGTTTTGAAAGAGATTTTAGAAACGACAAGAAAAATAAAGATAAGGTTGAAGATTTTTCCCAAACCATAATTCAACAAATCGATACAATGAGTTCAATTGCTTCAGCTTTTTCAAATTTTGCAGAGATGCCCACTCAACAAGGAGAAAAATTAAATATTGTTAAAGCCGTTAGGCTTTCATTAGAAATTTTTAAAGAAAAACATATTGTTTTTAAATCTAATGAAGACAAGATAATTATAAATATTGACAGGCCGCAAATTGTAAGAATAATGACCAATTTGATAAAAAATGCTGTTCAGGCATGTGAAAACACAAATTCACCTTCGATAAAAGTTTCTGTAAAAAAAATGTCAAAAACCGTTAGTATTTCTGTAAGAGACAATGGCAATGGAATCCCATTAAATATTAGAAAAAATATTTTTGAACCCAACTTCACAACAAAATCTGGAGGAATGGGACTTGGATTAGGAATGGTAAAAAATCTAGTGAACTCATATGAGGGCAAAATAGATTTTGAATCTAAAGTTAATAAAGGAACTACATTTAAAATTACTTTTCCAACATTAGATTAGCAAAATTGATCGTAAGCTTGTTTTAGATTTTCGCTTATAATTTCAGCAGATCTTCCTTCAATATGATGTCTTTCTAACATATGAACAAGATCACCATCTTTAAAAATAGCAATACATGGCGATGAAGGAGGGAAAGGAATCATTAATTTTCTCGCAGCATCAGTTGCCTCTTTATCAACTCCAGCAAAAACAGTAAATAGTTTAACTGGTTTTTTATCATTAATTAATGACGATTTTACTCCTGGTCTTGCGTTGGCAGCAGCACAACCACATACAGAGTTTACTATTAGAACAGCAGTTTCGCTATTAGGGACTTGACTGTTCACTTCATCAGGATTTGTTAGTTCTACAAATCCCACGGAGGTTAAATCCTCTCTCATTGGCTTTACTAACTCAGCTGGATACATAATCAATAATTTTAATTGTGACAAATATAATAAAGAATGATCAAAATGCATGTATTAAATTCATTTGACATTTGTAAATTTGGATAAATATTTTTAGAAATGAACAAATGGATATTCGCTTTACTTGGATATACTTTTTTTAGATTGCCAGGAGCTGCATTAGGATTTTTTATAGGATCTTTTTTTAAGTCGGGAGTTAGTAAAATATCTAATAAAGATTTTGAAATTAACTTACTTGCTCTAGCCTCAATGGTAATTAAAGCAGATGGTAAAGTCACTCAAAACGAATTAGATTTTGTAAGAACATATTTTGTTACTGCTTATGGAAAAACTAGAGCAAATCAAGTTTTTAAAATTTTCAATGAAAATGTAAAAAATAAAGGAATATCTCTAAATAAAATATCAACGCTATTTAATGTTGCTTTAAATTATGAAAGTCGTCTTCAAGTGATTCATTTTTTATTCGGAATCGCTAAGGCTGATGGGACAATAAGTAAATTAGAAATTGAAAAATTATTAGAGTTTTCAAATTTATTTAAACTATCCTATGCAGATTTTTCAAGCATTAAAGCTATGTTTATTAAAGAAACAGATGGTGCTTATAAAATTTTAGAGTTAGAGAAATCTGCATCCAATGAACAAGTTAAAAAGTCATACAGAGACTTAGCAAAGAAACACCATCCGGACAAAGTTCAACATCTAGGAGACGTTTATGTAAAGGCCGCTCAAGATAAATTTCAACAAATTCAAAAAGCTTATCAAAATATAAAAGATGAAAGAGGCTTTTGATTATATTTAAATTATGTACGATTTAATTTTTTATTTAGAATTAGGGCTTCTCCACGTATTAGATTGGAATGCAATTGATCATATGCTTTTTCTTTGCGCTCTTACTATAGTTTATAATTTTAAGGATTTTAAAACAGTTTTTTGGATAATAACTTTTTTTACTTTTGGACATACCTTTTCATTAATATTATCTGCTTTTGACTTATTTAAACCTTCATCTCAACTTATAGAATTTTTAATTCCTACTACTATAATATTAACTTCTCTTTACAATATTTTAGATAACAAAAAAAGTAAGAACAATTTTTTTGAATACGGATTTTCTGTGTTGTTTGGTATAATTCACGGTTTTGGTTTTGGTAATTATTTTGAGATGCTAACCGACTCATTAGACACCAAAATTACTCCCCTTGTTGGATTTGCAATAGGTGTTGAATTGTCACAATTAGTTGTTGTTTTAGGGATTTTGATAATAAATACATTTTTTAATAAACTTAATTTGATTTCTAAAACAATTTATATAAAAATAGTTTCCGTAATTATAATACTATTATCTTTAAATTTAATGTATCAAATGATATAGATGACGACAAGTAAACAAAGAAAATACGATATAGCATATTTAAAAATGGCACAAGAGTGGGCTAAACTTTCTCATTGTAAAAGAAAACAAGTTGGAGCATTAATTGTAAAGGATAAAATGATAATATCCGATGGTTATAATGGAACGCCAACTGGATTTGAAAATACATGTGAAGACGATGAAAATTGTACTAAATGGTATGTTCTACATGCAGAGGCAAATGCGATTATGAAAGTCGCAGCTTCAACTCAATCAAGCAAAGACGCTACATTATATGTTACGTTGTCCCCCTGCAGAGATTGTAGTAAGCTAATCTTCCAATCTGGAATCATAAGAGTTGTTTACAATATTGAGTACAAAGACAAATCTGGAATAAATTTTTTAAAAAAAGCTGGCATTGAAGTAATTCATATACCCAAAATTTAATTTTGTTTATTTCTTATTTTTTTTGATATAAATAAAATAACCATAAGAAGAATTGTGCATGCACAAGCTAATGCACCGGTTAACCCGATTTTGCTATCATTAGAAAAAATGTTTTCAAAATCTATTTTGGTTAGATTGAAAACAAAAAGTAAAATTGCTATAGTTATAAAGAAATAAATTTTTTTCATATTAAAATAAACCTTGAATATTACTTGCAAATAATTTGACTGCAATTGCCATTAAAATTACACCAAATATTTTTCTTATTACTCCAATTCCTGATTTTCCAAAAATTCTTTCAATTTTTTCAGAGAACTTTAAAACCAAGTAAACAAATAAAACATTAACCAGAATAGCTATTATAATATTTATTAACTCAAATTCTGCTCGTAAAGATAGTAGCGTAGTTAAAGTTCCTGCTCCTGCAATTAAGGGAAAAGCAATTGGAACTATTGAGGCTGTCTCAGGAGTTTCGTCTTTATAAATGGATACACCTAGCACCATTTCTAACGATATAAAAAAGATTACAAAAGCGCCAGCTACAGCAAAAGAATTGACATCAATTCCTATAATATTTAAAATTTCTTCACCAATAAATAAAAAAGCGATCATTATTATTACAGAAACAATTGAGGCTTTTCCGGATTGTATATGTCCAACTTTCTTTCTTAGTTCAATGATTATTGGAACACTTCCGATAATATCAATTACCGCAAAAAGAATCATTCCAACCGTAAATATTTCTTTCGGATTAATCATTATTTTTTTTGTAAATATAATTTATATTCAAAATATTTGATTAACTATTTTCTTAATTTCATAAAATGTTTAGAATTGGAAAAACTTTAGTTTCTGAAGAAATAATTGAAAATAATTTTCATTGTAATATTTCAAAATGCAAGGGAGCCTGTTGTGTTGAAGGGACAGCTGGAGCACCATTAGAAAAAAACGAAGCACAATTGTTAAATGAAAATTTTGATAAAATCTCAAAATATTTATCACCGAGAGCAAAAAAAACTATTATTACTAATGGTAAGTATGTAGCTCTAAATGATGGAAAATTAGAAACTCCTTTGATAGATTCAAAAGCATGTGTTTATGTGCATTATGAAGACAATGGCTCATTATCTTGTGGTATTGAAAAAGCATATGTTAACAACGAAATAAGTTTTAACAAGCCAATTTCATGTCATTTATATCCAGTTAGAGTTAAAGAATATTCAGAATTTACAGCCGTAAATTATCACAAATGGTTCATTTGCTCTGATGCTTGTAGTTTAGGAAATGAATTAAAAAAGCCAGTTTACGAATTTGTAAAAGAAGCTTTGATAAAAAAATTTGGCAATCAGTGGTTCTTAGAGCTTGAAAAAATAGCCAAAAATAAAACTAAATAGTGTGTTGAAGCATAATACAATTACTAATTTATTATAACTGTTTAATAATCATATAATTGAGCTTGAATATATTATAACTTAAAAAAACAGAGCATTTTCAAATTGTTAAGAACTAAGCTGGTTTGTGGATAAGTACTGCTTTTATTTTTGGAAACATTTTAGAATCTTTGTGTTAATCAACTAGCGGAAATTTATTATTATTTTAAATTATAGTTAATTAACATGTTCGTTGTTGAATTGTTTTTCACAAAAAAAACAGTAATGTTCAATTTAATTATTGAAAATTTATCCTGTGTTTTGACGTGATTTAACGAAAGTTAAAACAGTAGTAATAGTGTAGAATAATTATTAAATAAGACTTTAAGTAATTAAAGTTAGAGGTAAATAACTCTCTTTTTTTATTTAATAAATATCTCAAAAAGATTAATAAAAATTTTGTTGAAAATTTTGTTAAGAACTTATAAAGTCACTATTTAAAAATGATGAAATAAATTAGATATTTTTATATATCACAAGAATTAAAAATTTTGAACCAAATGAAGATAGATCAAATAATTAAGAGAGATTTCAACACAAAAGCTTTTCATTTAGATAAAGTTACAGAGGCAATCCACAAAGCAATGGTTGCTGTTGAGGTCGGTACTTATGAAAATGCACAAGACATTGCATTGTCAGTTTACAAAACATTATTAGATCGTAAAAATGAGCATAAAGAATACATACCAACAATTGAAGAGGTTCAGGATATTGTTGAGACCCATCTAATGGAAAGTAAGTTCCCAGAGGTGGCAAAAGCATACATTTTATATCGAAATAAAAGAAGTCAAAAAAGAGAATCTGATATTTTTGAAAAACGAATCAACTTAAAGCCTTACGAATACCCACATCTTTATGAATATGTCCCAGCCATAAGGCACTCTTATTGGATTCATTCAGAATTTAATTTTACAAGTGATATTCAAGATTTTAAGTCTCGATTATCCGAGTCAGAAAGAAGTGCAATTAAAAACACAATGTTGGCAATTTCTCAAATTGAAGTGGCTGTTAAATCTTTTTGGGGAGATCTTTATCATAGAATCCCAAAACCAGAGATCGGTTCCGTTGGATCAACGTTTGCAGAAAGCGAAGTTCGTCATGCAGATGCCTATTCTCACTTATTAGAAATACTAGGGTTGAACTCTGAGTTCAAAGAGCTTAAAAAGAAACCAAGTATTATGAAAAGGGTACGCTATTTAGAAACAGCACTTAAAAATTCAAAAAGTGATGACGATAAAGAGTATGCTGAATCTATTCTTTTATTTCATTATTTATTGAACATGTTTCTTTGTTTTCTCAATTTTTAATCATCATGGCTTTTAATAAGCATAAAAACATGTTGAAAGGTATTTCCAATGTTGTAGAGGCAACCTCAAAAGAAGAGCAGATTCACGGCGATTTTGGCATTGATTTAATTAAAATTCTTCAGAAAGAACACCCAGAATGGTTCACCCCAGAATATCATGAAGATATTCAAAACTTGTGTAAAGAAGCTTTTGAAGCAGAGCAGGATGTTGTGGATTGGATTTTTGAAGATGGAGAGCTTGACTTTTTACCAAAAGAAGTGATTAATGAATTTTTAAAAAATAGATTTAATAATTCTTTAGAAAGTATTGGAATTGATAAAGTATTTGAAGTCGATCAAAATTTAGTTTCAGAAACTGAATGGTTTGATGATGAGATTATTGGGACTAAACATGGTGATTTTTTTGTAAAAAGATCTATCAACTATAGTAAAAGAAGCCAAAGTATAACGAATGACGACTTATTTTAGAAAATG